>VMHT01083060.1_pt1 | contig 32023 bp, 46 predicted proteins | sample 4693611 | NCBI WGS metagenome assembly VMHT01 (sample SAMN12280063, study PRJNA550983) | marine metagenome | isolation source: seawater sampled from same location over 5 years 0.02-0.2 micron viral filtrate | place: USA: collected off the coast of southern California halfway between the port... ...
TCTTAAAGGTGATATGGATTACTATTATGATTCAGACCCTATTATACAAAAAGCAAAAGCAGCTATAGATTATACTGAAGAGATATGTAGTGTTCTTAAAGAGATATTAGAGAACGTTAAGTGGAGACATCAGAATATTAAGAATATGATAGAGTGGAGAAAGTTTACTAGCGGAATCTAATGGACACATTAGTCATTAAAAAGCTCAATGAGGCTTTCATGCATATTGAATGCGAGCCTAGTGTCGAGCGAGAATTATCAGAACACTTTTGTTTCTTTGTACCTGGATATAAGTTTATGCCAGCATATCGTAATAGAATGTGGGATGGTAAAATACGATTATTCGATCAAAGAAAGAAAACACTATATACAGGTTTATTTAAATATCTAAAAGAATTTTGTGAGATAAGAGATTATAATGTAGAGACTGATGGTCTTATAGATGAAATATTAGATCACGATATAGATACATTTTTAGAAGATGTTGATTTAACAGCAGGTGGTAGTAAGATCATACCTAGAGATTATCAGATTAATGCATTAAAGAAAGCCCTTACAGAAACTAAATCGTTATTACTATCACCGACAGCATCTGGTAAAAGTTTAATTATATATCTTGCAATAAGATATTACCTAGAATTTTATAATAAAAGAATATTAATTATTGTACCTACGACATCTCTTGTCGAACAAATGTATTCAGACTTTGCAGACTATTCTAGTACAGATGGCTGGAATGTAGAAGATCATTGCCATAAAATATACTCAGGTCGCGAAAAGTTTGATATAAACCAAAGGGTAATAATCAGTACATGGCAATCAGTTTATAAATTACCTCAACAATGGTTTCAAGAATTTGGTATGGTGATAGGAGACGAAGCACATAATTTTAAAGCAAAATCTCTTACGACTCTCATGGAAAAATGTACACAAGCTCAATATAGAATTGGAACAACTGGTACATTAGATGGTACTCAAACTCATCAGTTAGTATTAGAAGGTTTATTCGGTCCAGTATTTAAAGTCACAACCACAAAAGCTTTGATGGATAGTAATGATCTATCACAATTAAAAATAAAAATATGTCTACTTAAATATAATGATGAAATATGTAAGATGATGAGTGGACAAAAGTATCAAGATGAATTGGATTTTATAGTTAAATATCCAGATAGAAATAACTTTATATCACAATTAACTTTAGAAACATGCAGAGAAGGTAATACATTAATCTTATTTCAGTACGTTGAGAAGCACGGTAAGCCCCTGTATGCCCTTCTTGATGAAAAGATGAGTATAACTAAGGGTAAAAGGAAGTTATTTTACGTTTCCGGCGAGACGGATGTCGATACTAGAGAACAAATAAGAGCTATTACAGAGAAAGAAGATGATGCTATAATCGTTGCATCTATTGGTACTTTTAGCACTGGTATTAATATAAAAAGATTACATAATATAGTATTTGCATCACCATCTAAAAGCCAGATTCGTGTACTACAAAGTATAGGCCGAGGATTAAGAAAATCAAATGATGGCTTAAATACAAATGTATATGATATTGCAGATGATCTACATTGGAAGGCCAAAAAAAATTACACACTACAACACGCAGCTGAAAGAATTAAAATATACAGTAAAGAAAAGTTTAATTACAAGTTGTTTGATTATAAGTTATAAATAGATATATGGATAATGATAAAATGAATATAAGACATTTCAAACTAACTAATGGTGAAGAAATTATTGCTTTAGTACAGGTTAAACATGATAAGAGTTGGATATTAGAAAGACCTGTAAGTATTCAGAATACTGTCCTTGGTGGATATTCTTTCGCACCATGGTTTCCATTCTCAAATGCGAAGACATTTAAAATATTAAAAGATCACATTTTGCAACACGTTCCAATTGCTGAAAAGGTAAAAGATACTTATGTTAAGTATGTATTAAATGGACCTGAACCGGCAGTACCGCATAATAGAAGCGACGAGGAAATACTTGCTGAATATGAACAGCGATTAACTGAGAAGTATGCTGAAGAAGGTGTACCTCTTGATGATGATACTAAAAAGACTATACATTAATTATATTCTCTCACCCCAGGTGACTTTATTATTATATCACATAAATCGCGATTTGTAAACAGTTTTTTTTAAAAAGTTTTTATTTACATTTACTAAAAACTGTGTTATAATATAGACTTATTATGGAGAAAAAAGGTTATGGCTAAACTAAAACCAAAAGAAAAACCTCATTACGTTAATAATAGACAATTTTCTGAAGCCGTCATGGATTACGCAATCTCATGTCGTGAAGCAAAAGAAAAAGATACAACTGTACCAAAAGTCACAGATTATATAGCAAGATGCTTTATCAAAATAGCCGAAGGCTTATCTCACAGACCAAACTTTGTTCGATATACTTATAGAGAAGAAATGGTTATGGATGCTGTAGAGAATTGCTTAAGAGCTATAGGTAATTATAATATAGAAACTGCTACACGTACAGGAAAACCAAATGCATTCTCTTATTTCACTCAGATTTGTTATTTTGCTTTTATTAGAAGAATTACAAAAGAGAAAAGACAACAAGACATTAAATTTAAATTCATTGAGAAAATGGGTATTGATGATTTTGTTGCTATGGGTATGGACGAATCAGGTGCTGAAGAAACGGCAGCTTATGTTGATACACTGAGACAAAGAATTAGTCAGGTCCGTCAAAAAGATACGGCTATTAAAAAGTTTGCTAAAGAAGCAAAGAAAAAAGAAAAGCTAGAGTTATTCATGTAATGAAAAAATTAAGTAGTAAACAAAGAGAATATCAGATCAGACGAAACAAAAAAAGGTTTCCAAAAGAACTGAAAAGAAAAGCGAAAAGATTAGCAGTTAAAAGAGCTTATCGTTTACAAGAAATAAAACTAAGAAGAAAGTGGAGAAGAATTATGGCTGAACAAAGATTTCAACCACAACCACGTGAGGGTAATATATTATGAAGATAGCAATATTAAATGATACTCATTGTGGTGTTCGTAATTCTTCGGACATCTTTTTAGACTACCAAGATAGATTTTATACGGAGATATTCTTTCCTTATTGTAAAGAACACGATATAAAACAAATCTTACATCTTGGCGATTATTATGAACATCGTAAATTTGTAAACTTTAAAGCTCTTAACTCTAATAGAAAACATTTTCTTGAACCGTTAAGAGAAAATGGTATGTCCATGGATATTATTCCAGGTAATCACGATGTCTATTATAAGAATACCAATGAGCTATGTTCATTAAAAGAACTACTTGGTTATTTTACTAATAATGTAAATATAATTATGAAGCCCACTGTATTAGATTATGATGGATGTAAAATTGCAGTATTACCCTGGATTAATAAATCTAATTATGAAGAATATACTAAATGGGCAATGACATGTAATGCATCTATTCTTGGTGCTCATCTTGAATTAAAAGGCTTTGATATGATGCCAGGGATGCCTAATCCACATGGTATGAATGCTGATATATTCTCAAGGTTTGAGTCTGTATTAAGTGGTCACTTTCATACAAAATCAAGTAGAGACAATGTTGACTATCTTGGTGCTCAGTTTGAAATGACCTGGGCTGATGTTGATGATCCAAAATACTTTCATATATTAGATACAGAGACAAGAGAAATAGAAGCAATACGAAATCCGATAACAATATTTAAAAAGGTTGTTTATGATGATTCAAAGACAGACTATGATAAAGTTGATGTCTCACAATTTGAAAAACAGTTTATTAAATTGATTGTTATAAATAAAAATGACTTATATATGTTTGATAAGTTTATTGATAGACTACAAAGTATTGATACTTATGAACTTAAGATAGCTGAAAGCTTCGACGAGTATTTGGGAGAAAGCGTAAATGACGAGAAAATATCCCTAGAAGATACAACAGAACTTTTAGATTCTTATGTGGAAGCTGTCGATACAGACTTAGATAAAGAACACATTAAAGTCGAATTGAGAAAACTATATACTGAAGCACAAAATCTGGAAGTTGTATGATACATTTTAAATCATGTGAGTGGAAGAATTTTCTTTCCACCGGAAATGATCCTATACAAATTCAATTAGATAGAACACCAACCACTTTGATTATTGGTCAAAATGGTGCTGGTAAATCTACTCTACTTGATGCGCTATCTTTTGGTTTATTTGGTAAACCTCATAGAGATATTAATAAGGGTCAGTTAATAAATTCGATCAATGGCAAAGGTTCATTGGTGACAATTGAGTTCGATATTGGAGGTTCATCTTTCAAGATCGTTCGTGGTATTAAACCAAATAAATTTGAAATATGGCAAAATGGTAATCTAATTAATCAGGCGTCAAACGTTAGAGATTATCAAAAGTTCTTAGAACAGAATATTCTAAAATTAAATCACAAATCTTTTCATCAAGTTGTGGTTCTTGGATCCAGTTCTTTTGTACCTTTTATGCAATTACCGGCTTGGTCAAGACGCCAGGTCATTGAGGACCTTTTAGATATTAATATATTTTCTAAAATGAATATGTTATTAAAAGAAAGAAATGCAAAGATACGAGAAGAGTTAACTGATATAAACCATCAAATAGATATTGCTAAAACAAAGATAGATGGTCAAAGCAAATATATAAAGAACCTTCAAGAACTAAACGAAGATCAAATTGAAAAGAAACACGAAAGTATAAATACTCACAAAGAAGAAATTAAAAACCTATTTGATGAAAGTAAAATTCTAAGTAAAGACTTAGTGAGTATGTTATCAGTAGAAGAAAAGAAAAATAAAAATCTATTGAAACAAAATTCACAATTAGAATCTTATGCATTAAACTTTAAATCCAAGATGGTTGATCTTGTAAAAGAAAGTAAGTTCTACGAAGAACATGATCAGTGTCCAACGTGTGACCAAGAAATCAGTGAAGAAAAAAAGACAGAGAAGATCACAGCTGTTAAATCAAAAGCAAAAGAATTACAAACTGCCGAACAAGATTTAAATAAACAAATATCTAGTCTTAAAAGAGAAACAACAAATGTGACAAATCACATTAACGAATTAAGACAAAGACAAACCAAGATTAATTCTAATAATGATTCTATAAGTTTATTACAGAAAGAGATAGATAAAGTTCAAGCCGAGATTACAAAACTATCTGGTCAAACAGGTGATATATCAAAAGCTAAAAGAGATTTATCTTCCATGAGAAAAGGTAAAGATAAAGCGACTGAAAAGAAACTTGAGTATGTAGAAGAACGCACATACAATGAAGTCATTGGAGAGATGCTGAAAGATACTGGTATCAAAACTAAAGTAATTAAACAATACCTTCCAGTTATGAATAGATTAATTAATCAATATCTGCAAGTATTAGACTTCTTTGTCTCTTTCCATTTAGACGAAAACTTTGACGAAACAATTAGATCAAGGCACAGAGATAGTTTTAATTATGCATCGTTCAGTGAAGGTGAGAAACAAAGAATTGATTTATCATTGCTATTTACTTGGAGACAAATAGCGAAGATGAAAAACTCAGCTTCTAGCAATCTATTAGTACTTGATGAAACTTTTGATTCAAGTTTAGATCACGATGGTATCGACAATCTAATGAAAATACTAAATACACTAGATGATAATAGTAATACATTTATTATCTCACACAAAGGAGATGTGCTACAGGACAAGTTTCGCTCAAAAATTGAGTTCTTTAAGCACAAAAACTTCTCTCGTATTAGATAAATGACCAGCCGGTCACAGATTTGTGTGACAATTGTGTGACAATTGCATAAAAACAGTTGACATTTACGCCAAGACCTGATACTATATACATAATGATAGGAGATTTAATAATATTAATTTTACAGGTACTTATAGTATTTGAATTAATAAAAGACTGGATATAAAATATGAAAGGAATATTACCAAAATTATTAGCCAAAGAAAACATTACCATTCAGCATGGTAATTATTCTACTGCTTGGTTCGATATAAAAAATAGAGTTTTAGGATTACCTATGTGGAAAGATATGGGTAAAGATGTTTATGATCTATTAATAGGTCATGAGGTTGGTCATGCATTGGAAACACCATACGAAGGTTGGCATGATAATCCAGAAACTTTAGAAGGTTGTCCACGTACTTATATTAATGTTATTGAAGATGCTAGAATAGAAAGAAAAGTTAAAGCAAAATATCCTGGTCTAAGAAGGTCCTTTGCAAAAGGTTATACTAAATTATTTAAAGAAGATTTTTTTGGTTCACCAGAAGAATTACCATCATGGGATAAAATCAAACTCATAGACAAAATTAATCTTGAAGCAAAAGTTGGTGCTCATCTTGATGTACCATTTACTGCAGAAGAACAAGTTTATATGGATAGAGCTATGACCACTGATACATTTGCTGATGTTGTAGAATTAGTAAAAGATGTATTAGCTTATAGCCAAAAGAATGAGCCAGAGTTAATTGAACCGCCTATGCCTGAAAACGATCAAGCAGAAGATGTTCCAACAGAAGATAATGAAGAGCAAGACCCTACATCACAAGGTCATGATGACTTCATGCCAGAAGATCAAGAACAGAAAGAAGAAGAAGTAGAAAAGAATGCTCCTCAAACAGATGGTGATGTCGAAGATACTACTGAACAAAAAACTAATTCAGAACCTTTTGCCAGCAATGGTGGTGATGAGTCTATTACAGATAAAATTTTTAGATCAAAAGAAGAAAATTTAATTGAAGAAGATTCGCTTAAAGGTAATACAAGAGTCGGTAATCCAATGTCTAAAGAGGTACTTAACAAAGTGTTTATACCTTATGCTAAAGTTGCAAAAGGAAGAAAGCCAGTATCGTATATGTCAGACGATGATTTTTATGGTGTACCATTTGTAGAAAGTAATTATGTTGATTATATCAAAGATGTTAAAAGAAGTGTTAACTATGCTGTCAAAGAATTTGAGCAAAGAAAAGCTGCTTACAGATATACTAGATCACAAACTGCTAAAACAGGTTCTTTAGACATAAACAAACTATGGGCTTATAAAACTAATGACGATATCTTTAATAGAGTCACAAGATTAGCAGATGCTAAAAATCATGGAATGTTTATGTTAATAGACTTTTCAGGTTCTATGTCAGGTGTTATGCACAGAGTACTAGATCAATTAATTCATTTAGTTGTTTTTTGTAAAACAGTAAATATACCATTTGATGTTTATGGATTTACTACATGTAATCCAGACTTAATTGGTCAAAGGGACCTTGCGTTAACAGATAGTGAAATATACCACGAATGTTTAGCTTTACCACAACAAATTTCTAGTGATCTTAATAAGTCAGATTACACATCAGCTTTACAATGGCTGTACTGGAGAATGCTTAACGAAGAAAACTATGCTGGTCATTCTGTTAGTATTATTGGTTCTGAATATGAAGATTGGGGTTCAACACCTTTAAACACATCTCTTATAGCTATTAATGACAAATTAACTAGAATGATTAAAAGTAAAGGTATAGACAACATGAATTTAGTTGTACTCACTGATGGTGATACTAATAGAACTGATATTGTTAATAACATACCAGCTGGTTTCGAGTCAGCTAAAATAAAAGACGATCATTCTTATTGGGCAGATACATGGAAAATAAAAATGCCAGGTAAAACAATTGCATCTACTAATGGTGGTAAAGATATGACTAAGTCTTTATTAAATTATTATAGGAAAAAAGGTATCACTACTTTAGGATTCTTCTTAGCATTAGATAGGTACCAATATAATAGTAAACTTTGGAGTGTACAAGATGAAATTGAACCAAACGAGTCACAAGAAGATTTTAGAAGAGCCATGCAAAAACAAATTACTAAAAAGAAGTGTCTTACATTTGATGGCGCTTTAGGTTATGATAATTTCTATGTAGTCCAAGCGTTTAATAAATCAACATTCAATACTGATGCAGATGAGTTTGAAGTGCAAGAGGATGCGACAAAAGGTCAAATAACTCAAGCGTTTAAAAAGTATTCTAAGTCTAAGAAATTGAATAAAACTTTATTAACAAACTTTGGAAAGGCGGTAGCAGTTTGATGACCAACTGGTCACAAATTGTCACACAATTGTCACATAAAACCGTTGACATTTGGCCAAATACGTGATACTATATACAAATAAATAATGATAAGGAGTGAATATATTATGAAATTTAGTGAATTAAAAATATCAACACAGAGAATAGTGAGTGAACTGGCGAAGAGATTTCCAGATCAAACACAATTCCGTAAGTCGTCTATTGTAGACATAGGTAAGGAATTCGGTTATACCGGAAAAGACTTTTATTGTCTTATGACGCCTGAAAACAGAGTCAAGATTGGTACATACGATCTTAGTTCTGCTATTGTAGATGTACCTCAAAAGGTAATATCTAATGAAATGCCACAAACAGCAATGGCTATGCAATCTATTACAAATGATGAAAAGACATATGCATCGGTAGATGAAACATTTGTACCATGGGGTTCATACTCAGATATCGTAAAAATTATTAAGTCTGGCATGTTTTATCCAACATACATATCTGGTTTATCAGGTAATGGTAAAACATTTATGGTCGAGCAAGCATGTGCTAAACTCAAAAAAGAGTTTATTAGAGTACAAATAAATCCAGAAACTGATGAAGATGATTTAATCGGTGGATTCAGATTAATTAATGGTGAGACAGTTTTTGCCAAAGGTCCAGTTCTCAAAGCTATGGAGAATGGAGCAATCTTATTACTTGACGAAATCGATAGAGCTACTAATAAGATTATGTGTTTACAGGGTATCTTAGAAGGTAAGCCAGTTCTAGTGAAAAAGACTGGTGAAGTTGTTGAACCATCACCTGGTTTTAATGTTATTGCTACGGCCAATACACTAGGTAAAGGTTCCGAAGATGGTAGATTTACAGCAGCTTCTATTATTGATGATGCTTTCTTAGAAAGATTTACAGTCACAGTTGCTCAAAAGTTTCCAAGTCTATCAATAGAAAAGAAAATTGTTCAAAGACACATGAACAAATATGATGCAAACGATGAAGATTTTGCTGATAAATTAGTCCAATGGTCAGATGTTATTAGAAAAACTTTCTATGACGATGGCGTAGATGAGTTAGTTTCCACAAGAAGGCTTTGCCATATTGTACAGACTTTCTCTATCTTTAACAATAGAATGAAAGCAATTGACATGTGTATCTCAAGGTTTGACGAAGATACAAAAGATGCTTTCCTTGATCTATATACAAAAGTAGATGAAGGTGTACTTGATGAGTTTGACAATCTTGAAGTCGACAAAGAAGCACAGGAGAACTACAATGCTAATGAAAATTAGAAACAACTCTAACAAAACAGATTATAAGTTTAATGAAGGAGCTCTTATAGAAGAGCTTCAAGCTTATATTGATAAAACTTACGAGGGTCATTATTCAAAAAATAATTTTCAATCAACTGAATTTATTATTGATTGTGACCATGGTATGGGGTTTGCTTTAGGAAATGTTTTAAAGTATACTCAAAGGTATGGTAAGAAAGATGGGTATAACAGAAAAGACTTACTCAAAATTCTACACTATACTTTAATTGCTCTGTATGTACATGATGAAAAAAACTCTTTACAAACAGACGAAAATGTGTTATAATATAGTATATTATGGAGAAAAACTATGTCTAATGTTTTAAGTGAAGATACAATTAATGTATTGAAAAACTTTGCTACTATTAATCCTAATTTGGTATTCACACCAGGGCAAAAGGTTAAAACAATATCAGAGTCTAAAACTATTTTAGCTCAAGCAGATATTGTAGAAGATATGCCAAAAGAATTTGGAGTCTATGACTTAAACGAATTCTTATCAGTGTATAATCTTGTAGAACAACCAACCCTTGAATTTGAGGACAAATCAGTTTTAATCAATGGCGCAAACAATCAGGTTGTAAGATATTTCTTTTCTGAAATTGAAATACTTACTACACCTCAAAAAGATATACAGATGCCAGATGCTGAACTAGGATTCACACTTACTGACGAGATTTTAAATCAAATCAGAAAAGCTGCTGCAGTTCTAGGTCATACAGAATTATCATTGAAAGGTGATAATGGTGTAATCACTGCTTCTGTAGTGGATACTAAGGATAATACAAGCAACTCTTTTAGTTATGAACTAGATAGAGATAATGCTTGTGTAGAAAGTTTTAACTTTATCGTTAGTATACCAAATTTAAAATTATTACCAGGCGATTACTTTGTGAGCATATCATCAAAGTTAATTTCTAATTGGACTAATAACAATTATCCAATAGAATATTTTATCGCTTTGGAAAAAAACTCAAGCTTTGGTGTATAAATATACTAGAGCAAAATCTTCATTTTATTATGGAGATAGAGAGATTAACGCCGATGGTCGGGTTAATCATTTTAGTCTAATACTTTGCAAAGGAGAAAAAAATGGCTGACGAAAATATAAACGTTGAAGAGCAACAAGCTCCACAACTTGGTCTTAGAGACATCGCAACAATGGTAAATCTAATTGATTTAGTTTCCAGACGTGGTGGCTTCGAAGGACCAGAGCTAGAAACAGTCGGTGGTTTAAGAACTAGAGTCGTAGAATTCTTAAACGCTGCACAAGAAGCTCAGGGTCAAGAAGGCGTTGAAGGCGATCTTAACCCAGTGGAAGATGTTGAAGAAGTCGAAGCTGAAGGCTCGGCTGACTAATTACAATAGGGGTCGCAAGACTCGGGCAGGGGCAGGGTCCCACCAATTCAAAAAAGAACATTTTATTTAAGCTTTAAATTGAATAAAGTGACCCACCCCGCCAGTTTTATTATAGGATATATTATGAAAACCAGTGAAAGATCAAAGCTACTTGAAGCCTTGAATAAAGGTATCGTTCAAGTATCATTCAAAAAAGTAGATACAGGCGAACTAAGAGTTATGCCATGTACTCTAAATGAAACAATATTAAGTGCACATAGCGTTGCAATAAAAATTAATATGGCTCATGAATCAGACCACTTTTGTGTATGGTCACTAGATAAAAATGCGTTTCGTAGTTTTAGAATATCTACTGTGACAGAATGGAAATCACTTGCACATTGGGAGGCAGCATGAAACAAGAATTTTTATGGGTTGAAAAGTACAGACCACAAAAGATAGATGATGTTGTACTACCCGCAAATCTCTATAAAACATTTACTGAAATGTTGGATAATGGAGAGATACAAAATATGCTATTCACCGGTACAGCTGGTGTTGGCAAAACTACTGTTGCAAAAGCAATAGCAAAAAATTTAAATTTAGATTATATTATAATCAATGGATCCGAAGAAGGCAACATTGACACACTTAGAAATAAGATTAAACAATTCGCGTCAACTGTTTCTTTATCGGGTGGACACAAGCTGGTCATTTTAGATGAGGCTGATTATCTGAATCCGCAGTCCACCCAACCTGCACTACGTGGGTTTATGGAAGAATTCAGTGAGAATTGCAGATTCATATTTACATGTAATTTCAAAAATAGAATTATTGAACCCTTACATAGTAGATGTTCTGTTATAGACTTTACAATACCAAAAGGTGATAAACAAAGATTGGCTTCAGTCTTTATGGCCAGATGTATGTTAATACTTGATGATGAAGGTATTAAATATGATACAAAAGTATTATCAGAGTTTATAATTAAATACTTTCCAGACTATCGTAGAATACTAAATGAGCTTCAAAGATATGCTCAAGGTGGTGAAATAGATAGTGGAATATTAGTTAATGTTTCTGATGTTTCAATTAACTCATTGGTTAATTATCTAAAAATAAAAGATTTTAAGAACATGAGAAAATGGGTTGTTGAGAATATCGATATTGAACCAACAGCAATATTTAGAAAACTATATGATTCAATGAATGAATACGTAGACCCACAATCAATACCTCAGTTGGTTTTAATATTAGCTGATTATCAATATAAAGACAGTTTTGTTGCTGATCATGAACTCAATATGGTAGCATGTTTAACTGAAGTAATGGCAGGTGTCAAATGGAAATAATTAATCATATCATAGGACTTATATTTACAGGATTTATGGGATGGTTTTGTTATATGTGCTATCATGTAAATCAAGAACAAAAAGAAGGCAAATATATTCCTTTACCATGGGAGAAAAAAAGATGAATCCATTTGATTATGTAAATGCTATTAATAAAACTAAAAAGAATATTATGGTTGATGATCTTGCTGAGAAAGAATATAATCCATTTATTATAAATCGTGCATTATCTTTCTTTAGCGATACAATTCTCTATGCAAACGAAATGAATAAGTATCATCACCTAGATCACCGCCTTCAATTCGATTTTTTTATAAATATAATTAGAAGTAAAAATAGATTCTCAAAGTGGTTTAAACCAACAGAAGTAGAGAATCTTGAACTCATCAAACAATATTACGGTTATAGTAATGAAAAAGCTAAAGCTGTTTTATCTTTATTTGGTAATGAAGAAATTGACGAGTTAAAACAAAGGATGTATAAAGGTGGAAGAACAAAGTCAAATTAATTGGTCTACTAATGATATGCTAGAAGTATCATTAAACGAACCAGACGATTTTTTAAAGATAAGAGAAACACTAACTAGAATAGGTGTTGCTTCGCGTAAAGATCAAAAGTTATATCAGTCTTGTCATATATTACACAAACAAGGCAGATATTTTATAGTTCATTTTAAAGAACTTTTTTTATTAGACGGTAAACCAAGTAATCTAATAGAAAACGATATACACCGTAGGAATACAATTGCTACGTTGTTAGCTGATTGGGGTTTAGTAAGTTTAATAAATCCAAGTCAAGCTCAGGACTGTGCACCATTGAGACAGATAAAGGTTATACCTTTTAAAGAAAAAACTCAATGGGAACTATGTCCAAAATATAATATAGGAAACACTCAAACTAAAGAGTAAACCTATATAAATAATTAGGGATGCCGAATAGGTCGGGTCCCGATAAACCTTGCTATTAATAGGAGGAAATTAAGATGGTAAGAAATACTTTGAACGTACCACGTTCGTTATTCGTAGGCTTTGATTCAATATTTGAGGATTTAGAAAGAATCCACTCAAGTGCTAGAAACGGAGCTAATAATTATCCACCCCACAATATAGTCAAGATAGACGAGGAAAAATTCCTAATCGAACTTGCAGTGGCTGGATTTAGTGAAGATGATTTTGAGATAGAATTGAAAGATGGTATCTTAAAAATTAGAGCAGAAAAAGCAGAAGATGATCGTGAATATGCTTTTAAAGGTATCTCGTCCCGCAAGTTTGAGAAGAGCTTCCGCCTCTCGGAGTATTGCGTAATTGACGGTGCTGATTATCAGGATGGTATACTAGTAGTTTATGCTAGAGTAGAAATTCCTGAAGAACAGCGTCCTAGGAAGATTCAAATAGGGTCTGCTGGGGCATCAACGAGAAAACAGTTCCTTAAAGGGTAATTGATAATATTAGAGAAAACTCAGTAGATTTAATAATTTACTGGAGAAATGAAATGAAACTTTTAATGACCATTGCGTCAGAAAGTACTGTGAGGGCTCTATTGGAATCGGTTGAATTATTAATGATTGGATTGATATGTTTAGGCACAGCACCAATGTTAATATGGTTATCTACAATCTGAGCAAACACAAAACACGGGGTGGGCAACCACCCCAACCTTATTTAAAAAAATATGAAATATGTACTAACAGTATCGCTAGTTTTATTGCCTTGGGAGATAGGTATTATTGTGCTGCTAGGTTATATTTTTAGTTAAAAAAACAGTTTACTTTTACAACAAATTGTGTTATAATATATATTATGTCTAAGTTTTATACTAATGTGTCGCGTTATGGAAATATGATTCTACTACGCGGATATGACCACAACAAAAGAATCACAGAAAAAATTAAATACGAACCAAAGCTGTATGTCAGTACAAACAGACCTACAAATTGGAAAGCTTTGGATGGTACACCTGTGGCTGAAATACCATTTGACTCTATGAGATCAGCAAACGAATGGTATCAGAAAAACAAACAAACCGCCGGACTCCATATCTTTGGAAATACCAGGTATATCTCAACCTTTATTAATGACTACTTTCCAGGTCAGATAGAATTCGATAGGAACAAAGTAAATGTGACTACTATCGACATCGAGGTTGCGTCCGATGATGGCTTTCCCGAGCCCGATAAAGCAGAGAATCCTGTAATATCAATAACAACTAAAAATAATATTGATAACACATATCATGTGTGGGGTCTTGGCGACTATGATGTAGACAAATCTCTAATGAAAACTCACAGAGTTGTCTATCACAGATATCACACAGAAGCTGATCTATTAATTAATTACATTACATTTATATCTCAACCATCCATGACACCAGATGTTATTACTGGTTGGAATACTAGATTTTTTGATATACCATATCTTGTCAATAGAGTACATAAACTTCTAGGCGAATCTTATGTAAAAAGAATGAGCCCTTGGGGTATGATCGATAGACAAGATGTGACAAAGATGGGAAGAACACAAACCGCTTACGAGCTCAAAGGAATAGCTCAACTTGATTACTTAGACTTATTTCAAAAGTTTGGCTATTCCTACGGGCCACAAGAATCTTATAAACTAGATCATATTGCTCATGTTGTACTTGGTGAGAAGAAACTAAGCTATGAGGAATATGGTTCATTACATACTTTATATAAACATAACTTCCAAAAGTTTATTGATTATAATATCAAAGATGTTGAGTTGGTTGATCGCATAGAAGATAAGATGGGGTTAATTACTCTTTGTATGACCATGGCTTATAAAGGTGGTGTTAACTATAATGACACCTTTGGTACAACAGCTATATGGGACACAATCATTTATCGTAAACTAAACGAAAACAAAATCGTTGTACCATTCATAGAAGATAAAGTTAAAACATTTTATCCAGGTGGTTTTGTTAAAGACCCACATGTTGGAATACATGAGAACCTGGTTAGCTTTGACTTAAACTCTCTATACCCATCAATAATTATGCAATATAATATGTCACCTGAAACAATTGCCGAAGGTGAAGTATCTAAGGTTGACATAGAAGCAGTACTAACTAAATCTCAAAGACCAGACAATCATGGTAAAGCTTTGGCTGCTAATGGTCAGATATTCAATACCGATAAGGTTGGAATCATTCCTTTAATTATTGACGAGATGTATCAAGAACGTGTTGGCATAAAAGACAACATGATTAAAGCACAAAAAGAATTACAAAAGGTGGATAAAAATGACAAACAAGAATTATACAGAATTGAGAAAGAAATCAGTATTGCAGAGAATAGACAGATGTCTATCAAGATACTCCTTAATTCCCTTTACGGTGCTCTTGGTAATAAGTATTTTAGGTTTTTTGATCAGCGGGTGGCAGAGGCCATTACCCTCACCGGACAACTTACAATACGATGGGCCGAATATGCACTTAATACCTACCTCAATAGAGCTATGCGAACAGAGACATGGAAAGACTTTGTCGTTGCAATCGACACCGATTCGTTGTATGTATGCCTAGATGATTTAGTTCAAGCAATCAATCCAAAAAATCCAATAGACTTTTTAGATAAAGTTTCAGCTGAAAAGCTTGAAGCGGTTCTAGCACAATCTTATGATGAACTTTATAATATGTTTGGTGGTGTATCAAATCGTATGGTTATGAAAAGAGAAGTGATTGCTGATCGTGGCATATGGACAGCTAAGAAAAGATATATTTTAAATGTATTAGATAACGAAGGTGTTAGATATGCTAAACCTAAACTGAAAGTTATGGGTATCGAAGCCATTAAGAGTTCTACACCAGAACCATGTCGTGAAGGTCTTAAAGAATTATTTAAAGTTATCATGTCTAAAGATGAAACAGAAGTACAGAAAGCTATCGAACAATTTAAAAATTATTTTAAAACACTAGGTCCAGATGCTATAGCATTTCCAAGAGGTGCATCAAAAGTAAAAGAATATCGTGACTCAACAAACATCTATAAGAAAGGTACACCGATGCATATTCGAGCAGCTCTGCTTTATAACAGAATGATACAAGATTTATCACTGACCAAAAAATATACACAAATTAAAAATGGCGATAAGATAAAGTTTATTTACCTTAGAAAAGCAAATCCAATAAAAGAAAATATTATTGGCTTTGTTGACTTCTTACCAGAAGAATTTAACTTACATAAATACATAGACTACGAACTACAATTTCAGAAAACATTTCTGGATCCAATAGAACCGATACTCGATGCTGTTGGTTGGAATTCGGAAGAAACAAATTCATTGGAGGATTTCTTTGCATGATTAAAAAGAAAAGTACAATAATATGGAACTCATATTACACACCTGAACAATGTAAACAAATAGAAAAAATATGTTTAACCTTTCCAGAAAAAGAAGGTGTAGTACAAAACGTTAATACAGGTAAAATTAAAGATGAACAATCTAGTAATATTCGTAGATCAAAAGTTAGGTTTGTAAAAATAGATGGTAGTCAAGGTGACTTCTTAGGCTCAAACGAATTATACCAAGAGTTATATAAACTAATTGATAAGATTAATACTGAATATTTTAAGTTCGATATTACAGGTATTGATAGTATACAATACACAGAATATGATGGTGAATACGAAGGTCATTATGATTGGCATACAGATTGGAATTGGACTAATCCAATGAACCCACCTAGAAAATTAAGTATGACTATACAATTATCTGGTGGTGATGAATACGAAGGTGGTGATTTTGAAATAGCTCATGACTTAGAAAGAGGTGATCTAAATACAAAAACACTAGGAACAGTAATTTGTTTCCCATCGTTTATGCCGCACAAAGTGCACCCAGTGATGCAAGGCTTGCGCAAATCATTGGTTGTATGGTTTACTGGTCCACGTATAAAATGATAAATGAAAAAAAGAGTTTACAAATACAAAAAACTATGTTATAATATAGTTATTATGGAGAAAATATGAAAAATGTACAATTGTTAAGGTTAGTATCTGGTGAAGAAATATTAGCCGACGTTGATCTCAATGGTATTGATACAGATACAGTTATTCTAAAAGATGCGCTATGTCTTATACCAGCAGGAGAAGGTAAGATTGGATTTATGCCATTCATGCCATATACAAAAGCCAAAGAAGGCTTAGAATTAAATATGAAACATATTATGTTTATGGTTGAACCAAATGATATGTTATTAGAAAACCACAGAAATGCTACAAGTGAGTTAGCAGTACCAAGTAAGAAGATAGTGACATGAGTAAGAATTGGGTAAAAGACATACATAGTATGCAAAAGAAATACGAAACACATAAATGGGTTAAAATAAATCCTGAAAAATTAAGAGACTTTTTAAAGTTTAGAATTAATTTTTTACAAGAAGAATTAGACGAAACTAGAAAAGCATACATGATGAAAGATAACGAAGAAATCGTTGATGGTCTAATTGACCTATGTGTCGTTGCAATAGGAACACTAGATGCATTTGATATTGATGCTAATAAAGCATGGGATGCAGTATTAAAAGCTAATATGAATAAAGAAGTAGGTAGAAAAGAAACAAGACCTAATCCACTAGGTCTGCCTGATCTTGTAAAACCAGAAGGGTGGGAGGCTCCAAGTCACGAAAACAATCATGGTAAGCTTAACGATATTTGATTCGATATACGATAATAAAACAAATAAAAGAATGGACTATAACTCATTTGATGAGTTTGAACAAGTCTTATATAAATTATCCGAATCAACAAAGTATCCAACTAAGAAAGATGCACCACTTATAAGTCCAGCAACTTATATTCCAGACACAACTCGTGGTAATGATAATGTGACAGGTTGGGGTATGTGGTGTGCTCTTGATATTGATGACTTTGAAGGTGATATAGAACAGATTAAAAAAGCTTATGGTGAATATAGATTTGTTTGTTATTCAACAGCATCTTCTACTAAAGAACAACCAAAGTTTAGATTAGTCTTTCCACTAAATAAAGAAGTACATAAAGAAGATATTAAACATTTTTGGTTTGCTTTAAATAAAGAGATTGGTGATGTCGCCGATGCTCAAACAAAAGATTTATCAAGAATGTATTATGTACCTGCAAAATATAAAGATGCATTTAACTTTATCTTTTCACAAGATGGTAAAGTCATGGATCCAGATTATCTCATGGACAAACACCCTTATGTAGTACCAAACGAAAACTTCTTCGATAGATTACCAGAAGCAATTAAGAAAGGTTTAATAGAACATCGTAAAGGTAAACTTAATAATACAAATATTACTTGGACTAATTATCACGATTGTCCTTTTGTAAATCAAAAACAAATAGATGAATATAAAACAATCAATGGTACAGGTTGGTATGCAAAGATGTATCAAATTATGTGTACCATTGCAGGCAATGCAATGAATCGTGGTTATCCTATCACAGCAAAAGAAGTTGAATATCTTTGTCGTGAATTAGATGGTGATACAGGTAATTGGTATCTCAAACGAGATATGTATAAAGAAGCTGAAAGAGCCATAGAATTTATCTTTAGAAATAACTTATGATTTTTTATACAGAAGCTCAATTAAATGAAGCTTATGAAAACTATAAAAAAACATTACCACAAGCCACTAAGCTTTTAGACATAGAAAGCTTTAGAAGAATAATTTATGAACCACTTATAAACGAAATATATAATGACGACGAGAGCAATAATATTAGGTAATGGTGAATCACGAGAAGGATTTGATTACAGATCAAATTATTCAGATGCATTTGTCATAGGATGTAATGGTGCTTATAAAGAATCAATAGATGCATTAGTATGTACCGATGCTTATATGCAACATCTGATTTATGAAACAGGATATTGTAAAGATCATTTATGCTTCTTTAGTGAATGGAATCCAATACCAGATTATGCAGTTGAAACAATAGCAGCTTCTTTCAATAAACCAATTATACAAAATGAAAAAATTTATAGTACCAGTGCTCAGGTAGCAGGAAGTGATGATTATGTATATGTCACATGGGTACAAAAAGAAGATATGGTTCGTTCTATCAAAGAAAAGATAATGTCATCTGGTTCAAGAGCATTAGAATTAGCATGTAAGATGGACTTTGATGAAATTCTATTATTAGGATTTGATGGAATGGGAGCACAAAATATTTACCAAAAAGATAAAGGGTATGAAAGATCAACACCTAGAGAAGAATGGGTGGAAGAACGTAGATTAATTATAGAGCAATATTCTCATATAAATATAATAGATTTACAAACTGGTTAATGGGGCTGTAGCTCAGTTGGGAGAGCATCTGCTTTGCACGCAGGAGGTCGGAGGTTCGACCCCTCTCAGCTCCACCAAATGGAGAAAAAATGTATAGATATAAAGTAGTAGTCACTAGAATCGTAGATGGAGATACAGTAGATGTTGACATCGATCTAGGTTTCGGTATGACTTATAAAAAGCAAAGAGTTAGAATGATGGGTATAGATACTCCTGAATCTAGGACTCGTGATTTAGAAGAAAAGTTTTATGGTAAAGCAAGTAAAGCTAATTTAGTTAGAATATTAGATGGTAAAGATATAGAATTAGTATCACATGATAAAGGTAAGTTCGGAAGAATACTCGGTGAGTTATTTATTGGGTCATCTAAGTTTAGTGTTAACCAACAACAAATAGACGAGAATCATGCGGTACCATATTTTGGACAATCTAAAGACGACACAGAACAAGGTCATCTTTGGAATAGAGCAGCACTAAATGAAAAAGGTATTATTTACGAAGGCTAAAAAAACAGTTTACATTTACTTAAAAATGTGTTATAATATAAACTTATTATGGAGAGATTATGAAAGAATCATTGAGAGTACTACAAGAATGCGCAGAGCTTCAAGCTAAAAAATCACAAGATTATCAAAGTGACGAATCTACTGTCACTCAAGCTATGCACTATCGTAGAGGTGTAGATACAATACACGATATTATTTTAGGCAAAGTTGTTCGTGCAACTTCTTTACTAGAATCTGGCAATGAACCTAACTTTGAATCACTAGAAGATACTTACAAAGATTTAATTAATTATTCGTCTTTTGCTGTATCTTATATTCGTGGTAAGATGGAAGGTCAAGACCCTAACAGAAATATGTTCAACAAAAAGGTAAAGAATGTATCAAGTGAATAATACTGCAGATATTGCAGAAGTATTTAAAAAACACCTAGCAGCAGAAAACTTTGTCACAGATAAAACAGGTCAAAAGACTATAGAAATAATCGGTGCATCTTTTGTTGCTGATCAGCCAGCAATATTTGGTGAACCAAATGAAAGATATATTGAACATGAATTAATGTGGTATGATAGAAAGTCAACTAATGTTTATGATATATACGGTCATGAACAAGCACCAAAAGCTTGGTTATATTCTGCAAATAAACACGGTGAAATCAATTCTAATTATGGCCATCTAATTTATTCTGGTAAATACTTTAGACAATACGATAAAGTATTAAAAGAATTACTTACAAATCCAGACTCAAGACGTGGCTCTATGATCTATCAAAGACCAAGTATTTGGAAAGAATACAAAGAGAATGGCAAGAATGATTTTATTTGTACCAATGCTGTGACATATTATATTCGTGATAATATGCTTCATGCTACAGTTCAAATGCGAAGTAATGATGTAGTCTTTGGTTATAAGAATGATTATGCTTGGCAAAAAGTTGTTCAAGAAAGATTATTAGAAGATTTATATTATAATGGTACACACATCGAATTAGGCCACATTTATTGGCAAGTTCAAAACTTACATGTATATGAGAGGCATTTTGATTTAGTAATATGAAGAAGATATGGACAACTTGGAAATACGCAGTAGGTAGTTTTTCAGATGAACAAACAGAAGAGTACGACAATATAGTTGCGATAGTGAGAACTTTCATTGTTGGAATTAATATTATATGTGCATTCTTTATTATGGCAAATATAGTACACAATTGGTAATATGAAAAAAAGAGAAGAGGCTTTAGTAATTACCATGGAAGAATGTGGTGAATTAATACAAGCTTGTAGTAAAGTAATCAGAACAAAAGAAGATACAAAATATGTAAGAAATCTGCAAGATGAAATTGGAGATGTGTTAACTATGATAGAGATATTAAAGATGAGTGGTTTTGTCACAGATAAACAAATAGAAGATCGTATGAAACATAAAAAAGAAAAGTTAATGAAATGGAGTTTATTGTTTAATGGATAAATGGGATAAAAGATGGTTAGATATTGCAGGGCTAGTAAGTTCTTGGTCTAAAGACCCAAGTACTAAAATTGCTGCTATAGCTGTAAAAGATAAAAGATTAGTTGCCACAGGGTATAATGGTTTTCCACGAGATATTGAAGATACAGACGAAAGATGGAATAACCGTGAAGAAAAGTATAAGTATGTAGTACATGCAGAAATGAATTGTATCTATAATGCGAATTATCATAACCAATCACTGAAAGGTGCGACAATGTATATTGTTGGTTTACCGGTTTGCCATGAATGTGCAAAGGGTATTATTCAGGCAGGAGTTTCAAGAGTAGTTGCAACATTTGATGGTGTTCCAATGAAATGGTCAAAAAGTAATGAGATAACAGAAAAAATGTTTAAGGAAGCAGGAGTGACATATGACAAAGTTCGATAAAAAAGAATTAGAAAATAGTAAAAGAATATTTAAATCAGCTACACCTAAATACGATGTTAGCTGGTATATAAAATGGGTTGCATCATGCTTTGTATTAGCAGCTATGTCAATGAGAGGAATAGAAGGCTTCCAAATTTATGATTTGATTTTATCTTTATGTGGTATTGCTGGTTGGCTAATCGTATCAGTATTGTGGAGAGATAGAGCACTTATTGTGTTGAATGGAGTAGGCTTAATATTTTTATTAAGAAATTTATTTGTATACTTGACAACATAGATTTAATGTGTTATAATATACGTTATGATTGGTAAAAAAATTGCAATAGTTTTTGGCAAGGGTCTAGACGGCTGTGGTGTCGAAAAGTTTGGTTATGAATGGCAAAGATATGATCCAGAAAATATCGATGTCTTTGCATTAAAAGAAAGAGCCTTCAATCGTGGAGGTACTCACATATCTAATTATGTAGAATTCAAACCAGACGAGATGTCTACAATCGCAGAAAGATTAAACAATGATTATGATATTGTTATAATCAATTCATATCCGAGTCCGATGCACAATCAAAAAACCGTCACAAGTTTTTATCGTGATCTAATATTAAAAATAGAAAAACCAATTCTAGTAAGTATGATGCATGAGATTATACAATCTAACTATGATCGTATTCCATTACAAGTTGCGATCTCAAATGCAGCAGATGTAGTATTTAATTTTTCTACACATACAAATTATGCAAAAGACATGGCAAGAATTCTTACTAATAAAAAATTAGGTGAGAGAATTGCTAGAATGAAATTACCATTGACACTAGATGATTTTCAGAAGTGGAGAATTACACACGATCAAAAGAAAAGAAGATGTATCTATGCAGGCCGTTGGTCATCTATGAAACAACCTAATGTGATAATAGAACTATGGGAAAGAGATAAAGACTTTCACTATGCATTACATGGTATAGAAAAATCTATTGGTGCTAAGTTTGATGTTATTGACCCTTGTGATTATTTTAGAAAGTATACAGGTACATATAACTATGAATCAGAAAGATGCGAATGCTTTGGAGAGTTTGATTATAACCAAGGTATGACATTAATATCAGAATCTATGTTTGGTTATAGTGGATTTCATTTACCAAAGATGCCACATAATTATGGCGATAGATTTGAATATGCACAGATGGAAATAATTGCATGTGGTACAGTTCCGATATTTGATAAACATTATAGTGAACATAACAAAGCAATTGATGGTAGTTTATTTGCAGAACACGATATTGCAATATGGAATGACCGCAATAATTTAGACAAAACAATAGAAAAGATACATGAGGTTGCAGACGACCATACAACATACTATCAATATAACGAAGATGGTTTAGAATTTTTACACCAAGAAGCTGAATCAAGTGTGGTTATACCTAACATGATAAGACATATCTGTATTATGGGTAAACAAGAAGATAAGTGGAATACACAGGACTTATTGAGAGAAGTTTATAAGACTGAAGAAGTATATGACGAGTTTGATTATTTACTAGATAATAAGATCACAGCTCTCGGTGTAAAAGAAATTGATAATGGTGATCTAAGTTATTTTGAAAAGAAGGCAAGATTAATACATAAGAACGTGAGTGAATTAAATACGCAATCATTGGAGGATTTTTTTGGATAGTATAGTAATCGATATAGACGATACAATCTTATTTACAAATCATCAATACAAAGATGCTAAACGTAAATATGGTGAAGCAAAACCAAATGATATAGTAATCAAAGGTATAAGAAAGCTTCATGCAAAAGGTTATAAGATTATATTACATACAGCCAGACGAATGTTAACCTTTGATGGTGATATTGAAAAGATTATAGCTGATGTCGGAGACATAACTACATCATGGTTAGAAAGACATGAGGTGCCCTACGATGAACTCGTTTGGGGTAAACCATATAGTTCAACCTATTATGTCGACGATAAAGCAATGAATTTACAAGAGTTTAAAGAATGGACAAATTCAATTTAATAATACCAGCTGCAGGAGCAGCCACGAGACTAAGACCTCTATCCTCGAGCACGTCGAAGGTAATGGTACGTGTGAATGGTAAACCTTGCCTTGACTATATCATAGAGGCAGTCAATGGATCCGTTGACGAAGTAGTTGTTGTGGATGGCCAATTCACTGATATTCGCGAATATTGTAAAGTGAAACATCCGAAGGTAAGGTTCGCCAACCAGCCATCATTAGATGGTCCAAGAGATGCAATTAAGATTGGAATGGAAGCTTTAGAAGATAGTGGAAAGCCAGTTGTTGTATGGCTTGGTGATGCAATTATCTTAGAAAAAGGTATGCCATTAGGTCATGACTTTTTATTAACTAAAAGAGTTGAAGATCAATCAGCATGGTGTATGTGGGATGGTCGAAATTATTATAATAAACCAAAACAACCAGTAGAAAATTCTAATGCTCTAGTTGGTTTATATTCTTTTAGTGATGGTGTTGCAGCTTTAAATGCTTTTAGTAATACAGATGGTTATGATATATCAGATGCTCTTATTGAATATGTTATAGATAAAGATACAACGTTTGCAGAATATATCACAGAAAAATGGTACGATATTGGTGACCTTCCAACATATTATAAAACATGTGCAGCATTATTAAACACAAAAGCTCGTGCATTTAATAATTTAAATTTTGATTCTGATTTAGGTACAATCAGAAAATTACCAGACTATCATGACAAACATTCATTAACAACATTAAGAGAAGAAAAAGAATGGTATGAACATCTTACTCCAGAGCAATCTATGTTTACACCTAGAATATTACCACATCCTGTTGATTTAATTATGTCATACGAAAGTGGCACTTTACTTAGTGATCTTATGTTATACGACAATATACCTAATAGTCATTGGGATTATATTATGGATAGAATCTTTAATATTAAATTAAAATATTTTAACAATAGAGTAGAAGATAAAGACATTATAGACAGTTTTGATGAATTATCTAAAAAGATGTGGTGTGATAAAACAGAAGAAAGAGTATGTAATGAAATGTATGATAGCCATGTCGGTGCTAATCTAATAAAAAGAGCTGAATGGATTTATAAAAGAACATCGCCCATATCTGGAATGCATGGTGATTTACATTTTGCAAATATATTATATAATCAACAAACAGATCAATTTAAATTTTTAGACCCACGTGGTAATTATGGTGGTTGCATTGGAACAATAGGCGACGATATTTATGACTGGGCCAAATTAGCACACGATTGTTATTGGGGTTATAACTCAATTGTTGCTGATGTACCACAAAACGAATATGTTAAAGATTTATTTACACGTAAACTAGATGAATATAATTTAGATAAAGATTTAATATTGTATGGTGGATTAGTATTATTAGGTACTTGTATACCATTGCATTATGAAGATGCAGATAGACAAAAAAGAATGATGGAGATTATTAGAAATGAAATATAGTTCAATTATACCACTGATCGGTGGAGAGAGTATAGCGGTAATGAATAAGTTAAATGGACAAATGCCAGAGGAAGTTTTATCTTACACTGGCTTTGTAGATAACGATAGTCATTACATTAATTATTTAAGAGATAAAGGGTGGGAAGGTAAATACACTTTATTAGATGAAAAGTCAAACCATAAACCAAAGAAAGTAGATATCGTAAATACAGTTTGTCCTTGTGCAGGTCTATCATCACTATCACAACATACAGTTCGTAATGAAGGCCACAATGACTGGATGTTTGAATCAGCACATTATGTTTTAGGTAAGATACAACCAAGAGTGTTTTGGGGTGAGAACGCACCAAGACTAGCAATGGAACCCGGTAAAGAGGTTGTAGCTAAATTAAGAGATATTGGTAAAGAGTATGGATATACGTTTAGCATCTATAAAACTAAATCTTTAGTACAAGGATATAGCCAAATTAGAGATAGAACATTTTACTTCTTTTGGAAAGGAGATCAAACACCTTTACTAGATTATATACACAGACCACATGAACTAATTGAAGATACTATTTCAAATGTTGTAAACAAAAAAGACGACCCTATGAGCGTTGTTCCTAATCAGAAAAAACCATCAGACGATCCAGTTTACAAATATTTTTTAAATAAAACTGGTATGACTCATGCTGAGTTTGTTGCAGCATTACCTGGACCTAATATGAATTTATTTGATTATATGGATTATATTGGAGGAGAGACTAAATGTGTCGGACCAAATACAGGTAAAACATATGCTGGTTGGCTAGAGGTATTAGAACATTTAAAAGGTAATGATGATGAACATTCTGCTAGATGGGCAAAGAGTATAGAAAGAATGGTTGCTAAACAAAAAGCTGGTGGTAGCGTTATGAGAAAGAGTACCACATTTCCAAAGGGACATATCGGAGCATTTGTTGGCCACTATCCATCTATGTTAACACATCCAGTAGAAGATAGATATTTAACTTATAGAGAAATGTTATCTATAATGTATCTGCCAGAAGATTTTGAATTATTACATCCAAAGAAATTTCAAAATCATATATGCCAAAATGTACCAGTCAAAACTGCTGAAGATATGATGGAACAAGTTATAAAGTTCTGTAATAATAGATTAGATTTAATTGATACTGATTATATTTTACAAGATAATAAAAGAAAGTGCCATGAATATGCAGAAAACAGTTTACAATTGGACCAGTTTATGGTATAATAGTAGACATAATATAAATATAATAGGAGTGATTATGCCAAGTGTTGATTTAAGACCAAGAAAAAGACATCCAAAAGATAAACGTCCAGCAAGACCAATGCCTTTTGATGTCGGATTAAGAAAATTTAGAAAATCCTGTGAGAAAGCAGGTATTGTTCAAGAGGTACGTAAAAGAGAATTTTACGAGAAGCCTACAGCAAAAAGAAAACGAAAAAAAGCCGAAGCAAGAGCTAGACATCTTAAAGCTTTAAGAATGGAACAAGCTTCAGGTTTTGCAATGAGGAGAAGTAGATAATGTCAATAATGGATAAATTGAAAAAGAATAGTAAAGTAAAAAGTACTGATATATTATCAGAATCTATATTATTCGGAGAGAAGGATATGATTCCTACAGATGTGCCTATGGTAAACGTTGCTTTATCAGGAGATATGGACGGAGGCTTGTCATCAGGTCTTACAGTATTGGCAGGGCCGTCTAAACATTTTAAGACAAGTTTTGCTTTACTTATGGGTTCAGCCTATATGAAGAAATATCCAGAAGCTGTTATGCTTTTCTATGATTCAGAATTTGGTTCTCCACAGAACTATTTTGAATCTTTTGGTATTGATACAGATAGGGTATTACATACACCGATTCAAAACGTTGAGGAATTAAAATTTGACTTAGTTAGCCAATTAGAAAATATTGAAAGGGACGATAAAGTAATTATTGTAATCGATTCAATTGGTAACTTAGCATCTAAAAAAGAATTAGAAGATGCACTGAATGAAAAATCAGTTGCTGATATGACAAGAGCTAAAGCATTGAAGGGATTGTTCCGTATGGTCACTCCTTATCTCACTATGAGGAACGTCCCTTTACTTGCTGTCAACCACACCTATCAAGAAATAGGATTATTTCCTAAAGCAATTGTATCAGGTGGTACAGGTATTTATTACTCAGCTGATAATATTTGGATTATTGGTAGGCGTCAACAGAAAAAAGGTACTGATGTCACAGGATATCACTTTATAGTTAATGTAGAGAAATCAAGGTTTGTAAAAGAGAAATCTAAAATACCAGTTGAAGTCACTTGGGAAGGCGGTATCGCATCCTATGGTGGAATACTAGATGTAGCTTTAGCCGGCGGCTATGTGACCAAACCAAATGTTGGTTGGTACGCAAGAGTTAACAAAGATACAGGTGAAATTGAAGATGGTAAAGTACGAGAAAAAGATACTAAGACTAAAGAGTTTTGGGATCCAATCTTTGAAGAAACTGACTTTAAAGAATTTGTAAAATCTTATTATTCTATTGGTCATAAACCATTACTTGACATTGACTTAGACATAGTAATGGAGGAATAATGTTTAAAACAATTTATAAAGCCTTTCACAAATTTATGAAATCTGGAAGGATAAATAAAATTATTAAGATGATAACATGATAACAGAATCTGATTATAAATTTGTAGAAAACCCATCACACCCACTTCATGGAGTGAGGTATACACAGGGTGCATATAAAGACGTGACTGTTATATATGGAACAGTGAAAATTAAAGAAAGTCCTGAGCTCGATATGGCGAGCTTAGGATTTACCTTTCAAATAATAGACCCTGCAGATTATACTGTAGACGAACTCCAAGAAAGTGAAGATTTTAAAAATTATATGGGTGCAGTATTACAACATATAATTGAAAATAATTTAGAGGATATGAAAATTGGAACAACTCCAGACACACATACTGAGCCATCTTCTTAATAACGAAGAGTATTGCAGAAGAGTAATACCTTATATTAAGAACGAATATTTTGAAGGCTCACACAAAACAGTTTTTGATCTAATCGTTTCTTTTGTTAGTAAGCATAATAAATTACCAACAGGAAAAGTATTAGAATTAGAACTCAGAAAAATCAATGCACACGAAGATGTATTAAATCAAGCCTCAGTATTAATTGGTGAGCTTAAAAATAAATCAGACGTAGACACAGAATATCTAATACAAGAATCAGAAAAGTGGTGTAAAGAAAGAGCAGTCTATAATGCTATCATGGAATCTATACAGATTATTGATGGTAAAGATACAAAGAGAAGTGAAGGTGTTATACCTGAAATACTATCTGATGCTTTAGGCACATCTTTTGACCAAGAAATAGGTCATGATTACGTTGATAACTCGGAAGATAGATTTGATTTTTATAACACAAAAGAAGATCGTATACCATTTGATTTAGATTACTTTAATAAAATTACAAAAGGTGGATTACCAAACAAGACTTTAAATATTGCTCTTGCCGGGACTGGCGTAGGTAAATCTTTGTTTATGTGTCATTGTGCTGCTTCAGTCCTGGAACAAGGCAAGAACGTATTATATATTACAATGGAAATGGCCGAAGAAAGAATCGCAGAAAGAATAGATGCGAACCTTATGAATCTTCCAATAGAAAGATTAGGGTCATTACCTAAAAATGTATTTAACGAAAAGATACAAAAGATTGCAAAAGCATCTATTGGTAAACTTATTATTAAAGAATACCCAACAGGTGCAGCTCACACAGGACATTTTAGAGCCTTATTAAACGAACTTAAATTAAAAAAGAATTTTAAACCAGACATTATATATGTTGATTATTTGAATATTTGTTCTTCCAGCCGTATGCGCGGGTTAGGTGGAAGTATAAATAGTTATTCGTATATCAAAGCAATCGCTGAAGAACTCAGAGGATTAGCTGTGGAATTCAATGTTCCGATAGTGTCGGCAACACAGACGACGAGGTCTGGGTATAGTAATACTGACGTTGGCCTAGAAGATACATCTGAATCATTTGGTTTACCAGCAACTGCCGACTTGATGTTTGCTATTATTAGCACAGAAGAGTTAGAAGAATTAGGACAGTTATTAGTAAAACAATTGAAAAACCGATATAACGATCCTACGAAATATCGCAGATTTGTGGTAGGAGTAGATCGGTCTCGTATGAAACTTTATGATGTTGAGGAGTCTGCACAATCAGATATTATGTCAGATATGGTGCCAGACAAGCCAATAAATAAGTTTGGTGAAAGAGAACAACCGGATTCTTTCACTGACTTTAAAGTATAAAAAGGGAGAAAACTTATGGATATGATGAACGTAGTAAAAAACTGGGTACTCGCAAGATGGGCCGAAAGGACAACTTGGGATGGCGGTGTAATCATCGCGGTTAGTTTGTCTTACTTACTCTTCGGAGGTTTAGTAGATGCACTAGCATGGATAGCCTTAGCTTATGGTGTATACACACTAGTTAAAGCAGAACTATAACATATCGGGGGAGCGTTCAGCTCCCCACTTTAATTGTCACACAATTGTCACATAAAACCGTTGACATTTTCCTTAAAACATGATACTATAGACATATAAGATTAAATAAGGAGTAAAAATGTCAAATATAATAAACGATCAAATCCTCGAGCAGATAGCTGAAGAGGTCGCTGAAATGTCAGGAATGGCAGTAGTGAACGAAGTAATGGATAGACCAGAAGGTGCGCCTTCACCGGCATCCGATTCATGGGACGAGTTTTTCGCATTCGCAGATATGGATAAACTAAGAAATGACTTAGTTATGAAAAGATTTGAGGAGATGTCAAGATGAGTTGGAAGATATTAGCAGAACAATCTATTGTCGACGGTAAGCAAAAGTTTACCGAAGATGATATTCGAAGCATGGTCGGTGCGCCAAGCTTAGCAGAAGAAAAGGCAGATCAAGAAAGAGCTGCCAGAAACGAATGTGTATGTGGTACTATTGATTGTAAGACCGAATACTCATGTATAACCTCGGGGTGGTAATATGAAAGCAACGTTAAGTAAAGACGATTATAGAGAATTCAACGAAAGAGTTGGTAATCTATCAGATAAAGGTGTGGAAGTACCACACTTAGTCACTAAAATTAGTGATGACAAATTTGAAATTGAACTACTTGGCTCGCCTGATTTAGATGAACTAGATAGGCTTTCCTAGTGGAAATTATAATTTATATCATAGTAATTATAGGGTGTGGCTATACATCCTATAATCTAGGTATTAAAAAAGGTATTCGTCAAGGAGCAGAGAATGCAATTGATGTTTTACACGAACGAAAAATCATTCGATACGATCACAAAGGCGATATTCAGCCTTATAATAATTTAAAATAAATATTGACAAAATCTAAAGTCTCTGTTATTATAAATAGAAATAGTAATATTAAATGGAGATACAATGAAAAGGTTTAAATCTTTTATTTACGAAGCCAGCCTATCTGGCAAAACAACTAAATACAAAGATAACACGGGTGCGTGGTATCAGTATGTCGAGTTGAATCCAGAATTAAAAACATTAAAGCTAGAAAATGATTCATTTTTATTTGAATTAGATGGAACACCAACAAAAACCGTATTAAAGAAAGGTACTGAATTAGAAATTGTTGGAAGAGAAGTGAAAACACTGCTAGATTCATCAAGATCAAAATTAGCACATATGAAATATAAAGGTAAAGACTATAGAGTACCTACTAGCAAATTACTTAAACCTTCAGGTAAAGAGGTTGCACCAATTGAAGCAGACCTAACACAAAAAGAGAATCCAGGTGTATTTACAAACTTCAAGGCAGGGCATGGTCATGAAGGTCAATTCATTCAAAGATGGATTAATAGTTCTGGTACCCTTTGGGAATTTGAATATAAAGGTAAAGAATATCGTATAACAAATCTAAGTGCACCTACTACAAAAACCGTTGGTAATCCAAAGACAGATGTAGTAGTTGAATTAGATAAAAAAATACCGGGCCTAGGTAATAAACTTTATTATAGTTTGAAAGATGCTAATGCAACATACTTTGAAAACTGGATATTACCAAAAAGATTCTTTCAAATATTTGGTAGCTCATCTAAAAAGATTATAGAAAATGCTTATGAACAATTGAATAAGAATAACAAGATAGGAAGGTCAGGTTATAAATCAGTATCAATTTGCCCTTTTGTTAAGAGTAAACCATATAACCATACTAAACTATCTAAGAGTCAAAACATAGAAGTATTATCCGGCGCAAATAAGTTTGGTAAAACTGATGCAACTGCAAATTGCTTTTTTGCTGGTACAGTACCAGAAACTATTGCAGAGATTATTGATGGTACTATATCAGTAAAAGATATGGCTGGAAAGATTAATGTCGGTTTAGATTTTAGAGGCTCAAACGATATTAAGAACTCATCAGTCTTTATTAAGAATGACGAAGGTGGCTGGGATATAAGAGAAAACTGGATTGGAAGAGGTGAACTAAAACTAGATAAAAGCATGGGACAAAGTAAGTGATAAGATTTTCAAACTATATATCCGAAGATGCGCATGAACTAATTTTCACGCCACAAGATGATCTGAAAGAACCAGATTATGATGATATAGAAATATTTAAAGATAATTGGGTTAAAATAAAATTACCAACACCACCACGAGAAGATCGTGAAATAGATGCTGTGATTGATGCAGCCAATACAGCCACAGATGAACAAAAAGCT
>VMHT01066108.1_pt1 | contig 32017 bp, 30 predicted proteins | sample 4693611 | NCBI WGS metagenome assembly VMHT01 (sample SAMN12280063, study PRJNA550983) | marine metagenome | isolation source: seawater sampled from same location over 5 years 0.02-0.2 micron viral filtrate | place: USA: collected off the coast of southern California halfway between the port... ...
CCGAAGAAAACGTAGCTCAGGAGGATCGCCGCCAACAGCCCGGCGGCGTCGGCGGCCAGGCCGCACCAGAGCGCGTAGCGGAAGTCGCGGATGCCGACGCTGCCGAAATACACCGCGAGCACGTAGAAGGTGGTTTCCGTGGAGCCCTGCATCACCGCCGCCATGCGCCCGGCCAGGGAATCCACCCCGTGGGTCTGCATTACGTCCAGCATGGCGGCGCGGGCGCCGGAGCCGCTCAGCGGTTTCAGGAAGGCCACCGGCAAGGCGTCCACGAAGCGGGTGTCCCAGCCCAGGGCGGCGGCGCCGAGGCGGATCGCCGACAGCACCGCTTCGAGCACGCCGCTGGCGCGCAGCATGGCGATGGCGGCGAGCATGGCCACCAGATAGGGAATCAGCTTCACCGCCAGGGTGAAGCCTTCCTTGGCGCCTTCCACGAAGCAGTCATAGCTGTCGATGCGGGCGCGCCAGGCGGCGAAGAAGAACAGCCCGATCACCGCCAGAAGAATGCCGTTGCCGAACACCCCGGACAGGGTGTTGCCCAGGTCCGGCGGCGCCAGATAAACGCCCAGCGCCAGCACCGCAAGCAGCGCCAGCCAGCCCAGCGCCACCGTGATCAGCAGCGGGTCGCGCAGCGGAATGCGCTGCAGCCGGGCGGTGAGTATCACGCCGATAAAGGTGGAGATGGTGGTGGCCATCAGCATCGGCAGGTAGACCGCCGCCGGGTCGGCGGCGCCCTGCTGGGCCCGGTACAGCAGCACCGTCACCGGCACCAGGGTCACCGATGAGGTGTTCAGCACCAGGAACATGATCTGGCTGTCGGTGGCCCGGCGCGGCTCCGGATTGTGTTCCTGGAGCGATTCCATCGCCTTGAGGCCCAGCGGCGTGGCGGCGTTGTCCAGGCCGAGCATATTGGCGGCCAGGTTCATGGACACCCCGGCGCCGGCGGCCGGGTCCCGCCGCAGCGACGGCATCAGCCGCGCCAGCACCGGGCGCACGCCGGCGGCCATGCGGTCGGCCAGGCGGCTTTGCTCGGCGAGGCGGAACAGGCCGCTCCACAGCGCCAGCACGCCGATCAACCCGAGGCTCACTTCCACCGCCAGGTCCGCCGCCTCCCAGAGCGCCGACACCACACGGGCCGGGGCCTGCAGGTCGCCGCCCAGCAGCTGCACCAGGGCGCCCAGTATCCCGATCAGAAAAAAGGCGGTGAAAAGACGATGCACGGGGGCCTCATGAAGTCCGGCAAAGCGCTCAGTATGTCGATGATCGGCGCCTTTGCCTATCCATCCACGCTTGCCCCCGCCCGGTGATTTGGGCGACCCTGTTCCAGGCGGTGGTTTCCTTTATACTGCCCTGGAACCCTTTAAAAAATGCAGCCGAGTAAGTTCATGTCCGTATTCCGCAAGCTGTTTGGCGTGCTCCTGGCGGCCCTGTTGTTGGGCGGCGCCCTGAAAGTGGGCGGCGACCTGGGCAACGACCCCGCCATCGAAGGATCGCTCAAGCCCGAGAAGGTCCACCGTGAAGCCGCCGAGGAAATCGTCGAGCGCCTGGAGCTGCACTACCGGCGCCTGAAGTTCGACGACGCGCTTTCCGCGCAGGTGCTTGAGCAGTATTTGCAGGACCTCGACCCCAACCGGCTGTATTTCACCCAGCAGGACGTGGACGACTTCCAGCCCTACCGCGATCAGCTCGACAACCAGTTGCGCGACGGCGTCCTGGAGGCCGGTTACTCCATCTTCAACCGCTTCCAGAGCCGTCTGGAAGACCGCCTCACCGAGATTCTCGCCACCCTGGAAGGCGGCTTCGAGGACTGGGACTTCGACGGCGACGGCAAGGTGCTGGTGGACCGCAGCGAAGCGGACTGGGCCGAGGACCAGGACGCCCTGGACGCGATCTGGCGCGGCCAGCTGCGCAACGCGGTGCTGTCCATGCGCCTCAACGGCACCAGCGACGAGGAAATCAGCAAACGGCTCACCAACCGCTATGAAAGCCAGCTCAGCCGGGTTCGTCAGAACACCCCCGAGGACGTGTTCCAGACCTACATGAACGCCCTCGCCCAGACCTTTGATCCGCACACCAACTATTTCACGCCGCATAATTCCGAGAACTTCGACATCAGCATGAGCCGGTCGCTGGAAGGCATCGGCGCAGTGCTGCAGTACGAGGACGGCTACACCAAGGTGGTGCGCCTGGTGCCCGGCGGCCCGGCCGCCAAACAGGGGCAGCTGAGCCCCGCCGACCGGGTGATCGCCGTGGCCCAGGGCGACGAGGAGATGGTCAACGTCATCGGCATGCGCCTGGACGAAGTGGTCGACAAGATTCGCGGGCCCAAGGGCTCCAAGGTGCGCCTGGAAGTGATTCCCGCCGGCCGCGCCAGCGAGCACGACACCCGCACCATCGCCATTACCCGCAACAAGGTGGTGCTGGAGGAACAGGCCGCCAAGAAGGAAGTGATCGAGGTGGAGCACGGCGGCGACACCATGAAGCTGGGCATCATCGAGATTCCCGCCTTCTACATGGATTTCAACGCCTTCCACCGTGGCGATCCGGATTACACCAGCACCACCCGGGACGTGGCGGAACTGCTGGTGGAACTGCGTAAAGAGAATGTCGACGGCCTGGTGGTGGACCTGCGCAACAACGGCGGCGGTTCCCTGCTGGAGGTGAACAAGCTGGTCAGCCTGTTCATCAACCGTGGCCCCACCGTGCAGGTGCGCGAGGCCGGCGGTCGCGTCAGCGTGGAAAACGATCAGTATCCCGGCATGCTCTATTCCGGGCCGCTGGCGGTGCTGGTCAACCGCTACAGCGCCTCGGCGTCGGAGATTTTCGCCGGCGCCATGCAGGACTACGGCCGCGCCCTGATCGTCGGCGACCAGACCTACGGCAAAGGCACCGTGCAGACCCTGCTGGACCTGAACCACGGCAAGCTCAAAATGACCAACGCTAAGTTCTACCGGGTCTCCGGTTCCAGCAACCAGAACATGGGCATCGTGCCGGACGTCACCATGCCGTCGCTGGTGGACAAGGAATCGATCGGCGAAAGCAGCCTGCCCAACGCCCTGCCCTGGGATGAGATCGACCCGGCCAAGTACCAGCGTTATCAGGACCTGGTGCCGCTGCTGCCGGGGCTGCGCGAGCGGCACGACGCGCGCATCGGCGACAATCCGGAATTCGTTTACGTGAACCAGCTGCGCGATCTGCTCAACCGCGCCAACGAACGCCAGGAACTGTCCCTTAACGCCGAGCAGCGCAAGGCCTGGCAGGAGGATTTCGACCAGCGCCGTCTGGACATCGAGAACGCCCTGCGCAAGCACCGTGATGAAGAGCCGATTGAGAAAATGGAAGATCTGCGCGCCCTGGAAGAACAGCGGGCGCTGGACCCGGACAGCAACGACGAACCGCTGGACGAAGACCCCTACCTGCGGGAAACCGGGCACATCCTCGCCGACATGGTGTCGCTGCTCCGCGAGCAGCGAGTGGCCGACGAACGCGCCTCCTGAGCGCCCCGCCCGGCGCGGGGGTCAGGCCATCGCCTTGAACCCCCAGCGCGCCGGGTCCTTCCCCAGACCCAGTTTCAAGGTGCGACGCCCCAGGTCGTGGTTGAAGTCCTCCAACCGCCGCTTGGCGGCCTCCGGCAGCAGCCGCTGGCCGAGGCTGGCGGCGCCGAACCCGGCCCGGGCCAGGCGCACCGCCGCGGCGGACGACACCCGGCTGTGCAGGTTCAGGTCGTCGGCCATGGCGTCGCCGATCAGGAAACGGCTCACCGCCACCAGCACGTCATAGGAAAGATGGAACGGCGGCTTGCCCGCCATGCCGGCCAGCAGCGACTTGGCCAGCTTTTCGCTGTCCTCGGTGGGGTCGTAGAGATGGGAGGTGAGCTGCAGCGCCAGCACTTTCTGCTCTTCCACGGTGGCGGTGAGCAAGGCCTCGTCCACGCCCAGCAGGTAGCCGGCGTAGCGCCAGAAATAGTGCATCGCCTCGTGCTCTTGATGGCTGATATAGAGGCCCATCCGGCGCAGCCCCCGCACCACCATGTAATCGAACTCGAGCACCGTGCCGGCCATGTCCTCCTGATTGATCGGCAGGTCGAAGCGGTCGCTGTCCCAGCGCCCGCTTTCGCTGAGAAAGCGGCGCACCGCCGCGTGCAGCAGCCGTACCTCCATCAGCGTCCGGTGGCCCAGGCCGCCGGGACGCAGGCCGTCGGTGGCGGCGATGTTGTGCAGCATCTGGCCGGTTTCATAAATACGCCGCGACACATCCTTCTGCAGGCGGCCGGTGGCGACCAGCACCTGGGACGGCTTGTTGTGGGCGTAGCCCTCCACCAGGCTGGAACACATCAGCACCAGGCCCTGCAGCGCGCCGTGCCGGCGGTACATGCGCCGCCCCAATTCCATGCGCTCGAAGTCCACCCAGCCGGGCACCGTGTGGCAGTGGTCCAGGAACGCCTGGTACACCCCGCCCTCTTCGGCCGCGCGCCGCTCCACTTCGTCGAGCAGGCCGGAGGGCCGTTGAAACGCGATGTTTTCCAGACAGCGGTCGGCCAGCGGGTCCTGGACCCGGCGCCATGCTTCAAGCCGGTGGTGGGCGTAGCGGTCGAACCAGATCTGCTCCCGCGGCGTGCGCGGGCCGTCGCGTAGCTGGTTTAATTCCTGCGGTGTGGCCATCAACGTCTCCAACATGGGCTCGACACAGAACCCGTGAGTTCTGTGCTCAAGCTAGAGCGTCGTGCCACGGGGGTCAATCGTCAAAAGCCGCGGTTTTATTTAGTCCCGGCCGGGGTCGGCCCCGGCCCAGTCCGCCAGGGTGTCGGCGAGCCAGCCCGGGTCGTCCAGGGACAGATCGTGGCCGCCGTCCGGGTGGACCGCCCGTTGCGCTGACCACCGTCGGGCCAGCGCCGCGGAGCAGCGCGGGTCCACCAGCCGGTCGCCGGCGGCGCTGATCACCAACACCGGACGCCCTTCGGGCAGCGTCTTCGGCGCGCGAAACCGCGCCGCCGCCCACAACTGCCGCACGGTATTGGCGGCGGACACCGGGCGGGCCTCGTCGATCCGCTGGAATTGTCGGGCGATGCGGTCTTTATCGGCGTCCGACAGCCGGTTGGTGGTGATCTCCAGAATCATGCGCTCGCGCTTGAGGCGGTCGCGGCCAAGCAGGCCGTGGCGGACAATCGCGCCATAGTTGGCCGGTTTGAGGCGGTGCCAGAACGGGCTCACCGGCGCGGCGCTGGAATTGATCAAGGCGGCGGCGGCCACCTGCCGCGGATGACGTTGCAGCCAATCCATCGCCACCATGCCGCCCAGGGACAGCGCCACCAGGTGGATCGGCCCGTCCACGCCGCGCCCGGCCAGGTCTTCGCGGGCCGCGTCCACCATGGCGGCGATGCGGGTCGGGCTGCGGTCCCGGTGGCGGAGGCCGTTGCCGGGCAAATCCATGCACATCACCCGATGGTCCGCGCCCAGAGCCCCGGCCAGGCGGTCGGCGAAACCGTTCCAATGTGCTTGTTCACGAACCAGTCCGCGCAACAGGATCCAGGTCGTTGGCATATATCTGTGCTTCCTTAATCAGCTAGAATGCGAGGCTGAAGTTGGCCCGCGCGAGGAACTATGGCACGAAAAACCGTAAAACGGGTGAAAACAGGCTCCCTGGAACGCCGCTTTTCCATGGCCCGGGCCGGCTTCCTGGCCGGTGCCCGCTACGCCACGGCCAGCGCCGGCGGTCTGTTCGCGGCGCCGGACCAGCGCGAGGCGCGGCGCCGGCGCAACCTCTCGCAACGGGCGGAAGAGCTGGTCGAGGAACTCGGCCAGTTAAAGGGCTCGGTGGTGAAAATCGGCCAGATGATGGCCCTGTTCGGCGAGCACTTCCTCCCCGAGGAGGTCACCGAGGCGCTGCACACCCTGGAAAACAGCACCACCGCCCTGGAATGGCCGGCGGTGGAGAAGCACCTCCGGCAGCAGCTGGGCAGCGTCAAACTGGCCGAGCTGGAGGTGGACCCGCAGCCCCTGGGCGCGGCCAGCCTGGGCCAGGTGCACCGGGCCCGGCGCAAGAGCGACGGCGCCGAGCTGGCCCTCAAGATTCAGTACCCGGGCGTCGCCAACGCCATCGATTCGGACATGCGCGCGCTGGTGCGGCTGCTCAAGCTGAGCCGCCTGGTGCCGATCACCGAGCAGTTCAACCAATGGCTGGATGAAGTGCGCGACATGCTCGGCCGCGAGGTGGACTACGACCTGGAAGCGCACACCACCCGCCATTTCCGCGAAGCGCTGGCCGACGATCCGCGTTTCGTGGTGCCGGAAGTGTACGGCGACTACTCCACGCACAACATTCTTTGCCTGTCCTACGAGGAAGGCGTGCACATCAGCGATCCGTCGGTGGTGTCGCTGAGCCAGGAGCGCCGCAACTTTCTGGGCCGCGCCATCATGGAGCTGTGCTGCCGGGAAGTGTTTGAGTGGAACAAGATGCAGACCGACCCGAACTTCGGCAACTATCTGATGCGCGTCGGCGACGACGGCAAGGACAAGATCGTGTTGCTGGATTTCGGCGCCATCCGCGATTTCGACGATGAGGTGCTGGGCCCCGGCCGCGAGATGATCCGCGCCGCCTGGCTGCACGACAGCGAGCGTCTGTTCGGCGCCATGCGCGCGCTGGAATTTCTCGACGGCGAGGTGCCACGCCGGCTGCTGGATGATTTCGCCGCGCTGTGCTTCGAGGCCATCGAGGCGCTGCAGGACCCGGACCGCTTTCCGCCGCCCAAGTCCGTGGTCAACGACAAGGGTGAATACCTGTGGGGCGAGAGCAACCTGCCCAACCGGGTGATGAACCGCGCCAGCCGCACCGCCCTGTCGGTGCATTTCGACGTGCCGCCCAAGGAATTCATCTTCCTGTTCCGCAAGCTGCTCGGGGCTTACACTTTTTTACACGTGATCAAGGCCCAGGTGCGCGGAAATACCATTCTCGAGCCGTTTATCCACATGCGTGAAGACGAGGATCGCGAGCGTGTTGCTCAAAAAATAAACGGGCAGGCGGCGGATAGTTGACCTTTCCGGTCAATTATTGACCGTTTATGGGCGCAATAACCATTTCTTATTTGCCAAGCTGTCGACTGCACAATAAGGTTAGCAGCCTGCTCAGCGGCCGGTTTGAATAAACCGGCCGTTTTTCGAGGTTCCCCTGAAAACCCGTCATCCCGACCGGCTTTCAGATGGACCTGTTTTTACGAACCATAAAATGGGGGTAACGCAGGTGATTATCGGTGTACCCAAGGAAATTTGCCCCGGCGAAGAGCGCGTCGCACTGACGCCCGCCAACGTCGGTGCATTGCTCAAGAAAAACGGTGTCGAGATCCGCATCGAACGCGGCGCTGGCGAGGCGGCCGGGTTTACCGACGGCGATTATGAAAACGCCGGCGCGAAACTCACCGACCGGGACGACATCTTTTCCAACGCTCAGGCAATCCTGCAAGTTCAGACTCCGGGCAGCAATACGACCAATGGCCAGGAAGATCTGGACAAGCTGAAAGCCGGTCAGTTCCTTATCGGCATGACCGACCCGCTGGCCAACGCGCAGTTCGCGCAGGCTCTCGCGGAGCGCAAGGTCACCGGCCTGGCCCTGGAACTGATTCCGCGCATCACTCGGGCTCAATCCATGGATGTGCTCTCTTCCATGGCCATGATCGCCGGCTATAAATGTGTACTGCTGGCGGCGAACGCCTCTCACCGCATGTTCCCCATGAACATGACCGCGGCGGGCACCATGAACGCGTCGCGCGTGTTCGTTATGGGCGCCGGCGTGGCGGGCCTGCAGGCCTGTGCCACCGCCAAGCGGCTCGGTGCAATCGTGGAAGCCTACGACGTGCGCCCCGCCGCCCGTGAACAGATTCTGTCCGTTGGCGCCAAGCCGGTGGAACTGGACCTGGACACCGGCGAAGCGGAAGGCTCCGGCGGTTACGCCAAGGCCCAGGGCGAGGACTTCCTCAAGCGTCAGCGCGAGCTGATGAAGGAAGTGATCAAGGAAATGGACGTGGTGATCACCACCGCCGCGGTCCCCGGCGCCAAGAGCCCGATCCTGGTCACCGAGGAAATGGTCAAGGCGATGAAGCCCGGCTCCGTGATCGTGGACCTGGCGGCGGAACGCGGTGGTAACTGCGACCTCACCAAGGCCGGCGAAACGGTGGTGGAAAACGGTGTGCTGATCATCGGCCCCACCAACGTGCCCTCCTCCGTGCCGTTCCATGCCAGCCAGATGTTCGGTAAGAACATTGAGAACCTTCTTAACCTGCTGCTCGACGACAACGGCGACCTGCAGTTGGATTTCGAAGACCAGATCGTCACCGACACCGTGATCAGTCACGACGGTGATGTCCCCCACGCTCGCCTGCGCGAGATGCTGGGCCTGCCGGAACTGAAGAAAGCCGAACCCGAAGCGCCCGCCGATAACGGCGACGACAACGGGCAGGAGGAAAAGTAATGGACTTCGTATCTCAGCTTACCCTCTTCGTGTTGGCGATTTTCCTGGGTGTGGAACTGATCACCAAGGTACCGCCGACGCTGCACACCCCTTTGATGTCCGGCTCCAACGCGATTTCCGGCATTACCCTGGTGGGCGCGCTGATCGCCGCCGGCTCCGACGCCGGTCTGCTGATCAATATCCTCGGCTTTATCGCCGTGGTACTGGCGACCATCAACGTGATTGGCGGCTTCATGGTCACCAATCGAATGCTGGCGATGTTCAAGAGGAAGTAACCCATGCAGATTTCCGATAACTGGATTGATATCGCCTATCTGATCTCGGCCGTACTCTTCGTCCTGGGCATCAAGGGTCTGACCAAGCCGAAGACCGCCGTGCGGGGCAACCTGCTGGCCGCCTCCGGTATGGGCGTGGCCTGTGTGGTGACCCTGCTGCACCGCGATATCGTGACCTACGAGATCATCATCGGCGGCGTGATCGTCGGTGGCATCATTGGCGCCATCCTGGCCAAGAAAGTACAAATGACCGCCATGCCGCAGCTGGTGGCCCTGCTCAACGGTTTCGGTGGCGGCGCCTCCTTCGCCGTGGCCGGCGCGGAGTTTTTCCGTGGCGGGCACCCGGACACCGTGGGCATCATCGCCACCGGTATCGCGGTTCTGATCGGCGCGGTGACCCTGACCGGTTCCTTCGTGGCGTTCGCCAAGCTGCAGGAACTGATCGACGGCAAGCCGATGGGCTTCCCGGGCATGAAGCTGGTCAACGCCATCCTGCTGCTCGGTTCCGTGGCCGCCATCGCCTACCTGGTGATGAACCCCGGCGTGGAGCCGGTGTTCTGGGGCCTGGCCATCGCCGCCGCGATTCTCGGTATTCTGCTGGTGTCCCCCATTGGTGGCGCCGACATGCCGGTGGTGATCGCGCTGCTGAACTCCTATTCCGGTATCGCCGCGTCCGCCGCCGGCTTCGTGATGGGCAACAGCGCCCTGATCGTCACCGGTTCCCTGGTGGGCGCCTCCGGTCTGATTCTGACGCAGATCATGTGTAAGGCGATGAACCGCTCCCTCACCAACGTGCTGTTCGGTGTGATGGCGGAAGCCGGCGAAGCGATGGAGCAGGACGAGGTCTACGAAGGCAAGATCAAGTCCACCTCCGCCGAGGAAGTGGCGATGGTGCTGGAAACCGCGCAGCGCGTGGTGATCGTGCCCGGCTTCGGTCTCGCCATGGCGCAGGCGCAGCACGCCGTGCGTGAAATGGCCGACACCCTGGAAGGCATGGGCGTCGAGGTGGAATACGCGATCCACCCGGTCGCCGGCCGTATGCCCGGCCACATGAACGTGCTGCTGGCCGAGGCGGAAGTGTCCTACGACAAGCTCAAGGACATGGACACCATCAACCCGACCTTCGAGCAGACCGACGTGGCCATCGTACTGGGCGCCAACGACGTGACCAACCCGATGGCGCGCGAGGACAAGGGCAGCCCGATCTACGGCATGCCGATCCTCAACGTGGACAAGGCCAAGACCGTGGTGGTGGTGAAGCGTTCGCTGAGCCCCGGTTTCGCCGGCCTGCCCAACCCGCTGTTCGCCAAGGACAACACCCTGATGTTGTTCGGCGACGGCAAGGGCGCGGTGGTGGACATCACCACTGCTCTCAAGGAAGGCTGATCGCCCGCGATCACCGACCCATAAAAAAAGCCCGGCTTCGTGCCGGGCTTTTTTGTTGCGGGTCTGCTTAACCCGAACGGCGTTACTCGGAGTAGCCGCCGCCCTCGCCGGGCGAGGATTGCTCCTGCTGCATGGAGCCGCCGCCCTGTTGCATGGAGTCCTGCATGCCGCCCGGCTGCTGACCGTCGCCGCCCTCGGGCGGTTCGACCGGATCACAGGCGGCCAGGGCCGCGGCCAGTGCCAGAGCACCGATCGGCGCGGCGGCTTTTGCCAGTATGCGTTTCGTCATGGTTCTACCCTTCTCGTCGGTTTGGATTTTGGATTCAGTCGGTCTTCCATTTCGGATCGGAGCGGTTCTGATCGGCGTTGCCGTCGCCACGCTCATTCTGCTGGCCGCCCCATTGGCCCTGGCTCTGGCCCTGCGGCTGACCCTGGCCCTGGCCCTGGCCCTGCGGCTGGCCCTGTTGCGTGCTCGGGCGATCATAGTCGCCACCGCCGGCGGAACCGGATGAACCGCCGCTTCCCGGCTGCTGCTGAGACTGGCCGTAGCCGGGCTGCTGCTGCGACGAGGCGCCCTCGCCGGCGTTGCCGCCACCGGCGGCCACGGCCGCGCCGCCGGCGACCAGAGACACCAGGCCGGTGGCCAGTAACAAGCCTTTGCGTACGTCCTCTACAGACATTCGATCCTCCTGTTTCGTACCGTTTCGAAAGTCAGCGGGCCTCGCCCGCTATCCCACCAACAGCCCGCGCTCCGGATTGGTTCCAAAAAAAATCCGGAACCAAACCGCCCTGTGTCTTGTTGGTACTGGTAACACCGCCGCTGACAGGGCCATTGAACAGGATGAGTTTCGAGCAGCAGATCTGCGACCAGATACCCCACCTGAGACGTTATGCCACGGCGCTGTGCGGCGATCCGGGCGCCGCCGACGACCTGGTCCAGGACTGCCTTGAGCGGGCGCTGCGCAAGCGCCACCTGTGGCGGCCGTCCGGCCGTTTGCGCTCCTGGCTGTTTCGAATGCTGTACCGGCTGTACATCAACCAGCGCACCTCGGCGCCGGTGCGCAAGGAGCAACCGCGCGCGGACGCCGGGCTGGATCAGACCGTGGCCGCGGACCAGGAGGATCACGTCGAGTGCCAGCAGGCACTGGAGGCGCTCGACCAGTTGCCCACCGAGCAACGCGCCGCCCTGCTGCTGGTGGCCCTTGAGAATCCGGGTTACCGTGAGGCGGCACGGATTCTCGGCGTCCGTGTCGGCACGCTTCGTTCACGCCTGTCACGGGCACGGGAAACGTTGCGCCAGGAACGGGACAGGCCCGCGGTCCGGCGGCGGACAACGGCGTTGAAACGGGTCAAGTGAGGAGGGACCGATGATCTCGCTCGGCAATCGCAACGCGAAACATGCGGTCACCGATGAAGAGCTGAGCGCCTTCGCGGACGGCCAGCTGCCGCCGCACCGCGCCCGCCGGGTGGCCGCGGAAATCCGTGCCCACCCCCGGTTCGCCGACCGCATCTACGCCTACTGGCGCCGCGAAGCGGCCCTTTGGCGGGCGCTCGACCCGGTATTCCAGGAATCGGTCCCACAGATCGAGGCGCCCCGTGCCCGGCGCTGGCCCGCGGCGGCGGCGCTGATCGTGGCGGCGCTGCTGGTGACCGGCGGCGCCCTGCGCATGGCGGGCTCCGGCCCGGCGCCGGCGCGCTTCGCGGACATGGTGCTGCAAGCCTACATGCAGCCCGCCCGCGCCTCCGGCGAGGTGAGCGGGCCACGGCTGTTCAGCGGCCTGGGCCTGCAACCGCTCTCGCAGAAGCAGCTGCAGCTCGCCGGCCGGGAAATCACCGAGTATCGCTACCACGATGCCGGCTCCAACCGTCTGGCGCTGTATGAAATGGACCACCACACCGCCATCCAGGACGGCTGGTTTCATGTGATGTCCGATAAAAGCGTGCCGCTGGTGCGTTGGCAGCAAGGCGGCAAAAGCTATCTGCTGGTGGGCGATATGGAGCTTGCCGAGCTCACCCGGACCGCCATGGCCATGCAGCAAAAAATGGGCAGCCCGCGGGTGGCGCCGGAAAAAACCGTGCCGGGCCCTACTGGCTCGCCCTCCTCCACCCCGGCCAACGGCGCCCCGGCGCCCCAGGACGCCGGCGCCTCCCGGTCCACCCGCCCGGCCCCGGCGGGCAATAATTTCTAGATGCGGCCTTGGTGGGAGCGGGCCCCGCTCGCACAAAAAGTGCTCCGTAGCTGAAGTGGTGGTAGAGCTCGCTAATCTTTCAGTCGCCAGTCCTGTAACACCCGATAGTAGCCGTCCGGGGGGCTCTCATAGAGCATCACCGAATTTACCGGGAGGACCCAGGGCCCGGGCGCAGGCTCCGCCTGCAGGGGTGCGGCAGCGCGGGCCAGGGTTACGTGGGGAAGGAATTGGCGGGGCTCGGCGTCGATGCCGGCCTGGCCGAGCAGGTCCCAAATCTGGCGGTGCAGGTCGAGCAGCGCCGGTTCCCGGCGCGCGTGGGCGGCCCAGATGCGCGCCCCGGGTTCGGGAAAGACGTCCAGGGTGCTGAGCGTGACGGTAAAGGCCGGCAACCGCGCCAGGGCGTTCTTCAGCGCCGGCGGCAACGGCTCCAGTTGCGATCGCGAGCGCTCGCCGAGAAACGCCAGCGTCAGATGCAGATTGGCCGCCGGCACCGGCCGCGCCGTCGGCGGGACCGGGTTGGCGGTGAGTGTCGCCGACAGCGCCGGCGGCACCGGAATACCGATAAAACAACGCATGCGTCCTCCCTTCAAAAATGGCCAGGACGAGGCGCCGACGTTAGAATGCCGCCCCCACCCACAGCGTTGGACGCCCTCTATGATGACGCTCCCATGGCGATGATCAACGTTAGCCGCCGCCGCGCCTGTCGTGGTAGCCGGCGGTGAAGCCCGACCAGCCTTTTAAAGGCGCGCTTCTGCTGGTGCTGGGCGAAGGTCTGCTGGCGGTCATGGCGGCGATGATCAAGCATCTCGCCGACACTCTGCCGGTAGAAATGATCGTGTTCGGTCGTAATCTGATCGGCCTGGCGGTGCTGTTGCCGGTGCTGGTGGCCAGTGGCGGTATCCGCGATTTGCGCACCAGCCACCTGCGGCTGCACTTTATCCGCGGCTTCACCGGCGTCACCGCCATGTTCTGCTTCTTTTTCACCATCGCCCATATTCCGCTGGCGGAAGCGGTGCTGGTGAAGATGACGGTGCCCTTCTTTCTGCCGCTGGTGGCCTGGCTGTGGCTCAACGACCGTATCAGCGGGCACACCTGGGCGGCGATTGTACTCGGCTTTGTCGGCGTCGGCGTGATCCTGCGCGCCGATGAGGGCGTGGTGGATCCGGTGATGCTGGTGGCCCTGGCCGGCGCCGCGATCATGAGCGTGGCCAAGGTGAGCATCCGGCGCATGGCGGCCAGCGAACCCCCGCACCGGGTGGTGTTCTACTTCTCCCTGTTCGCCACCCTGCTGTCGGCGCTGTTGCTGCTGCGCGTGCAGCAGATGCCAACCGGCACCGAAATGCTCTGGTTGCTGGCGATCGGCAGCGTGGCGATCGCCGGGCAGTTCGCCATGACCACCGCCTACCAGCTGGCCCGCCCCGGCCAGGTGGGCGTGTACAACTACTCCGCGGTGGTGTGGGCGGCGTTCCTGGGCTGGCTGTTCTGGGGCGAGACCCTGGTGCTGTCCACGGTGCTCGGCACCCTGTTGATCATCGGCGCCGGCATCTGGAATCTGAAGTCCCGCTAGAGCGGGTTGCTACAAAATTTGACCTTCACGGTGGTGCCAAACGGAAACCGAGCAACTAAGCTGACTTTCCGTCTTGAACGGAACAATAACAACCCGGAGGAAACGGAATGGCCATCCGACTGTTAATGCTGGCGGCGACGCTGGTGCTGCTGGCCGGCTGCGAAAGCAGCCAGCGGTGGGTTTACCACCAGGGAATGGATTTTGAAAAATGGCGCGCCGGGCTCGAAGAGCACACCGTCTCCACCGACGACGGCCTGCGCTGGCGGGTGCTGCAATCCAGCGACGCCGACCAGGCCCCGGCGGTGCTGCTGATCCACGGCTTCGGCGCCGATTCGCGCAACTGGGTGCGCTTCGCCAACGAACTGGAAGGCGACTACCGTTTCGTGATTCCCGACCTGCCCGGCCACGGCAACACCGAGCCGCGCACCACCAATATGGATTACGGTATCAGTGAGCAGGCCGAACGCCTGTTCCGCCTGCTTGACGCCCTGCAGGTGGAGCGCGCCCACGTGGCCGGCAACTCCATGGGCGGCGCCATCGCCATCGAGATGGCCCGGCGCCAGCCGGACCGGCTCCGCTCCCTGGGCCTGGTGGATGCCGCCGGCATCACCCTGCAGACACCGGAATTTCTCAATGTGCTGGAGCAGTCGGACAGCAACCCGCTGATTCCGCACAGCGCCGAGGATTTCCGCACCACCCTGGACTGGGCCAGCGAACGCTCCGTGGGCATTCCCGATTTCGCCATCACGCTGATGGGCGAGGAGAAAGCCGCCAACGCAGATGTGGCGGAAAAGGTGTGGCAGGACATCAATCTGGACCCGGCCATGCGCCTGCAGGGGCGCGGCGTGCTGCCGGAAATCAAAACCTCGACGCTGATTCTGTGGGGCCGCGAGGACGCCCTGCTGGGCGTCGACAATGTGGAGGTGTTCCAGCGCGAGCTGCCTAACAGCCGCGCGGTGATCCTAGAAGGCGTCGGCCATGTGCCGATGGCCGAAGCCCCGGAAGAGAGCGCCGAAGCGTTCCGCGCCTTCTGGCAGGACATCGACGGCTGAACCGGAGGCGGCGCGCCGGCCTTGAACCGCCGGCCGCGCCGCCGTAGTGTTTGCGCTTCCCCTTTCGGCGCCGGAAAACTCCATGCCCCTTGATACACCCCAGCCCCCGCGTATCAAACGCGGTGAAGCACACACGGTTCACACCCGCGGCCTGACGTTGCTGCGCAGCGGCCACCGTGAAATCAGAAAGCTGAAACGCGCCAACCACGTGCCCACCATCCACGGTAACAAGGTGTGGAACTCCAGCTTCCTGATCATGGACCAGCTGACCCGGGAAAAAGGCCCGCTCCGGCTCACCGCCGACAGCCACCTGATGGACATCGGCTGTGGCTGGGGGCCGCTGGCGATTTTCGCCGCCAAGCGTTTCCGTTGCCGGGTCACCGCCGTGGACGCGGACGCCGACGTGTTCCCCTATCTGAATCTGCACGCCGCCATCAACCGTGTTCAGGTGGACACCCTGCGTTGCCGCTTCGAGCGCCTGACCAAGCAGCGCCTCGCCGACGTCGATATGATCACCGGCGCCGACATCTGTTTCTGGGACGAGCTCACGCCGGTGCTGTTCAATCTGATCCGGCGCGCCCTGGACCAGGACGTGAAGCGAATCATCATCGCCGACCCCGGGCGGTCGCCGTTCTATGATCTGGCCGAGCGTTGCCAGGCCCGTTTCAACGCCCGCGTGGTGGAGCGCCGCACCCAGACGCCGCGCGCGCTGAGCGCCGATCTTCTGATCGTCGACCGGGATTGAAAAGCGGCTCACTGGCGCCACCTTAGAGTCAGGTTGTTTTCAGCTTTGCAATGAGTCGAGCCCATGAGTCAGGAAGAACATCAAACCACGGTTGACGAAGGAACTCCGCAGGGCGCCCTGGCGCTGCCCGATCAGAATCTGCCGCAACGGGTGTATTTGATCCCGGTCCGGGACCGTCCGTTCATGCCCGGTCTGGTGCAGCCGCTGCTGCTGGACCAGGAGCAGTGGCGCACCACCCTGGAGCGCGTCGGGCAAACCCCGCACCACGCGCTCGGCCTGATCTACATCGGCGACCGGGACCCGGACGACGTGAGCGTGGAGGATTTCCCCGAGTACGGCTGTCTGGTCAAGGTGCACGCGGTCAATCATGAAGACCAGCAGCTGCAGGTGGTGGCCCAGGGCCTGGCCCGTTTCCGGGTGCAGGGCTACCTGAGCCGCAAGCGCCCGTTCATGGCGGAAGTGACCTACCCCACCTCCCGCGATGAGCTGGACGACAGCCTGCGCGCCTACGGCATGGCGATCATCAACACCATCAAGGAGCTGCTGCCGCTCAACCCCTTGTACAACGAAGGGCTCAAGCACTACCTGCAGAACTTTTCGCCCCGTGATCCCTCGCCGCTGACCGATTTCGCCGCCTCCCTGACCAGCGCCAGCGGCGACGAGCTGCAGGGCATTCTGGAAACCGTGTCGTTGAAAGCACGCATGGAGCGCGTGCTGACACTGGTCAAGAAAGAAGTGGAAGTGGCGCGCCTGCAGAACCAGATTCGCGAGGAAGTGAACGAAAAGATCAGCAAGCACCAGCGCGAATTCTTCCTCAAGGAGCAGCTCAAGGTGATCCAGCGGGAGCTGGGCCTGGAGAAAGACGACCGCACCGCCGACGCCGACGAATTCCGCGAGCGGCTCGAGGCGTTGAACCCGCCCGAGGCGGTGACGCGGCGCTTCGAAGAGGAGCTGCGCAAGTTCAACGTGCTGGAATCCGGCTCGCCGGAATACGCGGTGACCCGCAATTATCTGGACTGGCTGACCAGCGTGCCCTGGGGCCAGTACTCCGAGGACAACCTCGACCTGGGCCACGCGCGCCGGACGCTGGAGGAGCACCACAGCGGCCTCAACGACGTGAAGGACCGCATTGTCGAGTTCCTGGCCGTGGGCGCCATGCGCGGCGAGGTGAAAGGCTCGATTCTGCTGCTGGTGGGGCCGCCCGGCGTGGGCAAGACCAGCATCGGCAAGTCCATCGGTGAAGCCCTGGGGCGGGAGTTCTACCGTCTCAGCCTGGGCGGCATGCGCGACGAGGCGGAGATCAAAGGCCACCGCCGCACCTACATCGGCGCCATGCCGGGCAAGCTCACCCAGGCGCTCAAGGACGCCGGCACCAGCAACCCGGTGATCATGCTGGATGAGATCGACAAACTGGGCCAGTCCTTCCAGGGCGACCCGGCGTCGGCACTGCTGGAAGTGCTGGACCCGGAACAGAACCAGGATTTCCTGGATCACTATCTGGACCAGCGGCTCGATCTCAGCCACTGCCTGTTCGTGTGCACCGCCAACACGCTGGATTCGATTCCCGGCCCGCTGCTGGACCGCATGGAAACCATCCGGCTGAGCGGCTACATCACCGAAGAAAAAGTGGAGATCGCCCGCGACCATCTGTGGCCGCGCGCCCTGGAGCGGGCCGGCGTGAAACCGTCGCAGCTGAAGATCAGCGACAGCGTGCTGCGCCAGATCGCCGACGGCTACGCCCGCGAGGCCGGCGTCCGCAACCTGGAAAAGCAGCTGAATAAAATCATCCGCAAGGCGGCGGTGCGTCTGCTCTCCGGCGAGAAGAAGATCAGCATCACCGGTAAGAATCTGGAGGATTTCCTCGGCCAGCCCTACTTCCAGAAAGAGAAAGCCCAGCGCGGCGTGGGCGTGGTCACCGGCCTGGCCTGGACCGCCATGGGCGGCGCCACCCTGTCGGTGGAAGCAAGCCGGGTGCACAGCCAACGGCGCGGCTTCAAGCAAACCGGCCAGCTCGGCGATGTGATGAAGGAATCCGCGGAGATCGCCTACAGCTATGTGGCCGGGCATCTCAAGACGTTCGGCGTGGACGAGGATTGGTTCGACGAGTCCTTCGTGCATCTTCACGTGCCCGAGGGCGCCACGCCCAAGGACGGCCCCAGCGCCGGCGTCACCATGGCCACCGCGCTGGTGTCCCTGGCCACCGGCAAGCGGCTGCCGCGCAAGCTGGCGATGACCGGCGAGCTGACGCTGACCGGCCAGGTTCTGGCGGTGGGCGGCATCCGCGAAAAGGTGATCGCCGCCCGGCGCGCCGGTATCCGCGAGCTGATTCTGCCCAAGGCCTGCGAGCGGGATTACCAGGAGCTGCCCGACTACATCAAGGAGGGCATGACGGTGCACTTCGCGCAGCGCTACCAGGACGTGCATGACGTGGTCTGGGGTTGAACCGGGCCGGCGGCGGCTGACCCGCGCGGAGCAGCCGCCGCGCTATCTGGTGCCCGAATGCCGGGAGTCGATCGGCGTGATCCACCGGGACGACGACATCCTGGTGATCAACAAGCCGGCGTTCCTGCTCAGCGTGCCCGGCCGCGCGCCGGAAAACAGCGACTGCGTCACCCGCCGCTTAAAGCAGGCGTACCCGGATTTGCGTCTGGTGCACCGGCTCGACCTGGACACCTCCGGCCTGATGGTGCTGGCCCTGCACCGCCGGGCGCAGAGCAATCTCAGCCGGGCGTTTCAGAAACGTCAGGTGGAAAAGCGGTATCAGGCGGTGGTCGCCGGGCAGGTAGCCGAAGACAGCGGCGAGGTGGCGCTGCCGTTGATCGCCGACTGGCCCAACCGTCCGCTGCAAAAGGTGTGCTTCGACACCGGCAAGCCCGCCCTCACCCACTGGCGGGTGCTGGCCCGCTACCCGGACCGCGACGCCACCCGGCTGGCCCTGCGCCCGGTCACCGGCCGCACCCACCAGCTGCGCATTCATTGCCGCCAGATCGGCCATCCGATTCTCGGCTGTGACCTGTACGCCCCTTCGGAGATTCTCAACCGCAGCGACCGTTTATTGCTGCACGCCGAACGTCTGGCGTTCAACCATCCGTGTACCGGTCTGTGGCGGGAGTTCTATTCCCCGGCGCCGTTCTAGTGTGAACCGGCGCTAGGCCCAGTCGTCGCCGTAGTCGTGCAGCAACTCCTGGCCGGCCTTGATGTTCTTCAGCGCCACCACGGTCAGGTCGTCGTAGTAAGCCACATTGGGTTTCTTGGCGTGGTTGATGAAACGCAGATCGCAAAGCACGCGGTAGCGTTCCTTGCCTTCGTCGTCGAGCCACAGCACGTAGGGGCCGTCGCCCTTGGCGGCTTGTGTCTTCAATACACCCAGCACCGTGTCGCGGGAAATCGGCGCCCGCGCGAACAGGCCGCGGCCGTGCACCGGGCTTTCCTTCACTTCCACCAGATCCTTGCGCACAAAGGGTTTATCCATACCGTTCACGCTTGCAGTAGTCATCGGGGCCGTGGCATCTTGCCAGAAAAGCCGCCCGGACGCATGGCATGGGATTCGCCGATTACCCCTTCACTTCGCGCTACCTGACCGTCGACGGTCACCGCCTTCACTACATCGACGAGGGCCAGGGCCCGACCCTGCTGTTCCTGCACGGCAACCCCACCAGCAGCTACCTGTGGCGCAACGTGATCAAGCCGCTGACCGCCCACTACCGTTGCGTGGCGCTGGACCTGATCGGTTTCGGCAAAAGCGACAAGCCGGATCTCGACTACCGGTTTCTTACCCATTATCACTTCCTGCACGAATTCGTCGGCGCGCTCGAGCTCAGCGACATCACCCTGGTGCTGCACGACTGGGGCGGGCCGCTCGGCTTTCGTCTCGCCCAGCACCAGCCGGAGCGGGTCAGCGCGCTCTGCTTCATGGAAACCTTCCCCTTCACCTTCGACTGGCACGAGTTTCCGCCGGCGGCGCGACCGCTGTTCTTCGCGTTCCGGCAGCGGCGGCTGAGCTACTGGCTGCTGCAACGGCAGAACCTGTTCGTCGATGTGGTGCTGCGCTTCAGCACCCGGCGCCGGCTGCCGCGCAGTGTGCTGGCCGCCTACCGGGCGCCGTTTCCGGACGCGCGCAGCCGCTACCCGATCCGGGTGTTCCCCGGCGAGCTGCCGATCAACGACCGGCGCACCGAGACCTGGGCCGCCATCCAGGACATCGAGCAGCGCCTGGAGCGCATGCCGCAGCCCATGCTGCTGCTGCAGTTCCACCCCGGCGCGGTGCTCAGCCGCACCCGGGTGGCCTGGCTCAGCCAGCGCATCCCCCATCTGGACGTGGTCGATTGCGGTCGCGGCCTGCACTATGTGCAGGAAGACAACCCGGACGCCATCGCCAGCGCGCTGGCGGACTGGTGCCGCCAACGGACACCGTCGGCGGCCACCGGCGCGCCGGTGGTGGCGGCGGAGGACAAAACCTTCAGCGGCACGCTGCACTGGGCCTTCGCCCGGGCCCGTCCGGCCGACCGCGACGAAGGCCTGGTGGCGGCCTGGTCCGACCGGGGCCTGGTGATGCTGAGCTTCGCCGACGACGCCGACGACGGACAACGCCAGGTGTCGGAACGCTTTCCCGCCTGCCGGCTGGAGCGCACCGACGACGCCCGCATCGCCGGCCTGTTCACGGCGTCCGGCCACACCCCGCTGCATTTGATCGGCACCGATTTCCAGCGCCGCGTGTGGCGCGCCCTGCTCGAGGTGCCCGCCGGCACCACCAGTGACTACGCCGCCCTCGCCGCCCGCGTGGGCAGCCAGGCGCGGGCGGTGGGCGGCGCCGTGGCCGCCAACCGGATCGCCGTGCTGGTGCCCTGCCACCGGGTGGTGCCGCGCGCCGGCGGCGCCGGCGCCTATCACTGGGGCCAGGACCGTAAACAGGCGCTGCTGGCCGCCGAAGGCGCGGCGCCATAACCGCGTGCCCGGGTCGGGAATCCTGATATTATTGGCTGGCGGCACCCCGCACACGGGGTTACCCTGGGCCGCCCGGTGCCCCCGCATCAGTGGGCGAACGCCGTGAACGGATTTTCGAGCAGTTTTACTAAGGAGTAGCTCCAGCATGAAACGCCTGTCTCTGCCCGTGGTGGCGGCCCTGGTCCTCACCGCCTGCGCCACCTCCCCCCTGGGACGCCAGCAATTTCTGTTTTTGCCGGCCGCGGAAATGGATCAAATGGGCGCCACGGCCTACAACGAAATGAAAGAGCAGCAGCCCACCGTCACCGGCACCGCCGAATCCCGCTATGTGGAATGCGTGGCCGAAGCCATCGTCGCCGTGGTGGATTCCGACCAGCAGTGGGAAGTGACCGTATTCGAGGACGACAGCGCCAACGCCTTCGCCCTGCCCGGCGGCAAGATCGGCGTGCACACCGGCTTGCTGAAAGTGGCCGATAACCAGGACCAGCTCGCCGCCGTGATCGGCCACGAAGTGGGCCATGTGCTCGCCCAGCACTCCAACGAGCGCATGTCGATCCAGTACGCCACCCAGACCGGCACCCAGCTGGTGGCCGCCCTGGCCGGCGGCGACAGCGCCGAGAAGCAGACGCTGATGGGCCTGCTCGGTGTCGGCGCCCAGTACGGCGTGCAGCTGCCGTTCAGCCGCAAGCACGAAGCCGAGGCCGACGTGATCGGCCTGGATCTGATGGCGGAAGCGGGCTTCGACCCGCGCCAGAGCGTCAACCTGTGGCAGAACATGGCCGCCAACAGCGGCGGGTCACCGCCGGAGTTCCTGTCCACCCACCCCAGCAACCAGACCCGCATCGAGGGCCTGCAGGCGCGCATCCCCGAAGCCATGCCGCTGTACCAGCAGGCGCAGTCCGCCGGCCGCACGCCCAACTGCGGCTGACGCCGGCCTTACAGGCATAAAAAAAGGGCCCTTGAAGGGCCCTTTTTTTATGCCGCGCGAGCACTTACTGGTAGTAAGCGTTCTCGGTGACGCTGTGGTCGGTCTTGTCGCGGATGCCGGTGAGTTCCGGCAGCTGCTCCATGAGGGTGCGCTCGACGCCGTCCTTGAGGGTCACGTCGACCACTGAGCAGCCCTGGCAGCCGCCGCCGAATTCCAGCACCGCCACGTTGTCCTCGGTGAGCTCCAGCAGCTGCACGTTGCCACCGTGGGCGGCCAGGTTCGGGTTGATTTCGGAATACAGCACATAGTTGATGCGCTCTTCCAGGGTGGCGTCCGCGCTGATGTCCGGCACCCGGGACTTGGGCGCCCGGAAGGTCAGCTGACCGCCCATGGAGTCTTTCTTGAAGTCGATCACCGCGTCTTCCAGGTAGCGCACGCTCTTGCCTTCCACGAAGGCGTGGAAGCCTTCGTACTGGTAGCGCTCGTCGCCCTCTTCCTGTTCGCCTTCGGGGCAGTAGGCCATGCAGCACTCCGCGTGGGGGGTGCCGGGGCGTTCCACGAAAATGCGTACGCCGATGTCTCCCTGGTCCTGCCGGGACAGCAGGTCGCGCAGGTACTCTTGAGCGGAATCTGTGATTCGGATCAGGGGTTCGGTCATGCCGATTCTCGGTTGCGAATTTCCTGACTATTTTAGTCAAGTATTCGCGCGTTGCAATGGCCGTGACGCAACTGGCGTGACCGGCGCTGGGGTCGATTCCGGCTTTCTGCTAAGGTGCCCGCTTCCTCGACGTGGGGCAGTATCCAGCGTGCTAAACCTTTCCCGCAGCCGGCGCATTCTCGCCCTGGCGCTACCGATCATGGCCGCCATGGCCAGCCAGAGCCTGATGAACCTGGTGGACGCCGCCATGGTCGGCAGCCTGGGCGGCGAGGCGCTGGCCGGCGTGGGCCTGGGCGGCTACGCCAGTTTTATCGCCATCAGCATGGTGATCGGCCTGGGCGCCGGGGTCCAGGCCATGGTGGCGCGCCGCAAGGGCGAGCGCGACCGGGCCAACTACGCGGTGCCGCTGAACGCCGGCCTGGTGCTGGGGCTGGCGTTCGCGATTCCGATCTCAGTGATTTTCGCCCTGGCCAGCGCGCCGATGATGGCCTTTCTGGCGCCCACCGCCGGGGTCGCCGAGGTGGGCAGCGACTATTTCGACATGCGGCTGCTCAGTGTCTGGGCGGTGGCGATGAACTTCAGCTACCGGGGCTATTGGAACGGCATCAACCGCTCCGGCGTCTACATGCGCACCCTGGTGATCACCCATGTCGCCAACGTGATCTTCAGCTACGGCCTGATCTTCGGCGCCTGGGGCCTGCCGGCGCTGGGCGGCGCCGGCGCGGGCCTGGGCACCAGCCTGGCGCTTTACCTGGGTAGCGCGCTCTACCTGCTGCAGACCTGGCGAGCGGCCCGGGAACACGGCTTCCTGCGCGCCCGCCCCAGCCGCGCCACCCTGCGCAATATTCTGCGCATCAGCCTGCCCAACGGCGTGCAGCAGTTCTTTTTCGCCACCGGGCTGACCGTGCTGTTCTGGATTATCGGCCGGGTGGGCGCCGACGCGGTGGCGGTGGCGCACATCCTGATCACGCTGATCCTGTTCCTGATTCTGCCGGCCATCGGCCTGGGCCTGTCGGCGGCGTCGCTGGTGGGCCAGGCGCTGGGGCGGCGGGACGCCGACGATGCCTACCGCTGGGGCTGGGACGTGACCCGGCTGGCGGTGTCGCTGCTGTTCGTGCTGGCGCTGCCCATGTGGCTGGTGCCGGACCTGATTCTCGGCCTGTTCCTGAAACAGCCGGCGCTGGTGGAGCTGGGCCGCGCGCCGCTGATGATCACCGGCCTGGCGATCTGCCTGGACGGCGTGGCGATCATTTTCACCCAGGCGCTGCTGGGCGCCGGGGCGGCCCGCTCGGTGATGGTGGTGACCCTGGCCGTGCAGTGGTTTTTCTTTCTGCCGCTGGCCTATATCATCGGCCCCGTGCTGGGCTACGGGCTGCTCGGCATCTGGCTGGCCCAGGCGTTTCAGCGGCTGATTACATCTTTATTGCTGAGCGGCCTATGGATTAAGCGCGGCTGGGCCCATATAGAGCTATGAGGTGACCATGAGCGAGCAACACAAGCACGACCCGGATACCGACGACCGGCAGGACGACCACGAGCGCCCGGGCTTTTTCCAGGTGCTGCACAGCGTGCTGGCGGCGATTTTCGGCGTGCAGAGCAGCGGCAACCGCGAGCGCGACTTCAAGAAAGGCAGCGCCGGCGACTATATCGGCGTCTACGTGGTGATCGTGATCGCCATCGTGATCGCCATGTTCGTGGTGGTGAACATGGTCCTCAGCGCCGCTGGTTCATAGCCCCGGGAACTAGCGATATAGCAATATATTTCTTTTATGTATAAGCCCACTTTGCTACATTTCCCGCCAAATCATGGTGGTAAAGAGAAATATTCTTTACAAATCAACGAATTAAACACGGCGCAACGGCATCATGTACGTATATCAGGACTATGACCAACGGCTTCTGGAAGAGCGGGTAGCTCAGTACCGCGACCAGACCCGGCGCTATCTGGCCGGCCAGCTCAGCGAGGACGAGTTCCTGGTGCTGCGGCTGCAGAACGGCCTCTATATTCAGCGTTACGCGCCGATGTTGCGTATTTCGGTGCCCTACGGCCTGCTCTCCAGCGACCAGGTGCGCACCCTGGCCAAGGTGGTGCGCGAATACGACAAGGGCTTCTGCCACGTCAGCACCCGCCAGAACATCCAGCTCAACTGGCCGGAAGTGCAGGACGTGCCGGATATCCTGGCGGAACTGGCGAGCGTGCAGATGCACGCCATCCAGACCAGCGGTAACTGCATCCGCAACATCACCACCGACGAATACGCCAGCGTGAACCCCAAGGAAATCGAGGATCCGCGCCCCTGGTGCGAGATCATTCGTCAGTGGGCGACCTTCAACCCGGAATTCGCCTACCTGCCGCGCAAGTTCAAGATCGCGGTGAACGCGGTGCCGGACGCCGATCCGGCGTTGATCGGTGTGCACGACATCGGCGTCAAGGTGATCCACAACGACGCCGGCGAAACCGGTTTCCAGGTATGGGCCGGCGGCGGCCTGGGCCGCACCCCGATGACCGGCCAGGTGATCGGCGAGTTCGTGCCCTGGCAGCATCTGCTCGCCTACCTGGAAGCGATCCTGCGGGTGTACAACAAGTACGGCAACCGCGACAACAAGTTCAAGGCGCGCATCAAGATTCTGGTCAAGGCACTGGGCGCGGAGAAGTACCGCGAGCTCACCGAAGCGGAATTCGCCGAGCTCAAGGACGGGCCGATGACGCTCACCGAAGAGGAAGTGGCGCGCATCCAGGGCTGCTTCACCGAGCCGGCCTACCGGGACGACGTGGACAGCGGCGTGCTGGACAAGGCGCTGCAGGAAAACCGCGCCTTCAACCGTTGGTACCACACCAACACCCGCGCCCATAAGCGCGACGGCTACCGCAGCGTGACGCTGACGCTGAAGAAGACCGGCCGCATCCCCGGCGACGTGAGCGACGAGCAGCTGGAAGCGATCGCCGACCTGGCGGACCGCTACAGCTTCGGCGAACTGCGCAACACCCACCAGCAGAACATGGTGCTGTCCGACGTGGCCACCGATGACCTGTTCGAGCTGTGGGAAAAACTGGACGCGCTGGGCATGGCCACCCCCAATCTGGGCCTGCTCACCGACATCGTCGCCTGCCCCGGCGGCGACCTGTGCGCCCTGGCCAACGCCAAGTCCGTGCCGGTGGCGGAGGGCATCCAGCGCCGCTTCGACGACATGGACTATGTCCATGACCTGGGCCCGCTGGACATCAATATCTCCGGGTGCATGAACGCCTGCGGCCATCACCATATCGGCCACATCGGCATTCTCGGCGTGGACAAGAAGGGCAAGGAGTTCTACCAGATCACGCTCGGCGGTCGCGGCGACAAGCTGTCGCGCATCGGCGAGAAGATGGGCCCCTCCTTCGAGTCCTATGAAGTCACCGACGTGATCGAAAAGATCATCAATGTGTACGTGGACAAGCGGCTGGAAAACGAGCCGTTCATCGACACCTACGAGCGCATTGGTATGGAACCGTTCAAGGAACACGTCTATGGGTAAGATGATTCTCGACGGTGAAATCGTCGACAACGGCTGGCAGCGGTTCGAACCGGGCCAGCTGGAAGAAGACGGCCAGAGCCTGCCGGAGAACCAGCCGGTGATCGTGCCGCTGGCCTACTGGCAGGCCCACCGCGACACCCTGCTGGAGCGCGAGGCGCCGGTGGGCGTGTGTCTGGAACCGGGCGAGGAGCCCGCCGACCTGGCCGCGGACCTGCCCCACCTGCCGCTGGTGGCGATCCACTTCCCGGCCTTCAAGGACGGGCGCGGTTACTCCTACGCCCGCGAACTGCGCACCCGCTACCGCTTCACCGGCGAGGTGCGCGCGGTGGGCGATGTGCTGCAGGACCAGCTGTTCTACATGCACCGCGTCGGCTTCAACGCCTTCGAAGTGCGTGCCGACCGGGACATCCATGAAGCGCTGGAAAACGGCCTGCGGCCGTTCTCGGTGACCTACCAGGGCGACGTGCACGACCCGCGCCCGATCTACCGCCGCCGTCAGGAACTCGAGCAGGCCTGATCCCCGGGCTTGTTCAGAACCAGCGCCGCCGGGCCATCCACACCAGGATGCCGGCGGCGATCACCACCAGGGACCCCGCGAACCACCAGAACGCCTCCGGGTTATCCACCCCGGGCAACCCGCCCACGTTGATCCCGAACAGACCGGTCAGAAAGCCCAGCGGCAGGAACAGCGCGCTGATAATGGCGAGCAGGTACATGCGGTCGTTGATCGCCTCGTTCTGCACCGAGAACACCTCTTCCTGCAGCAAGGTGGCGTGGTCCCGCGCCGCATCCAGATCTTCCAGAAGACGCTGCAGGCGCTCGCCGGCCTCGCGGATGATCTCCGCGTCATCGCGGTCGATACGGGCGTCGTTCTGCAGGCGCGCGATGGCCTCGCGCTGGGGCGCCAGATAGCGGCGCAGGGTCACCGCCCGGCGGCGCAGGCTGCTGATCTCGTGGGTGAGCGCCTTGTCCGGCCGGGTCTCCAGCAGATCGGCGCAGTCGCCGACCTGATCCTCGATGCGCTCGATGACGTCTTCCATGCGCCAGATCAGGCCATCCACCAGCCGCTTCACCAGGTCCGACGGGGTGCGGGCGCCCTCGCCCTGCTCCAGTTCCGTGACGATTTCCGACAGCGTCAGCAGCTGGCGTTTCTGGGTGCTGATGATCAGGCCGTTACGGATCCACAGCCGCACCGCGATCATGTCTTCCGGACGCGCGCCCGGCGCCAGATTGACGCCGCGCAGGTAGATCAGCAGGCCGCCGCCCACGTCCGCCGCCCGTGGCCGGGTGTCGGTGGCGAACAGCGCTTCGAGCACGGAAACCGGCACATCCGGCCGGTTTTGCAGCCACTCATAGGCCTCGTCGACGGTGTAATCGAGATGGATCCAGAGCGGCCCGCCCTGGCTCGGCAGCGGCGCCGACAATGAAATGGGCGTGGCACCGCCGGCGCCGTTCAACTGCAGCGCCAGCTTGACCCAGGGAGCGTTGGCCATGATTCAGGGTGCCCGTCTCAGGGGTTGATCTTAACCACCACCCGGCCGCGCAGCTTGCCGGCCAGAATCTCGGTGAAGCAGTCCGGCAGTTGCTCGCGGGTGACTTCGCGGCTCTCCAGCTTGTCCAGCGCCGGGCGCCAGTCGCTGGCCAGCAATTGCCACATCTGCTGCTTCACTTCGCAGGGCAGCTCGACGCTGTCCACGCCGAGCAGATTGACGCCGCGCAGGATAAACGGGAACACGGTGGCGTTTTCCAGCTTGGGCGAGGCGGTCAGGCCGCAGCAGGCCGCGCTGCCGCCGTACTGCAGGCTTTTCAGCGCGTTGACCAGAATATCGCCGCCCACGCAATCGACCACCCCGGCCCAGCGCGGCTTGAGCACCGGCTTCTCGATGCCTTCCAGCAAGGCGTCACGGCCGATGATGTCGGCGGCGCCGAGATCACGCAGCCAGTCGTGGGCGTCCTGTTTGCCGGTGGCGGCCACCACCTTGAAGCCCAGATTGGAGAGGATCGACACCGCCACGCTGCCGACGCCGCCGGTGGCGCCGGTGACCAGCACCTCGCCCTGCTCCGGCTGCAGACCGGTGTCGATCAGCGCTTCCACGCAGAGCGCGGCGGTGAGGCCGGCGGTGCCCAGCACCATGGCGTCACGGGCGGACAGCCCGGCGGGCAGCGGCGCCAGCCATTCGGCGGGCACGCGGATGTAATCGCCGTAGCCGCCGGAGGTGTTCATGCCCAGGTCGTAACCGGTGCAGATCACCGCGTCGCCGACGCTGAAGGGGCCGTCGCCGGCCTCCTCCACCACGCCGGCGGCGTCGATGCCGGGGGTGTGCGGGAAGGAGCGGGTGACGCCCTTGTTGCCGCTGGCGGACAGCGCGTCCTTATAGTTCAGGGACGACCAGGCGACGCGTACCAGCACATCGCCTTCGGGCAGATCTTCCAGGTTCTTGTCCCCTACCCGGCTCTGGTAGCCGTCGTCGGTTTTCTCGGTGATCAGTGCCTTGAAAGTCATTGCCTCGCTCCGTTGAAAGCCCACCGGTGTCGCCACCGGGGTTAGTGAAACTGACGCTGGCTGCCCCGGTGCCAGAACCGGTCGATCAGACGCACCCCGGCGTTCTCCACGGACACGCCCAGACGCTCGGCCAGCTTGCGCTTGTATTCCCAGTTCAATTCGTACAGATCCAGGTGTTCCTTGCGGCCCTGCAGGTATTCATCGCTGGTCATGATGTCGTCCACCAGGCCCAGCTCCTTGGCGCGGGTGCCGAACCAGTGCTCGCCGGTGGCCACCGCGTCCATGTCCAGGGTGCGGCGGTGTTCGCGCACGAACCCCTTGAACAGCTGGTGGGTCTCTTCCAGCTCCTGCTGGACTTTTTCCCGGCCCTTGTCGGTGTTCTCGCCGAGCATGGTCAGGGTGCGCTTGTATTCGCCGGCGGTCATCAACTCCACGTCGATGTCGTTCTTCTTCAGCAGCCGGTGGAAATTGGGCACCTGGGCGACCACACCGATGGAGCCGATCACCGCGAACGGCGCCGCCAGAATACGGTCGGCGATGCACGCCATCATGTAGCCGCCGCTGGCCGCCACCTGGTCCACCGCCACCGTCAGTTTCACGCCACGGCCGCGCAGGCGCTTGAGCTGGGAGGCCGCCAGGCCGTAGCTGTGCACCAGACCGCCGGGGCTCTCCAGGCGCAGCAGCACTTCGTCGTCGCCGGTGGCCACTTCCAGCACCGCGGTGATCTCGCGGCGCAGCCGCGCCACGTCGCTGGCCTGAATGTCGCCGTTGAAATCGAGCACGAACATGCGCGGCTTGCTCTTCGCTTCGGCGCCGGCCTTTTTGCGCTGCTTGTTGCGGGCCTTCTCTTCCTTGCGCTTTTTCTTGTGCTCGGCCTTGCGCTCCGCCTCGGGCAGCACCTGGTCGACGATGCTTTCGCGCAGGTCGTCGAACTCTTCGTTGAGGTGCTTGACGCGCAGTTCGCCGTCGCGGCTGGTGCGGTGCCGGTTACGGGCCGCCGCCGAAACGATGCCGCCGATCACAACCAAAATCGCCACCACGAGGGTGACGACCTGGGCCAGAAACATGCCATATTGGTAAAGAAAATCGATCACCTTGTACGCTCACCTGTTCAGGGGCCGTCATGGCTCCAGGTTATTGCCAGCCCGCCACGGCCTGCTGAGCGCTGCCGTTAAGCGGTCGCCCGATCAAGCCCCCGGAGGGCGGCACGGTTACTTCGAAAAGAGCCCCGTCCGCCATCGGCAGATAGGCCGCGCTACCATAGCGCGCATCCACCAGAAAACTCCACCCCTCCCTGGCCTGGCGCCAGATATCCATGCCCAGGGGGTCGCGGCTGAGGCTGTACAGGGTGCGTTCCTTGGAGCGCTCGTCCTCAAGGGCGAAGTAACGGCCCTGAATGCGGTCCAGCTGGTAACCGGGCTTCAGGCCCAGCAGGGAAAACGGCGTCTTCCATTTGACGATCCGCGCGTCCAGTTGCCACTGGTCGCCGTTCAGGCGGAAGTCCTCGGTGCTGCCGTCGTTGCGGGTCACCGTGGCGATGTAGCTCTGCTCGCCGATGGCGCGGAAGCTCACCGTGGCCACCGGCGTTTCTTCGGTGAGCTCGTGGAAGCTGTACAGGTTCAGGGCCACCAGCACCAGGTAGACCGCCAGGCCCACCACCGCCAGGCCCAGGCTGCCCTTGATCCACTGCCACAGCCACTTCTGGCGCAGCAGGATCCAGGCGCCCACCAGAATCAGGACCAGGCTCACGGCCATGATCAGAAACGGAGCAACGCTGAAACTCATCGGGGTGTCTCCCTTCAGGAACCGGTGGCCGCCTGACAGGCGCCGCGCCAGTGATCGATCAGAGTCCGGGCGATGCTGCCCGGCGGTGGGATGTGCGGCAATTCAGTGTGGTGGAACCAGCGGGCGTCGGTGATCTCGTCATCGTCGATACGGATCTCGCCGCCGGCGAAGGCGGCGTGGAAGCCCAGCATCAGGGAGTGCGGGAACGGCCAGGACTGGCTGGAGAAATAACGCAGGTCCTTCACCCGGACGCCGGTCTCTTCCATGATTTCCCGGTGCACCGCCTGCTCGGCGGTTTCACCGGCCTCCATGAAGCCGGCCAGGCAGGAATAGAAGCCTTCCGGGAAACGGGCGGAGTGCCCCAGCAGAGCGTATTCACCGTCGGTGACCAGCGCGATGATGCACGGGGTGATGCGCGGGTACTGGCGGTAATCGCAGGCGCTGCACAGCATCGCCAGCTCGGTGGGATGGGGCCGGGTCTCGGCGCCGCAGCGGCTGCAGAAGCGATGGTTCTGGCGCCAGCTGATCACCTGCAGGGCGCGCGCCGCCATGGTGAACTGGGTCTCGTCCAGGTGCCCCATCAGTTCCCGCAGGGGCATCGGGTAAAGCGGCCGGTCCGCCAGCTCATGGTCCGCCTGGCGGCACACATAACAGGGTTCGCCGTGCAGCAGGCCGATAAAGCGGTAATCCGGGTGGCCGCGCAGCAGAAACGACGGTGCGCGGGGAAGGCCCGGCGCCGGCGCCTGGTCGGTGTCCACGCACAGCTGCTGGTCGTGGATCACGAACAGCCAGGCCTCGTCGGCGTCGTGGGGCTCCGGCGCGGACAGGTCCATGGGAAAAAAGTCATTATCCATGCGTGCCTCGCTCCGCCAGCGGGTAGCCCAGCTCCGCCATCGCCTGCTCGGACACGTCCAGCACGCCCTCGCCGATCGGCTTCTGCTCTTCCATGCTCTCCAGATAGTAGTCGACCCCGGTGAGGGCGTCGGCCAGGGTCTCCATGGCCGGCTGGCCGGGCGGTTCGTCACCGCCGATCAGACGGGTTTCGATATGGGTGCGGCAGGCGCGGATCACCGCGCAGGCCCGCTCCAGCTCCAGGAACATCAAACCGCCGGAGACACTGGCGAAGGTGCCGGGCAGATTGGTCAAGTGCATGGGGTCCCAGTTGTTCTCCATGTAGCTGGCCAGCGACCGTTTGGCCAGCGCCAGCCCGGCCCGGCACTCACCCACCACGGTCATGCGGGCGTCGTCGAGCTGGTAGAGGGAAATACGGGTGTTGGTGGCGTCCCGGCGCACATCGTCGGAGGGCGCCAGGCTGCGTTCCAGGCTGGCCACGGTGTTCTCGGCGGCCAGCAGGTCGTCCACCAGGGCGTGGAAATCCGGGCTGTCCGCGTCCACGTCCGAGGGCCAGTCGGCCACCTTGTCGGCGCGCTCGCGCAGCAGGTTGGCTTCGTGCTCCTTGCTGACCATTTCCAGGGTGCTGGCGATCCGGCGCAGACCGCCGGCGACGCCGGCGTAGTCGGTGTCCGCCACGCCCTGGGAGGCGAGATCCAGGGTTTCCTTCACCTGGTTGATTTCGTCCTTGAGCGCGCCCGCCACCGAGCGGATCACCGAACCCCGGGCGCCGGCCATCAACGCCAGCTCGCTCTGCAGCACGGTGTCGCTGACGCCGCGTTCCAGCCCGAATACGCCGCGCACCTCGGCGGCGGCGGTGCCGGTCCCGGAGCCGAGACTGGCCAGGTACAGGCTTTCCTTGATCAGCAGCAGCGGCGCTTCCTGGGCCAGGGCCCGCTCGCCGTCGTAGACCAGCTTCTTCAGTTGCCGGTCGTACTGCGCCAGCAGCGCCTTGCGCGCCGGCGTGATCACCATGCGGTCTTCGGCCAGGGATTCGGTGGCGGCCCGCGCCACCCACCAGAAGCGGCTGTTGGCGCAGCGGCCGCAGAGATTGTCGACCCGGGCCAGGGCCCGCGCCATCAGCCGCAGGTGCGCGTCGCGGTTATCGCCGCGCAGCA
>VMHT01083622.1_pt1 | contig 32011 bp, 26 predicted proteins | sample 4693611 | NCBI WGS metagenome assembly VMHT01 (sample SAMN12280063, study PRJNA550983) | marine metagenome | isolation source: seawater sampled from same location over 5 years 0.02-0.2 micron viral filtrate | place: USA: collected off the coast of southern California halfway between the port... ...
GGGCGGGGTGGGGTTCTAGATACTAGAAGTTACTTTGTTATAACATGTTATAACATTAGACACCACATGCTACCTTGGGTTACAATAGATACATCGGACGGGCCATCAGCCGATATAACCTAAACTAAGAGACTAAAACTATGTCAAAGCAAGTAAAAATCAACGCAACCCACAAGAATGTTGCTGCCATCATCACCGAATCGACTGCCACATTGCGCGGCAGTGTAGCGGCGGTCAATCGCGCCACCCAGAAATTAGAGACTCAAACTGTTTCGTTCAACGAACAGTTAGCCAATGCGGGTGCGAAAAGCGCGGACTTTAAAGCCGGTACCGCGTCCAGCGCGGCAGTCTTCGCCCTTTACAAAGCGGCAGTTGAGAAGGGCCAGAGCGCGGCAGACCAACGCATTCTTGCCAAGGGCAAGGGCGAGGCGAGAAATGAAGTAGTGCGAAATGTCAGCGCCCGCATGGGTGCAATCGGCAAAGCACTTGCGCGGCGCGAAGATCTAGCCAGCGGCAAAGCGAAGGATAAGCGCACAAAGGCGGGCAAGGTAGCCAAGACCAAGACGGCAGCGGGCAAGGACAGCCAAACTGGTAACGTGTCTACCGATACGCACGTCGAATCTGGCCCAGTGACTGAAGTAAAAACCTCGCCAGTACCGCGCTCAATACAGCACCCCGTATTGATTGAACTGATAAACAAGTTAGCGGCATTCGATGTGGGCCAACAAGCGGTCATCGCTGAGACCGATGCAGTTCAAAATCTGCTGGAAGGTTTAACGAACACCTTGAAGGTGAACCACAAACTGAAAAAGTAACCCACCAACCCAGAGAGATCCCCGCTTCGGCGGGGATTTTTTTTGCCTCAAATTCTTTGAGACCAGTGACCTTCGTTGCGTCGTGTGTGGAGTGTTGCATTGCGTACTACAGTAGACCATTTGTTATAACATGTTATAACAAAATGAGACCAGTGACCTTCGTTGCGTTGTGTGTGAGATTTGCTTTGTCCCATTTGTAACGTTTTGTCGCCCTAATGTAACGTTTTTCAAAGGCAAAATGTTACAATTGCCTAGTGGTAACTAATGGTATCTGGTGCATAGACGCAACAATGCATGGTTGAAAAAAGACTATTTTTCTATATTTCTTTGTAATGTAACGTTTTTACAAAATTATATATACCTGCTGGGAAAAAGAAGGCTTCTTTTGCGAATGTAACCTTTCACCTCCACACAAACGCTCACCCTTCCAATTTCCCTAAAAAAGTTACAATGGGATTTTACTTTAGATTCAATGACCTACAGACCACTACGGTGTTACATTGTGGGACATTACGTTACATTTCACTGGATACCACCAGATACCATCACTTGACATAACACGTTATATGTGAGACAATATCTCTTGTCGGTGGGAGATCCAGCCCACCAATCACAATGTTATAACATGTTATAACAAACCAATAACGATAGAGGAGACAGCAATGTCAGATAGAGCAACACAGTTCATTAACGCAGTTCGCAATGTAGACCTTGGTTACGGGTACACGCCCACAGTTATTATCCGAGCAGATGACAAGATCTGCCTATCAGCAGAGGAGCCTGACGGTCTAGTGATAGATCCGTGGGGGGATATGTTGATCCACCCCGATGTCGTGGCAATAGCCGAGCAGCATCGGTTCGATCTGGAGTTCGAGTCAGCAGGCGCGGTCATCGCGTATGCGTATTAAGGAGACAGCAGTGAAAACACTATTCCTAGTCGTACTTGCGTTTCTCAAGTTCTTGTCCTTCAGCTTCGCAGGTGCCGTCATTCTTTTTGGTGGTGCCTACGGAACGTGGAGCTACTACGCCACGGATCTGCCAACGCACTGGGTGTTCAGTTTCTGTGGCCCACTAATGATCGTTGCCGGTATCGGCATGATCGTGACCATGACCATAATTTTTAATGAGGAGATACGCGAATGCGTAAGATAGAAAAAGAAGTTATCGGTGCGTTCGTCAACGGCGACACCAAAGCAATCGCTAACACCGAGTCAGCGATCAACCCCACGACTCGTGACCTAGACCTGTTACTGCACGGCAACCGTATTGCCACCATGTCGAATCGAGATGGGGTTAAGAAGTTATGGGTATCTTGTGGTGGGTATGAAGTAGACGGTAAGCCTGTACCGTCGCGCACCACGCAGTCACGGCTCAATGCACTGTTCCGTCTGCTCGACATGCCTGAGCACGTATACACAAAGAACCGTGTTCAGTATCTCGACAGTTCGCGCTACGGCACCGTCAACCTCATGGCACTACGCAAGAGCGCGGTGCTCGTATCAGTTCACTAACCAAAAGTTATAACACGTTATAACAAACCAAAACCTAAACCATAAGGAAGCAATGCCATGCTCAAGAATCTAAGTATTGAACGAAACGTAATTTTGCCTGAGCCGATTGATAACGTACCAACCGTCATCTTCGACATCGACGGCACACTGGCTGACATCGAACATCGACGGCACTTTGTCACCGGCAAGAAGAAGGACTTTGATGCCTTCAACGCAGCGATGGTCAACGACACACCCAATAAGCCGATAGTGGATCTACTGTGGATGTGTGAGAGCGATGCCAAGCAGATCATCTTTTGCACCGGACGTATGGAACAGTACCGCGAGGTTACTCGTAACTTCTTATTGGATAAGTGCTGGTACTCAGCGGCATATAACGAGCTTTTTGACGAAGACAATTGGTATACCCGCGAGTCTATCGAAGCTCATCTGGATACCTACCTGATGATGCGTCCTGACAATCGTAGGCATGACCCTGACAAAGACATCAAGCAGGACATGCTCAACGAGATACTGAATACCGTGGACAAGAGCAACATCTTGTACGCAGTGGATGACCGCAAGCGTGTGGTCGATATGTGGCGATCCAACGGCATAACCTGTTTGCAGGTAGCCGAAGGCAACTTTTAATAAACCAACGATAAGGAGTTCCCAATGGAACAAGCACTAACCGCTACGCCTGACGTAGCCAACATACCCAGCATCAGTTCGTCTGCCATGCTGGTTCAACTCAATGTCTCTGTGTGGACAGCACGCAAGCAGGACAAAGCAGCAACCGCCAAGATCGCTCGTGAAGCTGGCGCGTCCGACAAAGCTGGCATCTACAACAAGAACATACTGGCTGGGTGCATCGAGCTTGAAGATCTCAAGAGGTTCGTCGGCAATGCACGCAACGATCACTACGCGATGACTGCGCCGTGGTCTGACATGGGATTGCGTCTGATCCCCACGACTGCATTCTTTGATTACGTCAACCACATGACAGGTTTGGAGCAAGAGTATTGGAGACTCTACAAACTGTTCGAGGATGAGTATTCGTGGCGCATCAGCAACTTGCTGGCCCAGCAGAAAGAACTAGGCACGATGTTCGATCAGAATGAGTACCCGCCGGTTGATGGGCTACGCAGGAAGTTCGGGTGGACGCTATCGAAACAGCCGGTGCCTGAGTCGGGCCACTTCTCTTTGGACATGCCCAATGAGCAGCAGGAAATGCTCAAGCGAGAGTATGACGAGTTCTATGGTGCTCAGTTACAGGGTGTCGCCAACGACATCTGGTCGCGGCTCAAGAAGAACCTTGAGACTGTGCTGCGTCAGCTATCGCCCAAGGACGAGTTCGATGCCAACGGTAATCAGAAGTATAACAGGTTATACGATAGCGTCTTCGATACGTCGCTGGAGCTGATACGTATGATGCGTGACTTCAATATGACCGGCGACACACGTATGACGATGGTCGCTGACCAGCTAGAGAACGCGCTGTATGGCGTGAACACCGATGCACTCAAGAACAGCGAGAGCCTACGTCTTGAGAAGCAGCAAGAGGTCAAAGATATTATCCGTAACTTACCGTCCCTAGACATCTAGGGGCGTTGGGCACTTTGACATAACACCAAATACCATGTATAATGGTTACACACCATGGGCTAATACTAGCCATAACACAATGTTATAACATGTTATAACACAATGAGGAGAAAGCTATGAGCTTCGCACAACAAACTTACGCACTAGGTCTTGACCAAGCCGAGTCACTAATCTCAGCAATCGGTCATTGCCGCACGGTTCTACTTCAAGGCCATATGGGTACAGGTAAGTCATCACTGCTTGCCACACTCGCAGCAGCAAAGTCGGATCATCTGGCGTGCTACTTCGACTGCACCACCAAGGACTTGGGTGACATCACGATACCCAACATCGCCAAGCTGGATGACGGCACTGGCTATGTGACATACCTCACCAACGAGGAGTTGGGTGCTCACAACCACAAGCCGATTATTCTGATGATTGACGAGTTCGGTAAGGCCAACCAAGCAGTCAAGAATGCACTACTGCGTCTGATCCTCGAACGCAAGATCGGTAGCTACACACTGCACCCCGACTCTATTGTGTTCGCCACGACTAACCTCGGCAGTGAAGGTGTGGGTGACTTGTTACCAGCACATGCCCGTAACCGTATCACCGTCGTCGAGACCAAGAAGCCCGACGCTATGGAATGGGTCGAGTGGGGTATCAGCAATGGTGTCGATCACACGATACTGGGCTGGGTCAAAGACAACCCACAGGTCATGCAGGACTTCCGCGATGTACCGAATCCAGATGACAACCAGTACATCTTTCATCCCAAAGCAGCAGATCGGGCTGCGTTCTGTACTCCACGTTCACTGCACGCAGCGAGCGACATCTTGCATAACCGTGAGGGGTTAGACGATGACACGTTAACGGCAGCACTCATCGGCACCATCGGTGCTCGTGCGGCTATGGACTTCATGGCATTCCTCAAGCTGGCTGACCAGCTACCGTCATTGGAGTCTATCAAGTCTGATCCTGCCAATGCCAAGGTGCCGACATCTGCATCGGCTACTTGCATGGTGGTGTTCCGTTCACTGTCCACGATTGACCGTGACTGGATGGATGCGTGGATGACTTACATGCTGCGTCTCGACAAGGACGCGCAAGGTCTGTTCGCCAATGGTGTTCGGGCCAGCAAGTACAACAAGACCAAGCAGTCTATGGTCATGCAAAACAAGCAGTTCACTCAGTGGGCTATCGACAACAACTATATGTTCGCAGCGGATAAGGTATAAGGAGATAACATGTTAGCACTAAACCAACAACTGACCGCCGAGCAGCGGCTCACCAAAGCAGTCGTGGACATCACGGCGCATGACCGATACATCGCACTGGCTGGTGTGTTGGCTATCGGCAAGAAGACAGTCAGCGATGACGTACCCACGGCCTGCACCAACGGACGTGACGAGACATACGGACGTGCATTCGTTGACTCTTTGACTGACGCGCAGCTACGGTTTCTGGTACTGCACGAGTGTTATCACAAGATGTTTCGGCATCTGATAACTTGGAAGCAATTGCACGACAAAGACCACGAGTTAGCCAACGCATCATGCGACTTCAACATCAACGGTAGGCTAGTCGATGAGAACAAAGACGACGGGTTCGCTACGATGCCATGCGATGCTGACGGTAATACGTTAGGTTTGTTCGATGAGCAGTACCGCGATGGCGATGGCTGGTTAGATCCTGCTGCTATCTTCAACGCGCTGTACAAGCGTGGCGGCGGTGGCGGCGGTGGCGGTGGTTGGCCTCCACCACCCAAGGGGCGTAAGAGAATAGGTGACCCAGATGATCCAGAGGGTAACGAGTCAGGTCGTGGTAAGCCACGAGGTACGTCCCCCGCCCAGCCCAAAGGTTTCGATGACCACGATTGGGAGGGTGCCCAAGCTCTGTCCGATGATGAAGTCAAAGAGCTTGAGAAAGAAGTTGAGATAGCGATTCGTCAGGGTTCTATGACTGCTGGCAAGTTGGGTGTAAATGGCAACCGTAACCTAGATGAGCTTATGCAGGCGCAGGTCGATTGGCGTGAGGCACTGCGCGAGTTCATCCAGACTACGTGCAATGGCAATGACTATTCGACATGGAAGCGCCCCAACCGCCGATACATCGGTGCCGGTGTCTATCTGCCCAGCGGTATCAGCGAGAAAGTTGACGAGCTTGTGCTTGCTATTGATACGTCAGGGTCTATCAGCGATCACGCTGTCGCTATGTTCTTATCCGAGGTGAAGTCTATCTGCGATGTGGTCAAGCCCGACAAGGTGCGGATTCTGTACTGGGGTCACCGTGTTGTGGGTGACGAGTCGTACGAGGCGCACGAGCTAGATACGTTGGTCAAGTCTACCAAGGTCAAAGGTGGCGGCGGCACCGATGTCGAGTGTGTTGTCAGATACATGGACGAGCATCAGATCAAGCCGCAGGCGACAGTCATCCTCACCGATGGTTACCTGTTCGGTGACTGGGGTACATGGGACTGCCCGACTCTGTGGTGTGTTCTGGACAACGACGATGCGACTCCCGATACGGGCAAGGTCGTACACATCAAAACAAGTGATATGTAAGGAGAAAGTGTTATGTGGGCTAACAAACCAAAAGCAGAGTTTATACATCGAACCAAGGATGTCATTGCAAGACAGCCTTCCGATGTTCAACCGATCAAAGATTTGACGCAGTTTCAAAACGCGCTGCGTAAGAAAATGCACGGTGTGCAGTTTGCCTTGAACCATGAGGACGGTCAGCATAGATGTTGGGTGTACTACCCGCACGAGACATTTGTTCGGGGTGAGCTTTATATCTACCGACTTGAGGGTGCTTATGCGGTGGTCAGCCGCACCATTGAGAATGGTAGATACGCTAGCTATAGCTCAGAACACTACATGCAGTGGAGCGGTAAGCTGGCTACTGCGGTCAAGAAAGCTGCGGCGGCACTGACCCCGTGGTCAGTATATGAGATGGCTGCGGTGCACTGCCGTGAATATGAGGCATCACGCAACGAACAGGTGAGCGAATCAGACGGTAAATTGAAACAGTTGTTTCGAGAGTTAGGTGCAGGTCGAAGCACAATGGCGTGGCGTGCTTTGCGAAATATGGGGGACTTGATACCGGACTTGGATGTCCGTTCTAAGATACAGGACATAACACGTCAGAAAGAAGATCTGGATAGCCTTACATCTGTTGGCGCTAACCCGATGTTCGTACATATCTGTGAGGATCATCGTGGCAATCAGCGGTTAGCGACGTTGAGAGTGCACACGCGCTACAGTGCCATTGAAACAGACGAGCAACCTCAGTATTTCAATGAGTTGAGTGACGGTTACTCTGATCTGGTCGGCAAGGTCAGCGTGTTGAACATGGCTACAGTCGGTGAGTATGTGTCTGGCGTTGGCATGAAAGCCGCCGAGGATATGTTCTATGTCTGCTAAACATTTCGATACGTTACGCATGATCGAGGACATAGCCACCACGCTGGGCAACCAAAACAAGTTAACACATTTGGGAGCTATCTACCATGCGAAGGTAGAACCCGACAAAGATATATGGCAGTTAACATGTTTAGGTACTGAGTGTATTGACTTGCCGCATGGTGGCATCTATCGTGGTACGGAGACTTTACCTACTGAGTTGCAGGAGAAACTTGCGGTTCTTCGCATGTTGGAACCTCAACAATCCGAAGTGCTTGGTGTAGGGCTGCGGTCTGGTAAAGATAGTTTTTGGATCTACATGTAACGAAACCAGCGCCCATGGAGACAGTTATGGCGGCAACACCAGAATCAAAGGTAAAAAGAAAAGTAGCTGATGCACTAAAGAAGTTAGGTGTTTACTACTTTTATCCCGTAACCGGAGGCTATGGTAGGAGCGGTGTGCCGGACATTGTTGGGTGCTACGAAGGAAGGTTCTTTGGTATTGAGTGCAAAGCTGGCAAGGGGAAAGTGACAACGTTGCAGGCTAGGAACCTAGAAGAGATTACGGCGGCGGGTGGAATTGCTGCGGTGATAAACGAGGATAGCGTGCATACAGTCACGGATATTCTCAACGAGAGAGAAACCGATGAACGTCAGATGACGTTTGATTTTTAGGAGACCAAAATGGCGAATGGAACTAAGGCAGCGAAGCTGCGTAGGTATTTTAAGAGAAACCCTGAAGCGACAGCGAAGGAAGCTGCGGAGTGGGCAAACTGTAGTTACGGTAACGCTTGGACGATCAAAAAAGAGTTCTGTAAAACAACTCCTGTGGTTAGATCCAAAGACTACATTCCAAAACCACAGGTACATAAAACACACCTATCGGACAATGCAATCGAATACGTTGATGGTAGGCCCACTATGAAACTCAAGTTAAAAGAAGAGGTGTTAGCGGAACAGAAAAGGTCATCGTTGGATACGAAGCTGACGGACAATGCACAACGGGCACCGATAATGCAGACGTTGGCAGGCCGGAGTGACGGTAGCACTGCATCCTATTACGAGTTACCTGCTGGGGCGAAAGAGCTACAGGATCTTATTTCGTATAAGAACATGAACGCTCAGATCGGTGAGATTTTCCGTGCGTGTATGCGTTACGGCGAATCATCCCACAGTGATGAGTTACGTGATGCTAGGAAGATCAAGTTTTACATTGACGCTGAGATCAAGCGGTTGGGGGGTTGATATGGATGAGGGTGCAGATCTTAAAGTGTTCTATGTGACCATTGAGGAAACCATTTCAAGGCAAGTGGTGGTGGAAGCAAAGAACGAAGAAGTAGCGCGATACCAAGCCATAGATGATTGCGGTACGACTGTTCGTATGCCCATCACCACAGGGTTAGTTGTTACAGCTATATCTGAAAGGGAGCGGGTGTAGTGCAGCTAATAACCCTAGACTTCGAGACGTACTACGATAAGGACTTCTCACTGTCTAAATTAACCACAGAAGAATACATCCGCGATCCTCGCTTTGAGGTCGTGGGTGTGGGAGTGAAAGTAAACAATGGTGCTACAGAGTGGGCGTCTGGGACGCATGAAGAACTTAAAGAGTATCTTCACGAATTTGACTGGGCCAACAGTATGGTACTCGCCCATAACACTATGTTCGATGGCGCTATATTATCTTGGCTCTTTGATATTCGTCCTCGCGTTTGGCTTGATACTTTGTGTATTGCCCGTGCTCTACATGGGGTGGAGGTTAGTGGAAGTCTCAAAGCACTTGCAGAGAGATACAACGTGGGCGTTAAAGGCACCGAAATACTGAACGGGTTAGGTAAACGTCGAGAAGAGTTTACTGAAGATGAGTTAGATCGTTACGGCGACTACTGCATCAACGACGTAGAGTTGACCTATAGGCTGTTCAGCAACTTTATGTGGGAGGGGTTTCCAAAGAAAGAGTTGCGGGTTATCGACTGCACACTGCGTATGTTCATACATCCCCTGTTAGAACTAGATTTGAATTTACTGGAAGAGCATCTCGATCAGATCAAAGAACGTAAGCATAAGCTGTTATGTGATGCAGGGGTAGAGAAAGAAGACTTGATGAGCAACAACAAGTTCGCAGATTTGTTACGCTCGAAGGGTGTAACACCTCCCACTAAAATAAGTGCAGCCACAGGCAAAGAAACCTACGCATTCGCTAAAACCGATGAAGGATTCAAGAGCCTTATAGAACATTGGGACGCAGACGTACAGACACTGGCTGCTGCTAGGTTGGGCAACAAAAGCACGTTAGAAGAAACTCGCACGCAGCGGTTCATTGACATATCTAGTCGCGGGACTCTGCCGGTTCCTGTGCGGTACTACGCTGCACATACAGGTCGCTGGGGTGGTTCCGATAAGATCAATCTACAGAACCTACCGAGCCGTGGGCCAAACGGTAAGATGTTAAAGAGAAGCATCATCGCGCCTGAAGGATATATCCTCATAGACTGCGACTCGTCGCAGATCGAAGCGCGGATACTGGCATGGTTTGCAGGGCAGAATGATTTGACTGATGCGTTCCGCAAGAAAGAAGACGTGTACGTCAAAATGGCCTCGCGCATTTATGAGATACCCGAAGATCAAGTGACAAAAGATCAGCGGTTCGTTGGTAAGACTACGATCCTCGGTGCTGGGTATGGCATGGGCGCAACCAAATTTCAGGCACAGTTGAAATCGTTTGGAACTGAAATAGATTTGGATGAAGCAAGACGCATCATTAACATATATCGCCAAACAAATTGGAGGATTGGTCATGTGTGGCGGGAAGCTCAGAACATGGTCGTTCGCATGGCACAGGGTGACTCCTACCAGTTTGGCAGGAAAGGTGTGATAGAAGTCATAGGAAACCGGGGAGCCATCCGTCTACCGTCTAAGCTCCTAATGCGTTATGAGGATCTTGTAGGGGAACAGAACGCAGAGGGGACTGAGTACACGTACAAAGTACGCAAAGGTCGGAAGCGAATCTACGGTGGGAAAGTCATAGAGAATGTTTGCCAAGCCCTAGCACGTTGTGTGATAAGCGATCAGATGCTGTTGATAAACAAGAGATATAGAGCAGTGCTGACAGTCCACGACTCAGTTATCGCATGTGTGCCTGAACCTGAAGCGGAAGAGGCACAACAGTATGTTGAACGGTGCATGAGGTACGTACCGTCATGGGCCAAAGGACTGCCGCTAGAATGTGAGAGCGGTATGGCATACGCATACGGGGATTGTGAGTGACGAGTTATTACGAAGAAGACGTGGCACTAACGTCAGATCATTTTAACCACCGTTTAATATGCCCTATCTGCAATGGGGATAATCTGCATCAGCGAGCCGTGGGGGTTTATCGCCATACTCATAATGATAATCAAGGGGTCTTAATTGCCCCAGACGGAGAGTGCACGGTGCACACCAGATTGCACGCAGACATATTGAATCCCTCTGGAGCAAGGGAGGGTATACGAATTAGTTTTTGGTGCGAGCATTCTTGTAAGACACCTGATTTGTTAATACTTCAACACAAAGGGACTACCTATATGGGGTGGGAAAATGAATCATTAGGTAGCCGACTTTGGCCTAATGAAACATGAACGCAGCGCCGTGGTCATTCAGTAGGATAAAGGCATTTCAGCAATGCCCTAAGCAGTTCTATCACGAGAAAGTAATCAAGCAATATCCGTTCAAACAAACCACGGCGACGATCTACGGCAACCAGTTTCACAGAGCTGCTGAAAAATACATACGTGACGGTGAAGAGTTAGACCCCCGCTTTGAATATGCACGAGGTGCCCTTGATGCGTTAAACGCTAAAGAGGGTGAGAAGTTATGTGAGATCCGTATGGGGCTAACAAAAGATTTAGAACCCTGTAGGTTCGGTGCGAATAACGTGTGGTTTCGTGGTATCGCAGACTTATTGATATTAAATCGTGATAAAAAGTTAGCATGGGTTGTTGACTATAAGACTGGTAGGAATGCAAAATACGCAGACAAAGGGCAGTTAGAGCTTATGGCTTTGGCTACTTTTAAGCACTATCCCGAAGTGGAGACCATTCGGGCTGGGCTGCTATTTGTGGTGAGCAATGATCTGATAAGAGATCGTTACACCACAGAAGAAGAGGAGAAGTTGTGGACTAAATGGTTCGGTGAGTACAACCATATGGAAACAGCTTTTGAGAACGATACGTGGAATCCCAACCCCAGTGGACTGTGTAAAGCATGGTGCCCAGTGTTGGAATGCCCACACAACGGAAAAAACTGATGCCGTATAAAAATCCAAAAGATCGTAAGAAACAAAAGAACCCGCCTGTCGGCAGCAAGGCGCACGAAGCACGGATGGAGAGACAGCGTGCGCGGCGTGCTATGGATAAAGCCGGACGCGATGCCAACAAAAATGGCAAAGCAGACAAACGTGAAGGCAAAGATGTCAGCCACAATAAGATGTTAAGTCGTGGAGGCAGCAACAAGGATGGTGTTCGTGTGGAGAGCAAGAGCGCCAACCGTAGTCGGAATGGAGAAAAGCCTTTGAGAAAAGCTACCGCTAGACCTCGACGCAGGCAGTGAGCGAAGAGATTAAAGGTGTTTTGGCTGGAGTTGGTATTGCTGCTGGCATATACCTTACAGCGTACATTTTATATTTAGTTTCTAAGTGAGGGGCATAGTAGTCGGGTGAGTGGTGGCATCCGACTTCTCCCGAGGCATGGATAAGCCTTGCTAAAGAAAGGGTGAGATGAAGTGCGTTCCCTCACACATCGTCTGATTGGAGCGATGGGAATGAAGCGCCAATCTCGCCGACCACCACAATCAGTTTCGGGGTATGACCCTTTAGTAATAGGGGGTCTCAACCGGATGCTCGGAACAGGCTAACCCTGTTGCCCTGCCCCATTTTTTAACCGCGTGTAGTGGACAACCACTTCGCGCTTTTTTGCATGAAGGGGCAAAACATGGGTAACAGATTTACAGTAGCAGATTTTCAAGCCGAGATAGCGCACACGATGCAGAAGCCGTATCTGCGAGTGAGAGGTGTGACGCTTCCTACCAAGCCGCTCTTAAAAAAGATGATAAACGATGTAGCGCCCGCTGCGGCTAGTCAGTTGTTGAACAGTGTCGTCTATGAAGTATCGGAAGACGTGGTTCTAGATACGACAGCCAAAATCGAAAAAAGCACTCGCAGGCAAATGGTTACTAATTTTTGGGAAGCAAGGATTCCACACGAAGATATGTTTATAGCATGGGAATTGCCTAAACCTGTCGATATGGAGGATAAAGGTGAGCAAGTATTCGAGGGATGGCTGATAACTAAAGTACATGGAGAGCAGGCTCTCGCTATACGTGTCGATAAACCAGTGGCAACACCAGACACGTTTTATCGTTATCAATACTACGTCGGTGAAGCAGGTGCAGGTGATAAGAGGTTACACATCACCCACCTTCCCACATCCATTGTTAATACAGGTTACTTCGATGCCGCACAAGACGCGCCGTGGGCGGGTTACGAAGCTGAATATGATAACGGTTCCAAAGATGCGGCGGGGCTAACACTCTTCGAGGTATTCAAACGCATTGTTGCTATACCTAAGTTCGGTTCTATTGATCCTGTAACGGGTGAGGCCCACGTAAATTATGACGAGTGGGCGCACGATTTAAGTTCTGATGAAAAGCGTATGCTTAATCAAATCTCTGCTATGCCAACCAGTTTTCCAGAGGGTGACTTCGACCCTCATCTTGGCGCTGCGAGGTTCATGCAAAGTGCTATTGAAGAAGAAAACGTCTATGTAATACTGATGATTAAGTCTTTCTCAAAACTCTTGGGGTTTATAGCCGCACAAAACTTTAACTGGGTGTTCACAGAACCTGTATCTCGCGGCAAACACACGAAGAACATTAGTAGTCGGATGCAACCTCGCAACCGCCACTACAAACTTGAGATCAAGCTACCCAAAGAAAAACAAGTTATAGAGGGCAAGCAAACTCAACGCACCCGTGAGTTTGGTAACGCACTGCATGAGGTGAAAGGTCATAAGAGAGAGTACAAAAATGGGCGAGTGATATGGATTGACGCGCACCGACGCGGCGATGCGAAGTACGGCATCGTCACTAAAGACTACGTGTTAACGAAAGACAAGAAGGGTGATAAATGAAAGTCATAGACAACAAGGCGCTCCTACTGCGGCTACGTGATCCAGCAAAAGTCACCGATGTCATACCAAAGAGTAAGGAGTTATCAGGTAACCGTGTGGTGGTTAACTGGGGTGTAGACGAGGCCCACGTACTCAAGAATCTCGACATTCACGCACCGTCGCCCATCGAAGGCAAGTATAAGTGGACGGGCAAGCACCAGCCGTTCAAGCACCAAAAAACCACAGCAGGGTTTCTGACACTTAACAAACGTGCGTTCTGCTTCAATGAACAGGGTACAGGCAAAACCGCCAGTGCTATTTGGGCAGCAGACTTTCTGATGAACCAAGGACGCATCAACCGTGTTCTTGTGGTCTGTCCTCTGTCGATTATGGATTCTGCATGGCGAGAAGATCTGTTTACTTTTGCCATGCACCGCAAAGTGGACGTGGCTTACGGTACGGCTAAGAAGAGAGCGCAGATAATAGAGAGCGATGCAGAGTTTGTTATAATAAATTATGACGGTGTGGCAATCGCATCCGAAGCTATCGCCAACGGTGGGTTTGATCTGGTCATCGTGGACGAAGCAACTCACTACAAAAACGCACAGACTGACCGCTGGAAAACACTTAACAGTCTGCTTGGCCCTGACAAATGGCTGTGGATGATGACTGGCACTCCCGCTGCACAGAGTCCACTGGACGCATACGGTCTGGCTAAACTTGTTAACCCGAAAGCGGTGCCACGCTTCTTTGGTTCTTTCCGTGACCAGACCATGATAAAGGTCACAAACTTCAAGTGGGTGCCTAAGCCCAACGCTACAGAGACAGTCTTCAACGCACTGCAACCAGCGATACGGTTCACCAAGGAAGAGTGTCTTGATCTACCTGACATCATATACACAACTCGTGACGTACCGCTCACTCGTCAGCAGGATAAATACTACAAAGAACTAAAAAATCGAATGGTCATGGAAGCTGCGGAGGAAACAGTCACAGCAGCTACGGCGGCGGTAAACATGAATAAGCTGTTACAAATAAGTTCTGGTGCGGTGTATACCGACGATAACGAGGTGGTGGAGTTTGACATCAAGCACAGATACAAGGTTCTGCGCGAGGTGATTGACGAATCCAGTAAGAAAGTTTTGATATTTGTACCGTTCAAACACACGATCACACTGCTTGCTGAGAAGCTACGTAAAGACAAGATACCTACTGAGATTATTAGCGGGGCAGTCAAGGCTGGTGACCGCACCCGCATCTTCAAAGAGTTCCAAGAAACAGATACCCCACGAGTGCTGGTCATTCAACCGCAAGCGGCAGCGCACGGCGTTACGTTAACCGCTGCGAACACAATTGTGTGGTGGGGGCCAACCAGTTCGGTGGAGACTTACGCACAAGCGAACGCTCGTATTCACAGAGCAGGACAGGATCACAAATGTACGATTGTACAGTTACGAGGATCGCACATAGAAAAGCGCGTATACGCACTTCTAGATAACAAAATAGACACACATACAAAAATTATTGATCTTTACAAGGAAATACTTGAATAACGCATAGTTCACCATTATATTGTCTTTCTCGGCAATGGAAGGACGAAAACATGGCTGATGCGAAGAACGTGGGAGACATACCTGTGCTGAAACTGACTCGGGCTTACCTGAATCTGAAAGCAGCAAGGGATGAGCTATCCGCTGAATATAAAGAGGCTGACGAGAAACTTGTCGGTAAGCAAAATAAAATCAAGAGCGCGTTGCTCGGGTATCTGAAAGAGAACGACATCAAGAGCGTTAAAACTGATGCTGGTACGTTTTACCGTAGCGTAAAACAAAGGTATTGGACTTCTGATTGGGAGTCGATGCACCAGTTCATCATGGAGCATTCGGTGCCAGAGTTTCTTGAAAAGCGTTTGCACCAAGGAGCAGTTAAGCAGTTTCTGGAAGAGAACCCTGACTTACTGCCGAAGGGATTGAACGTGGATTCTGAGTATGCGCTAACGATAAGGAAAGCATGATGGAGCAGTTAGTACCCATAGAAGATGTTGCGAAGCACTTTGGTGTGTCATTATCCACGACCCGTAAATGGGTTCGGGATGGGGTCATACCAGAGAATACCTACATCAAAATAGGGCACACTCAAAGATTTGCGCTGGCGAGTATCGCAGAAGCTCTGTTGAAAGGCAGCGCAGATGAGGAAGCACCAGCAGAAGAAGGGTTCAACCCGACTGACTTTGATCCTGACGAAGATGTGTAATGCGTCGAGTCAGTTTACTGGGTAACAAGTTTACTGGGTTAGATCACCAACCGGACAGCAGGTCAATAGACGTAATCATCGTGAATGCAGCAGGAGTATCCCGCGCATATTACAAAGATGCTTTCGATCCAAACGCCAAACGCTTTCCGACTTGTTGGTCTAGCGATACTCAGAGACCCGCACCCGAAGTGCCAGATGGACAGAAACAGAGCGCACGTTGTATGGACTGTGCTAACAACATAAGAGGATCTGGCGACGGACAGGGTAGGGCTTGCAGATTTAGTCAACGTCTAGCAATCGTTGAAGAGCGTGCGTTAGATACGGTGTACCAACTGCAAGTACCTGCCACGTCGATATTTGGTAAGGCCGTAGGTAGAAGCTCCATGCCTCTACAAGCGTACGCCAAATTTTTATCTGGGCATGGAACGCCCAGTGCAGCAGTGGTGACGAGAATAAGTTTTGATGCGGCTAGTGCTGTGCCAAAGCTGTTCTTTTACCCACAACGACCACTAGAAGAACAGGAACTGATTTTAGTTAGAGAGATAGTGGATGCAGATGACACGTTAGCGGCAATCGCTTTCGACATCACACCACACAACCGTGAAGGTTCGCCCTTCACTGCGACTGAAGGGTTCACGATAGCCAACTAGGAGACCAATATGGCTGACGATTACAAGTACTACACGATAGAGAACGTCGAGGCTCTATACCCAAAACTCGATACCACATACAAGTTCGATCAAATGGCTAATAACGGCAAAGGTGCTTCTGTGAAGTGCGATGCTTTGGATGACAATGCTGCATACGAAATGTCCTTTGTCATGGATGCAACGAAAGCTAAGGCGCTACATAAGGCGATGGCTGTCGCTTACAAAGCTGAGAAAAAAGATGGTTGGCCTGATAAGTTTCCTAACCCGCTGAAAAAGCAGGAAGGTGGTCGCTGGGTAGGTAAGGCCAGATTGAAAGGCGCATACGGCAGCGACAAGACAACGCCTCCACTGCAAGTCGATGCTCAAAACAATAAGCTACCGTCAGACTTCCAACTGACCACAGGCAGCATTGTAAACGTGGCATTTACGTTTGTGCCATACGCTATCAACGGTTATGGCGTTAGTTTGAGGATTAACGGCGTACAAGTCATCGACTACAAGCCTTTAGCGGCACGTTCGCCTTTCGGCGTCGTAAACGGCGGCTTTGTAGCGCAACCTGATAACCCGTTTAGTGATACAACTCGTAGTACGATAGATGCGCCTGAAGATGATAGCGATGACATTTTCGGTGACGAACCAGACACCTCTCAAGTAGAGGAACCAAAAAAGGTCGTGAAGAAATCTGCCCCCGCACCCAAGGAAGATGACGACGATCTGAGTGCCATTGTTGAAGGTTGGGATGACTAACCACTAACAATCACTCCGCTGTGACTAGGGGTTCTCCTTTCCCCGAAAAAGATGCGCCGACATCTCTGTCACAGCGTACCCTCGGCATTGGGTGCAAGCATGAATACGATAGAATTTTTACACTGGGTGCTACCCCCAGAGGGGACGTATGTCCTCTTTCGGAGCAACTCAACATTAGGCAGACATAGGCAAGTATATTTTCAGTCGCTGGATGAACTAGCAGAGGCGGCTGACTACTACGACTCAGAAGGTTGGGACACCTATTTCGCATTAGGCAACTTTGCGAGAGATACCCGTCGAGCAGAAGACGTTAAACAGCTTAAATCTTTTTTCCTAGATCTAGATTGCGGAGAAGATAAAGCAGCCGAAGGCAAAGGGTTTGCCACGCAGGGGGAGGCGCTACGCAGGCTGCAAGACTTCTGTACATCTCTAGAGTTACCAAAACCTCTTATAGTTAACTCTGGGCGCGGTGTGCACGTCTACTGGGTTCTATCAGAGTCTATACCAGTAGAGCAGTGGAAGCCGGTAGCCGAACAGTTTAAACGCAAGTGCAGAGACTTTGGGTTAGAGATAGACCCAGCAGTGCCAGCAGATGCTGCGCGAGTGCTGCGGGTAGTGGGTACACACAACCACAAACCTGAAACGCCAGCGCCAGTGGAACTCGTCAATAAAAAACCTGACGCGATTAACTTTGATTTCTTTGCCAGCAAAATAGGTTTGGACACGATACCAGTGCCCCAGAAACGCATAGCTGAAGAGGGGCCAGCTAACCTACGCGAAGCGATCATTCAGAACCTCAAATACAGTTTCAAAGACATTCTCTTAAAATCATCTAGCGACAAAGGGTGTAAGCAACTAGCTCGTATAATCAAAGGTCAAGCAGAAGCAAGTGAGCCGATGTGGAGAGCAGGGTTGTCCATCGCTAAGTTTTGCGAAGACGGTGACAAAGCCGCACAGAAAATATCTGAGAAACATCCCGAATATACGCCAGAACTAACGCTCGAAAAGTTGGATCTAATTAAAGGCCCGTACCGTTGCACTACATTCGATGAAAACGAAGGGGGTATATGCACTGACTGCCCACACTGGGGCAAGATCAGTTCACCGATTACACTGGGACGTAGGGTATCAGAAGCAGAAATTAACGAAGACGGTACATATGCAAATGACTTTCAGGATCAGCAACTACAAACAGGTCAAGGTACGCTACTTGGAAAGTTGGCATGTCAGGATGTTTCTACACAACACGTTATACCTTTATACCCTCGCCCATACTTTCGCGGTCAGAACGGCGGTGTGTACGTCAGGAACATAACCCCAGACGGAGAGGTCGATGAACACGTCATATATCACCATGACGTATACATAACGCAACGCTTACTGGATGCAGAGGCAGGCGAATCTGTAGTTTGTAGAATACATCTGCCCAAAGACGGTGTGCGAGAGTTCACGATGCCGCTTACGGCGATGACTTCTCGTGAAGAGTTTAGAAAGAACATGGCGATGCAAGGTGTCGCCGTCCCACGAATAGACGACTTGATGCAATATATGATTACTTGGGTAAACGAATTACAAGCTACCGTTACAGCAAATACGGCACATCGACAATTCGGTTGGACTGACGATAGCATGAGCGCCTTCGTTCTAGGCGACAAAGAAATACACGCAGACCATATTCAACATAACCCTCCCTCTACAGCCACCACTGCTTACATCTCGTACTTTCAACCAAAAGGCACGCTAGAAGCGTGGAAAGAGATGGCTAATTTCTACAACACGCGGCCTGAGTTGGTAATGCACCAGTATGTCGTGTGTACAGCATTTGGTTCTCCCTTGATGAGTTTTTTGCCTCAGAATGCTTGCGCGTTGCATATACATAACAACTTGAGTGGGTGCGGTAAATCCGCAGCCGTACGAGTAGCGTCCTCAGTATGGGGAGCTGAAAAGGGTATGATGACACCTGAAGCTGCTACTGATGCGTTCAAATTCAACCGTGCAGAACTGTTACGCAACCTACCGTTCTATATAGATGAATTGAGTAACACAGAAGGAAAGCAGCTAAGTAATTTGGTTTACCAAATATCTGCTGGGGAACAACGTGGTCGCATGTCCAGCGGCTCTAACCAAGAACGCCTCCGTGGTGAGTCATGGCACTTCTTATGTGTTACCACTGGTAACGCAAGTGTTGTTCAACGTATTGCGGCGGATAAGCAAGCGCCGAAAGCAGAGGCACAGAGGATATTAGAGTGGAGAGCGGAGCGTGTATTTAGCGATACTGAGAGCAAAAAAGACACCGATGGTTTTGATATGGCCCTTACGAATAATTACGGACATGCGGGGTTAATCTACATTCAATATGTCATACAGAACTTAGAAGATGTTAAGAAGCTCGTGCTTAGGTTTCAACGCATGGTTGATGAGAAAGCAGGGCTTACAGCAGAAAATCGTTTCTGGTCTGCCGGAGCAGCCACCACTCTAGCTGGCGCGTATATCGCTAACAAACTAGGGCTGGTGAACTACGACATGGGAGAGTTGTTCAAGTGGACGATCAAACTACTCAAGACAAATTTACAATCCATAGAGGATATGGGTACATCAGTGGAGCAGACGTTGAGTGACTATCTAGCTGAAAACTATAACAACATACTGGTTCTCAAAAGCACGGATGATCTACGTAGCACCTCTGGTAACGGACTAGATAACATCGTCATACCCGACGCATTACCACGCGGAAAGCTGATAGCACGTTATGAGACAGATACAAAGAGAGCATACATAGTTCCAAAGTTTTTGAAGTCATGGTGCGCTGCACACCAAATTGATTACAGTGCGTTTGTAGAAGGTATGATGAAAAACATGGGTGGTAAACGTGTGCAGATGCGGCTCGGTAAAGGCACTCATGCAGGATCAATGATGCCCAACACCAGAGTGATAGCTGTTAACTGTAACTTGTTTGGAGATAACGCCGCAGGCGAGGATAATTTATACGACGCCGTGGATTAGATGTCGGATATAACGCTCAAACTGTATGACGTAAATCCTGATGGGGTACGTATCGTTGTGGATTGGGGCGCTATGGTAGTAGGTAGTTCGATATTCATACCGTGCATCAACACAAACAAAGCGTTGCAGCAGGTTAAGCGTATCTGCGTGGAAGAGTTGGGGTGGGAGATTGTTGCAAAAGTAGTGATAGAAAAACCACTTTCTGGTGTTCGCGTATGGAGACTCGTATGATACGATCCGCCCCGATAAGGTCGGTCTCCAAAGGTCTTATCTTCTCTCCTGCCCTCCTACCGTAGGCTCCCCTTCACTGCGGTAGGAGGGTTTTACAGATACCCAACTGATTCCACAGCAGATTTCATGTAAGGAGATAGCAGCACACCGTTGTGCATTTTTGCGGTAGTGGTTCGGTGCCTACGCATAGATCGTTCTATGGTGTCAGGCGTTATAGCTAGTTTGGGGTCTACCTTGATAATGTCTTCACGGTTGAACTCTACGATCTCTTTCATAACCTCTCTAGCTTCTTCAGAGTCACCAAATCTCAAAGCGATGTAGTATCGTTTCATCAACTTACTACGCTTGTCCCTTGCCGCCGATTCCATGCTTTTAGCAGCAGAAGTCTCTTCTATCTGCCGTGTGTATCCTACAGGTGGGAAACCCAATATCTGTGTAAGTATGTCGCCCGTTGTGATGTCGTCATATATAGGATCACCACGGCGAGTTAAAATGCCTTCATCTCTAGGGTATCTGATAAGACCTTTATAGGCGTTTCGCACAGCCCCCGGCAGCATGGACTCCATACCTCTTTCAAACTCACCGTCCATTATTTCGTTAAATCCTTCTATACCTCTAGAAGTTACGCTCCATGCGGGGCCACCAAAGTAGTGCCCAAATGATTCTTCTGGAGATGGATCAGTGTTGAACTTGTCTGCTTCAAACAATAGATCGGTTAGTTTGACGCGCTGAGATACATCAAGTCCTGTTACCTCAGACAACACACCTTTATACAACACATCGTTATCTAGATAACTACGCAGTGCCTCATCAGCATCTTCTTCGTAATCATCTTGGAACATGTCGTAGATCATAGACACAGCGCCATACAACGGTAGACCTTGCAGCCCAGCAAAGAACACTGCTGACAAATGAATACCTGCAAGTTGTTTGAACGCTTGATTACGTAACGCTCTACTTTCAGCGTTGTCCCCCGGAAACATGTTCTGTACTAGCTGCTTACCTGTTTTGAACATCGTGTAGTACATCTGAATGCCGTAACCCTTGTACATCAGAGCGATACGTCCAAGACCTGCACGAGCATAACGAGGGCCGGTTTCTAGTGTAGCCCCACCGTTAATTTGTTGAGTGTTGTATAAAGCCTCTTCTGCCGCCGCTTGTTGTTGCGCTGCTGTAGCATTTTTGGGGTTCCCGTTAGTCAGCTTGTCTAGTTCAAGGTTGTAGGCCATGACCATTGCGGTCTGCCGATTCATCACTTCTGCGGTATGGAACATCAGTGCAGAAGCATTAGTCAGTTTGTCTAGGAAGCTAGTTTCACGGCCCGACTGATCTACACTAAGCGTTTCTGCCAAGAAGGATGTATTTAGTTCTCCGCGTTTGGCGGCGAGTTGCACCAGTGGACGTATGCGCTCTAGCTCTTCTTTTCTTTCTTGAGGTATATCCAAGTCTGTGCGAACAGAATACGTAACAGTGCCATCTTCTTCAGTTCTGCGAGTGTAGTAATTATCCAACGAAGGTATCGTGTATTTCTCACTGAATTTCTTACCTTCTTGTGGATCGTTAGAAAAGTCTTCTCGCGCATGAGGTACGTAAGAACTACTAAACAACTTAGCTGCGTTCTTCATAGCTGCCCCAGTTTTAACGAAACCGTAAGTGCCAGCTAGCATGGGGTAAGCAAACAAAGGGATTTGCGATAAGTTGACCAGTGCAGAAGATGCGTTAAAACCAATAGTCCACATAAACGCAAATCGGTTTGCGTTCTTTGCAAAACTGTCTGCCGGTGGGTTAACAGCGAAATCTGCACGGCTCTGCATTTCCGCGAGAACGGCTCTAGCACGGTCACCTGCATCTGCATTTTCTTCTGCGAACTTTTCGTTCACGGCATTCATGGTGGCTTCGATCTTGGCACTGCTACGGATTCTTGCGGACTGTCGAGCTAAGTCGTATGCCTTACTTCTCGCAGCTTCAACAGCGTCTATGTCATAGCCCAGTGTTTTCTTACGCTTTAGTAGAGACTTGGTAAAAGACGTTTCAGGCAGTGCTTCGATATACAGACGTGCAACCTGTTCCCTTGCAGAATCGGGTATGCCTTTTGTGTTTAACACGCTAAGAACTTGAGCGACAAAAGACCCAGAAGGCGCATCTTGGCCTGTGTACCGTTTCATGTTGTCGGGGTCTATGGTTTCTACGTTATACCCTTCCCCCTCAAATCTACTTCGTGCTTGGCTGCGATCCCCCATTGTCTCGTAAGTAACAACAGCGAACTCACCGTCTGCCGGGTTTCGTACTGCCAACCAGTATTTACCTTTACGTGTTAGAGGGAAATAAGGCTCAATGCTTGATAATTCCATGAGCCTAGCGAAAAGGTCGTTTCTAAGGCTGGTTTTTACAGCCTCATCTACGTTTAACCCATCTATGCGCCCCAACAAGGACTGTTGTAGCTCCTTGTTTATACCAGCGTATAAGTCACGCAACTCGACATACTTTTTTCTGCCTTCAGCAGTAAAGGTGGCACTGTTGTATACCGCACGAAGCTCGTTATAGCGGTCTATTTTTAGCTGCCCAGTCTTAGTGCCCTCTACTTTTTGGTTACCGTAGCGTTTCTCTGCTTCTTTTGGTGTTAGTGAGGGGTCTACCTCATCTACCGTGCTGTCATGCACGAGATTGTTAAACGCTTCCATCGTGTCTTTTGACGCTGTGGTTGACCACCTAACAATAGGGTCGAGCGCAGCTTTAACTCGTGCCTCAGATTCGCTCAGTGCCCCCCGCTGCTCTAATATCGCTTTACCTACGAGATCTGCGTCAGAAATGCCAACAGCTTGGGCTATTTCTATGAAAACGGGCTGGTTAGGTAGAACACCCAAGACCCCCTGCATTAGTTTTTTCAGCCGAGGGTTGTCTTCTTTAGAAAATACAGCGAGGAAGTCACGTTTGATTTTGGCTCTTCGTTGTTTATCAGAAAGTTTAGACTGGCTAGCCTCCATCATTTCTTTGGCGACTTGCTGCACCCCGTCTTTGACGGATAGCGACGGTACGTTGTTCAACCCAGAACGTGCAGGTGCAGTAGCTAGTATCTTATCTACTAGCCGATTAACTTCGGCTTGCGCTGACTTGTCGCCACCAATGAACTTATTTCCGTCGTAGCTATCAAGCCCAAGGAACCGTGCGATGCGTGCCTTGAATCTTTGGAACAAACTTAGTCGCTCGCCCTTTGCATTGATCCTAGCAAGCTCTCGTTGAAACTCTGGGTTAGCAAACGCTTCTGCAACAAACTCTTCTAGGTTAGTCGTGCCATAAGGATCAGTCCCTAACACCTCTTTTGCAGCTTCGTATATCTTGTTAAGATCTTTGACGGTGGCGCTGTTTGGTTTGGTCTTTATTTCATTCAACGTAGCCGCATGAGTCATTTCATGCAACAAAGTGACTTCGTTAAGTCCACCGCTAGCGTTCAACAATATTCTGTTTTCAGAAGGCACAAACAAACCTAGAGGTGCTCGCCCATACTCTTTCAGGGTATCTACCATGGTGGCAAGATTGTCAGCTTCACGCAGCGTAGTGGTCTCTGATATGGGCTGCATATTGACCACATCTATCTGCGTTGTACCTACGTAATTCAACAACTTTCTAGCTACACGAGCCGCACGCTTGTCTTTTGTTGTTTTTGCTAGCTCCTGTAGCGCACCACGTACATCCCCCGCATTCACCTTGTCCATGACCGAATTCGTTAAGGGTGCATCAACATCGTATATTACGTTACCAGAACCAAACATAGGCGGTGCTAGCCCGCGCATAGCCATCCTGACATCCAGCCCCATATCCCTAACTTTCATTAAGTATTTGGCTCTTTCGTCTGGCGTGGTTCGTGTACCTGCTGAGATTATTCCAGCTTGTTCTTTTATGTATTTATCTTTCGCTGCGGAATAGCCTAACCCTGCGTAATCAGGATCATTTTCTCGCAGGTCTTGCACAGCTTCCCTGACATCTTGCGCTTCTTTTGTTTGAGGTAAGGAAGGCGATTTTTTCTCGTTTTTGCTTCTAGCTTCTTCTACAGCTAGGTCTACCCTGTCTTGAAGTGCAGCTAGCTCTGTTTCTTCTTTTGATTCTATCTCAACAGGTTCAGATTCAGCTTGTCTTCGTACTTCCTCAGTGCTTCTTTTACGTCGAACAATCCCCTCTTTGGGTGTGCCTGCTTGTGCTCGAATTTTACCGGCTAATTCTAAAAACCTAGTTTCTTGTTCAGGATTTTTATTTTCTGTATTTCGTAGTTCAATGAGTTCGTCTAAATCTGCATCTGTATCTGTATCTGTATCTGTATCTGTATCTACATCTGTTACTGCATCTGGCTCTTTTTTAGCGCGAGTAGGTAAAGCACGTTGTCTGGTTGATACGCCTTCAGGTTCTCCTTGTAGAAAATTATCAATGCTGTCTTGTACGGCTTTTGAGCCTCTGTTCCTACCATAACTGACTAATCGTTCACGCACAGTTATGGGTAACGGATTCCCAGTTCTAGGAGAAACAGCAGGATCGTCTAAAGACGCGCCTTCAGGGATTTCTTTTCTTATAGGGGCACGGGGCGGGATCGCTAAAGAATCTAGCGTCTGAGATGTTACACGCAAAGGTTCAGCCGCCGGGACAACTTCAGGTTCTGTAACGGCTTCTTCTGCTACAACAAGTTCAGAGGGGAACAAATCAGGCTGCGTTCGTTCGGCAACCGCGTCACGTTCTCTAGCTAGGCGTACTTCAGCTTCGGGCATATCACCCGTGACCACATCTCGTGCAGCTTGCTCGGCATTCAGTTGCTGTTGCTGCCGTTCTGCTATCGTGTCAGTTCGTCTTCGTTGCTGTTCAGTAACTGCTTCTCCTTCAGGGGTGACCGTAATAGGTTCACTTTCTGGCGAAGGCAAACCTCGTAATTGTGGGCCTACAGCAGGAGACGGGAAAGTTTCTTGTGCCGTTGCTGCGTCACGTTGTTCGGCTTCCTGCCTTGTAGCAGCTTCTTGTGTTAATACCTCTTCGAGTGCGGCAAGCTCTGCCGATTCTAGTTTTTGCGCTCTTTTGGCTATTGTGGCTTTCTGCTTGGTAGTGAGTTGATCTAAGGGCTTTTGTTTTGCACTTTCGCTAAAACCCTTAAATACTCGCTCGCGTACCTCTTCGACATCGAGTGTATCTGCTAACTGGTCAGTTGTTTCAGCCCTTGGCACGTCTACTAATTCAAGCTGCGTGCCCACTGGAGCCATAGCATCTGCTAATTGTTCCTCAGTAAACTCTGCTAGCCTAGTGGTTACTTCTTCATCCGAAAGCTGCACGGATGGTTCTAGCCCCGGCAGTGACAGTTGATCTGGAGATGTTTCTACGGCTTCACTGTCTCTTCGTAGCTGTTCCCTAACTTCCGCAGCAGCATCTCGTGGCCCTTCTTCTGTAGGGAACATCTCTATTTGCGCTTGACCACGCGCTACAGCGGCTTCACTGTCTCTTCGTAGCTGTTCCCTAGCCTCTATTTCGGCATCTTCTCTAGCTGCAACGTCACCACCAAACACAGTGGTAGTACCACGTATAGAACCACCTAACAGGCCACCAGCTATGCCAGCTTCGCGGTATTCAGCGAGGGCTTCTTCGTCGTCTATAGGTAGCCCTGCTTGAGCACGTTCAAGAAGCTGTTGCCCTACTTCTGTGGGTGCTTCTGTTACTGCACCTGTACCTGCTCCTTTAACCCCGCGAGTAAATATACCCCCGCCACCAACAGCACGGCTGGTAAGTCCAAGCCCACCAACCAGTAGGCGGTCAACAATGCTATCTAATGCTGCTTGAGGTATGGCAGTAAGTGCGGCTGCACCTTCGTCTATTTCAGTTCGCAGTCCTTGATCTATAGCATCTTTTTGCCGCTCGCGGTTCATACCATAGAAAAACGGTAGGTTAGCTGCAGTACCACCGGCAATACCACCAATTAGCGCACCTACTGGGCCGAGAGCCGCACCAAGTTTAGCTCCTGCAATACCGCCAGCAATACTAGCACCCATCTGTGGGGCGCTTTCTGCGGCAATACCACCTAAGAAAGACCCAAAACTTCCAACGCCTTCAACATCGTCAAGTCTGGTTTGGAATCGTGCTTTGCGTTGTATGTCAGCTTCGTTTTCGAGAGCTACTTCAGCGCCATATTGCTCAAGTCCTTCAAGGCCAAGCAGCCCACCAACACCCTCAAGAGTAGACCCTGTGGCTTGCCCTATCAGATCCGTACCAATGTCGATACCTCTGGAGATAGCTCCACGATCTAATTCAGCTAATTCAAGCCGACGCTGCTGGCTTGCTTCACGGGCTTGCTCCCGCCTTTCTAGTCTTTGCTGGCGTTCTGCGGCAACCTGCGCTTCAAAGTCTGTGGTGCTAGCAGATAGTCCGGCAGCATCTAAATCTCTTCGGATAGCAGCGGCTCCGGCTATATCGCCGCGAGCTTCTAACACCTCTATGGCTCTTCTAGCCTGCGCTACTGTTGCCATTTAACTAGCCTCCGGCGCTTGCCATAGCCTTCTGGGCTTCAGGAGAAAGTGAAACTTCTTCGCGGGGAGTTAGCCGCCTTACTTGATCGTCTTGCATTGATTGTATCCGAAGTTGTCGAACCCTTAGCGCGTCAGACATAGCAGTAAGATCAGCGGTTAGCGCAATTATCTCAGCGTCTCGCGCTTCTTCTAGCAGTTTTAGCTTACGGGCATCATCATCATCTGTTGGATCTAAACTACGTATTTCTGCGTATCTAGGATCTTCGTTCACCTGTTCCGTTATAGCCATAACTTGTGTCGCATTTAAGGCAAGAGAATCGTCAATAGATTTCGACAATGACGATAGATTACCCTCTGTTATCTGTTCACTGAGTAACCTGTTTCGTTCTTGCTCAGTGTACAACTGACGTACGTTTTGCTGTTCGTCTAGTGTTAAACGTGCTCGATCCATAAGGCTTGCTTGTTCAGCTTGGTCAGCATTTGCTAAGAAGTTACGCGCATTGTTTTTCTGATTAATTATAGTGGATTCTGCATCTGCGTATGCTTTCGCAGCATCAGCACCGTAGTTACGGTTAAGCTCTATGGTAGTTGCTTGGATACCCATTACATCTTGATCTAACTGTTTACGACGCGCTGCTTCTTCACGCCGCAGTTGTCCGCCACGCACACCTACACCAGTTATGCCGCCTCTACCAGCAGCCGTAAACAAATCTACAAGATCGTCCATGCGAGACGGCGTAGTTTCATCGTAAGTTGCCTGTACACGCTTCTGCATGTCTTCAAGCAGCTTTTCGTTTTCGCCCATCTTCGATAGACGTTTTATGCGATCTATAGCAGCAAGCCCCGCTTTATCAGGATCTTTTGCTATATCAGCTTCTGCTTGCTCTCGCTGTGTCTGGTCTAACTGGTAAGGATCTATGCCTGCAGCAATACCGGAAGTTCTTACCGCATCAAGCCGATCTTGTATGCTAGGGGCAGGTTTTGTAGGTGTTGGATCTTCTGGTCTTAAAACACCTCCACCGGGAGGCGTTCGCGGACTAAGTGCAGGGGGCACGTAGTTGGGGTTAAGTGCAGGAGGCAAATTTGATGCAATTCCTTCATCTACAATAGGTTCTGGTCGAGGCATCTGCCCTACCTGTATACCCCCTGTTTTAGGAGTAAACATTTCCTCCATTTCCTCTTGCAAGGCTCTACTTCTTTCGCGTTCTTGTATCTCAGTCTTAGTACCTGATAGGTCTATAAGAGGATTTCCACGACGTTCTGCTAACCTAGCTATTAGCTCTTGCATCTCTCTTTGTCTAGGTGTTTGCTCAATAGACGACGGACTAGGCTCAGACGCACGACGTTTTTCTGCCGCTGCTTTTAGAAATTTGGCTAACTCATCTTTAGTAGGGCCACCTTCTTGAAACGCAACAATGCCACCACCAGCTAACTGCACTGGGCGTGCCTGACTCATCATACCTTGAGCCATTCGCGGTTGTTGCTGTGGCATACCTTGAGGCATACCCTGTCGTGCGCGTTGTACAACGTCCATCTCGCTTGGGCCTATGCCCATTTCTTTTGCGGCTTGCTGGCGATACTCGCCCATAAGACCTTGCTGCATTTGTTCTTTGATAGTTGCAGGATTGCCTTGTTGCTGCATGGCTTGGTTACGTTTTATAGCATCTAGGTCTTGCTTTAGTTGCTGCATAGCAAGCAGATCAACCAATTCCTTGGTCATGTTGGCGCGTTTTTGCAGCCCCTGCATGTTGCCTGCGTAGGCGTCTTTAGTGCGTTCTATCTGACTAAGAGGGTTATCCAACATCATCCTATCCTACGCAATAACTCTAAAATACCGCCTACACCGCCACCTATTTCTTGAAAACCTCCGGGTTCGACAAACTGACGAGAAGTAGCGGTAATTGGTAGTCCTTGTAGCAGCGACTGCATAAACTGTAACTGCTCATACGGGTATTGCTGTTCTTGTTGAAACTGCAAGTAGTCAGCAGTAATACCTTCTTGTTCTATACCACGCTGTTCTTGTCCGGCGGCACGCATGTCTCGTAGTGCGCTCAACCCAAACCGACGATCAGCTTCTTCGGCTGCTATTCTGCGACGTTCTTGTTCGTTGAACTGCTCACGTTCACGCTCTTGGCGTTCTATTTCCCGACGTTGTTCTTCATTAAATTGTCTTCTACGAGATTCATCAAGTGCTTCTTGGCGACCTGCTTCTATATTGAACTGCCCACGTCGTGCTTCTTCTGCTTGCCGCCGCGCTGCTTCTTCTTTATTAAACTGATCTACTCCGACTTCAGCGATACGCTGGCGCATACGTTCTTGTTCGTTAAATTGAGCCATCATGGCATCGCGGTTAGCCATTGCACGTTGCTGTTCAGTGTTGAACTGTCGTTGCGCTTGACCAAAAGCCTCGGAATAACCTCTACCAGTAATATCCGCAAGCTGCGTACCTAGATTACGCGCTCCTTCTGACTCTAATATAGCTTGACGAGATCCACCGAAAGCACCGGCACGAGTCAATCGACCAGCATCTGCAACACGTTGCATTTCTGCTTGTCGTTTTGCTTCTCGCAATTGCGGTTCTAACGCAGCCTGCAAGTATGGGTTCATGTATTGTTGTGCAGCAGCCCCCGTAAATGCTTCAGGGGTGTACATATTTTGAAACGTACCTTGCTGCATACCAGACAAATCGTAGGAGCCGGGGGTAAATCCTGCTTCATAGCCTTGTCCTGCGGCATCACCAAAACCAAACTGTTGTCCAGCAGTCATATCACCGCCAAAAGAAGCTATGCCAGTTTGCTGGTTAGGATCTAACCCTGCATATCCAGCAAAAGCCTGTTCTTGCAATCCGCTAGCGCCAGCAGTAAGTGGGCCTCCGTACGCTTGAAACGGCATTTCTGCTAGTGCACGTCCTCTACCAAGCATCTCTGTAACGTAAGGGCCAGCAAACTCCGCTAGTCCTTGGTTAGTTCCAGATATTTGTCCTACGGGGCTGTTAGGATCTTCTACTGTAAGGCCGTTACTCATAACCTATCCCATCCTTTTAGACAGCATCATAAGCACTTGATCTGCGTCTATATTCTTCTGTTGTTTTGGCGTACCTGTGGCTTTGGTACGTACGCTCTTCATAAAATCATCAAGCGCCTCTGCACCTGCGTCAGAGTTACCGTTACCCAACATTGCTACCACGTCTGCCGGTAGCACAAACTCACCGTGACTCAACCGTGCTTCTTGCACACCGTCAATGTCAGCGGGGATAAGGTCGGCTTGCCCATCAGAATCACCTTGTAAGTAACCACCGCCTTGCAGCACTGAACCGCCTCCCATAAACCCTGCTGCTTGTGATTTAGCCGCAGCGCGAGCAGCTTCTACAGACATTGGTTCTTCGTTTTCAGGCGCTTTAGCAAACATGGTGTCAGAGAAATACCGTCTACCACCACTGCCGGGACGACGGTCTGTGTCGTCTCTGCCTGTAACTTGTTCTCGTACCGCAGTATATCGCGGCACTTCACCTTGGTATCCCACAGGTGCCATATCAGGGCTGAATGCACCTCTATCTTTTAAGAAGCTAGATAGTCCTAGAGCTAAACCTAACTGACCTAAGTTTAGGTCTCCTTTGCCGCTAGACCCGCCACCGAGCAAGCCCCCAAGAAGACTCTCGAAAGCATTTGGTTTGTCTTCTTTAGAGTCTCCTTGTGCGGCTGCTAAAAGAGCTTCTAGGTTAGAAGTATTACTAAAAATATCGTCACTGAAGCCACCAGATGTGCCAAAAATGTTATCAAGAAAATCTATGTTAAAACCTTGATCGTCAAAGTTGCCGGAATAGTCGGATAAATCTCCGGTTCCTAAAGCATCAAGAAAATCTAAGTTGAACCCTTTGTCATCAAATTTAGAACCGCCCATGTAAGCAGCAAGATCATCTTCTAACGGGTTAAACTCTTCATTTTTAGCGACTTCAAGAAAATCTAGTACACTCATCACTTGCCTCCGACTATACGTAGCAGCTCGTCAAGACTACCATAAGAGTTTCTGACCGCACCACCATTTGCCATGCCACCGCCCGCAAGGCTAGCTAAGAAAGCTGTTATGTCGTCATCGCTAGTGCGTCTTTCTTCACGATCCCCGAGATCAAACAGCTCTGCACCTGTCTCTTGCAGTATGCCGGGGGTGCGGATAAGGGAAGAGGGGGCGCGTGTAGGCGTAAACGTAGGTGTAGGCATAGATACGCTAGGTCTAGGTAGATCAACCTTGGGCAGGTCAACTTCAGGTAGGTCAACATCAATACTTGGTAGATCAATGTCCGGCAAACTTGGCTCTGGTATTGCCTCTACCACGCTTTCAATAACTTCTTTTGCAGGCTGCAAAACGGCATCGTCTACAGCAGAACCTACATCTTTCACTACGTCTTCTACAACTGGTGCTACTTCTTCTACTAACTCTTTTGCTGGTTCTATGATTACGTCATCTACGGTAGAGCCTACCGCTCGCACTGCATCTTCTACAACGGGTGCAGCGTCTATGATCGGCTCGACTATCGGTTTAACAACATCTTCTACTGCCGCTCCTGTGGCCTTAACTGCATCTTCTATGAGTGGTGCTTTTTCTACCACAGCACCTGCTACATCTTCGATAACGTCAACCACAGGTTCTGCTACATCACCCAATACCTTGACCGTGCCTTCTACAAACCCTTTTGCGGGCTGTAAAAAAGTATCGTCTATGAGACTGCCGGTCTCTGATATTACGTCTCCTATCTTCTTAATAAACTCCGGGGTCTTCATGTTGTTTGGCGCTAATGCACCGCCCTCTTTTATGTATTCCTCAAAACCCTTAGCTATAGCATCACCAAAATCGGTACCTTTCGCTAACTCAAGTTCGGTTTTAACAAACCCCGCAACAGCATCGTCTTGGTTTATGTTGTAGCCATCTAAAAACTCTTTATCTAGCCCCACTTTATCCATTGCTGCTTTAGTGAATTTAGGGCCAACCAGAGATATAGCTGCACCTGCTACGTTTCCGTCTATCGCGGCATCTACAAACTTGGCTCCTTGCACTACCTTGCCAAACGTATCGGCAGTTTTTGCAGCGGCATTTGCGGCCTCGAATAATGCGGGATCTGCTGCACCACCCAAAGTAAATGCATTCTCCGCTGCTTTGCTTGCTAAATCTGCTGCGTTGGCGCTAAGCCCCTTTGCAT
>VMHT01000269.1_pt1 | contig 31989 bp, 53 predicted proteins | sample 4693611 | NCBI WGS metagenome assembly VMHT01 (sample SAMN12280063, study PRJNA550983) | marine metagenome | isolation source: seawater sampled from same location over 5 years 0.02-0.2 micron viral filtrate | place: USA: collected off the coast of southern California halfway between the port... ...
ACTTCCAACCATGCAACTCTGAGACATTCAGAATAAGCTGATCCAAAAAGTTAGACTTGCCATGATTAGGTATTCCAGTAACAAGCTGGAATGTCCCCGCCATGACCTGATATATATCATCGAGGGATTGGAACCCTGTCCCCACAGGCTTTTGAATGTTTCCAGAATATATATCTAGGACTTGTCCAACGTAATCTTTGACAAAATGCAAACCATCGATTGGAAAAGGTTTTGCATGATCTATGCATTCTTGAAGGACATCGCCCCCGTGATTGATCAAAGTGTCGTTAGCGTCCTTGCAAACAATGTCATGAATATCAGGGTATTGAACTCTCCAGCACCTATGTTTCCCAAATCTGTGTATTAGTTCCTGTGCGAGATTGTTTCCAGCACTATCTGTATCAACCGCTATGATGACCTTTTCCGCATCATTGAGCCAGTCACTTGCCTCGAACGCAGTGAACCTTTTATCAGCAGGATCAAACTTTGCTTGTTGCGGCGCACCATCTGGAAGCGTCACAGCATCAACCCCAATGGATGACATTGCTAAAACATCCATCTCACCTTCAACAAATACGACTTCTTTATCGCGCCCCTCCTCCCAATTCGATTTGATTTTATCGATGTTATATAATGATCTTTGAGCTTTTGGAGCTTGAGAAAACTTCTTATCAAATGATCTATATTTGACATTAACTATTTCCCCATCGAGGAAATATGGAAAAGAAATTTTGGCCTGATTTGCGCCCCTCGTATCCAGATATATTTCGAAAGACCTCCAAACATTCTCAGGTATGCAACGACTTCTGAAAAAATCTTCAAGCGCATGAGGCGTGGATCGATCTTCGACAGGTGGAACTGTTGGACGCTCGTAGACCTTTCTTACTGGTGGTGACCAATCCCTTGTGTTGCTCTTTATGTTCCCAACCCAGTCACAATGGTGACACTTCCAGACCGCTCCCCCGTCATTGTCTATCGTTACAGAAAGACAGGTGTCAGTCTTATTTCTGCGAGTGTGAGAACATTGGGGGCAAGTAGTTTTGTGATCCCCCACTGATTTATTTCTTAGGTGAATACCGTGTTCTATCAATTCCATTTTTTTCATCCTGCTAGGCTGTTGAGTGTTTTCTTAGGCTCTGTCATCTCGACAGTTTCCCACCTTCTCTGATTCAACCATGTGGTTGCGTGTGGTATAAATTTCACATCCTTTCCCTTTTGAGTTTGTGCAAATCTGCAAGTTTTTATGAATAGATCGCGTTCGTCTATAAACTTGTCTATAGCGTTTAGCCAAAGTTCATAAGACTTTTTCTTAGACCCATTGTTTGTAGGGTAAGCATTCCACCATTCCTCGAAACCTGTTGAATAAAGCTGTTTATTATTAGGTTCTTTATTACAGGTTATTGGCTCGTCAGTTTGAATACCCCCTCCCCCCGTCAAATTGACGACCCCCATCTTCAGTGTGTAAAGATTGCTGGTTTGTCTGTTGGAGCCTTCTGGACCCCTGTCAAACCTTGAGGCAATGGAAACCAAGCCCCGATCCTCTAAACGCTTCAGTGCGCGTTCTACGGTGCTTACGCCACATTCTGCTTTTTGGGCTATGGTCTTGTGAGCGGGGAAACTTATACCATGCTCGTTGGCAAAGTTTGCTAAAATAATCAATATCAATTTATCTGTTGAGCCACCAGCTTTCTGCTGAGCGGCCCATGAAAGAGCTTCCCATGACATAATTCATCCTCCTTAGGCTGAACCAATTATGTCTTTATTTCCGCTGAAGAAAAGGTTTGATTTGATTTTGTTCTCTGATAACATGATTTTGCTTAGAAGGTGTGTTCCCAGAAAAGGCAGGGGGTTTTTTTGAAGCATTTTCCCCCTGTCTTTTTTATTTCCTACTCATCCAAGCTGTCGTTCCCATATAAGCCCCAACAATACCCGCCCCACTAATATAGAACAGATTGCTTATATCTGATAAAGCCTCGATACGCTCAAGCGGTATCCAAGGTGTAAATAGCGCGGCTGTAAACAACCCCATGCCTATGAGCGTCCACCTCGCCATTCTCAACTGTGCTAGGCTTTTCCTTAAATCTCTCTCTGTCTCTCTGATTTCTTTGGCGTGCTCTAATTCTGCATCAGTAACAACACCATCGCCATCCATATCGTATTTATCGTAATCACTTTCTGGCTGTAACTTTTTACTCATTTTTGGCTCTCCCTGATTTCTTTCAATGTCTCCTGTACTGTCATCTCTCTCTTAGCTTTAGGATCGTATTTGCATTGATATTCAGATGGTATGAATTCCAAGTACTCAAATATTTGACTTTCAATGGTGTTGTTCTGTCCTTTGAAAATGCAAACGACTTGTTTTTTGTCTAGCTTTTCACATTTTACTTTACGACAGGTGGTCATGATTTCGTTTGCATCAGCCACCTTGCCTTTCAGAAACATAACAAACAAAGTGAGGACAGAGACCCCTAAACCAATCATCACAATCCAAGCTATAATCTCAACAAACTTTTGACGGCGTTCACGTTGTGCATATAATGTTTCCTGTCTACGTTTTCTAATCTGGCCCTCCATACGGACTAGCTCATCCCAAGATGATCTGCCCATCGTCATGCCAATCCATTGTTTGAGTTCATACCGCTGTTCTTCCGCTTTTTTCTTAGCGGCGAATGTCTGTATGGCTTCTTGCTCAACACTCTGACCATTAAACAACTTTTTGAATATCGGAGGGTTCTTTGCTTCTTTTTCCATTTGGTCAAGATCGGAAAGCGCACCCATCCATCTTGATAGGTCTGACGCCATTGATTCGATATCTCGCCCTATCGCAAAGCCTTTTTTTAATGTGGTAAATGCCGCACTGGCAGTTGCCATAGCTGTAACTGGGTCCATAAAACAATCTCCAAGACTGTCCTTTTGGACAATGGTTACGCCATTTGGCTAAAACTAAAAGTGTTCTGTTATCGTTATTGGCGGGTCATATGTTGCCAAAATTTTTTTCTTCATTCGATAAACAGGTGTCATCGTTGCTTTACTCTTAACATCTTCGATGATTTTAACTCCATTTTTGAAATAAGAAAAGTCCGCAACATATTTGCCTATTTTTTTTCCATTTACCATTAAGGGAAACTCAGGCTGTAATCTCAAATTTTCTATGTATCCAGATTTGGCAAGCATCTTTAGCTCCCCATACCTAGACGCTTCTTTTTTTGAGTCGAATGTAATCCCATCGACCTGAGTTTTAATATTTCTATATTTGCTAATTACCATTGGCATACAAAATACAGCAGTTGTTTTGACGATTGGAACATATAATACAGCAGTTGGGATAACAAATAATTTCGATTGAGTTTCTGAAATTTTCTTTTTGCTTTTCTTTCAGCAACATAACAGTCATAATGAAAATGCAAAAAATCCTAAGAGGTACGATATGAATGATACTTTCAAGACACATAATGTGTCACACTTATCCGCATCTACGATAAATTTGTGGATATCCAATCCCGCAATGTGTTTGATGAAGATAGCTGGCTACTCGTCTGAGGTTGGTCCAGCGGCTTGGCGAGGGATTGGCGTTGATCGAGCCGTTACCGCTCTTGTTCAAAACAAGAAAATGAAAATGGAAACCGCTCTAGAAATAGCTGACATCGAGTTTGAAGATAGACGGCGGTCAGTTAAATCTTACTTTTCTGAACAAAAAATAGACAAAGAACAAGAGCATATGCGGCGTTGTGTGAAAGCCGCATATGTAAGCATTGTTGAATCATACAGGGCCAGTGACTTCCAATCTTCACAGGGCAAGGTCTCTGTTGATATTGACGACATATCTGTACCGTTTATCGGTTATTTTGACTTGTTGTTCTCTGATAAAGTTGTTGATCTAAAAAGCAAGGGTCAGGCTATATCAAAACCGCCTTTGTCTGATTGTCGGCAACTCAGTATTTATCAAAAGGCCACAGGCAAAACTCCTTGGGTGGTTTACATCACACATAAAGAGGTGAGGCAGTTTATGATTGAAGACTGCGACAAACACCTTGCAGAAATACGCTCTGCCGCACTGTCTCTGGAAAAGATACTGTCTGTCTCAGATGATATTGAGGATTGCTGTAGGTTTTTATATCCAGACCTTGATCACTGGATGTGGTCTGAACAGGATAGAGTTGAAGCTAAACGCATATGGAGGATGAAATGAACGTAGCTGAAACGATTTGGAACAATCTGACAGAACATGAAATAGATGATCGTGATATCCAAGCCCAAACGCATACGCGCAAAAAGAAAGTGTTGGATAAACGAACCAATAAAACAGAGTGGATTGAAGAGGAATATCAACTTCACTACTACAGTTGGGGTGCTTGTTGGCGTGAACTTATGAATCGCTACCCCAGTGCTGCCTATGAGTTCAGCACGTTTGAGCGTGAAGGCAAGCTGTATGACGTGATGTACTACGCTGACAGCACCGCCAGTGTTCACTGCACTGTAACCATCGAGGGTGTTTCACGTGAAATGTGGTTGCCTGTTATGGACTTCAGGAACAAGGCCATACCAAATCCTGATGCACGAGCCATCTCAGACGCCAAGATGAGATGTCTGGTAAAGACTGTCGCAATGTTTGGTCTGGGTCTGGACATATATGAAGGTGCTTATATACCGCCTGAAGATAGACCTGAACCTGATGATGAAACTCCAGATGAGGAGATGCCAAGTCTACCTGAATTCTGCGTCTATAATTTATCTGGAACAAAAATGGCCTCGTTCAACGATGGTCAAAGTTGGATACGACATATGGAGAACAAGCCTCCAGAGGATCGATCCAATGATCATAATCGAACTGTATCAGAGGCAGTTATCGACTATGTGATGAATTACCCAAGAATGCGAGACAAGACAAAAACAGAAACGATTACACGCATTCGCAACCTGTTTGTATGAAAGAAAGGCTTTAATCATGCTTCAAGCTATCAAGAAATTGTCCAATGTATTCCCGTGGAGAAAGATACACGGCGGTTCTTCTAAGCAAGCCAGTGAGCTTCCTAGCAAGACGTTTTCAGTCAAATCTGATGAAAACAAACCAATTCATCATGAATACCCTTTGAATGGACTTAATCGCACAAAATACGGTGGCAACATTGAGTTGGCTAAAAACATGGGCATTGGAGACTATGTGTTTTGCCCAAATAGATCAGCCGCCGCATCCCTAACAAAAAACATCTCTAATATCTGGGGCAAAAAGTCTAGCAAGAGCAAGACAATGACAAATGGGTCAGTCAAGGTCTGGAGACAAAAATGAAAACCAAGAAAGTAAAAAAGCTGTGGAAAGGCACTTTGGTTTCCGTTCGAGATTACGAAATCAAGTCAGCCATCGAGGCTGGTGGTATGAGGATCGAGTTCAACGATGAGGTTATGGAGCTAACTGTAGATCAACTCAAAATTCTCAAACCGAATGGTCAATCCCACATGAGCAAATTCAAAGGCCAGTATCAACTTGTTGATATAACTTGGAAGCCACTAACACACGACCCAAGACAGGAGACAATGAATGTCTGATAAAGTTTTTGACAACAGCAACAGCGGTTGCTTATTCGATGCGCCAAACATGGAGATATACAGACAGGGCAAATGCCATGTTGATGGAGTGGAAAGGGAATTTCTTATTTCAGTGACACATAATAATCAAAAGGGTGAAACCTATTATGATCTGTATGAAAAGGTTGGCAAAGTAAGTCCTAATCGCAACAAGAAAAGTGAAAACTCGCCTGACATGATAGGAGATTTTCAAGCCTACCCTCCAAACCATTTTGAGGTGGGTGATGATCCTCGCTACATGATTTTTGGAAACAAAAGAATAGGCAACAGCTCCAAAAAAGAGTTTACAGCAGTGAGTGTAAAACCAAAAGAAGATCGAAAGCCTACCAACAACACTCATGGAGACAATGTGGTATCAATGGATAACAAATCAGATGATTCGCCGCCTCCTCCAAGGTCAAATCCATTTTGACAAGCACATGAGATTATGAAAATATGAACTTGAGGCTGATGCTTTTCTTCTTGGGATCAATCTCAGTTCATAATTCCTCCCTTAACTAACCCCACTGCTACGGCGGTGGGGTCTTTTTGTATCTCCACTACTGCCAAGAAACTTGCTGTAACTTGGCGAGATGGACGCTTCATTGGAAAAAACATGAATCAAGCCAGTGACGCTCCTAGAGCGATTAGGGGGGTGTTGCATTTTTTCCTAAAAAACAGAAAAAAATACCCAAAAAGCAAAAAAAACCTTTTTTTCTTCAAAAAAATATTCCATAAGGAGAACGTAAGGAGGTCTGGATAAGACAACATGGTACGGGGTAGCCGCAGATGTGAACCCAAAGCCCAAACTTCTAGACCTCTTTACATCTTATTTTTCACAAGCCCATGGAGGATGAAATCATGGCCCAGAAATCTCTGAATGTAGGCGACAAGGCACAGTGCGTAGATGACGAATGTTTTTATTGGGGGTGCATAGTCACCGTTATAAAGTCTGCGATAAGCCCTAGCTGCAGTGTTGTAAGATTGGACGGCAGTTGTGTTGAGTTTGTTTGCTCAGATGATCTGTTAGTGAAGGTGGGATCATGAGCATTCGTATTGAAGACCTTGACCCTGATTTCCAGCGGATGCTTCGTGATCAAGGTATCAAAGAGCCACGCAAGCACACTTTTGGCATCGAGGAAAAAAGCCGCTATGCGATCAAGGTGCTTTCTATCGTTTCCAACCTGACGCAAGACCAGCGCAAGCGTGTCCTTCAACACGCGCTGACTATGAACACCCCGCCAAGGAGCAAGTCATGACAGACCCAAACCCAGACTTCCCCCCGCTTACTAATAAGCGTGCTAAGTTTAGAGCAACAGTTAGCACTTGGTACACAAATGACGGCACGAGAGTGGATCATCAAGAGACATTCAGTGGCGAAACAATATCTGATCTTGGTTACATGCGTATGCACCACTGGCACAGGCATGTTCTGCAGCCTTTGACTATACCGCCAGACGAATACTTAGGCTTCGCCTACAGCCAAGGTAAATGGAACATACTATATGCCCCAGTTGTCCCTGTCTTCACAGGCAACAAGTTTCATGGATACTACTATTTCTGGAACTGCAGCATACAAAGGTATGACTTATTCAAACAACACCAACTGTTGGATGAGGCGTACAGAAAACAACATGAAGAAACACCAAAAAAATGGTGGTCATACGACCCTGAGAGCATCACTTACAAAAACACTTATGGCAAAGGAGCATGAACATTGAGTGCTGATATCAAAAGAGAAATCTTCATTGAGATGGCGGAAGGTCGAACCAATCGCTGTATCAAGAACATCCGCCTGTTGCGCGAGTTGTCCAATCCCAACAAGTATCAATACAATGTTGGTGACATAGAACGTATCCAACAAAGGGTGCAAGACGAGCTTGATGCGATGATGCATGATTTCAAAGCCAGCTTGTTGGCTGACAACGATTTCAAACTGTAAGGGAGATCAGTAGGATGAACATCTTTTACCTTGACCCGAACCCAAGGCGTTGTGCGCAGATGCACTGCGATAAGCATGTAGTCAAAATGATATTGGAGACTGCTCAGATGCTATCAACAGCGCACAGATATCTTAGCCCAACAGAATACTGTGAGAAATACTCATTGTTTCAACCAGTATTTCAACATCACCCTAGCACCAAGTGGTGCATGGAAACCTCTGCCAATTACCAGTGGCTATCTAATCTCTTTGATGAGTTGAACTTGGAGTATTGGTTTCGCTGGGGCAGAAATCATGAGCCTGAGAGGTGGCACTCAGCAAGTCGAATGATAGGAGCCTTGGGCCATATGCCTTTACGTATTCCTCAGGGGCCATTTTCTGACCCGCCGCAGTGTATGCCAGATGAGTATAAAGGCCCAGACGCAGTGCAAGCCTATCACCGCTACTATCTAGGAGCGAAAGCATACTTTGCTAAGTGGGCGCACGGCCCGACCCCGCAATGGTGGATGGAGGCGCAAGATGCAACATCGTGATTGGTATAACCTTTACAATCTCCAGCCTAATGATTGGCTTCATATGAACAGTCAGAGAACAGATGGTTTATTCACGCCATTCAAACAACGTATCATGAGGCTAATCCTGAGGCACAGACAGAAAAAATCGACTAACTGAAACTTTTTTCTGTTTTCTGGAAAAAAAATCGAAAAAAGGGCTTTTCTTTTTCAGATTATAGGTCCATGGTATCTGTAATGGTTCTTTGAAGAACCAACCATAACCTATAAGGATGACAGAAATGACACAGTTTACTTCAAATGAGATCGCCGCCATGAAGATGTGCCTTAACTATACTGACCGTGATACCCAGTTGAGCGACAACCACAGTGATGCAACACCAGCAGACATTGGTATTGCCCTCGGTTGGAACAAGCAACAGGTTGGCGGTGTGCTTGCTAACCTTGTGATGAAGGGAATGGCTTGGGTCGATTACAGAGGCAGTGAAGCTGACCAAATGGTTCGCAATAATCCTGAGTTCCACGTCATCTATCTGCATGACGCTGGCGTAAATGCAATCTTTGACATCATTGAAGGGGAGGTGGCCTAACGGCCCCCCCCAGAAGGGAGACAGACCAATGAAACTTGTTATCATCATGCAACACGAGGAGTCATGCGTAAATCGGTGGCGTCCAAAGTTTGGCGACATCTTCATTGTTGAGGATGTCAGCTTCAATCAACGCCAAACCATTCAGCGTTTTGGCATCCCATTCCTTGCCAAGTTGCTTGAGTGCGGCATGGACATCACCATGGATCAGGTCGCAAATGCAGAACGTGATCGTGGTCATGCTGATGCGTACTGGCGTGAGTACGTCAAGCATTGGGTTCTGGTCGAGGATGACGTTGATCTGGTTGAGGCTGGCCTGATTGAGTCGTGGAGTCAGCCTTGGACGCTGACCTTCAGCAAAGAGCGTAAGCAGTGGACCGCTAATCGCTTTGTCGTCAACGAGGGTTACTGGTCTACTGCGCCCTCAGGAAACGAGTACGAGGGCAAGTGGGAGGGATATGCCCTTGCTGACGGTGGTCAGCGCGTAGAACGCTCCTACAAGGAGCATTATGTGGAGCGGCAGGTAGCTTAGGCTATCTGTCCCAACCCCGTTGTCTATGGAGGATGATATGACTTGGACAACTGAACGACTGCATGAGGTCATGCAGAACATTGTCAACGACCCATCAGAGGTCAATATGCACACTCAGATTGCACGACTGTCTGAAGATGAGTGCAAAACACTTCGCCGTGTTATGTGGTCTGTTGAGACCAATGTGAGTGACCGTGAGTCTGTTTATGATCGGGAGAATGATCATGTCTAAATTTATTACAAAACTTAACCTTACCCCAAGCCAAACTTTTTTGGTTTGGGAGGCTGTTAACAACACTTGGTTCACTAATGCAAAAAAAGAACAGTTGCAACTTTGCCGATTGTTAAGGCGTCAACTCCTCGATATTTCCCATGGCTGTGAAGATAATTCAAAAATGTTGGATGACACTGACGAGATTTTGAAAAATGAGTGGTTGGAAAATCGAGGTGAATTTGCCGAACATGGCCTCACTAAAAAAGGTTTTTATGCAGTCAAAAACAAAAAGCGTGAGGAGATGGGGATATGATTAGCTGGCACAATGCGCCGCAATGGTCTCGAAAGGGTTATGTCTATCAACCAGAAGTTGATGAGGATGAGGAGGGCATACGCAAAGCAACTCACAGGTGTGTGAGCAGGGTTGATCCTAATGATGTAATGATATCATCACACACGCCTTATCACTGGATGAGTAACGATGAGTTCAACAAATTTGTAGATATGATGGTGAGGATAAGATCATGAGGATGTTATGTATTTTGGCGGCAAGTTGTCTGACCGCCTGTGCTTCAAAGCCAGTTGTTGATTTAAGATCGTCAGAGAATTTGGCACAGTTTTATCAACGCGATCTGATGGAATGTCAGCAGTTGGTCGAAAGTAGCCGCAGTTGGCTGGACAAACCTCTGCTTGGTGTAGACTTAATGTTGTCTGATTGCTTGGAGGGGCGAGGTCATAATGTCCTTAATTGAACCAATGACAGGTCAAGAGCTAAAGGATTGGCGGCTGGAACTGGGCTGGACCCAGAAACAAGCCGCTAATGCTTTAGGTTTTAGGCATAGATCGAGCATTTCACAGTTGGAGCGGGGTCATCAATATGTCACTCCAAAAGTGGCAAAACTTGCTCGAATGATTTTAGATTATGAACTAGCAACATGATGGAGAATGTTATGGCTAGAAACATGATAAATATCTTGTTTGCAACTTTGGTTGGGGTTTGCTTTTTACTTATGATTGAATTCACCCTAATAAACCTCGTGCTGGGTTGTGAGACATGGAATGAACAGCTTTGGGATGAGAACAATTCCTGCATCACTTTGTCTAAAATGTTGGGATTTTAGATATGCTTCGCTCAACCAAAACAAGCGGTGATTGGGACGTCATAAGTGATGAACTGATTGAACTTGTCAATCAATTATCCAATGACGATGTATCAAAAATATTAGATTGTTTCTCATCGAGGATCATTGTCTGGGTAGACGATGATGATGGTAGAAAAGCCAAAAACATTCGATGTGCTTCTTTGAATGGAACTTTTATCCAATTGCATTTGGAGGATAAGTAAATGATTTTAGAACCACTAGCTTGTTTAGCAATGGCAATTTATTTTGAAGCCAGAGGAGAGCCGACTGTTGGGCAAATGGCTGTTGCTCACGTCATAATGAACAGGGTCGAAAGCCCAGATTTTCCTGATACCGTCTGCGGTGTTGTTACTCAGGGCAAGACTTACAAAAGCAATCCTGATTTGCCTGTAAAACATAAATGCCAGTTTAGCTTCTATTGTGATGGGAAAAGCGATAAGCCAAAAAATGATGATGCTCTGTATTGGGCTGAAACCATTGCTTGGGGCGTTTACCACGGTCAGATTTATGATCCGACTGAAGGAGCGGTTTATTATCATGCCGACTATGTTCACCCAGATTGGGCTAATGTGAAACGACCCGTGCGCCAAATATCCAAGCATATTTTTTATAAGGAGCAGTAAATGGCCTATGCAATCCCGCCCAGACTAAGGGAAACAGAAGTGGGAGTTATGGCGGCAGATCAGCTAAAAAAATCTATCTGCATAAATGTCATAGAACTTCACAAAGATTCACGCAATGCCTCGATAAAAGGCAGGGTGCAGAAAGAAAATTCAAATATTGTAGACATAGATGTTCGTCAGACTGATGTTTTCATTATCCACGAGGATTTCGATTGGGTGGATAAGCTAATTCTTCAATGCGCTAAGTCTGCTAATGAACAGTTTGATTTCAACATCACAGGACTAATGGAAAGGCCGCAACTGCTAAAGTATTCCGCACCATCCAAAGGATATGATTGGCATCTCGACATAGGAATGGGTGACGCTTCTACGAGAAAAATAAGTATCTCCATTTTGTTAAATGAGGATTACGAGGGCGGTAATTTGTCTTTCTTCACAGACGGGGAAACAGACATCAAACCAGATTTAGGAACAGCCATTGCATTCCCAAGCTACCTCCCTCACAGGGTTTTGCCTGTAACCAAGGGTGTAAGATGGTCTTTAGTTTGCTGGATAGCTGGAGAGCCATTTAGATGAGCCGCCAATATAAGAATAAAAAGCATCTTGATTGGGTACATGGTCTTAAATGCTCACTGGCTGGAAATAGAGATTGCCTTGGACCTCTGCAAGCCCATCATCTCTTAAAGCCGTGGGAGGGCTTCAGAGGCATGGGAATGAAGGCTTCAGATCGAAATGTTATACCACTTTGTTTGCGTCACCATATCATGCTTCATAAAAGGGGCAACGAATTAGCTTTTTTTCAAGAGATGACAGGTGATGAAGAATATGGACAAAAAGAGGCAAGATATCTTTGGCACAAAAGCCCTCATAACGGAATAGGGCGCAAAGGAAGGAGACCAGCAGATGATAAATGATGAAGATGTAGAAAAGGCTATTGATTACCTACGAGACAATGCAGACCCCGCCGCTCATGCTAGGGCAGAGCGTATTTACATGGAGGAGTTTCGAAAGTCACTCAAAGCTCTCATTATGAAAGAACATATTGAAAAAACAGTTTCTGCACAAGAGCGTGAAGCATATGCTGACCCTCGATATCAAACTCATATTGACGCTTTACGACAGGCCGTGTTCAAAGATGAAAAAGCACGGTTTATGAGAATAGCGGCTGAAGCCAAGATTGAGGCTTGGCGCACCAGTTCAGCCAATCAAAGGGCAATCAGTATTTAACGCTGTCTAAGGGTTTAGCTAAATCTTTCTCAACCATAAGTCCAGCTAAAGTAGCAAGCCTATTTTTCTCACTTACTCCTTTCGAGGTCAGAAAAACTTTGCCGTTGATGCGCTCAACAAAATGGTTTTCTAAAAGGTCTGATAATATCCAATCATAAGGCTCTCTGCCACCAAGCACTGCAATCAGACCGCCGAACCTCGAATTTTGGCGGTTTGATAATATGCTTGCCTTCTTAACTGATCTGCTCATTTTTTGAAAAATTTAGTTGCTGACCTCACTGCAAAACTCGCACTCACAATCACTCCAAGCGTATATTGATAGAACTCAGGCATGACCTCTAACGCCGCAAATCCTTCAGCTACTATTTGTCTTCCCCAATCTCCGCAGAACGCTAGAATAAGTGGTATGCTAAACAAAACGGTTAGCCATTCATCTTTCCATGAGTTTTGACTGCCTTTTGCCATCAACCGCTCCCAATCGGCAGTTGATGTAGCCGCTGATACCATGACGGCGGCTTCCGCTTCCGCTTTAGCTTTTGCTACAGCAGATTTACCGCGTTGTTCTTCAGTCTTTTTGTCCATCCATGAGCCAACAAGCCCACTAATTGGCCCAATCAACGCTTGTATCATATGATACCTCTTAACTGTCTGAGTTGGTCAAAATCTTTTTCTTTCGATCCACCATCATATTCCCACGCATAACCACGCCCAACCATTTCCTCGTTAATGTTCATCTGACCACACATTAGCCAACCAAGCATCCTGCCGTATTTCTCATCTTTTTCTGTTCTGACCCAAAGGCTGGGACAATCTGCCAAACGCCTTTCCAAAAACTCTTTGGCATCCAAGCCAAACTCTTTTTCTTCTAGATCAGTGGTGCGGCTCTCTGGGGCGTCAATACCAGCAAGCCTGACACGTTCTTTTTTGGTGAGGCTAAAGCCAAGATCAATAATTACATCTACCGTATCTCCATCAACCACCCTGACTACTTCTTTGATTTGATACTCATACATCAGTAAATCCTCGTGTCTTCATCTACCAACTTTGGCAAACAATAAGCAGTGATTTCTTGTCCCTGTTTGTGCAATCTTTGAGCGTAGTACACGCAGTCATCAACAGAACGAAAGTGCATATCATTACTGACAAGACGTTTCTCCTCACCGATCCCAACAAAAACAAACAACAAAAAAGCGTGAATCATACATGATTTTTGCCCTAGAAATCCTCGGTATCGTCACCTGTGCGGATCATCTCTGCGACCCTGATAGACCTTGCCCCAACTTGTTTAGCATAATTTGAATCAAGCAATTCTTCAGCGGCAGTTTCATAGTCTCGCCGTTGCAGAGCATCTAAGGTCTTTACGAACCCGTGTAATCTGGACATCCCCATATTGAATACCAAATCTGCCAACGCCCTTTGGCGAACCTCTGACATATCTCTCCACCAAGGAAGGCTTCTATCAAGCTCATCCTCAACAATCTTAATGTCATTTTGCAGGAGGTAATCAACCTCCTCATCTGATAGACCTCTATCCACCAGATTTCTTCCTACCCCTATGGTCTCAATGCCAAGGTGGTCTTTATAAACCTGATTGCGTACACCTTCGTGAAATCTCAACTGCGATACAAACCTGTTGATATTCATATTACCCTCCTTTGCCCAACGCACGATCTAACTTATCTTCAACGCGATGCAGGGCTTCCATTACAGCCCTCATGTCATCCCGCGTATCAGATCGTGTGGCATAATCCTCTCTGGTTCTGTTCAAAAGTATCTCAACTCTCTTCAATTCTCTGGCCTGTGTGCCTAGAAACCAACCGCCGCCCATAACAACAATACCAATCAATCCGTCAATGATATGAGCCAAATCCATCACAACGCCTCCATGCAAGAAATAGATACGCCGTATGTAGATACTTGGTTAGCATCCCACGCAACCATATCGTCCACTAACCTGAACACTCCAACCGTATTAGAAAATGTTGCAGTCGCACCGCTCCCAGCCGCCGCCTTGAGTGATGGCTCAATGGTTACTGAAAAATTACCACTGCCATCAGAGTTTGCATCAGCACAAATCATGTATAGCTTGGCGGCTGAACCCGCGCCTAACTGAACATAATCTCCTGTTTTGACTATGCCTGTGGTGCTGGCTTGGCTTGCTGTATTTAGGTTCAACGTGAAATCGCCTATTGCACCAGCAGAAGCAACTGTGACTGTGGCATTTACCGCTCCTCTAGGTGTTTTTGCATCAGGGTCACCCAAAAGGAATGTTCCACGCTTGCCATGTAATTGGAGTAAAAATGCTTGCCAGTTTGCAACAGTAGCCCTCCGCATGGGCGGCAAGTTCAGATCAACTGTCCAAAGAGCAGATGAAAACTCAGCTACCTGTTGATTGCCAGTGAACGGGGATTGAGACAGGGCTGTTCTGCGCTGTAACGCCCATCTGCTTGTCGTATAAGCTGGGCTGGTTGGTGGCGTAAGTGGGTATGTTGGGGCTGACATGGTTACGCTCCAAATGCACTTGCGACAGGCCCACCGCGTCTACGCTGATCGACAATCGCTGAAATTGTGCTTTCTCTGATAGTTGGTAAAAGATTTACTATCTCCGCTCGAACAGTCTGTGAAACACCAGTCTCAATATTCAAGGTCTGATTTACAACTGTTGATGAACCACCAAGCAAATTCTTGGTATCCATATTGTTTTTTATCGACCCTGTGCTTGATGGCACAAACAGTTCTGGTCCACGCTCCCCGACAAGCATTGGTCCGTGTGCTCTGCCGCCTCCTGCCGCTCCACCAATAGATGCCGTTGGAAGTGCGCCTGATGTCCCTGTCAGACCAAACATGGAATTTATTATCTGATTCACCACCATAAGTTCGAATGCCTTGGATATGATTGTCCTCGTGAAGTTGCTGAAAATATCCTGTAATTTATCCAGATTTATTTTCCCAGACATCATCATGTCTGCAAACGAATTACTTATGTCTGTGGAGGCAGACATCAAAGCTCCTCGAACCGCTTGGAACATGGGGTCAGCCATTCTTATTTCTTCTTTGATTTTTTCTAATGCCTGAGTTGCATTGGGCAAAGCCCTTTCGCCGAACTCATCAATTGCCTCTGTCAGCAATCTTTGTTTTTCTTCTAAATCTGTTTCAGCGTCTGTCATTTCGCTGATGATATCTTTTGCGGCTTGCTTTCTTTCGTTGGCCGCATCTTGTACTTGGTTTATTTCTTCCTGCGTGTTTTTGAAGTCAACAATGGCGGCAATCAACTTCTTTATTTCTTCGATCTGGTCTGTTGTAAAATCACTATCACCAACAATTCTCTCAAGCATTGAGGCTTTTTCATTTCCAGCCATACCCCCTGCCCTTAGAATGTTTATCTGTGTATTCAGATTTTTTACCACTCCCTCGAAATCTGTTAGTGTGTCATTCGCGTCCTGAAATCCACGTAGTTCGTTTAGCAGAGCAATTATTGCATCTTTTTGATCCAAAAATGCTTTGCCAGCAATTCTTGCATTCTCAGCACCAGCCTCCAAAGTTTCTGGCAATTCAACTTGCGCCAAAAGACCCGATGAACCCAATGCTTGGATCAGAGCTTCATCATAACCAAGAAAAGCTAATTTTGCATTTTTGACGTCATCTTTAAGGCCCACAATGGCTTTGTCAAAATCCTCATACTTTTCGGGTGCTTTTTCCGCTGTCTTTAGATTTTCATTCATAGTTTTAGACAGCTCGTCTAAATCTCCCTCAAGAGCCTTGACTGCATTTTCCAACATTTCAAACTCAGGAAAAGCGTCTGCTAAAAATCTTCCAAGTGCTACGAGCTGTCTGCCAAGGAACAGGATGGCTTCAGTAACTAATCTGAGCGGGGCAACAACTGCAAATATAGCTCCAGCCATCACCGTTCCTATCAAGTGTACTACTGGTTTCAAAATTACTGCTACTTGCATCAAGGTGTCAGACAAGAATGTAAATGCAGCGGTAAGCCCAACTCCCCCTATGCCCTCTCCCAAAGCTAGTTTCAGATTTGTCATAGCAATGCCCAGATTAGACATGGACACAGAAAGGTTTGCGGCGGCTCGATCCATACCACCGCCAAATCGTTTGTCCAATCCAGCTTGCAGGGCTGTCATTATTTGTTGTGCGCCTTCAGCAGTTTGGCCCAACTCTGAAAGCTCCATTCTAGTTTTGCCGATCTCCTCTTGAAGTATCGTATAAACTGGAATGCCTTGCGTCTGAAGCTGTTCAAGCTCTTCAAGGCCCAAACCTCCACCAACCGCTCTAGTAGCGATCCTGACCATTGCTTCAAAGGCCGCTACCCTGTTTGTTGTTGCGGCGGCGGCATCGCCAAAAGTGGTGAGGAGTTTTTCAGTGGGAGCAATCCCCGCTCCTCCCAACTGAATAAATGCTTTAGATAATGTTTGAATATCAAATGGAGTGCGTTGAGCAAATGTCTGAATAAAAGACATAGCCGCTTCACCTTGTTCCATTCCTCCGAACACGGTTCCAAGCGTCATTTCTAAATCTTGAAATTGTGCCGCTGTCCTCGCAACATCAACACCAAGAGCAACTATTGCGGCTCCAGCCACCGCGCCTATTACAAGATGCAAACCTTTGAATTTAGCCGTGAGGCCACCAACCACTCCCCCAACAGTCGAAAGACTGCGGCTCATTCTGGTTCCAGCTTGAGCGGTTGCCCTTTGTGATACAGCAAGTTGCCGTCTTAGGTTACTAAGATCAGCCTCAATTTTTACTATTAGGGTGTCAACAGTTGTTGCCGCCATCAGTCAGGATACCTTTCCATCATATCCTCAAGTTCACCCTGCGAAAGTGGCGGCGGTTTACCACCTGAGTGAAACTCTGAAAATCCTTCAACTGCCATAAAAAATTCCTGAAAACTCATATCCCAAAAATCTGTTGGTCTGATCTGCAGTTTTCCTAAACCCAACCGCATATAATCATCCCAAGGCAATTCATCTACAACAATGCTCCCGCCTCGTCTGCGTTTCCCTCATCACCGCCAGCCCCAAGCGCAAGGGCCAGTATTTCACCGCATTGAGCAATCCCAATCGCAAGCCCAGCGTTCCAGACCGCTTTGCCTATAGACTTTTCATTCACGTCATTACCGCCAGCCTTTATGACAGGCGTCAATATTCCGACCACTTCAAAAGTCGATATGTCGGCTTCAGAAAGGGATTGTGCAATCTTCACAACGCCCTTCCCCATCTGACGCTCTATTCTCATTATGACGTCAAGTGTGACCCTGCCATCGTAAGTCTCGTCACCCAGAACTATCTTCAGTTCCCCTCTTTTCGGGTTTGTCATTTTTGTTTCCCTCAGTTTCTACCAAGAATGTTTCGCCCCTTTGGGCAACATCGTTAACACTCGCGGCAATGTATTTTTCATCACCACACTCAATAGTATCTCCAACCTTTATTTTACAGGCGCAAGACACTGAAAAAACAAAAGCTGAATCAGAGGACTTCATCATAGCCCCCCAATCCTTGCCTTTGATTTTTACATCTACAATAGACCAAGCCATTTTTTAGACCGTAGCAAATGTAATTGCGCCGCTTGATTCCAAGGTGATTGAATATGTTACTTCACCATTGTACTCACCAGCATATTCCAGACTTGATACCATGAACGCTCCTGTGTAAGTGCCAAAGTCTGGAACGATAACTTGAAAGTTACTAAAACTTGACGCCCCAAATTTTCCTCTGAGTGTGGTTTCTGATGCCGCGTCTGTGAACACTCCAGAACCAGAAATGGTTGTGGATTGCACTCCTCCATTTGCAAGCAAAGCTCTTAGGCTAGAGCTGTCCTTATTAGTTACATCTACAGCTTCATCGTTCATAGTGATAGAAGTCGAACGCAAACCACCGATAGTTGTGAAGGCTTCTGGCGAACCAGCGTTGCCAATCTTCAAAAGTAAGGCTGAACCTTTTTGTGCCGCCATGTCTAATCTCCTTTAACTGTCTGACACAACGGCACGAAATCGCATGATCCCATGCCGCGTTATTCCATCTGCATCAACCAGTGTTGTAAGAAACTCCTGTTTCATATTCACTGACTGACCGCCTGAAACACTCAGGCTTGAGTCATTAAGGGTATCATAAATTTGTTTCATAATCACCTTAATCTCTTTGCGGCCACGGTATTGTGACCATGTGTGTATAGTAAGCGTATGTTCGTGCATATCCAAAGTGTTTGTTGAAACATTGTTTGATGTCTCCTCCCCGATGGTTATGTATGGGTAAGCTGTACCTTCTGGAACCTCATCAAAAACACCTGTGATTGCAGACCCAGCCGCATCTGTTATGCTTGCGCTGTTCAACGCTGAAAATATTGTTTTTTGTAACTCAAAACTGTGAATAGACATTATTTTGCCTTTATCATTCTTCTTTCTAATTGTCTTATTTTGGATAAATTTGAATCAAGAGCGGGTTGCATAAAAGGTCTTGCCGCCATCTTCGTGGTTCCAAACTCAAGAAAAACAGAATAATCTGCCGTGCTTTCAACAGAAGCCCCAAGACCGTCCGTGTCAATATTTAGGAATATATGATTAACTAGAAAGCCTGTATCGCTTGCTGGAGGCTCACCAGAGGCCGATGAGGTGTGTGTCCTGCGGGGTTTGTACAGTTCATATGTAACGCCGCTCTTTGCGCCTTGTGCGATGCTTTCCACGGCTGTGTTGCGAACCAAATTTCCAGCCTCACCAACTAATTGTTTAGCGTTGCGCGTGAGTTGCTTTACTGCTTTGTCAAACTTGGGGCTTCGAATTGTTTTTACTTTAACACTGCTCATTATGTCGCCACGCCCTCCGTCACCATCACTTCTAGATATTTATCGCGTTCACCAATATTGCTTATCCTATTTATGTTGAAAAGTCTGGTATAACTTGTTCCATCTACTGAAAAGGCATAGAGTATCCTATGCGTAACTTTCAAGTCTCTGCGAAATCGAATTGTTATCTTATGAGTTGTCCTTGGCTCTATCTGATCTCCAAAAAACCTCTCTCCACCACCTTGCGCCTCTATACTACCGAATGTCGTAGCAAAAGTTGAAAATGCGCCTGACGATCCTCCCGCTCCATCTGCACTGGTTGCTTTGCTTTGGAGTTGTAGGGAATGTTGCATTTTCCCAATCGACATCAATACCCCCCACCGAAAGCACTTTTGCCATATCTCATTATGATGAATGGCTGAAGCAAATTAGATATCATTGGACTTATTTTTGTTGCACGTCCCTCATCTTCCCCTCTGTGTTCATACAGAAATGTTATATATTCTAGCATTGCAACACGAATAGCCTCTGGCACGTCTGTGGTGTTTGTTCCATATCCCGCTGTGTAGTTTACTTCTATGCCATTCGCGTTCCGCAGATCGGTGGGCCATGACCCCCCATCGCGCAATACAATCCTTGCTGGCTCCCTTACCGTATCAACATAATAGTTGGTGGTAGCCCATGTGCTTTCAGTATTGTCATCGCTAAAATATTTAACACTGCTTACTGCTGATACTGGAGATCGAGGAAGTTCTATGTAGTTGATTAAAGAAACTTGGAAAGGTGCTGTGTATATTCCTTCCTTTAGCGGTTCCTCTATTTCGCCTATCGCATCGATTGAAAGTTTATAAACAGTATTGATTAGCGTGCGGTTGAGATAATTTTCCGTCATTACTCTTGCGGCTTTGATCAGATTGGCTATCAAGGTTGTATCAACGCCAGAATCAAGCCTAAGATAAGCTATTGTCTCAGCACTTGTAAGCGGCTCAGTAGATGGGGCAGTCGTTACAGATAAACCGCTCATGTTATTCTCCTAACCCTCTGCCGCCTCATCAACAGCCTCAACTGATTCGATCAATGCTTTGGTAAACGCATCTTGCGCCACCTGCACCTGATCTAGTTGAAACCTTAATGTACCAGCCCTCGTTTGCAAATCTCTTATCTGATTCACCAAATACTTTTGTTGGTCAGTCATGCTCTCTATATCATGCTCAACGCTATTTATTGAGATTACGTTATCAGTCATTTATCCCTCCAATTCTGTTATACGAGCCTCAAGTGCATCGTTCTTTGCCGACAATTCTTGTAATGCTTTTACCAAGACAGGCACCAATGCCTCGCCTTGATACTTCAAATGTTCTGCCTGCTCATTATCAATGATGACATTGTCACTACCTTCTAACGCCAAAACTTCTTGAGCAATAAACCCATACCGTTTTGTTCCAGTTCTAACGTCTGGGTTGTCCCTACTTTCATTGTAATAGAACGATACGGGCCGTAGCTGATTAACAAAGGAAAGACCTTTATCGCTGCCTATGTTGACAATATCTGTTTTGTCTCGCTGGTCTGACGTAGCAGCAATCGTTGTTTTACAGTATGCGTTGGTGATATTGTTATGACCAAGAATGAGTCGATTACTATGCGTAGTTACATTCAAAACTGCATCTGCGCCAGATACCTCGCCTATAGCCACGTTACCCGCACCCGTTGTGCAGTTTGCTAAAGAGCCAGTTCCTATAGCAGTGTTGTTATTGGCAGTGGTGTTCAAACTCAAAGCATAATAGCCCAACGCTACATTGTTTGCTCCAGTGGTGTTTGCGCCAAGCGCACTACGACCTACAGCGGTATTTTGTGATGCGGTTGAGTTATTATCTAACGCTAGGACACCCACCGCTACATTGTTCGACCCTGTAGTATTGTTCTCAAGGGCTTCACCACCCATAGCAGTGTTGTTAATTCCTGTTGTATTCGCAGTTAAAACATTCACACCCACACCAGTGTTATAAGCCGCTGTAGTATTCGCATCTAAAACACTGTGGCCAACAGCTACGTTCCCAGTCCCAGTGGTGTTTGCGCCAAGTGCAAGAAATCCTACAGCAGTGTTGTTTCCTGCTGTGGTGTTTGAAGTCAATGCCGCGCTTCCTACTGCCACATTCTGTTGACCAGTGGTATTTGCGTCACCTGCCGTTGAGCCAATAAATACGTTGTTAGAACCCGTAGTATTTGCGACTCCTGCCCCTTGACCCATCGCTGTGTTTGTGCTTCCAGTGGTGTTTGCATATAACGCACTAAGACCTATCGCCGTATTGTTAGATGCAGTGGTATTGTTGCCTAGTGCGTTAGCCCCCACCGCAACATTGTTAGACCCTGTTGTGTTTGAATGTAACGCACCCCTAGCACTACCAGTTCCGATGCCAACATTATCGTTTCCAGTGGTATTTGTATTGAGTGAAAACCCGCCTAAAGCAACATTTCTTGCGCCCTCTGTGTTTGCAGAAAGTGCAATGTGTCCTATGCCTGTGTTGTTAGCCCCGCTGGTCAAAGCATCTAATGCTTGGTCACCCAACGCCACGTTTTGTGTGCCTGTCGGATAGTTGCAATCTAGCTTAATTGTGCCACCATCTACAGAAAGCGTTTTATGTTGATCGGCAAGGTCTCTTGCTCTGGTCATTATTCTGCCTCCAGTGTAGCTATACGAGCCTCAAGTGCATCGTTCTTTGCTGAGAGTTCTTGTACGGCTTTCAAAAGAGGGATTACAAACATTTCATATGAAACGCCTTGTTTATCATCCTCACTGGCCACATCAACTGTCCAGCCGCTAAAATCTGTAACGCTGTGTTTATCCAAAGCCTCCTTCACCTCTTGGGCGATAAGGCCATACATTTTATTGGTATATCCTGCCTTTGTTTTGGCGGCATTGTATTCAGATAATGATGAGTCTAATTCAGATGGGGATTTCCACTTATAGGTGACTGTGCGTAGATCATTGATAAACTCAAGGCCACAATCTGCGTTATCAGCAATATCTTTTTTCCAGCGTTTATCGGACGCTCTCGCCCAGCTAGAATTAGCTGTGAAGTTGTTGTAAACAATATTTCCTGATTTGCCAAAATAGAAGTAATCTGACGTCCCTGATATGCCCTGCCCTAAAACAATAGCGTTATTATTAGTTGCACCCGCATTACATCCTTGCCCAACAATTGTGTTGCTACCGCCAGTAGTGACTGATTTTCCAGCATCATTGCCGATAAACGTGTTTGCAATGCCTGTTGTTAAAGCGCCTCCAACATAATTGCTGAATGAGCCACCAACCAGCGTGTTATTATAACCTGTCGTAATTAAGTATCCCGCATTTAGGCCTACGCCTACGTTTCCATAGCCAGTTGTGTTTTGTCTTAGAGCTTCATGTCCTACAGCAACATTACCATTTGCGGTGGTGTTCTGGTATAAGGCACGAATACCTAAAGCGACCAGCCCCGCTCCTGTAGTGTTTTCTTGTAATGCGCTTTGACCCAACGCCGAATTACTATAGCCAGTAGTATTGTCTTTCATCGACGACCAACCGACTGATGTATTTGATGCGCCAGTGGTGCTTGAAAGCATTGCATCTTTACCAATAACAGTGTTGTTAGCCGCCGTAGTATTTGATGTAAGTGCGTTGTAACCAATTGCGGTATTGTCACTGGCAGTAGTGTTTGCGTCTAGGGATTTTGCACCTACAGCAGTGTTTTTTACGCCAGTCGTGTTTTGGTTTAGTGCATTATATCCAAGACCCGTATTGTTGTCTGCTGTGGTGTTGTATTGCATCGCAAGACGACCCATTGCGATATTTTGGTCGCCAGTAGTGTTATTATTTAAACAACCAGACCCCACCGCAGTGTTGCTTGCCCCTGTCGTGTTTACTTGAAGCGCACCATATCCCAAGCCAGTATTGTCTGCCGCTGTTGTGTTTGCGCCTAGCGCATTAGACCCAAGTGCTGTGTTAGCACCACCAGTGGTATTTGCATCAAGAGCCTGATAACCAACAGACACGTTGTTGTTGCCTGTAGTGTTTAAATACAGTGCCGACCTGCCAACAGCAGTGTTTGAATGGCCTGTCGTGTTGCTACCTAGAGCATAGTTTCCAAAACCATTATTGTTGTCACCAGTGGTGTTAGCTTGCAGTGCGGCATAACCCATAGCATTAACGTTCGCACCAGTGGTGTTATTTAACAGAGCGTTTACGCCGACAGCATTATTACCACTACCCGTTGTGTTCGCGCTTAATGAGTTTTGACCGACAGACGCATTACTCACACCAGTGGTGTTTGCATCCAGACTACCTTGACCTACCGCAGTATTGGTATGTCCAGTGGTGTTTGCTACAAGAGCATCTGTACCTACTGCCGTATTGTTGTCTGCTGTAGTATTCGCGTAAAGGGCTAACTTACCGACTGCCGTATTGTTGCTACCTGTTGTAGTTACGGCTAGTGCCTCTCGACCGATGCCTGTATTAGATGCCCCTGATGTATTAGCAGTTAGGGCGGCGTGTCCTACAGCGGTATTATGAGAGCCAGAAAGTGAACCATCATCAAGGGCAGTGTCGCCTAAAGCCACGTTGTTAGTGCCTGTTGGGTAGTTACCGTCCAGCTTGATTGTACCGCCGTCAAATGAAACAGTGCCAGCGGTAAGCGTTCCATTGCTAACGGTGAAATCGCCTTTGATATCCCCGCCAAAAACGCTGAATACATCGTAAACGACAATCTCAACCACATCGTTTGCAGTCAAGGCGGTTAGACCCGCGATAGTATTGGCTGTGCTTGTGTTGTAATCAGTACCAGCTACCAATGCTGATCCATTCAAATACACATCCACATAGTTGCCATCAGTAAAGGTTAGGGTTCCACCAGTAATCGCACCGCTGATGGATGTCTCTCCACCAGATGCGGTCTTGTAAAACCTCTGTCTAACCGCCTGTGAGGGCGTTCTTCCAATGTAGGCCATATCGCCCCCTTTTAAGCCTTATTCAGCTGTGTGCGCCTTCCCAGCGGTGATAGCCTTATCAACCTCGGCCATATCTTCGTCACCCCAGTCGTCCTTTGCTTTCATAAGCTCAAGATGCTCGACATTACGATCCACGCATGATTGACGATCCTCTGCGGATTCATCTTCCATCTGCGTACCGCCGATTACAGCGTTGATGAGATCAACGGAATGACCCATAGCGGTGTAATCTTGTGCTTTTTCTTCTGTAGTTCTCGCCATTTTAATCTCCTTTGGCTTCTAATTCAGCTACCCTCGCTGAGAGTTCTTTCACGGCATTTACCAAATACCAAGTCATGTTTTCAGGGTCTACGCTAAGACAGCCTGTAGTTTCTTCCCTAACTACATCAGGCAAGATTTCTTGTATCTCTTGAGCAATAACGCCAAGTTGCACACCCTGCTTATCAATGGCGGCACTCACTGGCAGTTCATCAATCTCATCAGCAGTACGATACTCAAAGTTACGAACACGAACCTGACTGATTGCATCAAGCCCTGTGTTGTTATCCTCAATGTTTTTCTTGATGCGGCGGTCAGAGGTTGTGGCAAAGTTTGCTGAGTTATTGCCCGCGTAAACAGGACCATTACCACCAGATATAAAAGCTGTGGTTCCACCTTTCCCAACCATGCCGTTAGAACCAACAACTACACAGTTACTGTCGTTTGCGGCATTTGGTCTGCAATAATAACCTATGCTAGTATTATTTTCACCTGTCGTAGTTGTCGAGCCAGCTAACTTTCCAAATGCTTGATTTTGACCTCCTGTAGTAACACTCGGTCCAGCACGTTTACCATAGAAACAGTTATTGCTGCCTGTAGTATTAGCCACTCCAGCGGAAGCCCCTAAAGCTAAGTTATCACTGCCAGTGGTGTTTGCAAACAAGGCACTCCAACCGACCGCTGTGTTGTCGCTTGCGGTTGTGCTATTGTAAAGGGCAGACCGACCAACACCAACATTCTTGATACCAGTCGTGTTTGTGTATAGCGCACGGCCTACAGCAGTGTTGTCCTCGCCCGTTGTGTTTGACGTAAGTGCTTCTTTGCCAACAGCGACATTAAAAGCACCAGTGGTGTTTGCGCTAAGAGAACTTGTGCCTACAGAGGTATTGTTTGCGCCAGTAGTGTTTGATCCAAGTGCAGATCGGCCAACAGCCGTATTGTTTGACGCCGTTGTATTTGCGTCCAAGGCACGTTGACCCACTGCGGTGTTTCCAGCCCCCGTGGTGTTCACCTCTAAAGCCTTGCGTCCAACGGCTGTGTTTTGGTCACCTTCAGTATTTGCGCCTAGCGCACCCTGACCAACTGCAACAAGTTCGGACCCAGATGTATTCGCATCAAGTGCCTCATGCCCAACCGCTGTGTTGTTGCTGGCTGTGTTTAAATTTAGAGCATTATATCCGACTGCTGTGTTATATGATTGAGTTGTAGATGACCCAGAAGCATTTGCACCTACAGCAACATTCAAAGTTCCTGTAGTATTTGCACCTAGTGCATCGTGACCTATGCCGACATTATAATCGCCTGTGGTGTTCGCATCTAAAGCACGATTGCCTATTGCAACACCGCCATCTGCTTCAGTGTTGTTATAAAAAGCAGTGTATCCTAACGCTGTATTTGCAGCACCTGTTGTATTCAAAATCATGGCATCTTTGCCGACAGCGGTGTTGTTATTTGCTGTGGTGTTCGCGCTTAATGCACCGTGACCAACTGCCGTATTGTTACTGCCTGTACTATTCGCATCTAATGATTGACTTCCAAAAGCAGCGTTTTGTGTGCCAGTTGTGATATTACCACCAGCGGCGTAGCCAACACCTGTATTATAATCAGCAGTAGTATTACTGTATAAAGCCTGATGGCCCATTGCTACGTTATAATCACCAGTGGTGTTTTGGTGAAAAGATTGATTTCCAACTGACGTATTTCTGACGCCTGTGGTATTAGTTTTGCCAGAGTTGTAGCCTATTGCCGTATTTTTTTCGCCAGTGGTGTTTGCCCCAAGCGCGGCATCACCCATCGCAGTGTTGTTAGATGCAGTAGTATTTGCGTCTAAAGCACCCCTTCCTACTGCTGTATTGCTAACGCCAGTGGTGTTTGCAACAAGAGCATCCCCTACTGCTATATTTGAATGACCTGTAGTATTCGCAAAAAGAGCATACGCGCCTATCGCAGTATTGTTATCTGCTGATGTATTTGCTGTTAAGGCAGAGAATCCTATAGCAGTATGATTACTACCGCTAAATGACCCATCATCTAGGGCTTGGTCACCCAACGCAACATTGTTTGTGCCTGTCGGGTAGTTGCCGTCTAGCTTGATTGTGCCACCGTCAATATCAGTGTTGCCGTTAACAGTAAGACCGTTAGCGGTATTAAACCTCTGAAATCCAGCACCGATATATGGCATTGATCACTCCTATGTGCTTATGGCGTCTACAACGGACACCCAAACATCCGCGCTACTGGCAGTATTTGATTGGACCTTGAGAACATCCGCGCTTTGCATAACAATTTTTGCCCCGCCATCTAAAACCTGTAATGCTGAACCCACAGGGATAGGGGCGTCTTTGACTATATAATAATCATTTGATCCGTCATTGATAAATACATCCATGAGGATTTGGCTTGTATGAACATTGGCAACATTAATACCAACCAGCGCGTCATCTGAGTTTGCAGTCCGCACCGTAACCGCGCTTGTTCCTACGTTTCTGACAATGCTTCTTTCAAAATCCTGCGCCATAAATGCCCCCCTTAAAGTGCCACGGCCATAGCTATAGCGAACCCAGCGGTGACACCTGATGCCGCCGTTTGTGAATCTACATAAGCCTTAATTGATTGCTGTGTCGCCAAATGACTTGCGCTATCTGATGACATATTGTCCTCATCTTTGATTGATGTACCAGATATTGACCCATTCAAAACCGCGCTTGTGAGTGTTTTGTTAGTCATTGTTTGCGTTGCTATTGTGCCTACAAACTCCTGATCGCTACCCGCTGGCAACGTAAGGACATTAGTCACACTGGCTGAATGAGGTTGAGGCTGTATAGTTTGAGCATGGGCATTGCTTGATTCACAATACAGCTTGATCTTTGCAATACTTCCCGTGCCTGTTCTTATATCTACCAAGCCATCTGAAACGGTTACACCGCCGCTAGACCCATCACCATCAAGGTTTATTTTGCCCGTGCCGTTTGGCAAAATGTCAATGTTGCGGTTTGAGCTTGATACAATATCGCGGGTCAACACATCTAAATTGCCACCAAGCTCTGGGCTTGTATCCTCGACCACCGCTGTGATGGCGTTTGTAGGGGCAAGACCAGCAACAAGCGTTGATCTTTGTATTTTCTTTAGACCACCGCCTGAAGTATCGATTGCCAAAAGAACATCATCTGCCGCGACAGAGCTTATCTCACTTAGGCTTCCGATAGCTGTGGATTTGAAATCTGTGCCATCAGCAATCAATATGTTGTCTGCTGTGTTAGTGCCAAGAGCAAATGTTGTGGCCGTGATAGCGGCGGGTGTTGATCCACCTATAACCGCACCGTTAATTGTGCCGCCTGTAATCTGCACGGCATCAAACGTGCCAAGCTCTAACGCATTCACAAGCTCTGCGCGGGTTATCTTTTTGGTTGTGGAAACTGATGTATCGACAATAACAAATAAATCATCAGCCGCCGTATTCGCTCCCGTTAAGGCGGTAAGGTCGGAAATCTTTGCATTTGACATGACCTAGTTCCTACTCATCCAAAAATGGGATGTAATTAAGGTTAACAACAAATCTGCGCTTGCCTTCTTCTGTATGCTTCACAGACCTGTGCTTTAGCCCAGATGGAAAGGTAACAAGCCTATTTCTTTTTGTTTCAATAAACGTATCTTGTTCATCCATAAAATCTGTGCCGCCTAAATTATCATTCAAATAAAATATGCTAGTCATGCCTATCGTTTTTATTTCTGGCGGTACGATATGCTCTACTGATCCGTAGTCTATATGAAAATTACTGCTTTTTGTAGTGTGCAGATTTAAATTCGCTTTTATCTTCAGTAAGGCAAACGGCTTGAGCTTGATGATAAGCGGCTGAACTAGGCTTATGTAATCGCTCTGTATCAGAGTGTTATTCTGGTAAAACATATGAGTGAACTGTGGATTATCATCACCCTCAAAATCCGTATGGTCTTGGCTATACCAAGGGAACAACGCATCTTGTATGCCCGATACAACCTCAAGCTCCTCCTCAGTTAAAAAATCATCTGTGATTGTTACCATGTCCAGATTTCTACCCAACCACCAGCACCATCTTGTGGGTCATCAGGACTAGCCGCCGCTCCCCCAGCACCTATGGACATAGTAAGAGTTTTGCCCCCCACACTTGATCCGCTTACAAATTTTGTGACCAAGTTGCCATTTCGCCCATCGTGTCCCGTGATATCAAAGTTACCTGATGACGCTCCACCTGTGCCGCCCATGCCTTGCCTAACATCTCCACCTGTATCGCCAGTCGAAAACGGGCCGCTGTAAGTGCCATCGCCGTTACCAGCATTGCCCCCTTTGGCTGTAATTGCTACGCCTAACGTACTATTTGTAACCGTAGTGTTGCCGCCTACAGACCCACTATATGCTGTGTTCCCTGTCCCTGGTCCACGTGTTCCGCCGCCTCCGCCACCACCAGCGGCGTTGATAAGTAGAGCTTGCCTACCTGACGGTATTGAAACGCTAGTTGTGCCAGTTGTGTACACGTTGATGCTTGCGGGGAAACCAATGGCGTTCTCTGCGATTGATTGCTTAACCCTGAGAGGTGTCATCAATTCTGTATTATTTGTGCCTGTCTCTGCCGTTGACTGTGACGCAACAATAACATCAACAATTTTATTGCCGCTGCTATCAAGTATATCAATGCCGCCAGCGGATGCGGCTTTGAGGCTATCAGAGATCAGCTTAACCCTACTGTTTGTGACGTCCATCTCTGCCACAATAATCCAGTTGGCGTTGTTTTTATCTCTGATGCGCAAATAATTATTCGTTGTGTCCATCCACCACATATTTGCATATGTTGTAGACGGCGCACTTGAACTGCTATTGTTAGATGCTATTGCGGCAAGAGCGTTGTTGAGGTCTGAACGAAACGCTGGGGTAGTCTGGTTATTAATTACATAATCATGGGTTGCCATTAGTTATACCTCACTTTTGCCGCAAGAGCCGAAAGCGCAGGCGTTATATCGTCTGCCGTTGACTCCAACTGTATCTTAAATCGAAACGCTCGTCCACTAAAGTCACCTGATTTGAAACGCTTGTAGGCCGACCATGTGGGTGAGCTTGCGGGGTTATCATCTGTGGTTGAGACAAACTGTATCACATCATTATCAGAAAATGACGAACCTCCTGTGAGGTCATCAAACAAACCCGCCAAATCATCAAAGTTGCCTGTAAGGGTATCAAACGTATCAGTAGCGGCATCGTTAATTCTTACAACCGTCATTTCCATATTTACCCGTGCAACCCTGACTGCGCCTGTATCTATGTACGCAGAAAAATCATATGTGGCTGTGCTTGGCTGAGATGAGGGGTCTGTTATCCGCAACCTGTTACTCACAACACTACAGCCTGTCTTTGAGCCACTAAAAGCCGTGCTTTCTGTTTGAGTTTGAGTATTAGTAAAAACATCAAGGTCTGCCGCCCTAATGACCACGCTTGTTGCGTTTTGTGATTGGTTGCCTGATTTATCATATGCCTTGATAAGATATGTGCCTGACCTTGGGGGAACGGTAACACTGTTGGCTGGCCGCGCGACCTTATTGACCGCCGTTGTCGCATTGGCGAATGTTGCCCCGCTCTCTGCCTGTGCGTGGCGTATCCTATAAAATGACAAATCAAGATCACCAACAGGAACCCACTCAAGATGTATGCCCGCTGATGACACATTAAAGCTAAAGTTAGTTACATCCTCTGGCGGGTCTGCAAGCCCCTCCACAGTTACGTTGCTTCTGGTAACAAAATCACCCTTGAGGCCAAAAGTATTGATAGCCCTCGCTCTTATGTCATACTGACTATCTTGGACATCCAGTATTTCAAACTCCCCCAAGTCACCTGTGCCAGCACTGATGAAGTTTGAATCAGCCGATTTCTTGAATTGCACCTCTACGTTATCAACACGCTCTGGGGCATCCGCTGTGATAGTTGCCACAATCACATTGGTAAGATGCTCATTGATGACCCGCGCCTCACTGGATATAGCAAGGCCGATTGGCGGGATATCAAATGGATCAGCGAGGTTTGTATTGTTCGATTCAAAAGCCGCTTCTTCAGCTGTCCAATCATAAACGCTAGAGCTTATCTCCTGTAAGGTCATATTGACAACAAAACCGTTTGTTTGATCTAGATTAAGTTGCCAGTTTTGTACCTCAAATTGTTTGTTTGTAAATCCAAGCCTAGAATTAGTTATTTGTATTATGTCTCCAATCTGAGCTTGCATGGCTTTGATTGAAAATGCGCCTTCCACAACAATTTGCTCTCTGTTTCGAAAAAGAGCTATCTTGGCTATCCTTTGTGCCATTGTCGATGTGTCAGTCATTCCCAAATCAAGGTCGATTGCTGATTCAATTCCACCGTCAGCATCTATAAATGTTTGTGATTTTATTTGAGGGAAATCAGATGGTTGGTGATTTGTTTCTGATCCTTTGAACGTACCCTTGACCACATTGTAATTATCACGCCGACTGTGCCTTGTGACAATAGTAAGTCCAGCAAGCAAATCGCTTTCACTAAAACTTAAAGCTGGGCTTACATAAGCGGCGGCTTTGACACGCCACTTGCCCTGTGCATACCAAAGCGTTCCTCCCATGCAACGCAATAGTTGGTCAAGGCCATCTTTTGGTTTGCTAGATGTTGTGAAGGTGCCATTGGTGGTGTATCTTTTTTGTGTGCCACCAGCCGCAAGACTGACATTTTCATCACAAACATTTGCGGCGGCGATAAACTTTGTGTCATCAATCTCTGAGCTTTCCGCGCCTAGACCGTATGATGAGGTCAAGTAATCACGCAAACATAATGCGGAATTACTAGAAAAAGCGGTTGAATTTGTGTTTGGATTGAAAACCTTTTTGCCACTTACCAAAGCTGTTATCTGTGGCTCTCCATTTGGATAAGCATCAGCATCAAACTCAAGCCTGACATAAATGTAACATACGCCTTGCAACCTATGATCCGAAGTCCATTTGCCATTTGATTCTGTAATAAGGTTTGCATTTGCTGATTGTGTATCTGTTCCAAGTGCAATCTCAATCCTTGCTTTGCTTACATACTTGGATGGGGCGGTCACATTGCCACTCCCATCTAGCGTGAGGGCTTCATCGTTAAAAAATATGGTATCCACAGACTGACATTCATGACCAGCAAGAGCTATTACGCTATGGAGGAATTTATTGTTGTCTGTGACTTCTTTGAATATAACCACCCCGCCCACACGGGTTTGGCCATAAATGATAGCATGGTCAGCAACAGGGCTTACTCCACTTACCGCATATCCAGCTTGTCCTGACAATTTCCCAAGGCCACCAACGCTCGGTATTGATGGTTGAAGGGATTTTTGCACAAATGCCATCGCAACATTTATAGCAAGATGTGTAAGAACAAGGCTTGTTGTGATAACACTGACCGTGCCAGCAACCGCCGCCGCTGTGCCAACAGAAGCCGCAGTAGCAACCGCTATACTTACAGGGTCAGCCTGTACAGGCGTGAACCATAAAAGTGATGAAAGAATTGTTGTTGATAACAGAAGCCGCTTCATACCAGCCACGCCTTGCTTTCAGCAGAAACCCTTTGAAATATTAGCCCGTTGTCTCCGAC
>VMHT01163882.1_pt1 | contig 31953 bp, 34 predicted proteins | sample 4693611 | NCBI WGS metagenome assembly VMHT01 (sample SAMN12280063, study PRJNA550983) | marine metagenome | isolation source: seawater sampled from same location over 5 years 0.02-0.2 micron viral filtrate | place: USA: collected off the coast of southern California halfway between the port... ...
AATTTTGAAAGCACCCAACAGGAGAAACCGATGACTCAGCGCGTAAGCATTGCCGGATTGCAAATTGACCCACAATTGGCTGATTTTGTTGCCAATGAGGCGGTTCAAGGTTTGGAGATAAGCGCCGAGGGGTTTTGGGCGGCCTGTGCCGATGTGCTGAACGCGCATCGTGATACCAATAAGGCATTGCTACAAAAGCGCGAAACCCTGCAAACGCAGATTGATGATTGGCATAAAGCCCATCGCGACACGCCGCATGATGTCGCCGCCTATAAGGCGTTTTTGACCGAGATTGGTTATTTGGTGCCGGAAGGGCCTGATTTCACCATTGAGACGGCCAATGTGGATGATGAGATTGCCAAAATCTCCGGCCCGCAATTGGTTGTGCCGATTAAAAATGCGCGCTTTGCGGTTAATGCGGCCAATGCGCGTTGGGGTTCGCTTTATGATGCGTTTTACGGCACGGATGCGATTGACCAATCGGGAGATTTGGCTCCGGCGGGCGCGTATAATCCGGTGCGCGGGGCGGAAGTCATTCGCCGCGCCAAAGCGTTTTTGGATGATATGGCGCCGCTGGATGGCGTGGCGCATGGCGATGTGACCGCTTATCGCGTGGTGAATGGCGCTTTATCTGCCACTCATGCGGGCGGTGAAGCGCATTTGCGAAGCCCGCAGAAATTTGTCGGCTATCGCGGCGCAGCCGATGCGCCCGAGGCTATTTTGCTGAAAAATAACGGATTGCACGCCGAGATTTGGATTGATGCCAGCCATAATATCGGCGCTGATGATGCGGCGCATGTGGCGGATATTTTCATGGAAAGCGCGGTCACAACGATTATGGATTGCGAGGACTCCGTCGCCGCCGTGGATGGCGAAGATAAGGTTGAGGCCTATCGCAATTTGCTCGGTTTGATGCGCCGCGATTTGGCCGTGACGATGGAAAAAGGCGGCAAAACCATGACCCGCGCTTTGGCCGAAAATCGCGATTATACCGGCCCTGATGGCGGCACGCTGACCTTGCCGGGTCTCTCGCTTATGCTGGTGCGTAATGTCGGTCACTTGATGACCAATCCGGCCGTGCTGGATGACCGCGGCGATGAAATTCCCGAAGGCATTATGGATGCGGTGATGACCGGACTGTTGGCGCAGCATGATTTCAACAAAACCGATATGGCGGCGAAAAACTCGAAAGCCGGTTCGGTTTATATTGTGAAGCCGAAAATGCACGGGCCTGAGGAAGTGGCTTTTGCCGATACGCTGTTTGGTGCTGTTGAGGCGGCTTTCGGGCTGCCGACTTTGAGCATGAAAATGGGCATTATGGATGAGGAACGCCGCACGACGGTGAATTTGAAGGAATGTATTCGCGCCACCAAAGCGCGGGTTATTTTCATCAATACCGGCTTTCTCGACCGCACGGGTGATGAGATTCACACCTCAATGGAAATGGGCCCGATGATCCGCAAAGCCGATATGAAGGCCAGTGGTTGGCTGAATGCTTATGAGGATTGGAATGTCGATATTGGTCTGGCCTGCGGTTTTCAAGGCCGTGCGCAAATCGGTAAAGGCATGTGGGCCATGCCCGATTTAATGGCGGCAATGATTGAGCAAAAAATCGCGCAACCCAAAGCCGGTGCCGATTGTGCTTGGGCTCCGTCGCCAACGGCGGCGACCTTACACGCCATTCATTATCATCAAGTCGATGTGGATGCGGTGCAGGATAAATTGAAATCCCGCAGCCGCGCGCCGCTTGATATGATTTTGGCCATGCCGGTGGAAACTCATCCGCAATGGTCGCCCGATGATGTGCAACAAGAGCTCGATAATAATGCGCAAGGCATTTTGGGCTATGTGGTGCGCTGGATTGACCAAGGCGTTGGCTGCTCAAAAGTGCCGGATATTCATAATGTCGGGCTGATGGAAGACCGCGCTACATTGCGTATTTCCAGCCAGCATATTGCCAATTGGTTGCATCACGGCATTTGCAGCGAAGCGCAAGTAATGGAAACCATGCAGCGCATGGCTGCGGTGGTTGACGGGCAAAACGCCAATGATGCGGCCTATGTGCCGATGGCCGGTAATTTTGAAAATTCGGTCGCTTTTGCGGCGGCCTGCGATTTGATTTTCAAAGGGCGCGAACAGCCAAGCGGCTATACCGAACCGCTTTTGCATGCGCGGCGTCTTGAATTTAAAGCGGCTGAATAGGCCTAGCTGCGGGTGAGGCGCGTCACAAGGGCAGAAAACGCATAGCCCGACAGCGCGCCGACCACGCATAGGCTTAAAAACCCGTCCCATTCACGCGCCGCGCCAATGGCGGTGAGTTGAAAGGCGGCTTTCAGCGCAAAGAGGGTGACCGCCATGGCGGCAAAACCGGCCAGGGCAAACACCACATCCGGCAGGATTTTGACCCAACCGGCAATATAGCTGCCGACAATCATGGCGACTAAAAAACCGGTGCCGAAAATCGTGCCAAAGAGCGGCTGTAAATAGACAATATCTTGCAATGTGGTTGTCAGGCGCATGCTGAACGGCACATCAATGCCAAGCGCCAATAAATGGCCGATATTAAATTGTGTTTGCACGGCAGCGCCAATCACATTCAGAAAAACAAGCGCAGCGACAAAGCTGAGCACTTGGCTTTTATCGGGTAGAATGCGATGCATGTCGGTCTCCTCACTGACTTGGTTTGTTATAGAGGAGGAAGCGGCGATATTGCAACTGCCACAAAAGCCAATATAGTGCAGGCAGATAAGGGGAAACACATGAAACAAGTGATTTTGGCCATTGCACTGACGCTCGGTTTGAGCGGCCAAGTGAGCGCTCAACCGCTCGGCAATTATAATCTTGAAACCATTGTCGAGGGGCTTGATAGCCCGTGGGGTCTGGCCATATTGCCCAATGGCGACATGCTGGTAACCGAATTGACCGGCGATTTGCGGCTTATCCGCAATGGCAAGCTGGTGGCGAAGGCCGTGGCCGGTGTGCCGGAAAGCCTTTATGGCGGTCAGGGCGGCTTGATGGATATTGTCCTGAATCCCGATTATGCCGATAACCGCTTGGTTTATTTGTCGCTTTCCGTCGGCACGCCAAGCGCCAATTCGCTGCGGGTTATTCGCGGGCGCTTTACCGGCGATGCGCTGGAGGATATCAGCACTGTTTTCGAATCCGCCCCGACCAAAAACACGCCGGTGCATTATGGCGCGCGCATGGCGTTTTTGCCGGATAATACGCTGCTGATTAATATGGGCGACGGTTTTGATTTGCGCGAGCAGGCGCAAAACCTGTCCAATCATTTCGGCACTTCCGTGCGCGTAACCGATGATGGCAAAGTGCCCGAGGATAATCCGTTTATCGGTGTTGCTGATGCCCAGCCTGAAATTTATTCCTATGGGCATCGCAACCAGCAATCGATTTTTGTCGAGCGCTCAAGCGGTAAAATCTACCAAACCGAACATGGCCCACGCGGTGGCGATGAGTTGAACCTGATTGAGCCGGGCCAAAATTATGGCTGGCCGATTGCCACTTATGGCATTGATTATTCAGGTGCGCGCATCAGCCCCTATAGCGCCTATGAGGGGACGCAGCAGCCTTTGGTGCAGTGGACGCCATCCATTGGCCCGTCCGGCATGACGATTTATAAAGGCTCGCAATTCCCCGATTGGCAGGGCGATATTTTTGTTACCTCGCTGATTTATAATAAAGTCATCCATATTGAGATGCGCGACGGTGTGCCCGGCCAGCAAAGCGATATGTTCAGCGAGATTAATGATCGGCTGCGCGATATTCGCACCGGAGATGATGGTGCGCTTTATATTCTGTCCGAGGGCGATAGTGGCAAATTATGGCGGGTGAGCCGCCGTTAGGCCGCCCAATGGCGGGCGCGAGTTAGCCCTTTACGCCTGCGGGCTTATGGCGTATAAACCGCCATTCCCGAAAGGGATTTTAGGAAATTCAGGAGACGCAAAATGGCTGTTCCGAAGCGAAAAGTAAGCCCCTCACGCCGTGGCAAACGCCGCGCCGCTGATGCGTTGGCAAAGCCGACATATATTGAAAACCCCGATAGCGGCGAATTGCATCGCCCGCATCATGTCGATTTGAAAAGCGGCATGTATCGTGGTCGTCAGGTGATTGACCCGCGCGATTAGGGTTTAAAAATCGAGAAATTTGGGCAGGGCTTCGTTTAACGCGCGGCCCTGTTTCTTTTGGGTCGGCGTGATATCACCATAAGCCGCCGCGCTCACGCCATGCAGGCTATTGGTCACAAATATCGCATCGGCCTGTTGCAGCGCATTGGCATCCAATAATGCCTCGCCAATTTGCCAGCCCGCCACCGCGCCCATATCCAATAAGGCATTGCGAATAATGCCCGGCAATGCGCCCTCGCTGACCGGCGGGGTTAATAAATGCGTGCCGCGCGCGATAAATATATTACCCGCCGCCGCACAGGCAATGCGGCCATGCTGATTGGCCATAACGGCCTCATCAGCGCCGACCGCCAACGCTTGCTTGCGCGCCATAATATTATCCAAATAGGCACCGGTTTTATGCGCGCTTGAGGCGGCACCGGCAAAACGCTGCACCGAGCAATCGGCCAAGCGCATAGTGTCCATGCGCGGCGGGGCGGGGCTGATATGCATCATCACATTGGCCCGGCTTTTCTCTTGCGGCACCAATCCGCGCCCGCCTCTGCCATCGCCGCCACCACCGGTGAGGCTGAGGCGCAGCACCAAGCGCGCGGCGGCCTCATGCGCGTCCAACAGCGCGCGCGCCGCGTCTTGCAGCGCGGCGGCGTCATAGGGATTATCCAAATCAAAAGCCTGACAGGCCGTCGCCAAACGCGCCAGATGCGCCTGCCAAAATTGCGGCACAGCGCTGAGCACCAATAGGGTTTCAAACACGCTTTCGCCCAGCAACACGCCGCGGTCTTGCGCCGAGAGCGCGTTATCAGCCGCGCGCAATACGCCGTTCAGCCAAATCATGCGGCATCTTTCCGGCCCTGAGTGAGGCTCAAAAAATTATCCATCATGCGGCGGCCATCGGGCGTCAAAATGCTTTCGGGATGAAATTGCACCCCGTAAAGCGGGCGGGTTTTATGCTTAAACGCCATATTCTCGCCGGTCTGGCTATGCGCCAAGGCCACGCAATTTGGCGGCAATGTTTCGACAATCAGCGCGTGATAGCGCCCTGCCTCAAACGGGTTTTCCATGCCGTCAAACAGCGCGTCGCCATGATGGTGAATGGGCGAAGCTTTGCCGTGGCGCGGCTCTTGGGCATGGGCAATCGTGCCGCCCAAATGCTGCGCCAAGGCCTGATGGCCCAGACAAATGCCCAGCACCGGCATAGAGGCGGGCAGTTTTTTCAAAAGCGGCAGGGTCAGCCCCGTTGCATCGGGGCGTCCTGGTCCGGGAGATAAAATAATCGCTTGCGGCTGCAAAGCCAGCACCGCATCGGCGTCATTGTCTTGGCGCATGATGCGGGTTTCGTGACCGGCCTCACGCGTGTAGCGCGCCAGTGTTTCGACAAAACTGTCAAAATGGTCAATGACGATAATCATCAGGCCACTTCTCCGCTCATTTTCTCTGTTTGCGTGTCGCGGGCATAATCATCCACATTCACGCCCAAAGCCGCCATCAGGTTGCGGGCTTTGGTGAGCGTCTCATTATATTCCGCCGCCGGCACACTATCAGCGACAATACCGCCGCCGACATGAAAATGGATGTCACGCGCGCTTATTTCAGCCGTGCGAATAATGATATTCGTATCCATGCGCCCATCAAAACCAATATAGCCGAGACTGCCATAGCTCGCCCCTCGCGGTGTTTGTTCATATTGATGAATGAGCTGCATGGCGCGAATTTTCGGCGCGCCGGTAATCGACCCGCCCGGAAAACAATCAGCCAAGACGCGCGCAGGCGAGACATTATCTTTCACCTCACCGCGTACCGTCGAAACCAAATGATGCAGTGTGGCGAAACTTTCTAAGGCGCAAAGCTGGGGCACATGAATGGAATGAAGCTGACAATTTTTAGCCAAATCATGCCGCAACAGGTCAACAATCATCACATTTTCAGCGCGGTCTTTTTCACTCGCCGCCAAAGCGGCTCTCACTTGCGCGTCCTCTATCGGATCGCTTTGGCGTTTTTGCGTGCCCTTAATGGGCCGCGTTTCAATATGGCCATTGCTCATCAGTAAAAAACGTTCCGGCGAGGCTGAGGCAAGGGCGCGGTCGGCCAGTCGGAAAAAGGCCGAAAACGGGGCCGCGCCAAGGCGGCGCAAACGCCGATAATAAGACAGCGCATTATCCTCGGCCGCCAGCGTCGCGCGAAAGCATTGCGCCAAATTGGCCTGAAAAATATCGCCGTCCAAAATATGTACCACCAAATCGGCAACGCTTTGGCAATAGGCTGATTTTGAAAAATTACTGCGCGGCAAATTTGCGGGCGGCGCAGGCATGGCCAGTGGCGGCAGTTTTTGATTGGGCACGCCGGTCAGTCGATTTTGCCAGCGTGAAATATCTTGGCGCGCCGCGTCCGCTCGTGCGGCGGCATTATCATGGGGCAGGCCGGTGGCAATGATAAAGCAGCGATGGGCCTGATGGTCGAAAGCCAAGACGCTGGCATAAAGCCCCAGCGTTATGGCGTCACCTTTTGCGCTATATGTTTCGCTTTGGGTGCCAAAGGCCGGCTCTAGCCCGAAGCCTGCATCATAGGCGAAAAGCCCCGCCGCACCGCCGCGAAAGGGCGGCAATTGTGCGTCAATATCGGGCGGCAAATCGGCCCAAAGAAATTTATGCGCGGCCAGTTTCTCATCCAGCGCAGCTAAACCGGCTTTGGCATTTTGCGCGGAAAAATTCAACGTCTCATAGGGCGCAAGTGCAATAAAGCTATACCGCCCCGCCGCATGCGCATTGTCGGAACTGTCGAGCCACAGGCTCATCGGCGTATCGGCATGGGGCAGAAAAGCGGCTTCGGGGTCAACCCAATCGATTTCCTCCACCAGCGCACCCGAGGGCGCGACATGCAGCAACCCGGTTGACACGCCCTTGGTCTTATCCATTAAAAGCTGTCCTTGCGGGCGCGAATTTCAGCGAACACATCAACCGCTGCCGCGCCGCTCATATTGAGATGGGCTTGAATGGCGGCGTCACTGGCGCGCAAAAACGGATTGGTGGCGCGCTCCAAGGCAATCTCGGTCGGCACGGTCGGCTTATCGGCGGCGCGCAAAGCCGCAATATCAGCCACACGTTGTTTCAGCGCATTATTATCGGGGTCAATGGTCACGGCAAAAGCCGCATTGCCGGCGGTATATTCATGGGCGCAATAAATTTGCGTGCCATCGGGCAGGGCGTTGAGCTTTTGCAGGCTGTCCCACATTTGCGCCATTGTGCCCTCAAAAACCCGTCCGCATCCAAGCGCGAAAAGACTGTCACCGACAAAGGCATGGCCATCCATGTGATAGGCAATATGGCCCAGCGTATGCCCGCCGACATTTAAAATACGCGCCTCATGCGCGCCCAGCATAACGACATCGCCATCATCAACGGTGCGGTCAATGGCCGGAATTTTATCAGCCTCACCGGCCGGGCCGGTAATGGTGCATCCGGTGGCGCGTTTGACTTCTTCATTATTACCGGCATGGTCATAATGGTGATGAGTGTTCCAAATTTGCGTCAGCGTCCAGCCGGTTTTGTCCAGCGCCGCCATAATGGGCGCGGTTTCTGGCGTGTCGATACAGGCGGTTTCGCCGCTCTCGCCATCATGCACAAGAAAGCCGTAATTATCGCTCAGGCATGGGAATTGGTAAATTTCTAACGCGGCCATTATCTGCTCCCGTTTCAGATTTCATCGCTTTTACTATAGTGTGAAAGCGCATAAGAGGGAAAGAAATGGCTGTCGATATTGTCGATTTGACGCGTTTTTATGACGGGCCTTTGGGCGCGCATGTGCAGGCGCGTCTGGTGCATGAAATCTCACGCATTTGGCCACAAGAGGCCGCGCCCAATGAGGCGGTGTTGGCCTATGGCTATGGCTTGCCGCTGGCTGATGCCCTATGGCGCGGCGCAGATTGGCATTTTCTCATGCCCGCCCAGCAAGGCGCACTGGCCCCCGAAGCCGGTGAATCGGCGGTCGCTTCGCGTACGGTGTTGGGCGATGAACGCCGCTGGCCGTTGCGCGCACAAAGCGTCAATCGTCTGATTATGGTGCATGGGCTTGAGGCGGCCAATCATCTCGATGCGGTGATGGAAGAAGCCTGGCGCGTCATGGTGCCGAATGGGCGCGCTTTATTTATCGTTGCCAATCGGCGCGGCTTTTGGGCAAGGCGCGATGGCACGCCATTTGGCATGGGGCGGCCTTTTTCATCAGGTCAGTTGCGCCAATTAATGCGCCGCACCGGTTTTGTGCAGGGCCAAACCCGACCGGCGCTTTTATTGCCACCATTTTTGCCCGAGCGCATATTGAGCTCTTTGGCATGGAGCGACCAATGGGCGGGATTTTTAATGCCGCAATTGGCCGGTGTCTGGTTGATGGAAGCGGTGAAAAAAGTGCCCGCGCCGACCGGCTCTAAAATGGCTCTGCGCTATCGCTCGGCGGCGGTCATTCGACCGGCTTTATCATCGCTCAAGCTGCCGCGCCAAATCGGCTAAAGGCGTCGCAACACAAAGACGCCTTGGTCGGCCAATAAATTGGCGCGCCGTGTCGGGCGTCCGGCATAGGCCGTGGCATGGCCGCGCGATAGGGTGATGCAGCGTTCCACCGAAAGCGACAGCACATCGCATAAATCGGCAAAATCTTTCAATGTGCATAGATGAATATTGGCGGTTTCATACCAGCTTGCTTTCAGCGCGCCGGTGACCGGCATGCGCCCTTTGGCCAGCAAGTCGAGGCGCACCCGCCAATGCCCGAAATTGGGAATGGAGACAATCAGCCGATTGCCGATGCGCGCCATTTCGCGCAGCACATCATGCGGGCGTTGGGTGGCTTGCAGGGTTTGGCTCAAAATCACCGTGTCGAACCCATTATCGGGATAATAGGATAAATCCGTATCGGCATTGCCCTGCACGACGGACAGGCCACGCGCCACACAATTATTCACGCCGCTTTGGCCGAGCTCCAGCCCGCGCCCGTCAACGCCGCGCTCATTGACCAAAAGCTCCAATAGCGCGCCGTCGCCGCAGCCAATATCCAAAACTTTGGTGTCGCGGGGAACCATATCGGCAATGAGTTTTAAATCAATGCGGTCGGCGGCGAGATTTCCGGCGGCGGCAGATTTTGGATCAATCATGGTCGCGGCCTCCCTCTATCAGCCCACGCGCCTTGGCGGCGGATTTCAAAAAGCCGCTCAGCGTGGCATGCATTTCCGGCTCATCGAGCAAAAACGCGTCATGGCCCTTATCGCTCTCAATTTCCACAAAGCTGACATTGGCACCCGCCGCGTTTAAGGCGCGCACCAGATTAACGCTTTCCGAGGTCGGAAACAGCCAATCGCTGGTGAACGACATGACGCAAAAGCGCGTTGCCGTATCTTTAAAGGCGGCGGCCAAATTGCCGTTATTTTCCGCCGCAATATCGAAATAATCCATAGCGCGGGTAATATAGAGATAGCTATTGGCGTCAAAACGCTCAACAAAACTCATGCCCTGATGGCGCAAATAGCTCTCAATCTGAAAATCCGCGTCAAAGCCATAGGTCACGCTCTCGCGGTCTTGCAGATTGCGCCCGAATTTTCGTTGCAAAGCGGTTTCCGACAAATAGGTGATATGCGCCGCCATGCGCGCCACGGCCAGCCCTTTGCGCGGATGCGCGTCTTTTTCGTAATAGGCACCGGCATGCCATTCCGGATCGGCCAAAATGGCTTGGCGTCCGACTTCGTGAAAGGCGATATTTTGCGAGCTGTGGCGCGCCGATGTGGCAATCGGCACGGCTGAGAAAACGCGCGGGCCATGCATGGCGGCCCATTCCAGCACTTGCATGCCGCCCATAGAGCCGCCAATCACACAAAACAGGCTTTCAATGCCCAAATGGTCAATCAACAGATTTTGCGCGCGCACCATATCGGCAATGGTAATGACCGGAAAATTCAGCCCATAAGGCCCGCTGCCATCGGGATTATCGGTTTGCGGCCCGGTGGAGCCGCCGCACCCGCCCAAAACATTTGAGCAAATGACGAAATATTTATCCGTATCAATCGGGCGTCCCGGGCCGACGGCTTGCGTCCACCAGCCATCGCGTCCGGTTTGCGGGTTTTCACTGGCCGGATATTGGTCGCAAGTCAGAGGGTGGCAAATTAAAATCGCATTGCTTTTATCGGCGTTGAGCGTGCCGTAAGTCGTATAGGCAAGGCTGACATGGTTGAGCGTCACGCCGCAATCGAGCTTCAGCGCAGCGCTGTCAAACAGCACTGTTTCGCTTTGCTCATTTTTGACGCCCGTCTCGCTCACCTTGCTTACCTTCTCGCTTTTGGCCGCGTGTCACCGCGTATCATTCAGCCGACCCTCATGCAGGAGCGGCGGCAAAATGTCAATCTTTCCTTTGATTTACACCCTCTCACGGCGTATGACTAGGCGCGTATGTAAGAGATTATGCAAGAGATAATGTTGGGAATGGACCGTTAAATGACTGCCGCGCTGGATAATATTCGCGCTGAAATAGACGCATTGGACGCTGATTTGCGCGCCAAATTGCTGCGCCGTGCCGAATTGGTCGCCGATATTGGTGCGGCCAAAGCGGCCAGCGGCACGCAAGGCGCGCCCTTGCGTCCGGTGCGTGAAATGCAGCAAATGCAGGCGCTGCGCGCGTGGCAACAGGCCGAAGCACCCATGCTGAGCGAAGCCGGTCTGCTGGCCATTTGGCGCGAAATTATTGGCATGGCATTGGCCCAGCAAGGCGGCATCACCATTGCCGCCTCGGCGCAAGCCATGGCTGCGGCCCGGGCGCATTATGGGGCCAGCCTTTCTTATGAGACTGTTTCTTACGACAATTTTTCCGGCACATTGAATGGTTTGGCTGAGAATGGCCGCATGATTGCCGTGTTATCTGTGGCCGAAGCCGTGGCACCCCCCGCCGGGGTCGGCATATTTGCGCGCTTGCCCCTGCTCGGCGCGGCCACGGCTTTGTGTTATGCCGCCCTACCCAAAGAAAATATGCCTGAAGAAAATATGGGCGATGATGCGGTATTTTTGGTGCGCCGCGCCGCGCCGCTGCCGGATGACATAATGGTGTATCAAGGCGCGGATTACGTATTGGTCGAAACCGCCGCCACAAATAATATGGCCGATGATGACGCCATTTGGGGGCGTTATATTACTTTGGGAGCGTCATTATGAGCGGCCCGACCCCCAAAGATGGCGTGTTGGATATGCCGGCCTATGTCGGCGGGCGCGAAGCCGTTGACGGCATCGACAATCCGTTCAAATTATCAGCCAATGAAAATCCGTTGGGCGCCAGCCCCAAGGCTTTGGCGGCGCTGGAGACTTTAGGCGACCCATCGATTTATCCCGATGGCAGCGCATTGGCCCTGCGGCAAAAACTGGCCGCCGTGCATGGGCTGGATGCGGCGCGCATTGTGTGCGGCAATGGCTCGGATGATATTTTGACCCTTTTGGCGCAAGCCTATTTGGGCGCGGGCGATGAAATGTTGCACACGGCGCATGCGTTTTTGATTTACAAGCTGGCCGGACGCGCCACCGGTGCGACACCGATTGAAGTGGCGGAAGACAATTTGACTGCCAATGTTGACGCGCTGCTGGCGGCGGTCAGCGATAAAACCAAAATCGTCTTTTTGGCCAATCCCAATAATCCGACCGGCACTATGTTGGGGCATGATGAGATTGCGCGTTTGCATGCGGGCTTGCCTGCGCATGTGCTGCTGGTGCTTGATGGCGCTTATGCCGAATATGTCGAACCGGCTCATTATCCGGCTGCGTTTGATATGGTGGCGGCGCATGACAATGTGGTGACGACCCGGACTTTCTCCAAAGCCTATGGGCTGGCGGCTTTGCGGCTGGGCTGGGGCTATTGCCCCCCGGCTGTGGCCGATGCGCTGAACCGCTTGCGTGGGCCGTTCAATACTAATGCGGCGGCGATGCAGGCCGGATTGGCGGCATTGGATGACCAAGCGCATATTGAAAAAAGCCGCGCCCATAATACGCAATGGCGCGATTGGCTGGTGCAGCAAATTGGCGGGCTTGGCATTGGGGTGCGCAGCACTGAGGCCAATTTCATCCTGTTGGAATTTGCCGATGCCGCACAAGCTGAAAATGCTGAAGCCGCCATGTGCGCCGCCGGTGTTATTCCGCGCGCGCTGACGGCTTATGGCCTGCCGACACGGCTGCGCTTAAGCGTCGGCACTGAAGCGGGAAATCGCGCTGCGGTGGCGGCCTTGGAAAATTTGGCGATAGGAGAGCCGCGTGAGTAAGCCCAATATTGCGCTTATCGGCTTGGGCCTTATCGGTTCGTCTTTGGGCCATGCGCTCAAGAAAAACGGACTGGCGGCGCATATCTCGGGCTATGCGCGCTCGGCCGAGACGCGGGCGCGGGCGATGGAAATCGGCTTTGTGGACAGCGTGCATGAAACCCCGCAAGAGGCGGTGATTGACGCGGATGTGGTGTTTTTCAACACGCCGCTCAGTGTCATAAAATCGCTGGCTGAGGACATTATTCCCGGGCTGAAAGATAATGCGATTTTAACCGATGTCGGCTCGGTGAAGGCCGGTGTGCTGAAAGAGCTGACGCCGCTTTTGGATGGGCGCATTCATTTTGTGCCGGGCCATCCGATTGCCGGCACGGAACAATCCGGCCCCGATGCGGGCTTTGCCGAATTATTTGAAGAGCGTTGGTGTATTTTGACGCCGGATGAAAATACCAGCCTGATTGCGGTGGAAGAGGTGAGCAAATTATGGCGCGGCATGGGGTCGGATGTGACCTTTATGGATGCCGACCATCATGATTTGGTGCTGGCCATTACCAGCCATTTGCCGCATTTGATTGCCTATAATATTGTTGGCACGGCGGCGCAGCTTGAAAATGATACGCGCTCGGAAGTGATTAAATATTCGGCTTCCGGTTTTCGCGACTTCACCCGCATCGCTTCATCTGACCCGATTATGTGGCGCGATATTTTTCTGTCAAATAAAGATGCCGTGCTGGAAATGCTGGGGCGTTTTTCAGAGGATTTAACGGCCCTGCAAGCGGCCATTCGTCGGGGCGATGGGCGCTATTTAGAGGATGTGTTTACCCGCACGCGGGGCATTCGCGATTCCATTATTGAAGCCGGACAAGATACGGACAGCCCGAATTTCGGTCGCGATAAATAGGCTATTTCCAGCGCGGGGCGCGGCCCAGCTTCACCCCGCCCAAATAAACGCGCTTATCTTTAAATTGCAAAGGCAGCGATAAACGGTCATTCGTGTCACCGCCCAAAGCGGCCCCCAAGCCGCCGAATAAAAGCAGTTTTCGTCGGTCGCGGCGGTCGATTAATCCAAACTCAACCAGCGCATCGGCAAAGGCCGCCAAATTGACAATATCGAGATCCAGCGTGCCATCCATATAGCCATTGGCGCGCAGCTTTACGCGCCCTTTGGCAATTAAAGAAAGCGCATCGCGTTGCAGCGTGGCGCGGGTCAGCATTATCACATCACCGGCTTGCAAAGGGCGCTCCATCAGCGCGGCAGGCACGGAGGCGGTAGCATCAAGGCGCGACAGCTTAAGCGTGGCGGCGTCTTGGGTGAGGTTTACCTGTTTGGAAACCAGCGCAATATCATAGCGGTTTTTATCGGCGCGGCGGGCATGCAAGGCCATTGTGTCGGCGCGCGCGCTGATGTTTTGCCCCAGCCAAAGCGCGCTTATATCGGGTGCGGTGGCCTCAAATGAGGCGCGGTTCAGCCCATCCGTATCAACCACGGCGCTCATTAAATTGCCCTGATGGGCGAAGCGCAATCGGCCATTATCGCCGCTGACCTCATGCGCGCCGAGAAAATCGATAATCGCATGACCGCCTTGAAACGGCATGATGGTGAAGCTCATGGCGCTATTTTGCCAGCGCAGCGGGCTGGCGGCTTCCGGGTCGCGCCAAACCGGCTGTTTGATATGCAGGCTGATACGCGCCGGAAACCCCTCACGGCTCAGCGTCTGCCATCCAAGGCCCCGCGCCGCCAATTCATCGCCAATGCGTCCGGCGACCAGCACCCACAGGCCAAAAGCGACGACCGCAATCAAGGCGAGGGCGATAATCGGTGCAAATAACGCAAAGCGCTTATGGGCTAAAAGGCGTTTCATAAATCCCCTATTGAAATCTCTCGTTAAATCCGGGCAGGCCGCTCAGCACATAGAGATAGCGCATATATTCGCCCATGAGCAGCGCCATTGTGCCTGGATAAGCATACCAATAATCAAGCCGCACATTGGGTGGCAAAACCGGATAGGCCGAGAGGCTGGTGGTCGGCATGGTGCGGCGCAACTCAAGAAAGGCGCGCGGCATATGCTGGCTGGAGGTGACAATAATCAGGCTGGAAAACCCATGCACTTCAGCCCAAAGCGCGGTTTCCAACGTATTGGCTACCGTATTGGCGGCGCGATAATCAAGGTCAATGCAGCAGCGCAAGCGCTCGGCCTCAATATCGGGCATGCGTTGCGCCATGGTGAAAATCGTGTCGAAACTTTGATTTTGATACAGCCCGCTGACCAGCAAGCGGCGGCCTTTGCCCTCGGCCAAAAGCCGCAAGCCGGTTTCAATCCGCACCGGGCTGGTGCCGGTGAACACCACAATCGCATCAGCTTGCGGCACATTATCGGGTGTCGCTTTCAGGCTTTGTGCAAAAATAATGAAAAACACCAAGAATAATAAAAACGCGCCGCTGGCCATGCCCCCAATGGTTGAGAGCATTTGCTTGCGGCTGTTTCGTTCGTCCTCCCCAAAGCGCGACATGGCAGGCTCTAAATTTGTGTCCGCAGGCGGCGCAAAACATAACGCCGCGTCACTTGCCAACTCAGCCCAATCGCCGCAATCGGCATGGGCAAAAGCAGGATGAGGAAATTGCCGTCACGGGCCTCGGCCACCAAACCGCCCAGCGTATAGAAAAACACCATCGCCGCGGCCAAACCAATGGCCGCCGCCAGCGCCGTGCGGCCGATAAAATGCGCTTCAAAGCGGCGCGAAATATAGCCGTCTTGGGCGCCGATTTGGTGCAACACGTGAATGATTTCCTCATTGGCCAAAAGGCCGGCGCGGGTGGCAAATAAAATCACCATCGCCGTTGCCAGCGTCACCATGGTCAATACCAAAGCGGCGAAAAGCTGCAAGGCATTGGCCGTGCTTTCCAACGTCTCGCGCCACTGGCCATGCGTGTCCAATCTGGCGCCCGGGGCAATGGCCCGAATTTGCGCCGATAAGGCTTGTGTGGCGGGCGGGTTATCAGGATTGGGCGTCACCTCAATCAAGAGCGGCAGCGGCATGTCCTCGCCAATATTGCCGGTGCCCAGCCACGGCTCCAACAGCGCGATAAGGTCGTCGCGGGTCAATACGCGAAAACTCTCAATGCCCGGGGCGGCGCGCAATTCACGCAACACATTGGGCAATTGCTCCTCAGCCGAAAAATTAGCCGTCTCGACAATCTGCACGGATAAGGCGCTGGTGGCGCGTTGCAGCCATCTATCGGCGGCGCGGTCGGCCAATAGGCTACAGCCCAAAGCGAGGCAGGCCAGAAAAGTCATCACCATGGTAACGGCGCTGAGCGCCGGTCCGGCCAAGCTCTCGGGCGGCAAAAGGGTTATTTTGGCAGCGCGGCTCATAGGTGCGGGCCTTTATCAATGGGTGGCATATCACCGGCTGGCATATCATCTGGTCGTGCGTCGCGCACCAAACCGATTTGCCCCTTATCTAAATGCAGACGCGGGAAATCAAAATTTTCCCATAATTGTCGGTCATGAGTGGCAATGACAATCGTCGTGCCCATTTTATTCAGCTCAATCAGCAGGCGCAAAAGCCGCTGGCCAATTTCCGGGTCCACATTGCCGGTCGGCTCATCGGCAATAATAATGCGCGGGCGGGTAATCACGGCGCGCGCAATGGCGGCGCGTTGTTGTTCGCCGCCTGACAGGGTTTCGGGCAGCGCGTCAAGGCGCTCGCCAAGCCCGACCCAGTTCAACAACTCAACCGCATTTTCATGCCAATAGCTGTGTTTATGACCGGCAATGCGCAGCGGCAGGGTGATGTTTTCATAAACCGTCAAATGGTCAATCAGCCGAAAATCTTGAAACACCACGCCAATATGGCGGCGCATCAGCGCACGGTTTTTGCGCGATTGGGCAGCCGTGTCATGGCCCATTAAATAAACCCGCCCTTGGCTCGGTGCATGGGCTAGAAAAATCAATTTCAGCAATGAGGTTTTGCCCGCGCCCGATGGGCCGGTGAGAAAACGAAATGCCCCTTGCGGAATATCGAGATTGATATTGCGCAAAACTTCCGGCCCCTGATGATAGCGCAGGGAAACATTGTCAAGTCGGATCATGGGATTGATTCTAAGGGTTTTTCAGAATCAAAACCAACATTAAAGCCAGTCCGGAATCGCTTCTCCGGCCAGCAGGCCTTGATAATCAGGGCGCGCGCGCACAATCGCCCATTTTTCGCCATCAACCAGAACCTCCGGCGCAGGCAGGCGCGTATTATAGGCCGAGCCGAGCACCGCCCCATAAGCACCGGCGGCGAAAATCGCCAACAGCGCCCCGCTTTCCAAAACCGGCAAATCGCGGTCAAGACCCAGATAATCGCCGGTCTCGCATACCGGCCCGACCACATCCCATTGCTTAATGGCGGCGTCATGCGCGCCCGTATCCTCGTCAATCGGCGCAATATGGTGATGCGCGCCATAAAGCGTCGGGCGCATTAATTCGGTCATGGCGGCGTCAACAATCATGAAGTTTTTCGCCTGGCCTTGTTTGGTGCGAATGACCGAGGTCACCAAAATTCCGGCATTGGCGGCGATTAAACGCCCCGGTTCCAGCATAATCATGCAGCCGCTATCGCCCAGCGTATCGGCAATAATTTGTGCATAAGCCGACGGGTCGGGCGGCGTATCATTATCGCGTCCATAAGGCACGCCCAAGCCGCCGCCCAAATCAAGGCGGCGAATATCATGGCCGTCAGCGCGCAAATCAGCCAAGAGGCCGGCGATTTTTTCAAAGGCGCGGCGAAACGGCTCAAGCTCGGTAATCTGGCTGCCAATATGAATATCAATGCCGCTTGCCGTCACCCCGTCCAGCGCTTCGGCATGGGCAAAAGCGGTGCGCGCTTCTTCCCACGCAATGCCGAATTTATTTTCAGCCTTGCCGGTGGAGATTTTTTCATGCGTGCCCGCATCAATATCAGGATTGACCCGCAGCGCGATATGCGCGGTTTTTCCCATCGCCGTGGCGGTGTCTGCCAATAGGTCAATTTCCGACAGGCTTTCCACATTAAATTGCAAAATGCCGACGGCCAGAGCGGCGCGCATTTCTTCGGCGGTTTTGCCAACCCCGCTAAAGACAATTTTCTCAGCCGGCACACCGGCCTCTAAAGCGCGGCGCAATTCGCCTTGCGATACAATATCGGCACCTGCGCCCAATTGCGCCAATGTGGCGATGACGGCGAGATTGGAATTGGCTTTGACCGAATAGCAAATCAGCCGCTCGCTCAGTCCGGCTTCGGCCAAAGCCTCATCGAGAACAGTATAATGGCGGCGCAAAGTGGCCGCCGAATAGCAATAAAACGGCGTGCCGACAGCCTCAGCCAAAGCGGCAATGGGCAGTTGCTCAGCATGCAGCGTGCCATCGCGATAGGTGAACTCATCCATAAGGCACGGCCTCCAAATGCAACGTGATAGAGTGTTTCAGCGTGGTCAGGGCGGGGCGGCTCAAATCGCCGCGCTTGCCGCAAGCGCTCAGGCCGACACTCAATAATAGGCACATGAACACCAAAGTGAGACGCCGCGCCATTATGCGTTTTCTTTCAGCCAGTTTTGCCAATGGCTGACGCGCGCGCGCACCCCATCGGGCGCTGTGCCGCCAAAGGCCTGCCGCGAGGCAACCGAATTTTCAACACTTAAAACCGTGAACACATTATCGGTAATCGCCGCTTCGACTTTTTGCATATCGGCCAGTGACAGCGCGTCCAGCGCGCAGCCTTTTTTCTCGGCCAGCGCAACCAAAGCACCGGTCACATGATGGGCTTGGCGAAACGGCAATCCGGCTTCGCGCGCCAGCCAATCGGCCAAATCCGTCGCCGTCGAATAGCCGCTACCCGCCGCCTTATGCATTGCATCGGCGTTAATGCTCAGCGCGTCCATCATGCCGCTCATGGCAGCGAGGCAAAGCGAAATACTGTCCAGCGCGTTAAACACGCCTTCCTTGTCTTCTTGCATGTCTTTGGAATAAGCCAAAGGCAGGCCCTTCATGACAATCATCAAGCCGCCCAGCGCGCCGATAATGCGGCCGGTTTTGGCGCGAATAAGTTCGGCTGCATCGGGGTTACGCTTTTGCGGCATAATGGATGAGCCGGTGGAATAAGCGTCCGGCAGATTGAAAAAGCCATAAGCCGGGCCGGAGAAAATCACAATCTCTTCGGCCAGGCGCGACATATGAGTGGCGCAAATCGCCGCCGCCGATAAGGCTTCCAGCGCAAAATCGCGGGCCGATACGGCATCCATACTATTGCCCATAGGCGCGTCAAAACCCAAAGCCGCCGCCGTCATATGGCGGTCAATGTCAAACCCCGTTCCGGCCAAAGCCGCCGCACCGAGCGGGCTTTCATTCATCCGCTTATGGGCGTCATGAAACCGTCCGGCATCGCGCGACAGCATTTCAACATAGGCCAAAAGATGATGGCCAAATGTCACCGGCTGGGCCGGTTGCAAATGCGTAAAGCCGGGCATAATCGTATCGGCATGAGCCTCGGCTTTAGCCGTCAATACGCCCATCAGCGTATGAATTTGCGTGCCGATATGAGCCAGCGCATCGCGCACATAAAGCCGAAAATCGGTCGCCACTTGGTCATTGCGCGAGCGCGCCGTATGCAGCCGCCCGGCCGCATCACCGATAAGCTCAGCTAGCCGCGCTTCAATATTCATATGAATATCCTCCAGCGCGCGCGAAAATTTAAACTCTCCGGCGTTAATTTCTGCCTCAATTTGGTGTAAACCTTGAGCGATGGACGCGCCATCTTCGGCAGAAATAATGCCCTGTTTGACGAGCATTTCCGCATGCGCCAGCGAGCCGCGAATGTCTTGTGCAAACAAACGCTGGTCAAAGCCGATGGAAGCATTAATTTCTTCCATAATATCGTCGGGGCCGCCACCAAACCGACCGCCCCACATGCGGTTACTCATATTCCACTCCTCTAGGAGAATAAAATGTCATCACGCGTCACTGTCTCACAGATTACCCGATTTGTCCGCCGCCAGAAGTTTGTTTTGGCGGGGCTTATCATTGTGATGAGCGTCGGCGCTGTGTCCCTATACACGAAGCCCGCCAATCAAGGCAACCCGCAGCTTTCTGAAAATATGAGCCAAGACGGCGCGCCGCCATTGGCCAAGTTTATCACCCATGCCGCGCCCAAAATCTTGCCGACACTGAATGTTCAGAAAGCCGATGGCCAGCCAACCACGCTGGCCGCCATTGCCAGCGGCAATGAACCGGCGCAAGCGAGCGGTTTGACATTGGTGAATTATTGGGCGACTTGGTGCGCGCCTTGCCGCAAAGAAATGCCGCAGCTTGACGCTTTGGCGGCGCGTTATGACGGGCGCGGGGTGCGCGTCATAACCCTATCGGTTGACCGCTCCGGCGCGCCAAAGGGCGAAAAGTTCCTCAATGAATTGGGCGTGACAAATCTCGAGCGGCTTTATGATCCCAGCTATAAATCAGCCCGCGCCGTCGGGCTTATCGGCCTGCCGACAACCCTTTTATTGAATGGAGAGGGACATGAAATCGGACGGCTGGCCGGCGAGGCCGATTGGGATTCGCAAGCGGTGCATCGCCTATTGGATTATTATTTGGAAAATTAGCGCGTCGGCACGGGCGCATCGCCCGCATAATCGTAAAAGCCGCGACCGGTTTTGCGGCCCAGCCACCCGGCTTCGACATATTTTACCAAAAGCGGGCAGGGGCGATATTTATCATCACCCAAACCGTCTTGCAGCACTTGCATGATGGACACGCAAGTATCCAGCCCGATGAAATCGGCCAATTGCAACGGCCCCATGCGATGATTGGCACCCAAACGCATAGCTTCATCAATGCTTTCAATCGAACCGACACCCTCATAAAGCGCAAAAGCCGCCTCATTAATCATCGGCAGCAAAATGCGATTGACGATAAAGGCCGGATAATCTTCCGACACGGCGGCAGTTTTGCCCAGCTTGGCGACCAGCGCCTCGGCTGCTGCGAATGTGGCATCATTGGTGGCCATGCCGCGAATAAGCTCAACCAGCTTCATCACCGGCACCGGATTCATGAAATGCATGCCGATAAACTGCTCAGGGCGCGGTGTGGCCGCCGCCAAGCGCGTGATGGAAATGGAGGAGGTGTTGGAGGCGATAATGGCGGTATCAGAGACCACCGCGCTCACGGCTTTTAGAATGTCGATTTTAACCGCTTCATTTTCGCTGGCCGCTTCAATCACCAAATCGGCATCGGCCAAGCGGTTCATATCACCCGCCGCTTCAATACGCGCCAAAGCGGCATCGCCATCGGCTTGGCTGATTTTCTCAGATGCGATTTGGCGGTCGAGATTTTTGGCAATAGAGGCCAGCCCGGCGTCAATTTGGCTGTCGCCAATATCATTGAGCAAAACGCGCAAGCCCGAAAGCGCAAGCACATGGGCAATGCCGCAGCCCATTTGGCCGGCACCGATAATCGCAACGGTTTTAATATCAGCCATAAAAGGCGGGCGGGGCGAAAGGCCGGATTATAATCCGGCCTTACCCAGCTCTTCTTCCAATTCCGGCACGGCGGTGAATAAATCGGCCACCAGACCATAATCGGCAACTTGGAAAATCGGGGCTTCTTCGTCTTTGTTAATCGCAACAATGACTTTCGAATCCTTCATACCGGCCAAATGCTGAATGGCACCTGAAATGCCGACAGCAATATAAAGCTCGGGCGCAACCACTTTACCGGTTTGGCCGACCTGATAATCATTTGGCACAAATCCGGCATCCACAGCGGCGCGAGAGGCACCAACAGCGGCCCCCAGCTTGTCAGCGACTTTTTCCAACATTGGGAAATTATCGCCCGATTGCATGCCACGACCGCCGGAAACGACGATTTTGGCCGAGGTCAATTCAGGACGGTCAGATTTGGTCAATTCTTCATTCACAAATTCAGACAGGCCCGGATTATCGGCGGCACTGGCGGCTTCGACCGCCGCACTGCCACCATCACCGGCCGCTTGGAAAGCGGTTGAGCGAATGGTCACGGCTTTTTTGGCTTCGGTGGTTTTTACGGTCTGAATGGCATTGCCCGCATAAATCGGACGCTCAAATGTATTGGCGTCAATCACGGCGGTGATGTCAGAAATTTGACTGCAATCCAGCAATGCCGCAATGCGCGGCATAAAGTTTTTGCCATTGGTTGAGGCCGGTGACGCTATGGTCGCATAGCCATCGGCCAATGAGACAACCAAAGCCGCCATAGGCTCAGCCAGTTGTTTGGCATATTGCGCATCATCGGCCAGCAGCACTTTGGCGACACCGTCCAATTTGGCGGCGGCATCGGCGACAGCGGCACAGCCGCTACCGGCGACCAGCACATGGCACTCACCACCCATTTGCGCGGCTGCTGTGGCGGCCTTTACGGTCGCATCAGCAAGGGTTTCATTATTATGTTCGGCAATCAGCAGCGTATTCATTACAAAACTCCTGCTTCGTTTTTCAGCTTGTCGACCAATTCGCCGACGGTTTCTACTTTAACACCGGCTTCGCGTTCTGCCGGTTCGGCCACTTTGACAATTTCAAGACGCGGCGCGGCATCAACGCCGTATTCCGCCAATTCTTTTTCGTCAATCGGCTTCTTCTTGGCCTTCATGATATTGGGCAGAGACGCATAACGCGGCTCATTCAAACGCAAATCCGTGGTGATAATGGCGGGCATGGAAAGCTTGACACTTTGCAGGCCACCATCAATTTCGCGGGTGACATTCACCTTATCGCCATCAAGGCCAAGCTCTGAGGCGAATGTGCCTTGGCTCCAGCCCAATAGGGCGGACAGCATTTGACCGGTCTGATTATTGTCACCATCAATGGCTTGCTTGCCGAGAATAACCAAATCGGGGCTTTCGGCCTCAACAACCGCTTTCAGCACTTTGGCAATGCCCAGCGGTTCCAAATCATCATCGGTCTTGACCAAAATGCCGCGATCGGCACCCATGGCCAGGGCGGTGCGAATGGTTTCTTGCGCTTGGGTCGGGCCGACTGACACAACGATAATCTCAGTGGCTGTTCCGGCCTCTTGCAGGCGCACAGCCTCTTCAACGGCAATCTCGCAAAACGGGTTCATCGACATTTTGACATTGGCCAAATCGACGCCGGTTTGGTCCGGTTTGACGCGAATTTTGACATTATAGTCAAGCACGCGTTTGACGGGGACAAGGATTTTCATATTCGTTCTCCACTTATGCGGCCCGGTTTTTTCAAAGCAAGACCAGTATGGCAATTTCTTTACGCATTTGACCGAAATAAGTCAATTGACGAGCCGCCTTAAGCCTGCGTCAAAATGCGCCCCGTAAGCGCGATGACGCCGCGCCCGTTTAAGCCGCGGTCACGGCTTTTTTTACCGATTGGCGCCGGGTATCCATTTGACGTCATTTTTGCCGTTTTCATTGGCGACACGCGCCGCCACAAATAATAAATCCGAGGCGCGATTAATGAATTGCCGCGCCGGTTCGGAAAACTGCTCGCCCGCTTCCATGGCCGCGCTGAGACGCCGCTCGGCACGGCGCATTAAAGTGCGCGCCAAATGCAAATAGGCCGCCGCCTCTGACCCGCCGGGCAAAACAAAACTGTCGAGCGGCTCAAGCTTGTCATTCAGAGTGTCAATTTCACTTTCCAAACGCGCCACTTGCTGCGCCGTCACCCGCAAGGGTTCAAAATCATCCGTATCGGGGGTCGCCAAATCTGCGCCCAAATCAAACAAGTCATTTTGCAGGCGGCTCAATAGCGCGTCCAATTCATCGCCTTTTGTATGCAGCCGCGCCATGCCCAAAGCGGCATTGGTCTCATCAACCGCGCCATAAGCGGCAATGCGCGCATCATGTTTGGCGCGGCGTGTGCCATCGGCCAAAGCCGTGCTGCCATCATCGCCGCTGCGCGTGTAGATTTTGTTCAATTTAACCATTTAGCGTCCTGCCAGATAAAAGCCCAACATCACCAAAACCACTGTGGCAAATTGCAGGCCGACACGCCAGCGCATAAGTTTTTGTGACAGCGAGGCCTCGCCGCCGCGCAACATATTGCCCAGACCGGCCAGCAAAACCAGCACCACGGCAATCAATCCGACAGGTATTAGATAATTGATAAAACTCATTTTTCTCTCCGGCTCGCGGCCTATTAACCAATTGATTCTTTGCTTAGGTTTTTTGCGGCAGACGGCGGGCAATAATATCGGCCTGAATTTCTGCTGCGCCCTCAAAAATATTCAAAATGCGCGCATCGCATAATATCCGGCTGACCGGATATTCCATCGCAAAGCCATTGCCGCCATGCACTTGCAGCGCATTATCCGCCGCCGCCCAAGCCACACGCGCCGCCAATAATTTGGCCATGCCCGCCTCAAGGTCGCAGCGTTTATCGGCGTCTTTGGTGCGCGCTGCAAAATAAGCCAATTGCCGCGCCGCCAAAATTTCTGCCGCCATCATCACCAGCTTGCCCGAGACGCGCTCAAATTGATAAATCGACTTGCCGAATTGGGCGCGGTCACGCGCATAGGCAAAGCCCAGCTCAAGCGCATTTTGCGCCACCCCAATGGCGCGCGCGGCGGTTTGAATACGCGCACTTTCGAAAGTCTGCATTAATTGCTTAAAGCCCTTGCCGGTTTCGCCGCCCAAAACGGCATCCTCAGGCACGGCAAAGCCGTCAAAGGCAATGTCATATTCCTTCATGCCGCGATAGCCCAAGACGCCAATCTCGCCGCCTTGCATGCCGGGCGCGGGAAACGGTGTCTCATCCGTGCCGCGTGGCTTTTCGGCCAAAAACATGGTCAGCCCGCCATGGCCTTTATTTTCAGGGTCGGTGCGCGCCAAAAGCGTCATCACATCGGCGCGCGCGCCATGGGTAATCCAAGTTTTGGCCCCGATAATTTGATAGCCCTTATCGGTTTTCTCGCCGCGTGTTGCCAGCGCCGCCAAATCAGAACCGGTATTGGGTTCGGTAAACACCGCCGTCGGCAATAGGCTGCCATCGGCAATGGCCGGGAGATATTTTTCTTTTTGCGCCTGTGTGCCGTTTTGCAAAATCAATTCGGCGGCAATATCCGTGCGTGTGCCCAAAGAGCCGACACCAATATAGCCGCGCGATAATTCTTCCGATACGACGCACATGGCTTGCTTGCCAAGCCCCATGCCGCCAAAGGCTTCGGGCACGGTCAGGCCAAACACGCCCAGACCGGCCAGCTCGTCAATCAGCGGCAGCGGAATAAGCGCATCCTTCAAATGCCAATCATGGGCAAAGGGCGCGACTTTTTCATCGGCAAAGCGGCGAAACTGGTCGCGTATCATCATATGGGTTTCATCAAGACCGGCATCGGCTTCCAGCGTCCCGCTTTCGGCCATCAGCACCGCCACCTCGCGGCGGCGCGCTGCCGTATTGCCGTGCGCCATTAAATCCTTAATCGCCGCATGGTCAAAACCCGGCAATGCGTCAATGCCCATATCGGCGGGGCGCACCATCTCGCCCTGGCTCATGGGCAGCCCGCCTTGTAGCTGGCTTAAATATTCACCGGTAATGATGAGGGTTAAGTGGTGTTCCAGCGGGCCAAAGCGATGGGCGTCCTGCATGGTGGCGGCATAGCGCGCCATTTGGTCGAGCGTCTCGATATATGTCGCCGCCCAAGCGCGGCCATGGGCGCAAAATTGGTCGCTCTCAGCCGGTAGCGGCGTCGCCAAAGCGGCGCGCATATCGGCCAAAAGCGGCGGCAAAGCGGCCAGTTGCGCCAAAAGGGCTTGGTCATCAGGCATCGGAATATGTTCTGCGGCACTCATGGGCGAGAGAGTATCGCTTTTTGACGCCTTGGCAAGCCATTGGCGCGTGACATGGGGGCGCGATTACGCCGCAGGGCTAACCCTGCCCGAAAGGCGGCGGCAGCAAGGCCATCACCTCATCAAGGCGCATGCCCTCTTGGCGCAAATTGCGAAAACCGCTATCGCCGGCTTGTTTGGACAGACGCCGACCGCTCACATCGCGCACCAAAGGATGATGCAAATAATCGGGCTGCGGCAGGTCGAGCAGTTTTTGCAATAAAACATGAATGGCGGTGGCGGCTTGCAAATCTTGCCCGCGCGTGACTTGCGTCACGCCTTGCGCCGCATCATCCAGCACCACGGCGAGGTGATAGCTGGTCGGCACATCTTTGCGCGCCAGCACCACATCACCAAATAAAGCAGGGTCAAGCGGTATGGTTTGAGCCTCAGTTTTAGCCTCAGTTTCAGGCTCAGTTTTAGCCTCAGTTTCAGCCTCAGTTTCAGAGGGGGCATAACATTCCCGATAGTTCAGCTTTTGCGAGACGACGCCAAGCGCCTTTGTCATATCCAACCGCCAGCAATAGGGCTTGCCTTCCCATATGAGTTTTTTGCGCCTGCTTTCGGGCAGCTCGCGATAAAGGCCCGGATAAAGCGGCGCGCCATCCGGGTCGCGCGGCCAATCCGGCTTGTCTTGAGTGGCAGCCAAAATATCACCGCGTGTCGCCCAGCATGGATAGACCAAATCTTGCGCCCGCAATTTGGCCAGCGCCGCCTCATACACATCAAAGCGCGTCGATTGCACCATGACGGGTTCGGGCCATGTCAGCCCCAACCAGTCCAGGTCTTGATAAATGCCCTCGGTGAAATGCGGGCGGGCGCGCCCAATATCAATATCCTCAATACGCAGCAAAAAACTGCCATTCGCATCGCGCGCGGCTTTGGCCGCCATCAGCGCGGCATAAGCATGCCCCAAATGCAGCCAGCCATTCGGGCTTGGCGCAAAGCGGGTGATAAATTTTTTGGCTTCTTTCATTACTCGCCTTCCTGCGCCATATTGGGGTGTGATGCAAATATATAAGAACAGCAATGACCTGACCACTGCATTGGAAGCGCTGGCCGCCAAGGATAAAAAACTGGCCGCGGCCTTTGAGGAATATGGCACACCGCCTTTGCGTAAACGCCGCGCCGGATTTGCCGGATTGGCGCAATTACTCATCAGCCAGCAAGTCTCAACGGCGGCGGCGGCGACCATTCATCAACGCTTTGAAACGCTTATCGGCGAGGTGCGGCCGGAAAATCTGTTGGCCTTATCGGATGCCGAATTGAGCGGCTGTGGCCTGTCGCGGCCCAAGCAACGTTATTTGCGTATTCTCGCCGAGGCGATAATCTCGGGCGCGCTGGATTTGCCCAAACTGCATAAGGCCGATAATGAGACCATATATAAAGCCTTGGTCGCATTGACCGGCATTGGCCCGTGGACGGCGGAATGTTATTTGCTGTTTATCCTGCGCCGCGCCGATATGTTTCCCGCCGGTGATTTGGCGCTGCAACAGGGTGTGCGCATAATGTATGGGCTTGATGCAAAGCCCGATGCCGAGACGCTGCGCGCCTTTGCTGCGCGTTGGGCACCCTATCGCGGCGCGGCGGCGCGGCTTTTATGGACCTATTATAATGGCGAGCAAGCCAAAAACCGCTAGGCCGTCGCCCCCGCCTTATCCGGTCGGCCTGACTTGCAAGAGACGGGCTGACATGTCACATTTCCGTCGAAGCGCCATTTTAGGCATAATAAAAAGGCGCGGAATGATTCGTTGAGTGCGCGTAATTCGAAGAGGTATTATCGGAGATTACACCATGCATAGGACCGGTTCAGAGGCGATAGAATTTGTTAAGGCCGCACCGCCTGATTTCAGAAATCCGGCGTCTTGTCCGGCTTTGGTTCTCAATGCGGATTTCCGACCGCTCAGCTATTACCCACTTTCTTTATGGTCTTGGCAGGATACGCTAAAGGCGGTTGTGCTGGATCGCGTCAATATCGTGTCGCATTACGACACGGTGGTTCATTCCCCCTCAACCGAATTTGTGCTGCCCAGCGTGGTATCGCTGAAAACCTACGTAAAGCCGCCGCGTCATCCGGCCTTTACGCGCTTTAACGTGTTTTTGCGCGATGGGTTTTCCTGCCAATATTGCGGTGCGCCGCGTGATTTGACATTTGACCATGTGATTCCGCGCCGCGCCGGTGGCCGCACCACTTGGGAGAATGTGGTCGCCGCATGCAGCCCGTGCAATCTCCGCAAAGGCGGTCGCATGCCGAAAAAAGCGGGCATGGTGCCGCGTCAAACGCCGCATCAGCCGACGGTTTATGAATTGCATGAAAACGGGCGCAAATTTCCGCCCAATTACTGCCATGAAAGCTGGCAGGATTATCTCTATTGGGATACCGAGCTTGAGCCTTAAGCCTTAACGGGACGGCTAAATTTTTTCCGAGGCGCGAATGGCGACACGGCAGCCAAAGCGAATGAGGCGGCTCATCGCCTCATATGCGGGCGCGTCTTCAGCACCATTTTCCAAAGCCGTATGTTTATGCTCCGCCTCATCGGCGCGAAATTTCTCAATTTTTTTGGCCAATGCCTTATCCGCCTTGTCTTGACTGTCGGCCAAAGCCTCAAGCTGGGCGGCATAATGCGCGTCAATTTCTGTTTCAACCGCGGCGGTGCAGGCCATGGCGGCTTTCTCACCCATCAGCGCGGTGGCGGCGCCCAGCGCAAAACCGGCCGCGTCCCAAAACGGGCCCAGCGCGGTCGGGCGAATATCGCGCTCGGTGATGAGCGCGTCAAAATAAGCCAAATGCTCTTGTTCTTGTTCGGCCATATGCGCCACCATGGCGGCGGTTTTTTCTTTGCCTTTGATTTTATCGAACACGGCTTTTTGGCCGTCATAAATACGCACCGCGCCATGCTCACCGGCATGGTCAACGCGTATCATTTCCGCCAATCGTCTCTTTGTGCTCATGGTAAAGCCTCGCCCTTAAACCTTTTCATCATGCGTCGGATATAAAGACAAACCGGCCAGCCCCACACATGCAATCAGATTATAACCGGCCAAAGACACGCCGAATAGGGTGAAGGATGGGGCATCACAGCGCACCATGCTGGAGGATTTAAGCGCTTCCAAAAGGGCGCTTGTATCGCTGGCTTGCAGGCCGCCGCCGCCGCATGTGGCCGGACCTAACCAAAAGCCATATTCAATACCGGCGTGATAAAAAGCCAGTCCGGCATTGGCCAGAAAAATAATGCCAATCGTACGCAGCAGGCCGTGCATGGCGGCGGGCGATTTTTCGGTATAGACATAAGCAAGCGCCAGAAGCGGCAGGGCGACAAAATACGCCATGCGCTGTTTTAAACACAAAGCACAGGGCAATAGCCCGCCCGCATATTCAGAGGCCAGCGCCGTGCCGATGACCAGCAAAGCCAGCACAAAAACCAGTGCGAGGCGCGCCCGCAAGGGATGAAAAAGCGTCATAAAAGAAATGATGCGCGTCATGAAAAAGACCCCAACAATAAAAACCCGCCCAATAACAGCACGACAAAGGTTAAGGAAAGGATATTGAAATAGCGGTCGATGAATTTTTGGATATTCGGGCCGAAATAATAAACCAGAGCAGCGACACCGAAAAAGCGAATGCCGCGTCCGGCCAGACTGGCCAGCAAAAACGGCAGCAGGGCCAAGCCGCTGGCACCGCTGGCAATGGTGGCGACTTTAAACGGCAAAAAGCTGATGGCCGCGGCCAAGACAATCCACACGCCCCAATCATCATAAAAAACAGTGAAGCGGTCAAAAGCCGCGCTGCCATTATAAAAGGCGACAATGGGCTGGCCGATGGCCTCCCAAAAAACATGGCCAATGGCATAGCCGAGAAGCGCGCCCAATACCGAGGCCAAGGTGCAGATAAAGGCATAGCGCCAGGCTTTGGCGCGCGCCGCCAATATCATCGGCACCAGCATGACATCGGGCGGCACCGGAAAAAACGAGCTTTCGGCAAAAGACACACCGGCCAAAGCCCAGGGGGCGCGGCGATGGCCCGATAAGCGCAAAGTGCGTTCATAAATCGTGCGAAGCAAAGCAAACATGGCCGCACCCTAAACCTGCCAAATGCGCGTGAAAAGATGTTTTTGTGGCGGCCGATTTAAAGTAGCATCGCGCCATGAGCGCTTTGGTCAAACGTCTGGGTCACTTTCTGTCAACTTTATTTGGGCTTGCGGGCATTTCCATGACGGTCAGCCTGCGCCACGGCCTGACCATTGCCGGTATTGGTATTATTATCGGCGTGGTGGTGGCCTATGCCGCTTTGGTTTCCTTCGCCACAGTCGAATTGCTGCTGGCGCAATGGCGGCCCAATGATGATTTGCTGAAAGTCGGCTTTCACGGCTTTCATTGGCACTGGCTGCTTATCCCCATGCTGGCCGGTTTGGCCATTGGCTTATTGTTGAATTGGTTGGCTCCACAACCGCCGGTCGAATTGGCCGATGTCATTCATGCCGCGCATAAGCCCGACCCGCAAGTCTCGCGCACGGGCGGCTATGTCAGTCTTTTGAAATCTGTTTTGGCTTTGGGCGGCGGCTCGCCCACCGGTCTTTACGGCCCGCTTGTGGTGCTGGGTGCCAGCCTTGCCGCCAGCATGAAACGCTTCACCCGCTTATCGCCGCATTTTGGCGAAATGGCTTTGGGCGCGGGCGTGGCGGCGGCCATCTCAGCGGCTTTCTCGGCCCCTTTGGCGGGCATTATTTTTGCCCATGAGGTGGTGCTGCGGCATTATTCATTGCGCTTTTTCGCCCCCGTCACCCTGGCCTCGGCAACGGCTTATGTGTTTTCCGGTGAGGTGTTGAACCAGCATATTGTCATGCTGCCCATATTGCAGACGCGCATGGCCGGGCCGCTGGATATTATATTGCTGCTGGTCTTGGGTTTAATGGCCGGATTTTTGGCCGTCGGGCTGATGCGCGGGCTGAACTGGCTGCGCGGACGCATGGTGGCTTTGCCCCTGCCGCTATGGGCGCGGCCCGTCTTGGCCGGATTATTGGTCGGCATTTTGGCGCATTTTGCGCCGGGTATTTTCGGCCCCGGCCTTGATGTGATTTCCGCCATGTTGCAGGGCGATTTATCGGGTTTTGATTTATTGATTTTATTGGGGCTGAAAGCCGTGGCGGCGGGCTTTTGCCTGACGCTTTATTTCCACGGCGGCATTGTCGCGCCCGCCTTGTTTGTCGGCGCGGCATTGGGCGGCTTGGCGGCGGCGGCGTTTGCACTGCTCAGCCCGATGACCGGCTATGTGCCCGATAGCGGCTTATTTGTGCTGGCCGGTATGGCGGCCATGGGCTCGTCCGTTTTGGGCGCGCCCTTGGCGGTGATTTTGCTGAGCTTTGAATTATCGCAAAACTATGCCGCCACCACGGCAATTATGGTGACCATTGTAACGGCCAATCTTTTGACCTCGCGGCTTTATGCGCGCTCGGTATTTGAACCGCAATTATTGGCGCGCGGGGTGGATTTGTCTTTGGGGCGCGAAAACCTCGCCTTGCAGGCCATTAAAGTGACGCAGCTTATGGCCCCTGATTTTGTGACGCTCAGCGATAAAGCCAGTGTCGATGAGGCGGTTCAGCAAATGGCCAAAGCGCAGTGCGCCGAGGCGCATTTACAAGATGATAAAGGCCAATGGGTCGGCAAATTATGTCTTTACGCTTTGGTGGCGCGACATGGCGATGAGGCCGCGCGCGCTTATATGGAAGCGACGCCGCTGGTTTTGCAGGCGCATCAAACCGCGCTGGCAGCGCAGCAAGCCATGGCTGATTTTATCGGCGAGGCTGTGCCGGTGCTGGAACAGGGCAAGCTTATCGGCATTATTCATGAGGCCGATTTATTTGCCCATGCGCGCATGGTGACGCGCAGCATTTGGCAACATGACCATGATGATGATGTGCGCGACCGTGCCGCATTTGATTTTGGTGATAGCGTCAAAAGATAGCGTTTCAGCGATTGACGCGCCATTGATTATCGGGCAAATGAAGGGGGCTGGTCGGCCCTTGTGGCGGAATTGGTAGACGCGACGGATTCAAAATCCGTTTCCTTCACGGGAGTGGCGGTTCGAGTCCGCCCAAGGGCACCAGCAAACCTCCGCAAAAGTTACGGTAACCTGTTGTAATTGATAAACAATTTAGTGTTTGTCAAAACAGGGGTAGACCATATGGTAGACCAAATCTGCACATATCTTTTCCAAAAGCGGGGCATATTTTACTATTCAAGAAGAGTGCCAAAAGAGCTGCAGCCTAAAGTTGGCCGCCAACGCATCATCGTTTCTTTAAAAACAAAAAGCCCTACAAAGGCCAATAGCCTTGGCCAACTCGTCACTCAAAAGCTTGATGAAGAATGGTTGCTACTAAGATTAGGTAAGCAGCTTGGGCTTGCGTCAGGCTCAACACAAAACCTTGCCCCTTCTCTTTCAGCAACACTTCGGCACTACCTAAAGCTGCGTGGCAAAGACAAAGCGAAAAACTTCCATCAAACGGCCCATCGCAACATCAAGCTGGTCATCAAGATGTTTGGTGACAAACCACTAAATGAATATTCCAGTATTGAGGCAGGTCGATTGCGAGATGGGCTTATCGAGCGACAGCTTTCTCCCATGTCGGTCCGTCGTGCCTTCACTTGCGTCAAAGCCATTTTTAATTTTGGTCTTGCTGAATACGGACTTGATTGCGCCAACCC
>VMHT01217036.1_pt1 | contig 31949 bp, 52 predicted proteins | sample 4693611 | NCBI WGS metagenome assembly VMHT01 (sample SAMN12280063, study PRJNA550983) | marine metagenome | isolation source: seawater sampled from same location over 5 years 0.02-0.2 micron viral filtrate | place: USA: collected off the coast of southern California halfway between the port... ...
GTCAGTTTGGTGTAACTAAAGAGAATGGTCAGTACGTCATCTTTGACACATATGATTTTGAATCTGTAGATCAAAGCTACCTTGATTCCATTAAAGAATCTCTTGGTACTAAAAACATCTTACCATTCGTTAGCAAACTCGGCGGTCAGTTGATGCCAGAGAACCCAGATGGCACTAGCCGCGAGGATGCATTAAAGGTACGCATACGCATACCGGATGAGCCACAAGTTGTTGATATGGACTTTGACAACGACATTGAGCCAACAGCATCTACGTTTGTATTTGAGGGGCCGATGACCAACAAGCGTAAGAAGTTGTGGGACACCTTCACTAGTATGTTTGTTACACCGGCAGAGGCTGGTCAGCTTGACAGGCTTGTTCCTCTTGGCCTGACCGGCAAGCAAACAAGAGACTTTTATGAAAACTATACTAAAGAATTAACTAGAGATGGTGCTGTTCCTGCAATGGGTTCTGCTCAAGTACCGCTATCTCCTGACACTGATACTAGCTTTTTGGATAATTAATATGTCAAGAACACCAGCATGGACAAGAAAAGCCGGAAAGAACCCTCAAGGTGGTCTCAACGCTGCCGGTCGCGCATCTTACAAAGGCGGAACCCTCAAAGCCCCAGTGAAGTCAGGGGACAACCCACGCCGCGCCAGCTTCCTAGCACGGATGGGAAAGATGAGGGGGCCGGAACGAGACAGCAAGGGTAGACCAACACGTTTGTTGTTATCCTTAAAAGCATGGGGTGCATCGTCCAAAGCTGATGCAGTTCGTAAGGCTAGGGCAATTACTAAGCGTAACAAAGCAAAGAAAGCGAAAGCGTAATGTGTTTGAGCATGGCAATTAAAGCAGGGGCTGCTTCGGGTATGTTTAAAAAAGCTGGTCAAATTTCGCCAGCGCAAAACATCCCTACAACAAAAGCTGTAAATAAAGAACGTGAAAAGGTTGCTAAGAAAGCCGCCAAAAGAGTTCGTCCGCGCAACCTTCGCATGAGAGGTGGTGCTGGCAATCGCAGTATGTTTGGTAATCAGGAGAATAAAAATGCCAATGGGTAAAGGAACATACGGCTCAAAGAAGGGTCGTCCACCAAAGAAGTCAATGCTTACTGCTGGGCAAAAGAAGCTGCCAGAAGCGTTGAAGAAAAAAATTATGAAGTCTAAAAAGAATGGCAGTTAACGAAGCTGGTAACTATACAAAGCCGGGAATGCGCAAGGCTTTGTTCAATCGCATAAAGGCTGGCGGCAAAGGCGGCAAGCCGGGTCAGTGGTCTGCGCGTAAGGCGCAGATGCTGGCTAAAGCCTATAAAGCTAAAGGTGGTGGATATACCTCATGAAGAAGCCGCAGAAGTCATTAGTCAACTGGACAAAGCAGAAGTGGCGCACTAAGTCAGGCAAGCCATCAACGCAAGGTTCTAAAGCTACTGGTGAACGGTATCTGCCTTCAGCTGCCATTAAAGCTATGAGTTCTAGCCAATATGCAGCAAGCAGCAAAAAGAAACGTGAAGACACAAAGAAGGGCAAACAGTTTTCAAGCCAGCCCAAGGCTGCAAGACGCATAGCTAAAAGGTTTAGATAATGCTTGCCGAACTCGCAGCTGCTAATGCGGCCTTTGCTGTTATTAAGACAGCCATCCAAAATGGACGCGAGTTAGCATCTGTTGGCAGTGAGATAAGTAAGTTTGTCCACTCACAAGAAACTATCCGACAAAAACAATTAAAGAAGAAGTCATCTATGTTTGGTGATGACTTTCAAGAGTTTATGGCTCTTGAAGAGTTGCGTAAGAAAGAAGCTGATCTTAGATCTTATATGCAGTTGTATGGTAGGCCGGGGCTGTATCAAGACTGGATTGAGTTCCAACGCAAAGCTAGGGTCGAGCGTCAGAATCAGCAGCTTGAAGCGCATCGCAAACAACAACAGCTTATAGAAAACATAATTATTGGCTCTGGTATAATAGGCATTATATTGTTAGTAATGTTTATTGGCTTTTTTATTTTTGAGGCAGCATGAGTTTTTTACACACACTAAAGAAAGAAGAGCGTGACCTTCTTAGAAAAATAGTGAAGAAGGTACACCTTGCTCACCACCCAAAAGAATTTTGCACTGACCGCGAAGCAGACAAGGTTATATCTGTTATAGGGCCAGAGGTTGTTGAGCGTATGATTAAGTTTGGCAAGGATAACAAGGTTGACCAACTTTAAGTATAAGCCAGACGGTCAGGTACTGAAAGGCTTTATGAAGTCTGACGTATTCTTTCGTGGCCTTAGAGGGCCAGTAGGTTCTGGTAAGTCTGTATGTTGTTGTGTTGAAATCTTTCGCCGCGCACTTGAACAGAAAAAAGCGGAAGATGGAAAGCGTCACAGTCGCTGGGCTATTATCCGTAACACCAACCCACAGCTTAAAACTACAACCATTAAGACATGGCTTGACTGGTTTCCAGAAGAAGAGTGGGGCAAGTTCCTTTGGTCTGTGCCATACACACACCATATTAAAAGGGCTGACATCGATCTTGAAGTTATCTTCTTGGCATTAGATAGGCCAGAAGATGTTAAGAAGTTGTTGTCATTAGAACTTACAGGCATATGGATTAACGAGGCTAGGGAAATACCTAAGTCTATCATCGATGCTTGTACTATGCGTGTTGGTCGTTACCCTTCTATGAAAGATGGCGGCTGCACATGGACAGGTGTAATTGCAGATACTAACGCTCCAGAGGAGGATCATTGGTGGCCGATAATGTCGGGCGAAGTGCCGATACCAGATCACATACCCAAAGACGAAGCAAAAATGTTGGTAAAGCCAGACAATTGGGAGTTCTACACTCAGCCAGCTGGCATGACGGAAGTCAAAGATCAGGAAGGCAACGTCAACGATTATATCCCAAACGAGAGTGCAGAAAATCAAAACAATATGAGGAAAGACTACTATCCGAATATCGTCAGGGGAAAGACGAAGAGTTGGATTGATGTCTATGTAATGAATCAGTTAGGTACTATCAAAGATGGCAAACCCGTTTATCCCATGTTTGTTACTGATACCCACGTCGCCAAGGAAGAAATCCCTGTGGCATCGGGTGTGCCTGTATATATTGGTGTTGACTTTGGCCTTACTCCTGCTGCTGTAATAGGGCAGAAAGTGCGTGGACGTTGGCTAATCTTGCAAGAGATTGTAGCATTTGACATGGGCATTGTCAGGTTTAGTGAGGTGATGCGGCAAGAGATTTCATCACGTTATGGTGATTGCGAAATAAATATTATAGGCGATCCAGCTGGTGACTTCCGCGCACAAACTGATGAATCGACACCGTTTCAGATACTGCGCGGCTGCGGCTTGAATGCAAGGCCAGCGCAATCAAATGATGTGTCGCTGCGTCTTGAATCTGTTAATGCACCATTGAATAGAATGATTGAGGGTGCGTCTGGGTTTCTTGTTGACCCTCGGTGCCGTACTTTAATTAAAGGCTTTGAGGGTGGCTATCAATATAAACGTATGCAAGTATCTGGTGAAAGGTTTGATGACAAGCCGGAGAAAAACCACTTCTCTCACATACATGATGCATTGCAGTATTTAATGATGGGTGCTGGTGAAGGTAGGAACATATTGCGTAATGTTTCTGCAACTACTAAGCCATTCCAAGCTAAGACGGAGTTTGATGTGTTTAGCCGTAGGCCAAAGCCAAGAAGGCAGGGTTTGTGGTCAAGAATGTAAATATTCCATTATTCCTACCCCTAGGGATAAGTATATTGGAATATTATATTGTGCGTTGCGTTGCAAACATGCATAGGGTTATTAGGGCATAAAGGAGATTAGCATGTGTACCTCATCTGTTTTTAAGCCAGTTGTAAAACTTACTCGTGGCTTACTTGGCATTTCAAAGCCTCAAGCTCCCGGTGAATCTGAAGAAGCAAAAGCTGCGCGTGAAGAGCGTAAGCGTATGATGGCAGAGCAAGAAGAGACGCAAAAAGAAGAGCGTCAAAAAAGATTGCAAGATCAAGTTCGCAGACGCAAGCGTGGCGGCACAGGTCAGCGTTCCCTAATTACAGGTCAAGCTGGTGGTGTTGGCTATTTTGATGAGACAATATAATGGATACAGTTGCACGGCGTATGCTGGAGCGGTTCGAAAAGTCTAAGCAGAACCGTGTACTTTTTGAATCATTGTTTGAAGAGTGTTATGAATACGCTCTTCCAATGCGACAGAGCTTCTTTTATGAAAGCCCCGGTCAACGCCGTGATGATAAAATCTTTGATGAGACTGCCGTTGTAGGTACACAAGAGTTTGCATCAAGATTGCAATCAGGTCTTGTTCCTAACTTTGCACGTTGGGCTGACCTCCTTGCTGGCAGTGAAGTGCCAGAACAAGAAGCTGATGATGTTAATAACAGCTTGGATCAGGTAACAGATTATGTATTTGAAATTATCCAGAACTCTAACTTTGGGCAAGAAGTTCATGAATCGTTTATGGACTTGGCTGTTGGCACAGGTATTCTTCTTGTGGAAGAAGGTGACGCAATTAATCCGGTTCGTTTCAATGCGATTCCATTACCGAGTGTATATCTTGATACAGGCCCGGATGATAAAATTGACCATGTATATAGACAGCGTTCTCTCAAGTATTCGGATTTGCCTGTGGCGTATCCAAAAGCGGTATTTCAAGAAAGAACCGCCAAAGCAATAGCCAACAATCCTGATGGCAAAGTACAAATTGTTGAGATTGTTTGCCGAAACTATGAGAAGCGAAACGAAGATCGCTTTGACTTTTATGTAATTAACGTACCAGAACAAGAGACTATTGTTGTTGATCAGTTCAAAGGTACTGGCGCAAACCCTTATGTTTGTTTCCGTTGGTCAAAAGCTAGTGGTGAAATTTATGGGCGTGGCCCACTCATCAATGCATTGTCTGCAATTAAGACAACTAACCTGACTATTGAGCTTGTGTTAGAGAATGCGCAAATGGCTATCTCTGGCATCTATCAAATGGATGATGATGGTATTATTAACACTGACACAATTAACCTTGTGCCGGGAACCATCATTCCTAAAGCTATGGGGTCGCAAGGTTTGCAGCCGATCAGGAATGCTGGCAACTTTGATGTTGCCCAGTTAGTTCTTGGGGATATGCGCAGTAACATCAAGCGAGCGTTGTATAACGATATGCTTGGCGACCCCAACAAAACACCCGCTAGCGCAACTGAAGTGGCAGAACGCATGGCTGACCTATCCAGACGGATTGGCTCTGCCTTTGGCAGACTGCAAGCAGAGATGGTGCAACCAATCTTGCAGCGGGTCGTTTACATATTGAAGAAGCAAGGTCGCATTGATTTACCTACAATCAATGGGCGTGAAGTAAAGGTTCGTTCTGTATCACCTCTTGCACAAGCGCAAGCTAATCAAGATATATCATCTATATCTCGTTACTTGCAGCTGGTTGGTGGTACGTTTGGGCCAGAAATCCTTAACCTACTTGTAAGCTCAGAAGATGTTGCGGTGCATCTTGCTAAGAAGTTTGGTGTGCCTGATACGCTTGTACGCGATAAAGTAGATCGTGAAGAGTTGATAGCAGCTGCACAGCAAATGAGACAGCAACAAATGCAACAACAACAGATGATGCAAGGACAGGATGTCTAATCAATTAGGTATTGACAATTTTCCTCGTACTAAACAAAACGATGAAAAAATATCCAAAGATATAAGATCGTTGTTTCGCACTCCTAATGGACAGGAAGTGTTGAAGTATTTACGCTCTATCACCATCGAAGCAGTCACAGGGCCAGCAGCTTCTGATGCCGAGCTAAGGCATCTTGAGGGGCAGCGGTATTTAGTCGGCCTCATTGAGAGGCGTATTAAACATGCAGAAAAGGTAGAAAAGAATGGAACAAGCAGATAATGTGGAAGTAGCTGTGGCTACAGAAGCACCTGTGTCCGATCGACCAGAGTGGCTTCCTGAGAAATTTAAATCACCAGAAGATATGGCATCATCATATTCTGAGCTAGAATCAAAGCTAGGTCAGGGTGAAGATGCTCTTAGAGACAAGATTGTTTCTGAACTAGAACAAGAAGCATATTCAAATAGACCAGCTACAGCTGGTGACTATAACATTCCAGAAGCTGTTGACCCAGAGCTTGCAACCGATAATGCATTGTTTCAATGGTGGGCTAATCATGCATATGAAAATGGATATAGCCAAGAAGAGTTTGAAGATGGCATTAGTCAGTATGCAGAAGCTCTTGAGGCTATGCAGCCTGATCTTGATGCTGAACGTCAGCTTCTTGGTGATAATGCTGATGCTCGTATTGAAGCTGTCGATCTCTGGTCTAAAAAGTTTTTCCCGGCAGAGTTTGAAGAAGTGATTGTTAGCATTGGTCAGTCAGCAAAAGGCATTGAGGCTTTAGAGTTTCTTATGTCTCAAATGCAGGGATCATCTGTATCACCTGATGGTCAGCCTCTTGGTCGCACATCAGAATCTGATCTGCGTTCAATGATGCAAGACCCACGTTACTGGAACCCTGTCAAGAGAGATGCTGCATATGTCAAGCAAGTCGAAGAGGGTTTTTCCCAACTCTATCGGTAACATCTACCATAAGGCAGATGGCGTAGAAATAGTGAAGGCAACCAGCGAACACGCTGGTTATCTTCAACATCGTCTTAGAACTACAGACATTCGTGAATGCATGATCTCTGGCGCATCGCCTTGGTCTGCTTTGCACTTGCCTCTCGCTGATAAGAGTGGTCAAACTTGGACTATTCTCATCAACGGAGAGCCAGCATGTATGTATGGTGTCTCAGGAATATCTGATGAAGATGATTTGTACAGCGCAGTTATATGGTTGCTTGGTAGTGATTTAATAGACAAAGAGTGGCGTAAGTTCCTTAGAGTTACTAAGCAAATTGTAGAACATCTCCAAACTCAATATGATATATTAGAAAATGTTGTACCAGCTGATCACAACAAAACAATTAAGTGGTTGGATTGGTTAGGTTTTATTTTTGCCCACAAACCTACAGTTATTAATGGCTTTAACTGTGTGCGTTTTGTGCGTTGCAATTACAACATAGAAGTGAGATTTGAATGATATTACGGCCTGTTTTAATCTGACAGCCCCTTATGGGACAACTGGATGAGGAACGAAACGGACAACCGTTGGTGTAGTGTAACTTTTTATAAGGACTGAAAGAAATGGCTAATACAATTGACCAAGCCTTTATCAAGCAGTTCGAGACTGAAGTTCACATGGCTTATCAGCGTATGGGTTCTAAACTCCGCAATACTGTTCGCACCGCTGGTAATGTTCGTGGTTCTGTTGTTCGCTTCCAGAAGATTGGTACTGGATCAGCAAACACTAAGTCTCGTAACGGCAACGTAACTCCAATGGAACTGGCGCATACTAACGTAGAAGCTACTATGGCTGACTACTATGCACCAGAGTACATCGACAAGCTCGATGAGTTGAAGACCAACATCGATGAGCGTCAAGCTGTAGCACAATCAGCTGCTGCTGCTTTGGGTCGCAAAACCGATGACATTTTGTACACAGCTATGGACGCTGGTGCGAATGCAACTCAGATCAGCACAACTGGTGCGGCTCTGACTAAAGCTAATCTGCTCACTCTTTTTGAAACATTTGGCACCGCCAATATTCCAGAAGATGGTCAGCGTTATCTTGCTATGCATCCAAAAGGATATGCAGACCTGTTCTTAATTGATGAGTTTGCCTCATCAGATTATGTCGGTGAACAGAATCTGCCATTCGCTGGCGGCATGACAATGAAAGAGTTCTTGGGCTTCAAGATCTTCTCAACATCAGCAATCACTGCTGGTAAGAATATGGCTTACCATGCAACTGCTGTTGGTCTTGGCATCAATGCTGATGTTCAGACAGAGATCAATTATGTGCCTGAGAAAGCTGCTCACCTTGCAACTTCAATGATGTCAATGGGTGCTGTTGTTATTGACGACAACGGTGTCTATGAAGTCCTTGATAACAACTAAGAAGGAGTAAGATAAAATGGCATATTCAGCATCTGGTCTTACCCTAGTTGGTGGCTCTTCAGCTCAGCGTATGTGGATTTATACAACCGCTGATACTATTGCAGATGTAAACACAGAAGATTATTTTATTGATGCAATCGATATGATTCGCAAAAATGATGTAATCACTGTTGTTTCATCAACAGGCGGCACACCTGTAGTGTCGCATGCTTATTGCAATCAAAGTGATGGTACTAACATCGATATTGTTAACGGTGTTGCAATCACAGCAACTGACTCTGACTAATAGGAGTGGGGGGCTTCGGCCCCCCATTACGCTATGCCAACAGTAGCTAATTCAGATATTGATATTGCATCGCGCGGCCTGATCCTTATTGGAGCGGAGCCGATTACTTCGTTTACAGCATCAAGCACTGAAGCAACTGTTGCTAATGCTATATATGAAGATGTAATTCGCACGTTAATGTGTTCTAGCCGCTGGCGGTTTTCTACAAAGCAAGCAGAGTTAAATTTGCTTACTAATGCGCCTACTGGTAGATATGATACTGCTCATCAGTTACCTTCAGATTTATTGATGCTTCATGCTATTACAGTTAATGATGCAATTATTGAGTACAATATTTATTCTGACAAAGTATTTAGCAACTCATCACAGAACGATGCATTGATTGCTGACTATACTTTTAGAGCATTGGAGCCTAGCTTTCCTTCTTACTTTACGCTTGCAGCTGAGTTTGCTCTTGGCGCATCATTTGCTTTATCAATAGCAAGAGATGAGCAGCTGTCAGCATTGCTTGAGCGTAAGGGTGCGGAACTGCTTCAGCAAGCAAAAACATTAGACAGTCAACAGCAAACAACACGCAAACTTGTTACATCGAGGTTTATTACTGAAAGGCGAAGTTAATGGCGAGGATCAGAGTACCGCTAAACAACTTTGTTTTTGGTGAAATCAACCCTTCACTAACCAGCCGCATTGATTCAGCTGTATACAATCAAGCTGGGCAATCTGTTAAGAATGTGTTTATTAGAGCAGAGGGTGGCATTATTAATCGCCCCGGCAGCAAGCGGCTGTTTAACTTTACCCATACATATGATGATAGTCTGAAGCAACAGATACGTCTTGAGCCATTTGTTTTCTCAAGTGATGAAAAGTATGTTGTTGCCTTTAGCTCTGGTCAGATAGATATATTCCGCATTAACCTAGATGGGTCATACAATTCTAAAGTAGCTACTTTAACACAGGATGTTGATAGCAATGCTTTGCCAATAGACAATACAAACCTTACTGAGTTTACATATGCGCAGCAGGGTGACTTTATGTTTATTGCGCATAATGACTTTATGCCGCTTGAGCTTGTAAGAACTAGCCTTACCTCATTTGAAGTTCGTGTGTTTGAGTTTGATACATCAGCTGATGGCAATCGTATTCTTCAGCCTTATTACAACTTTCAAGGTAGCGGTGTAACTATTTCACCTTCAGCTACAACTGGTAGTGGCATAACACTTACAACAAGTTCTGCGTATTTTAATGCTGGTATGGTTGGGGCAAGTCTTTTGATTCACGATACTCAAGTTGATATTACAGCAGTTACCAATTCAACAACAGCAACCGCTGATGTACAGGGTACTATTGAAAGACAGCTTGACTTTGATTCTTTGAATACAACTGAAGGCTCTGACAAAGTTCACGTTGTTATGCCTGATCACGGTTTGTCTGTTGGGGATAGCATTGTCATTAGTGATGCTGGTGCTTTGGGTGGCATCAATAATGGCAACATAAATGGCACAAGAACAATTACTAGAATATTGAATGCTAATGAGTTTGACTATCAGGCTGGCGGTTCTGCTTCTTCTACAGCTACTGGCGGTGGCAACCCTATTATAAGCAGCACTGCTGCAACAACAGATTGGTATGAGCAATCATACAGTTCGTATCGTGGTTTCCCAGCTGCTATTACGTTTCACGAAAATCGTTTGTGGTTTGGCGGTACACCTTCACAGCCAAGTGGCATTTGGGCATCAGCTTCTGGCGAGTTCTTTAACTTTGATGTTGGCGAAGGTGAAGACTTTGATGCCATTGATCTTGAAGTATCTGTAGGTGTTACTAATTTTATTAGGCATCTTGTATCTAACAGAGACTTGCAAGTGTTTTGTAACCAAGGTGAGTTTTATCTTCCAGCATTCCAAGATCAACCTATAACTGCATCTATTGCAAAGGTATCTGAACAAACACCATTTGGAACTGGATATGTACGCCCATTGTCATTAGATGGTGGAACGTTATTTGTTCAAGCTACTGGCAGCGCAGTTAGAGAGTATATCTTTAATGATGGTGAAGGTGCTTATACCACAAACATGGTATCGATACTTTCATCACATCTTATATCAAATCCATTGCAGCTGACGTCTGTTAAGGGTGCGCTTGATCGTCCGGGTGCATATGCTTTCTTTCTTATGGACAACGGTGAGGTTGCTGTGTTCTACAGCATCCGTGCTGAGAAACGTGCTGGCTGGATGCGTTGGACTACCGAAGGTAGGTTCCATTCTGTATGTGCTGTAGATGAGCAACTGTTTACTGTGTCTGTTAGAGATGACGGATCAGGTACAAATAAGCTATTCTTAGAGCAGCTTGATAAAGATTTAAACATGGACTTCAGTGATGATTTTACTGGTACTGCTGGTGTTTTCGATGTGTCTGCACATTTTTCTAACGGTGCTGTTGTAGATGTTGTAGATGATACAGAGTATCTTGGATCATTTACTGTAGCTGGTGGTGAGGTTGATGTTAGTGCAGTTAAGCTATCAACGTCAGTTGAGATTGGTTATAAGTTTATTCCTGAGTTACAGACAATGCCAATTGATGGTCAGGTTCCGGGTGGGACTTTGACTGGCAGACCTCGTAAGATTACTAATGTTATTCTGGATATAAAAGATACGTTGAGTATATCTGTTAATGGTACGAACATGATCATTCGTAATGTTAGCTTTAATCCCGCGCAGCCGAGGGTTCCATTTACAGGTAAAAAAGAATTTAGGGTGTTGGGTTATAGTAAAGACCCAACTGTTACAATCTCACAGATAGCACCACTTGATATGCAATTAAATGGCATGGTGGTAGAGGTGGCGTTTTAATGAGTGGATGGGCATATGCAGCTTTGGCACTTGGTACTGCAATAGACATAACTGGCGCACAGCAAGCAGCTGACGCAGAGCGTATTCGGCAAGAAGAAATTGCTAGACAAGCCAGAGCAAATAAAGAAATGGTTAAGTTGCAAGCTGAACTTCAGTCTACAGCTAGGTCAAAGGTATACACATCATTCCTTAAAAACTCATCTGCTATTGCTGGCTTCAACAGGCGTGGTGATGACCGTTCATTAAAAGCAATTCAAAAAGCTGGTAGAGAAAAGGCAGGGCAAGAGCTTTCAGCAATACAGCTGCAAAGTTTATTTACCAGAGGAAGATATGAATCTCAGGCAAGGTTTGCGCAGCTTGAAGGACAGTGGGCAGCTGATCAGGCTTTAATGTCTCAGATCTCTACTGTTGCCGGTAATGGTTATAAAGCATATCAAGTTTATAGTGGCAAATAATTATGGCTAAAATTGAAGTATTAAAAGGCACGGAAACTACCATAGGCCCAATCGGTATTGTGTCTATGGGTAAAGGTGGTGTTGAAGCTGGTAGGGCTATGCAGAGTGCTGGCAAGCGTATCTTTGATGCTGCATTTGAATATGCTTATAATAAAGAAAAACAAAAGGGACAGGATGACGCTCGTCTTGCTGCTATTAGTGCAAGGGATGCAAACGGAAACCTAACATTCCCAGAGATTCCAAAGTCTCTTTCTCCTGTTGCTCAACAGTTTTATGAGCCTATTGCCAATAAGCGTTATCAAGATGCTTTGGTTCTTGATCTTGACGATCAGGCAAAGCGTTTGGCTAAAGTTCATGAACGAGACCCTGATGGTTTTGCTGAAGATTTTCAAACTTATTTAGATACAACCAAAGCGCAAGCTGGAAAGTTTGCTGGTTTTGTTGAATCAACTGGCGCAATTACTTCCAAGCAATATCAAACTAAACTGTTTATAGATCAGAAAGATCTTGAAGATAAAAACGCTGCACAGAATGCGGTTAATACTTTGTACAATGCTATCTCAGACATTGAACAGAGTGCTAGGTCTGGCGCAACTCTTTCTGCAAGGCTTTTGCTGACTAACAAAATTGAAGAATTAAATGGCGTTATGGCAGAGCATGGCGACAGACTTGGCATGGCATTTTTGCCAGAGACTTCTAAAAAGTTACGCGCTTCTTTTATTACTGGCGACATTATCAATATATCTAACAAGATGGAACAATCTCTTCCATCTGATGATCCAGATCAAAAACAATCAAATCTTTCTGCACATTTAAATTATATGGCAATAGCCATTGAAAACAGAAGTCTTGATAGTATTCCAAAACAATTTAGGGATACGCTTGAGAAGGCTGGTTTAAGTCAGAAATATCTTAATGATGATGTGTTTGCTGGCCTTCACGCTCAAATGGCGCGTGATGTTAGAACTCGTCAAGGTACAGTGCAAGAACAGTTTAATGCTGAAAGAGATAATATGCTTACCGGCGCAGCTATAAGTAGTATGTCTGCTGGAAATAATTTAAGTGTTGGCGAATCAGACAGGGTGTTTAATGCTATTGGAGTAAGATCATCTGTTGATCTTGAGAACAATCTTCGGATGATTATGACACCGCCAGAAAATGGTGCGCAGAGAGTTGCGTGGGATGCGCAGTTTGGTGCGGTGCATCATTTATTGTTTAACACAACTGGTGAGATGCCTACTGTTGTTAAAGATTATTTGCAAAATGTTAGCACCATGACAGCAGACCAGCTGCCTATTGCTATTGCAATGTATCAACAAGCAACACGTTTTAATCGCGGCACATATACAGAACAGTTAACTAGAGGGCTTAGTGACGAATCTGTCATAATGTATGAAACCTTAATTAATGTACAAGATGTTCTCGGCAATCAAGCCCTGCCTGAGTTTATGAATAGTTTTCGTTTAAAGGATAAAGCTACAGCTGATGAAGTTAAGGCTAATATACTTGGTAAGCTGGGTGAGAAAAAAGGCAGTGTTGATTCAGCTGTTAGAAAGTTTGTTACTGATAATATTTCTGATGATGCCAGCCCTTCTGAGATAACTTTTTACACACGTTTTGCAGACGATCTTTTATTTTCAATGGATAAAGAAAGAGCTAGACGCATCTTAAAATCTGCTGGCGATACTGTGTTTAGAAAAAGTGATATTCTTCATCCAAGCATTGGTCGTTCACGGTATACGCCAGAACGTGCATATACAGACGATATAACCATGGGTGATTTTAATGATGCAATCGATATGAAGTTAGGCTTGGTTGATTCTAATTTAAAGATTGGCGTCAATGCATTTCTTGTACCTGATATAAGAGAAGGTTCAGCTCTTCCTGTTTATACTTTTGTTGATGCTGACAAAAACATCATTACTCATAACGGCAAGCCATTACAGGTTGGCAATCAGTATGTTGTTAATAAAATGGCTGAACGCAGAAACATTTCTGTTCAACAGCTGCGCAGAGATGCAGCATCTGCAAGAGAATTGTTTGTTAAAAATCAATCAATATTTGATGAAGCATTTGCACCATGATGGATATTGGACGCAGAGATTTTTTTGTACCGATCCCAGCAGCTATAAGTGAAGAAACTCCTGTTAGTTGGTGGGAAGGTTATAAAGCTAATGTGGCATACAACAACATGCCGCTTATTGAACGTGTCGAAGAAGAGCGTTTGTTTGGTAGCGTAGACATTGACCCTGAGTTTGATGTTGCTTCGAATATATCTGAAGAGCTTCTTCCTTATTACGATGATCTTGTTAGAGCAAAGAATGCTCAACATCTTGCATACCTTGAAGAACGTGCATTTACTGCAATCGAGCGTAGGCGTGTAGCAGCCGAGGCTGGTATCACAGCACAGTTGGCTGGTGGCATCACTGATCCACTTGCTCTTGCTTCGTTGATACCCGGATTTCAGTTTATTAAAGCTGGTCAGACCTTCGGTCAGGCGGTGATAAGGGGTGCTGGCGCAGGTCTGGCCTTTGGTTTAGCTTCAGAAGCTAGACGCGCACCTTTTGCTGTGGCTGATGAGCCATATGAAGCTGCTAGCAACATTGTTATGTCAACAGCATTGTCGGCTGGTTTCGGTGGATTAATGAGGGCAGCACCCTACACCAAGCCATTCTTTCAAAGCACCGCCTCTAAGATGGGTAGGTTGTACCGTGGCGAGAAGTTTAAGCATGTTTGGGCTGATGACGCCACTAATCTTGATGATGGCTATACAGCAGGTTCTGGCGGCGATTTTGACACCACTCAAGTAAACTGGATGGGCAGTCCATCGCAACGTGCTATGCAGCGTGGCGATTTACCTGATGAAGTAAAACAATATTATGCATCGCTTTCGTATAATGGTGCTGTATCTACTCAAGGCGCAAGACAGGGCAGAGCGTTTCAGTCTGTAGCACAGGAGGCGCAAACATTTATTGGTCAGTTTGAACGTGTTAATCAAACAATGCGCGATCTTCATTCGCAACAAGTTCGCGGAATTGCAAAAGCTGCTAGAGTTGGAACTATCTACAATCCAATGAGTGGCTTTGATGATTGGGCAAGTGACACTATTCGTAGATACATTTTATCTAACTCAACTGATCCAAGGTTAAGTAGGCTTGGCAAAGATGGAATGACTGATCAACAAAAAGAAGCTGGTGTGCTTCTTGGTGATTTGTTTAAATCATTTTCTGATGACATGCATTATACCGGGCTTGTTAAGAACAACGAGCGTTTAGGCAAGATTATAACAAAGAATCAGGCTGATTTAGATAAAGTTACACAGAAGCTAGCTGATCTTGAAGACAGTATAAAGAAAGGTCGCGGTGCCACCAAAAAGCAATCAGCTTTTCGTGATGCGTTAGACAATCGGCAAAATACATTGCGTGATCGTATTGACTTTTACGAATCACAAATTGACAAGCCTCTCCGTTCAAACTTTGTGTTTCCTATATTCTATGACAAGGGCAAGCTAGCTCTTGATGAGCCACGGTTTGCTCTTACCAACATATTTGCTGATGATTACAAGATGCAGCGTCTAGCCAATGGAGAAGATGCTGATGACTTCCTTGCATTTTCTGATGCTGAACGTACTTTGTCTCGTATCATGCAAGAAGATGGTGAGGAGATGGAAAACATTCTGCGCAGCGCAGACAAAGCTGGCAGAGCCAAACATCTTAAACAACGTAAAACCAACATCGATGTTGCCAAAGTTGTTGATTACATTCATGCAGATATGGAAGCCCTTTACACATACATAGATCGTATGGGTCGCCAGATTTCTTTTGCTAATAAGTTTGGTGGCAGAAACATTGATGAAGTATTGGAAGATTTAGATGACGCTTTGATGCGGTCTGGCAAAAACCCAAAAGAACGCAGCCGTTTACTTGCTGACTTCTATGGTGATTATGAGCGTGTGATGGGTACGCTTCAGCGCAGCCCGGATCGTTGGGACAATCAAGCTGCTAAAGCTGCTAAGGCTTGGACAGGATGGACATTTCTTCCTCTAGCTGGTGTATCTGCTATTACTGATACAGGGTCTATTGTTATGGCTCATGGCATGAAGGATGTTATTGCAGCTGGCATGGCTGCAACTGACACCGCATTTACTGGCAAAGTAATAAGGGAGGCTCAGTTTAGTGGTGAGTTGTTTGACCTTGCTAAAAATGTTTACGCCAGAGAAATGCTCAATGACACAGCAAGAAAGGTTAAGCCTAACCTTAATGAACGTGTTATTCAGCGCGGCAATCAGATTATGTACACGGCAAATTTGCTTGCCCCTATTACTTTTGGTGGCAAAACATTAGATCAGTTTGTTACAAATAATAAATTTATTAAGCTATCTCGTCAGTGGGCTGACGGAAAGATTTCATTGTTTGACCGTGAGTATCTTGCACGGTATGGCATTGATGAAGATATGGCTAAGTTTATAGCCAAAGCACCTACCGAAAAGCATGACAGGTTTGACTTTGAGTTTGCTAATACTGATGCATGGGATCAATCTACCCCAGCTGCAAGAGAAGTATTGCGTAAGTATCAAGCTGCACTTGCTTCACATGCAAACAATACAATTGTTATGGGACAAACATTTGACAAGCCATTGATCGTTGATGGCGTTGCATACATTCGTGATAATCCATTCTTTCAAGCTGTTCGTAAAAGGTTTCCTTCACAGTTTCCTATTGAGGAGCGGCTGCGCACAGGCAATGAAAACATGGTGCGCATTGAAAGCGGCTTAATGACGTTGCCGTTTACTTTTATGAACTTTGCTTTTGGTGCAAACAATAAGATACTTGGTGCTATTCGTGATCCTAACAGACGCTATAGATTGCAAGGTATTGCTGCTTTAATTGGTTTGTCTTATTTATCGCTGTCAATGAAGAAGCCTGATTATTGGTTTGAGAAACGTGACAATCCTGAAATTATAGCTCGTATCATTGATCATTCTGGTGTGCTTGGTATTTACTCTGATCTTGCATATACAGGTTTAAATATTGCTGGAAACCTTGGTGTCGATACTCCAATACCTCCAAAATTTGTTAGCCCTAATAAAGATGAGCGTATGATGGATGCGTTTATTGAGCCATTTGGCGCACCAGCTGCATTAGCTGTTGAGTATGGTAGGGCATTAAGAGATTTTACAAATGGTGATGTATCTGATGGTGCTGATCGATTGAAGTATGCATTACCATTTATTGGCTTGCCCATAATTCGTGATGATATGCGCGAGTTTGTTGGCAGTGTTGGACGTAATTGATTGTGCGTTGTGTAGTGCATTATTGCTATGATAGGGGATTAGCATGACTATTAATTTAAGTGATAACAACCCTCGTATATCGTACACTGTCGCGGCTGGCGTTACTCAGTCTGCGTTTGTTGTGCCGTTTGAGTTCTTTGAGGATGAAGACCTTAACGTATATGTTGATGAAACTCTTCAAACATTAACAACGAAATACACAACTGCTGATGATTCTGGCAATACCATTGCACACACATCAGGCACGACTGGTTATATTCACTTTACATCAGGTAATGAAGTTACTGGCATATCTGGTGGCAGCAAGGTTGTTATAACACGCGATGTTGAGCTTGAGCGTGTAACTGACTTCCCAACATCTGGCCCATTTGATGTCGCCACTTTAAATACAGAGCTTGATAAGTTTATAGCAATTGCAGCTGACCTTGATGACGCTGTAGGTCGTACTATTCGTTTGACAGATTACGATACAACTGGTGCTTTAAATCTTGAGTTGCCATCTGCATCTGATAGAGCTGGAAAATTCCTATCATTTGACGCAAGTGGCACGCCAATTGTTGCTTCATCTTCTGGTGACTACAAAGGTGCTTGGTCGGCTGGCGTTGCTTATGCTGTAGGAGACACAGTTACAGACACAACAACAAACAATGTGTATCGGGTTAGTGCGGCTCACACATCTGCTGGTGTGTTGCCATTAGATACAAATGTAAATTCATCTAATTATGTTTTGTTCATTGATGTTGCCACATTGCAAACATCATTGATTGAAAGTGTGGCGGCTGATACCGCTACAGCATTGGCAATAGCGTTAGGATAAGGAAATGGCTAACACCTTCAAACTAAAAACTAATGGGTCTATGCCAGCCGCCGCTGGTACGCCCGATGCTTTATATACGGTTCAACCGTCAACAACGTCGGTTATTATTGGCTTGACGCTAGCAAACAACGACGCCGTCAGCATCACGGTTGATGTAAAGATTGTGTCAACGACTGTTGATACTGAAACAAATGAGACTGTGTTTGTTATTAAAGGCGCACCCATTGCTGGCGGCGGGTCGCTGGAATTGATGGCCGGTAACAAATACATCTTACAAACTGGCGACATCTTGCAGATTGACAGTGACACATCTGCAAAAGTTGACGCAACACTGAGCATTATGGAGATCACCTGATGCCGTATTTAGGTAACGCACCATCAGCCGCCTTTCAGTCTGTTGCCTATCAGGATTTGACAGGCGGCACTGGCACTAGCTTTACACTCAGCCACGCTGTTTCATCAGCGCAAGAGTTAGAAATTTTCGTAAATAACGTGCGTCAGGAACCAACTGTGGCCTATACGGTTGCTGGTACTGCGCTAACTATGACTGGCACGATTGCGGCAACAGATGATTTCTATGTTGTGTTTCAAGGCAAGGCCGTTGGTAGTGTTAGCCATCCAACGACATCGCCACTGGCAGCAACGACTGGCAACTTTACTGGCAATGTCACATCTAGCGGCACGGTAACAGCCACATCATTCAGCGGTGATGGGTCAGCATTGACTGGTGTGTCGGCTGGTAAGGTTTTGCAAGTAAAATCAATCAATAAAACTGACACACAAAGTCTATCTAGTTTAACATTCCAAGATATTACAGGATTGGCACTTAGCATAACCCCATCATCAACATCTAGTTATATTCTAGCTTTTGGTACAATACACATTGGTAGCTCAAGTTCTGGTGATTTTGGGTACATAAGATTAGAAAGGGATATTGGTGGCACACAAACAAATCTTGTTGGTGATACTGATGGCGCAAGAGTGTTTTGTACCACAGCATTTAATTATAATGTTCAAAATGCCAGTGCTTTGACCCCAGCAAACTTTCATTATTACGATTCGCCAGTCACAACATCTCAAATAGATTACAAACTTACATTTCGCAGTGGCTCTGGTGCTTACGCTGTTTATATAAATAGGACGCATACAGACAGAGCATCAACTAACTACGACTGGCGAACCGTTTCTAATCTTACACTTATGGAAATAGAAGGGCCGTAAAAATGCAACACGAGGCAATATACTCACTGCATTCAAATGTTGTTACAATTAACGGTAGCGGTTCTGACGCTGTTGCCAAGGATGCTGATGGCAACGTTGTATCTTGGGATTCCTCTGCGGTGGCAACTAAGGAAGCTGAGTTGCTAGCGGCTTTTAATCTGGATGAATTACGCACAGAGCGTAACCGTCTTATTGCAGAGACTGACTGGTGGGATATGTCTGATACGCCAACAATGACTGAGGCTCAGACTACATATCGTCAGGCATTGCGTGATATTACTGATAGCTATTCAACATTGGACGATGTGGTATGGCCTACAAAGCCGGAGTAAGATATGGCACTTTCAAAGCTAAGGTCTGAAAGCATAGACTTAACTGATGACTATGCGTTTACTGGTACTGTCACTGGTGCTGGGTCTAACAGCGGTTTCAAGTTTATCAAGAAGTTAACAATCAGCAGCACAAGCGGTTCGTTTGATGCGACTGGTTTGTTTAGCGCAGACTACAATCATTACAAGTTGATTTGGGAAATTGATAATTCTGTCGACGATGTAAACACTAACTTTGGTTTGATTAAAGCGTCTGATGGCACTCTAGATACAGGTGCCAATATTGATTATGCGTCACATGGTATTGACCCTGATGGATCAGGTAGAAATTATTATGCTAACAACAAACCATATTTCCAAGTTGAGTCGGCTGACGATGCAAACGTACATAAGCACTTTATGGAAATGAATGTCTTCGACCCATTCAACGCTGAAAAGACAAACTTTGCTGGATTTGGTGTTTACACAATTAATGCCAATAGTGACACAGTATCATACAACTTTGCGGCAATGTCTCAGGTTACAACAAGTTACTCAGGGATAAACATATACGCTTCTACAGCCATTGGCGGCGCAGTGAACACATCGAATGTAATCACTGGCAGAGTTATGGTTTATGGAATAGCGGAAAGTTAAGGAGAGGCAGATGCCCTATCTTGGAAATCAACCAACAAGCGGCGGCTATCACAAGCTAGATAACCTGACTGCATCTGCGACTGATACCTACGCGTTAACGCTTGGCGGCTCTGCTTACTATCCCGCAACAGCAAATCAGCTTATGGTTTCCTTGAACGGTGTTATCCAAGCCCCGCAAGATAGCTTCACTATTAGCGGCAGTAACATTGTATTTGCCAGCGCATTGTCGGCTAGTGATAGTATTGATTTCATCATGTCGTTTGGTGATGTGTACGGCATTGGCACTCCGGCTGATGGCACGATTACAAACGCTAAGATACAGTCAATGGCGGCGTCTAAACTGACTGGTGCATTGCCAGCCATTGATGGTTCTGCTTTGACTGGTGTAGGCAGTAATGTAAAAGAACAACTTGTGATGCTTTGCGATGGCGAAGATTACACAGTATCAAGTGGAACTTATACAGCAGCAAATGTGACTGTAAAGCAAGACATGACTACTACTTATGCCGATATAACTGGCTCAAGCATATCGTATACACCGCCAAGCGGCACAGTTTGTGTACTTTATGAGTTTATATTTGCATATGTTTTCATAGACGACCACGCGATAAGCCATTTCAGACTTTATATCGATAGTGATGAAGTCACTGACCAAAGGCAAACTATTGCCTGTCAAAGTAGGCCGCAATGGCAACAAAGCCTTAGATACATAATACCGATTGGCGGTACTGGAAGCACAGCAACAGGTAGACAATCCACTTGGACAACAGCCAAAACACTAAAAATACAAGGCCGTGATTACGGTGGCAGCAATGATGCTGAACTTCATACCGCTGATCATTGGGATGGAACTTCGTTTAGTGGTGTAATCAAACCAAAACTTTTAATTACGGCACTGGGCTAGGAGACTGATATAATGGCACTAATAAGATTAAACAATCAGTCCCTAACGAATGTTACTGCATTGCCTTTTGATGCTGGTAAGATATTGCAAATTGAACAACACGTTGAGGATGGTCAAACCAGCTTTACAAACCAGACATCAGCAAGGGCAAGCCGATTATTACTTGCGGCAAATGCGGCAGATAGCACATCTCATGTAAGCGTGACAATCACGCCACAATCATCAAGTAATAAAATCATACTGATGGGTCATGTTTTCTATGAGCCAACTACAGCGAACCATGAATATTTATGGGCTTTTCATAGAGATAGTACATTGCTAGGTGCGCCAGCAAGCGGCAATAGAGGTCGAGGCATAGCGTCAACTGCAAACAATTATCAAGCCGCCGCTGATAATGATAGCACACCTGAGAGCAGGTCATTCCAATTTGTTGACAGCCCTAGTTCTACAAGTGCGATTACTTATTGTATTTCTTATAACACTAGCTCAACAAGTGGTACTTTACACTTGAACAGGACAGTAAGTAATGCGGATGCGGCGGCATATGAATTAGGAGTATCATCTATTATTGCAATGGAAATATCTGGCTGATGAACGAGGAAAACAAAGTTATCGTTGACGTTGCGGCTGGCACAGGCACCGTAGCTGCTTGGCTTGAAATGGCACCAGATGCGGTGGCTTTGGTAACTGGCTTGTGGGTTTTGATACGGATATGGGAAACCGACACCGTTAAGAGGTTGCTTGGTAGAGATGTTTAAGGCAATCGTATTAGCGTGTAGCGTGATTGTGCCACAAGATTGCTGGGAGTATCACGACACAAGAGGCCCATATCAAGACAGGGAACAATGCGTTAGTCGTGCGTATGAGATGGGTAATAATATAGCTCAGATACATGAGGGCAAGATTATGCCTCGGTCTTACAAGTGTAAAATATTAAAAGGCACACAGTTATGATCCTTCCAATAGTAAATGCGGTGGCTGGAATTGCTGGTTCGTGGGTTGAATCTAAGATTGAGACACAAAAGGCAAAGACGGAAGTTGCCAAAAAGGTGGCGGCTGGTGAAATGGAATGGAACCAGACTATGGCTGCTGCAAGCTCCTCATCGTGGAAAGATGAATGGCTCACCATCCTTGTCAGCATCCCCCTCATCCTCGCCTTTACAGGACATGAAGACATAGTTCAGCGTGGCTTTGCTGCACTTGACAGTATGCCAGATTTCTATAAGACTGCTGTCGGTGTTGTATTTGCAGCATCTTTTGGTGTTCAACAGCTGACAAAGATGTTTAAGAAATGATTGATGAACTTACTTCCCTGATTGCTCGTCATGAGGGGAAGGTGCTTACAATGTATACTGATACAGTTGGAGTGCCTACTATTGGATACGGTCATAACCTTAATGAACCAATCTCTGAAGCAGCTGCGCTTCAAATATTATCTGATGACGTTGCGGTTGCAGTCAACGAACTCGATGATCGAATGGATTGGTGGCGTGACTTACCACACCCTGCACAGCTTGTCTTAGCATCGATGGTGTTTAACCTTGGCTGGCCTAGATTCTCACGTTTTAAGAAAATGATTGCAGCTTTAGAAGATCGTGATTACGATCAGGCAGCGGCAGAGATGGAAGATTCTCTTTGGTTTCAGCAAATCAAGTCTCGCGGTGATGAACTGAAACAGCTTATGTTGGAATGCAATGACGCTTTGTGATACACAAATAAGAGAAGCAGTTAAACTTTATGAAGAGCATGGAACATTCAAAGCCGCTAGTGAAGCTAGCGGTATTCCTTTAAATACTCTTCATAACCGTTACATTAAAGCTAATCAGCTTGAAGAGAATAGACCTCTTGATCATCCGGCATACGAACTTACGCCGCTGCCGCATGATGATATACCAGTTGATCAGATAGTTGATCAGCTGCACGGCAGATTTAAGAAGCGCAAAGCCAACAAAGAAGCAAAGAAATGGATACCGATTAAGATGAAATCGGATGAACCCATTGGCTTGCTGTGGATGGGCGACCCTCACATCGATGATAACTATTGCGACTGGGATTCATTACGCTCACACCTGGCTTTAATTCAGTCTACACCGGGCATGTTTGGTTGTAACCTAGGTGACTACCAGAATAACTGGGTAGGCCGCCTAGGACGCTTGTACGGCGAACAAGACACATCTCATAAAACGGCATGGCGTTTGGTTGAGTGGTTAATTCAAGAGATGAACCCGCTTATTCTCATTGGCGGCAATCATGACATGTGGTCTGGTGCTAGTGATCCCCTTAAATGGCTTGCTAGCCCTCATGCCATCCTTGAGGATTGGGAAGCTCGTGTTGAGTTGCAGTTTCCTAACGGCAGAAACTGTCGCATCCATGCCGCGCACGACATGCCGGGCCACTCCCAATGGAATGCTCTTCATGCTCAGAATAAGATGGCGCGATTCAAGAGCAATGCTTCGCTGTATATCAGTGGACACAAGCACAACTGGGCGTTGGGTCAGATCGAACTGGTGGAAGAGGAAACCACAACTTGGCTTGCTCGTGCCAGAGGATACAAATACCACGACACCTATGCGTTCACCAAAGGATTTGAACAGCAGAAGTTTGGGCAAGCTATCCTTCAAGTCATTGACCCTCATAACACTAGTCCTGTTTCATGGGTACAATGTTTTGCTGATCCTCATGATGGCGCAGACTACCTTCAATATCGCAGATCGCTTCGTAAGTAATAGCAGAATAGCCAGCTATATCTAGCCAGCTGTCAGCTGATCTGTCAGTCTTCATTCTTGCTATCTTTAGCAGCATCATCATAATGCCTACATCCTGTACGCTGAACCCTGTGCCTTTGTATTCTGACCATAGGTTGGCAATGTTCTGTAAGTTGTATGATGCGCTGCCGTAGTTGTCTCCACGGTTGACGACTATCTCTTGCACTTTTTCAAGGAATTGTTTTTTATTCATAGCTTTGCCATCCTGTATGTACTGTTGTTGCTTTTGGATAATAGCGTTGATGATCCTCATCAACTACATCATCAGCAAATGCGTCAGGTTCAAACATCTCAGACCATTTGGCTTGGCTTTTTAGTGCTTGTTCTTTCTGGTAGCTTTCATGAAAGTTACGCAGCATTCTGCCTTTGTCAGACAGGTCTTCATCTTTTGTTTTGAATCGTGTAAGTCCCATAGATACCTCCATAGAAAAGGGAAGGGCAGTTAGCCTACCCTTCCCTGATATTAATTGAAAGTGTTTTTAGAAGGGGATAGTGTCATCCAGACTTTGGCTGACAGCTGGGCTAGGTGCAGCTGCTTGCGGTGAGCCACCCTGCTTTGCTTCGCGCTTGAGTGACAGATACTTTGTACCCTTCTCTGATTCTGATCTCCATGCTGCTAGGCGCATATCGCCATCCATTGGGCCAGAGTATGCTGGCTGCTTGTTGGCGTCTGTTGCATCTTCATTCATGTACAGTACACCCACACGCTGATACACAACAAAGACATCGCGTCCCTGTTTGTCTGTGTCTGTGACAAGGGCAAGAGACTTCTTGCCTTCACCATCGAAGTCTAGACTGCCTGTTAATAGCAAGCGTTGTTGCTCCATTGGGGGGAATACAGCCCCCCGGTTTGTGTTATCGTAATCCACTAAAATGCCTCCTTGTTGGCTGTGGGTTTAACATGCACGACTGTGCTGCGAGAACCTTTTGATGCCTCGTTTGCATCATCATCTTCTGATGGCAAGCCGAGTGCAGATTGTAGGCCGTACCGTTTGGCATATGTAATGCCGCTACCCATCTTCTGTGGGTCAGTTGGGTCTTTGGAACGGATAGGTGTGCGTGATACACGCTGCTCACCAGATGGCGCGTGTATCAGCACAGTGCGTACAAACGTCATACCAGTGTCACCATTGAACTCAAAGTCAATCTCTTGAGTGAAGCAGATACCAAACTGTGTGGCTTGTGTGGCTGCTTCAATCACTGCTTCTAATGAAGCATAGTTGTTTTTGAAGTGTGGGTTCTTCGAATCTTTGCTGGCTTTAATTGCCAGCTTTTGGAACTCAAGCAATGCTTGAGCCAGATTCTGTGGGGCTGCGGATGCAGCTTTAGGTTGTTGTGCCATGATCATACCTCATTTGCTTCTGGCTTGATTGTAATGCGACAAGCACCGCGCTTGTCACGCTTGATAGTTAGTAGGTCACAGAACACTTCACGTTCATCATCCATGATTAGTGACTTTAATTCTTTCTTACATGTTTCATGCTCTTTGGCTTTGGCTACAGTCATTACATAGTCATGTGCCAGTGACATGAAGTGGTTGTCGTTGTTAGCATCTCTGGCTTTGAGGCCATCGATCTTGACCTTTGACCAGTCAATCTTCCATGTGTCTACATCATAACTAGGCTCGGTCTTGCTAGTGACTAACTGCCAGAACTCCTGACAACGCTTGACAACTACATCAAAGTAGTCTTGGTCAAACTCGATACGAGCATACTCAATCTCATTGCCAAAGATTACTGTAAGGTATGCGCTGTCAATCTTAGACAGTGCCATGTACAGCTGCACCTGTGGCATGTATGTGTCCAGCATGTCGGATATCGATCTGTTGCTGCTGGTGTGCTTGGCTTCGATGATTGATGTGAGGCCATCTTCCGAGACAGCAATGCCATCGACTGTACCTTTGAATGGTACACCATGTATCACTTCTCTGAACTCATGCTGCGTCATAACCTCTGACCCATCAACACCACCATGTCCTGTATCCTGACAGAACCATGCAATGTTGAACGCCTCAGTGTATGTACCCAGCCTGACCTTGAAGATGTGATCAAGCTCTACAGGCTGCTGCTTGCCCATCTTGACCATCCACAATTCGTGCCAGTCTCCACGCATAATGCTGTAAAGATCTGAGCCTCCGATAAATCCTACTCTATTCATAGTACCTCCTATGTCTATGGTGGTGTGACTTCGCGGTGAATATTTTGGATGTAGTCACACCACCTATCGACCAGACAAGCCGTCACAAGTTACACCCAAAATATGCTGCATTGTTGCACACAAATTTATGTATTGCAAACAGTTATCGAAACCTTGAATGTGCTACGATCTTTTTGATTAGGCCATCCACATCGATGGGCTGGCCTAATCTTTCTTTTCTAGTGACGAAGTATTGCAATGATGCGATGGCTGGCTTGCTTCGATCATGACGCCAATGAGATAATTTCGTGGCATCGGCAATGAAACTATCCACAGTATAACCCAGAGCAAGCAGCTTAGAAGCAAGATGTTCCTGACGCATGTCATAACGAAATCCTTTGCCCCAAATACTATTCACTAGCTCTTGATACTTTAAGCATAGTTCACGTTCATTATTGTCCATTGTAGTTTATCTTTGACCACATCACCAGCTGCTGTCTGCCAGACTTGCCTTTGCGTTTTGTTCCATCAACAATTACAAGCCCCTTTTCTTTCAGCTGTTTGTATCTTGCTGTTACTGTGCTGTACCTAATGTGTGGCATGTGGTCTAAAACATCATCAGATATGCAACCATTTGGAAACATATTGATTGCTTGCAACACTTTCTTTTCCATTCGTGTAACGTCAAGCTGCTCGGCAGCTGCGTGACTTGTAGATGGATCGTCATTGCGCACTAATTTGTATGCTGGTGTTTCAAATAGATTATTCATGCAAACCTCCTTACTTGTTGCATATATGCAGTATACATATCCTGTTGACAAATTCAACAGCTTCTGTCCATCATGATTCCGAGGCAATGTGTGTGGCCTCGTCATCATGAAGTACCTCAGTTGGCTGGATCGTTTACCTCCCTGCGATCCAGCCAATTATTTTTGCAGCTAATGGATTGCTGGCTTCGATACATATAAAGTTAGGGCCAGACTTTTGCTTCAGCAAATATATATCTGCTGGCTGTTCATTGTGCGTTGTGGTTAGGAAACTAAACCCACGCCCTTTTGCTTGATACTTAGATTCAGCAATTAAAACTCCGGCAGGGGTTTCGATCTGGATGTCTCCGGCAAACTTGCCACCCAGCTGTCCCGAGAGAGGCTGCCTTTCCGCTTTGGCCCCGCGAGTTTCGAGCCACTTGACCCACCATCTTTCGTGGTAGCTTCCTTTACTGCGCTGAGATGTTCCCATCCATGCTTCTCCATACAATCAAGACACCAAGTATTGTTGTTGCCAGTAATAACAAACCAATTGGTTGTGATATTGCAGTGACCACAAGTTGCTGCGTATCCAATTCTATTTCTTTTTGATTTCGATCTTTGCTTCGAGGGCATCTAACCAACATATAAGTAAGAAGTTTGAGGGAACACGCTTGTATTGTTCCCACTTGTGTACGAGTGATGAGGCGCAGCCGATGCGATCAGCTAGCTCTTCTTGTGACCAGCCACGATCATTGCGCAATGAGACTAATCCGCAGACTACTGAGTGCCAGCTGTTACTAATCTCTTTGGGTTTGCTGTAATGCGTAAACTCTGATCGCATTCATAACCTTCTTGGCTGTTGACAAACGTAAATCGCCACCAGCTAACGTCCTATAGTAAGTGCTAGTAGGTACGTTAGCCAGTCGAAACGCTTTGAGAATTGATAGGTTGCAGTCAGATGCAGCTGCAATAAGTTGATCCATATATGTTTTCATGCATGGACGTTACTGCATGTTTGCTACATCTGACAAGAGGTATTTATTCTTCTTTGTTTAAGTGAAACAAATTAGTCACTGCTGCTGCGCCATCTATTAGCTTGTGCATCTGGTCTACTGTCACTGTATTAGCACCATAGTGTTGCAGGTCTTCACCTATATCGTTTGATGCTTTGACTAATTCATCCACAGCCTCAAGCATTGATGGGTATTTGTTTTCGATTGAGAATAAAAGTGCTGACCTAACAGCCGCTTCTTTTTCTCTTTCTTTTTCATAGTATTCTATACGTTCTTCATGCGTCATTTCATGTAGTTCTTTTGCCATTACTTTACCGTCCCTTCTGGCAGTCCTAAGTATGTTACTGTTTTGTGCAGCTGATTGCTCCATTGTGAATCAAGAAACCTATGCTTGGTTTTTTTATAGCCATGCATAACAGTTGAGTGATCCTTGTTGATGAACCTACCAATCTCACTGTAACTCTTGTCGCAACACTTAGTCGCTATCCAATAGTAGATAAATCTAGCGTCTACTATTCTCCGCTCCCGGCGGTTAGACATAAGCTCGTGTGTTTCTACATCATTCATGTAGCAAACAGCATCAACCACTTGCCGCAGCCGGGGAAACTTTGGTTTAGATTGATCCATCACACACCTCGCAGTATCACTGCCCATGCTTCATGTATCTTGGCACCATCATTATCTTTATGTCGTGCATACTGTGAAACGATTGGCCCAATGGTTGCGCATGCCTCTGCCCAAGTCATCATCTGTTGAGTTGGTGCAGTGCGGCTGTCGAACTCAAACACATTCACACCATTGGCTGAGTATGTGTGGTCGAATACATCATCGAATCGTGGTGTCATGATACCCTCCATACACGATAGCCGCCATCTCTTTGTGCGCGTATTGCACCTTTGCCAAGCGCATGCCTTCTTGCAATAGAGTTGCTAAGTGCGACAGCATCTTTTAATGTGTCAACGAATACTGAATCGCCCTCTTGCATTGCTTCTATAGTTTCAGAAAATTTTCCGCAACGACCCCTTTTCTCTTGGAGTGGAATATTCTTTTCGATCTTCATTACGCTACCTCCTTGCCATCAATCATAGCCTGATGATCTTCATGTGGTGTGACGTGCTTATCTTCCCATGCTGTAACAGCACGGTCGAGGAACATTTCACGCTTGAAGTTTGGATTGGTTTGGTCGAGATGGTCAGCCATCCGATCGATGTCGGATGGATGTCCCATCAGTGGGCCAAAGAAATCAGCAACGAACTCGAAGTGCTGCCGTGTGAATCGTGGATATTTGTCAGCCATTAGTACCTCCTTATATGTAGTTTGGCTCATCGTCATAGACTTCACCGAAGTCTGACCATTCTTGTTCCCAGTCAGGTTGACGCTCGTCTTGAGCGTCAGCCTCTTTGTTGTAGCATTCGCACTCGCCGCTGCGCACCTCGGCATAGCCGCAGTTCATTTCGCAGTCAGCTTCAACGATTGGTGGTGGCGTCATCATACCTCTCCTATGTCATAGATATCTATGTCATGCAGTTCTACATTACGATCTTCGATACCAACATTCGCTATTGCAATATCTCTAGCTTCTTCTTCTGTGTCAGCTTTAACTTGCATTCGTGTGCTTGATGTTAGTGTAAGTATTACATCGAATTGTTTCATGCCAATGCCTCATGATGTTTCCATACGAATGGGCGATAGTCTTCCATATACCCATCAGGTGATGGTATGTCGGCTGCCTTAGAGAATGCAGTCATAATCTGTACATTGAATCGACTGCCAATGATGCGTATGTCATTGCGAACAGTTTCGATGTCAGTCTTGACATCAACTGTGTCACCATCTGGATTGCCGCCAAGCAGCAGCCCACGCCCAGCCAGTGGTAGTGGGTAGTTCTTATGCATCCAGAAGTATTGATCATCGACAGAGTACAGGCCTTCATCATCGATATATACATGATCATCAATGAAGTCGTAGTCATCGACATGATAGAGACGGACGACATCAAACGCACTGCAATGATCGCCAATGGTGGGTGAGATGTCCTTCCAGCTGCCGCTAAAATCTATTTCAGTAACAGCTGATTGACCTGTGACGGTCGGGTCTATTAGATATGCTTTCATTTATAGTACCTCCTTGTGAACTATTATACTGCATTTATGCAACTAAACAAGTCACATTATTCACAATTGCTTGCTAGTAAATAAACTTTCTATGCTTTGGCCTAGCAGCAAGAGTAAATCCGTATTTGCTATGGAATGTCAGTTTGCTTTTGTCTTCTCTTCCATCGCCAGTTTCATACCAGTATTTTCTGTCGGCACTGCCAACTGGTTGACTACGCAGTCGAAGCAAACCATTCTTTCGCTGCTGTCTTTTTTCTAGTTCGTGTTGCTTTTTCTCTTCTTCTTGCTTCATCATTTGAAACTTGTGATGATTGCTCCATGCTTGTGAGAAATACTTTGCAACCCAGTCAGCGAATTGATCAGCATCCATTTCTAAATGCTGATAATACTTGTCCATAATAGACAACGCTTCACTGTGTATTGTTGTGCGTTGTTTAGTGTCTTCTTGCAATTCTCTTCTTGCTCTATTGGGATTGTTTTTTTCACCCATAGCAACCCCCTTACAAAGTTCCATCTTTGTGAGATTTATATATTTCCCACGCTACACACGACCAGCTGACTATCATCAGCAGCATCGATAGATAAAATACGATTCCGAATAGTGACATGATTTACTCCTTGTGAAGCGGGGCTGGCAGTGGTAATGCCAGCCCCTAGCGGTACGCGTCCAAATCTAAGGAAGTTGATTGGACATTTGATTTAGTTTGGTCACAGTCCTTTCTTTGTCTGTTGATGAAATGATTTGAAACGGTCGAAGTTCCTCACCAATAGTTACAGTTTAGTCAACCCCGGAGGGGACACAACGAGCCATAAAAAAGGCACGCTGAGAGGGAGAAGCTCAGCGTGCCAGTGGGGAGGAAAGTGTTGAGATCGGGGTGAGGCAGATTCCAAGAGGCGCAGCCGCCTGGAATCTGCCGAGCAGTTTCATATACAGCGTATATGCTGTGTCACCACATGCTCAGGTGGCAACGTAGTGTTAGCCCAGCCCCGAAGGGCTGGGCAGCAGCTGCTATGCAGCTGCGTATTTCTTCATCAACTCAGCTTTGCGCTTGGCATCAACTGATGATTGCTGCGGCTTGTTCTTCGGTGTGAAGGTATCGCCGGTGATGTCTTTGAACGTCTGCTTGTTCAGTGTGACATACTGTTGAAGCATCTCGATCTCGACCTCGATGTTCGTGATGCGTTCATCGATGCGGTCTAGCGCAATGTCATCGTAGTGCATTGCGCCTCGCACTGCGCCATACTTGGCGCAGATGGCGAGTGTGCCATCGCTCGGTGCTTCGTTAGCACCCGCGATGGTGATCGCATCGTCGACCAGCTGGTCACGGTCTTTGGTCTTTTGTGTGAGCAGCCATTCGGCTTGCTCAACTGCTTTGCGCAGTAGATTTTGAGTGATATAGATAGAACCTCTGTGACAGTCAGGAAAGACGCTGCTGAAAGCTGAAGTGAAGTGGTTAGTAGTCTTGCTCATGATAAGCCTCCTTGTTGAGCTTGAGGGGATAAGCCCCCTCGGTAGATAGACCAATGCCGTGCAGCGGGGCGAGGATCAAACCTCCTCACGGTTGGCGAAGCCAAGTGGTGCGGAGGACGGTTTGACAGCGCAGCGTCCACGCAACGAAGTGCGGCATGCAGGCTATCCGAGGGGGCGTTCCCATCAAGCGGAGGAGGCGGTTCATGCAAGACGGATAACCACGCACACTCAGCGCATCAGCAAGTCTTTGCTGACACAGTGGTTCCTTGTGAGTGCTTTGTGAGAGACTTGCTGTGCGCAGTGTGAGTTGACAACGAGTATTTGCGTGTGGCATAAGGGGGGGGACACAGGGGGGGGTTTGTGCAAGAGGTTGAGGATGAGTAATCAGCTAGTCGTAACCGACAAACAAGCGCGGCTTGTGGATACCCTCGTAGCAACTGGCTGTAGTATCAAAGACGCCGCGCATGAAGCCGGTTATGCTAGCGGTGAGAGTGGTAGAGTGACAGCCAGCAAGACTTTGCGGCTGCCTCATGTGCAAGCGTATATGATGCAGAGAGTTGCAGAAACGCTCGGTCTGAATGCTACGACAGCCGCTGCGCGTCTCGTGCAGCTTGCTCAAGGGGCTAAGAGTGAGTATGTGCAGCTGGAAGCGAGCAAAGACATCCTCGACCGTGCTGGTTTCAAAGCCCCTGAGCGACACATGCACCTCCACGCTGGCGACATATCGGTGAGCATTGACCTGAGCTAGTGCGTGGTGGTGCGCATAGCGGCGTGTGGACGTGCAACCCTAGCAGCGCAATGCGCTGCGCGTGTTGCAACCCACACAGGTTATATGTGTGTGTAGCCCTGCGATCCTAGATCGCGTCGGCTACACGGAGACTGGCGAATATATGCGTGGCAATTCGGTGCGGCATGGTGGTGGCT
>VMHT01155730.1_pt1 | contig 31941 bp, 48 predicted proteins | sample 4693611 | NCBI WGS metagenome assembly VMHT01 (sample SAMN12280063, study PRJNA550983) | marine metagenome | isolation source: seawater sampled from same location over 5 years 0.02-0.2 micron viral filtrate | place: USA: collected off the coast of southern California halfway between the port... ...
AGGTTGGATAAACCTGCAACCTGTATTTTCTTATCAAAGACCTGCTGACATATTAAAGAAGGTGGCAGATTTAAACAGGGATAAGTTCCCACAGTTTAAGTTTCAATTAAGTATGAGAGCCGTGCCTGTTGTCAATGAAGATGACGAGCTTATGACTATACACGACTTTGATACAGAGTTCGAAGAAGTTAAAGGAGAAGAAGAATGAATGAATACGAATTTGTTTTGTTAATGACTTGGATATTTGGTGGCATTGCAGTTATTTGTATTGCCCTAATGATTATCGAGACATTAGCTTTAAAACTATTCCCACATAAATATTGGCGAGAAGATGAACTGTCTAAGGAATTGGACTTGCTATATTTAGAATTACAAAAGGGAAAAGAAATCAATATTGCAGAATACATTAAGGAGAAAAAATGACGCAAGAAATTATGGGAACTGCTGAGATTGGTGCTTGGTTAGGAGTTACTAGACAAGAAGTGGCACAATGGAAGTTTCAAGGTAAGCTACCAAATCCTGATTACCAATTAAAAGCAACACCTGTTTGGAAACAAGATACATTACTTGAGTGGAGAGAAGCTAACACTTGGGTAGAAAATAGAGTCAATAGCTCTAAAGAGTTAGTCAATGGATAACAAAGACAAACTCATATCAAGACAAGTAGCTTTAAAAGGTGCAGTTGAATTAGCAAAAGATTCTGACACCATAGATGAAGTTTTAGCAACTGCTGAGATTATACAGAATTGGATTCTTAGTCCGTTTTCCCAAATAGCTAAGAGTCCTGTTGTTACTACACCAATGACGCAACCAAGCCCACAAATTCATAACGAATCACAAAGCCCTGTGGGTCAAGCAGAGTTTAAATGTCCTGCTTGTGCGTCAAAGGTGTATGACAACAGAGCAGACAAAAAGTCTGACAAAAGCCCAAATTTTAAATGTGGCAACAAACAATGTACGGCAGGAAACAATGGATTCCCTTATGCAAGTTGGTCTGACGAGCCACCTGCTGAGATTATGCCAAATGCAAAACCACAAGAGTTAGTGCAACCAAAGTCATTAGACGATATTACCGAGAACGAAGCTCCCTTCTAATTGGTATAGTACGGTGCTGAGTGAGTATCTGACGCAAGGTACTCACTTAAGCATAGATAGGATATTATGAAGATACTTAATTTATATGCAGGTATAGGTGGTAACAGAAAACTATGGGCTAATAATCACGAAATAGTTGCAGTAGAAAACGATATAAATATTGCAAAAATCTATAAGGATTTTTACCCAAATGACGAATTGATTATTGATGACGCACACGAATATTTAAGACTAAATTTTACAGAATTTGACTTTATTTGGAGTTCTCCACCTTGTCCTACACATTCAAGATTAAATTTTTCAGGAAGGTCAAGGGGTAAATATTATAAATACCCTGATATGAAACTGTATGAAGAAATAATTTTACTTAAAACATTTTTTAAAGGCTTTTGGGTTGTTGAAAATGTTATTAGCTATTATGACCCATTAATAAAACCACAGAAAAGTGATAGACACTATTTTTGGTCAAACCTACTAATACCAATTATTGAAAAAGATAAAAAAATAAGAAATGACAAAGGTAATACTTTACAAAAAAAAATGGAAGATAGAAATATATTTATAGATAATTTTTATGATTACAAAGGAGATAAAAGAGTTTTAATAAATAATGCAGTTAATTCTGAGCTATCAGAAAAAATATTAAATGAAGTGGAGATAAAATTTTATGAAGATAGAAGCTGATAATTACTTTGCAATAATACCTGAGTGGATATTAGACGCAGACATTAGCCCAAGAGCAAAGAACTTGTATTGTATCTTGTGGACTTATGCTGATAGAAAAGACGGCTCTTGTTATCCAAGTGTTACAACTTTGGCAAAGAGAGTTGGAGTAAGTCGAGCTAATACTCACAAACTCATAAATGAACTGCTTGATATTGGTGCAATAGAAAAGAAGAATAGATATAAAGATAATGCCAAGCAGACAAATCTATATTTCTTAAAAACAAGTAACCCATATCTTAAATCTGATACCACTACATTTAGTAGTATCGCTGATGATACTAGGGGTAGTACTGCTGACGATACAAGGGTAGTATCGGAGACAGTACATAGAACTATAACCAATGAACTAAAACCAATAGATGTGGACAAGCCAAAACTAAAAAAGATTGATGAACAAGTTTTACGACAAAGAAAAGAATTATACAAAGTATTTTGTAATGAGCTTGGCTATACACCTAGAACTCAAGGAGAGAAGTCAGGTTGGTTTAAAGTTTGCAAGGAACTAACTGAAGCAGGAGTAACATCTGATATGCTTAAAGGCTCAATACTTGCTTACAAGAAACATTGGAACAACATAGATATAACTCCATACGCAATCAACAAATGGTTTGGTAAGTTCGAAGCTCTAGGTCAAGACGAAGTACGCAAACAAAAAATGCTAGAGAATCCTGCTCTTATCTGCGAAGAACAAGGTTGCAACTTCATAGACCACGACTACTTCTTGTACTGTGTTCGGTGCAAAAAAGAGCAAAAAAAGTAAAAAAATATAAACAAAAAACTAATCCAAATACTTTTTTATTAAGATAATTTAACAAATCTTGCAGGTCGGTTTCTTTTGAGACCGACTTTGCTATTATGGGTGGATAATGCCAAAGCAAACTTTAGCTCATAATGAACAATTAGTAGAAGCACTTTGTGATTCTATATCATCAGGTATGTATGTTAATCTTGCGTGTCAATCAGTAGGAATTAGCACATCAGCTTTATCTGAATGGAAGAAAAAAGGACAACAAGGCATATACCCATACGATAAAGTTTGGCAAAGAATACAAATCGCAGAAGCCAAAGCAATCGAAAGGCGTATAAAAAGAATTGAGAATGCAGGAGAGAACGGCTCTTGGCAGGCAGACGCTTGGTACTTAGAGAGAAGATACCCACATCTGTTTGGTAAGAGAGATACAGTTGCCATTGAGAATCAAGACAATCCAAAAGTAAGGTTGCGTTGGGCAGACGGCAACTTACTTGAAGGGCAACAAGAATATTTAGAAGGAGAAGTGGTAGAGAGTGAAAAATGAAGATTTTAAATTACCTGATAATTTGTTTATTGATAATCCTACTTTTATAGATACATCACAAGAATTTAATGATGATTGTGGAGACGCTTGTAAATTATGAATGATAAAGAATTAAATGATAAGTTTGCAGATATAATACAACATCTTGATATGAGAGATGTTGAAGAACAAGTTTTAGAAGAAGAAATAGTAATTGATTTTGAAGATGTACCTACAATAGTTTTTATGCCTGTTTTTACAGATTATGGAATGTTTTACAGTTCTATGCCTATATCAACAAAAGCTATTGAGTCATTTTTAATTTGGTTTGACTCACAGGAGTAAAATGCAATCATCATTGGACGCAAATGTAAGCTCAGGCTTAGACATTGAGCTACCACCTTTGCACAAAGCACAAAAAGAAGTAGTCAATAATATGAAAAGGTTTACAGTTCTAAGTGCAGGAAGGCGTTGGGGTAAGACTAAACTAGGTGTTTGGCTTTGCCTTAAATACGCTTGGGAAGGTAAAAGAGCTTGGTGGATTGCACCTTCTTACTCTATGACTAACGAAGCGTGGGCAGATTTAAGAAGCATTGGCATTGAATACGGAGTAAAAGTAAAAGAAGCTGAGAGAACTATTATTACAACAACAGGTGGCTCAGTTCAAGTAAGGTCAGCAGATGACCCAATGAAGTTAAGGGGTGCAGGACTTGACTTTGTTGTTTTAGACGAGTGTGCCTTTATGAAGCCACAGACTTGGGCAGAAGTAATTAGACCTGCATTGACAGAGAAAAAAGGCTCTGCATTATTTATTAGCACACCAAAAGGTTATAACTTTTTTGAAAAGCTCTACTCAGAAGCAAACTTATTAGAAGATTGGGTCAGATTTACTTACCCAACACACACAAATCCAATCATTGACCACAAAGAATTAGAATCAGCAAAGCAAGAGATAGGTAGTTTCTTGTTTGCTCAAGAATACGAAGCTCAGTTTATCGAAGCCACAGGTGGCTTATTTAAAGCAGATTGGTTTGAGCATTACTCCATAGAAGAACGAATATCAGTAGATAAGGAGACAAAAGATGATTATTTGGAAGTTTATTACAAGTATAAAGACAAAGAGTGCAAGTTGGAAGACTGCCGTAGATATGCAACTGTTGACTTGGCAACATCAACTAAAGAGAGTGCTGACTTTACGGTCATCACATCTGTGGCTATCACACCTGAAGGTAAGATTCTCGTACTCGACATTGACAGACGAAGAATGGAAGCACCTGATTTATTGCCATTACTACAAAGAAAAGTTGAACAGTTTGACCTTGCGTATGTTGGAATTGAAAGAGCAGGTTATCAGTTGGCGTTTATTCAAATGGCTAAGAGAGAAGGATTAATAGTTAAGTCGTTAAAAGCAGACAGAGACAAAGTATCAAGAGCTTATCCACTTATTGCAAGAATGGAAGCAGGAGATATATTCTTCCCTAAGAACTCTGCTTGGTTTGGAGATGTACAAACAGAACTGTTAAGATTCCCTGAAGCAGAACACGATGACATTGTTGATAGTCTTGCCTATGCCGTGATAGAATCAAAAGTACGCAAAAGTATAAAAGTTTTCTAATATAATGTAAGATTAGAGCAGAGTGGAGTAGTGCCGATAAGGGTTGCGTCCATTACTTCACAAAGCTCTATAAGGAGAATAATGGCAGAGAGAAGAAGTTTCAGAGAAGTTGTCTTTGGAGACTCAGAACAAAAAAGAAGTACAGGTTTTAACTTTTTTAGACAAGGTGTTAGTTCAAACAACACTAACTTTATTCAAGGTTATCAATCATCAGCAGGACAATTTAATGTACAAGGTTTAGGTAATGGTGCGTCTAACTCAGCAGTAGTATCTTGTTTACAAGTACTTGGAACTTCATTTGCTGAAGCAGAGTTAAAAGTTTATCAGTTGAACGAAGTCGGAGAGTTAGACATTGTCGCTAATCATCAACTAACAATGTTATTTAAAAGACCTAATCCTTATATGTCGGGAGATGTAGTACAAAACTATTTAGTACAATCAATGCATATCTCAGGAGACGCTTACTTACTTAAACAAAAGAATGAAGCAGGACAGTTAGTTGCTTTATATCCTTTAATGCCTGAGAATGTAACTCCAAAGGGAAGTGATGAGACTTTAATTGAATACTACGAGTACCAAGTCAGAAATCAAAAGATTAACTTAGATAGAGATATGGTTGCTCACTTTAGACTTGGACTCGACCCTGAAAACCATAGGCAAGGATTATCGCCTGTTAAAACATTACTTAGAGAGATTTATGGAGATGAGAGTGCAGGACAAATGGCAACTTCAATCTTAGCCAATATGGGTGTGCCTAGCTTTATGATTACACCCAAAGATGAATATGGTTTGACAGAAGAAGAAGGAGAATCAATCTCTAAAGCATTCCAAAGAAGAACAGGTGGACAGAATCGTGGTAAGCCTTTAGTACTATCAGGTGGCGTAAATGTTGAGAGACTTGCCTTTAGTCCTAAAGACTTAGAGATAGGAGACTTAAGAGAATCCTTTGAAGCTAGAGTATCTGCCGTAATTGGTGTGCCTTCTATCCTTGCAGGTTTGGAAGTCGGACTTAAGTATGCTACTTACTCCAATGCTAAAACCTTGCGAGAGTTCTTTACAGAACAAAAACTTATTCCTTTATGGGATATGGTCGCTCAAGAGATAACACATCAGATACTTAAAATAGATTACCCTAACTCAAGTAACTTAGAAGCAAGATATGACTTTACAGATGTAAGAGCCTTGCAAACAGATACCAATGAGATTTACGAGAGAATGAACTTAGCAGTACAAGGTGGTTGGGTAACAGTAGCAGAAGCAAGACAGAGCGTTGGTTTACCTACAACAACAGAACAAGATGTTTATTTACTACCTGCTGAGAAAATATCTGTACCTGCCAATATGCTTAGAGACTATCAACCTGCAACAATAGAACAGGAAGAACAAACAGATGAAGTACCTGAAGCAATATCAGAAGCAGGGTTTGATGAAGCAGAGTTTAAAGTAGTTAAAGAGATAGACGGAGAGTACTGCGTAATAACAGAGACAGGCAGGAATATGGGTTGCTATCCAACTAAAGAACTCGCAGAGATAAGACTTAGACAAATAGAGAGATATAGTGATAATCCTAAAGCTATGGTAGGGAAGGACGAGTTTACAACTTTAGAAGAAGCAGAAGCTAGAGCTGAAGAAATAGGTTGTAGTGGAACTCATACACACGACAAGGACGGTAATTTAATCTATATGCCGTGTTCTACCCACCAAGAGTATGAACAACGCTTAGAAGATTATGACGCAGACTGAAGTAAAGGTATCTGCTCGAATACGAAAGATACTTGAAAAGAAGGTCAAAGACCATAACGATACAGACCCTAGATACAGGGCAACGCTTAGAATGTTAACATCTTGTTTTAATAGGGGAGTGGGTGCATACAATACCAATCCTAGTTCAGTTAGACCTACAGTTACATCTTCAGACCAATGGGCTTTAGCCCGAGTCAATGGGTTACTCTACGCTCTAAGGAATGGAAAGTTCAAGCGTAAGCCTTACGATACAGACCTGTTGCCAAGTAATCACCCTTTAAGCTCTAAGAAAAACCTCGCAATAAATACAAATGATTCACTTACTGATATATACGGAGAAGAACATACAGAGGAACAGATAGATAGTTATATCCTAGAGTCTGATGTATCGGATATAAGACAGTTTGTCTTCAATACGGAGATAGATTTAGATAGTCTTGGTGTTGGTCGGAATGGAGACACAGGCGTAAGTGGAAACTATAAAAAAGGAAAGTACGATGACTTGGATTTCTCGATACCAAAAGGAGTTAAGACACAAGCCGAGCAAGGACTACGACTACGCAGAGAGTTTGGTCGAGGTGGTACAAGTGTTGGTCTTGGTACTGCAAGGTATCTCGTTGCCAATACAACTGCTAGTCCTGATAAGGTACGACACATAGCCAAGTACTTCCCTAGACACGAAGTAGATTTACAGACACAAGACTCAAGAGACTTCCTCGCAGGAAGAACTGACCGAGCTACTAATGGAATCATCGCTTGGAAGCTATGGGGTGGCAACGCAGGACAAAGGTGGAGTAGTAAGTTAGTACGAGCTATGAACAAGAGAGACGAAGTAGATAAGTCAGCGTCAGAGTTAGTGCGTAGGCATAAGCTAAGAGAACAAGCAGACACAGAGTACAGAACAAACCGACTTACATCTACGGAAGTAAAGCAAGGAGTCTATCGGAACTATACGGCTATGCTTCGGAATTGGGAACTGTGGTACACCGACTTCTATGTCGGTCTGTTGCGTAGTCAATTAAAAAAAATCACGAGAAGTATGGTGCGTGGAGGAGACAACCCTGCATACAAAAATTTTGTTTTGAATGGAGAATCTCCGATTTTAAATAAGATAATAGATGACACTACAAATGAATGGAAACTCTCACTCTATGATATTTACTTATCTACTGTTTATGATTTTGAGTTATTCCAATTTGGTATTCTCTTACCTGAATCTCTTAAAGGATATTCTGAGTTGGAAGATACGGATTTATATACTTACAAGGACAGAAGGAAAACAGAACGGCAGGTTGTCAATGAAGGATTCTATCCGATACGAGTGCGTGGTGGTGGAACAATCAATCCAACTAATGTTTCTCCAATTCCAAGAAGTAGGTACAACCGACAAGCCGTAGCTTTTGTAAATGATATGTTGGACAAGTCAATGCCTGAGTTGGCTAAGACTACCAAAGCTACTTTGAACAGGACACTAAGGAAAAGTCTTGATGAAGCTATTGAACTTGGTTTAACAGGAGACGCAGTTTATGAATACATTACAGGACAAGTTGAGATTGCCTTACCGAAGAAGTTTCTTGGTAGAGCCAACTTGATTGCTAGAACTGAAGGTGGGGCTTTGGCTCAGTTTGGATTACAAGACGCTTCGGACAAATCAGGATTAATAACAGTTAAAGAATGGATTACTACATTTGATAATTCAAGAGATACTCATATTGCTTTAAATGGAACTGTTGTTGCTGACGCAGAGAACTTCAATGTCGGTGGCTACTCTGCACCGTTCCCTAAAGACCCAAGCCTTCCTGCTCAAGAGAGATGTAACTGTAATTGTTCTTTAATCAGGAGAGAAGCAAGACCTGACGAAATAATAACTCCTTCTATTTGACGGTAAGCAAAAAAATTTTTTAACGACAAACAAAAACCCACCGAATGAACGGTGGGCTTCCTAGTTCCGATTAAGTGTAAATTAATCTTGTATATCTTCTTCAATCAAATCCATAAGTTTTGATATTCTGTTATAAATATCTAGTTTATGATTGACCCAAGAAGTGTTAAAAGATAAGTCATCAGTATTATCAACTAATCCCAATGCTTTATCTAAATTCGCTATATAATTTTCTAGCAATTCTTTTTCTCTCATTTTTCTTCTCCCTTAGTTGTAACAACTTGGGTTGTTATCCCAATGTCTATCTTGTTGAGCAAGACCATTTAATTTCTTACCACAACCTTTACAAGTAATCCACGCACTTGTTCTTTTAGATTTATTTTTAGACAAACCCTTCCAATGAAGTAAGTTCTCTAAATCTTTATTACTCATTCTTCTTCTCCCTTTTTATATGTATAGCTTTTATTAGTAACACGATAAGAAAAAATCTTCTTATCTTGCTCTGATAATTTTTTGTTATAAATTCGAGTCTCTCTACTACTCCAAGCATAAAAAACTTCAAATGGGTTTTTGTAGCCTGTGCAATCCAACTCAATAGTATCTTCCAAAACTAACTCAGCGTCTTGGTAGTTTTCTAAGTCGTGATAATCTTGTCTATAAGATTTCAAGACTTGATAAGTAAATTTAATCACTTATACTCCCTTCTTATATTTGTTAATTTGTTCGTCTGTAATTTTTGACCAATGGTTGTAACCTGAATGTGTATCGCTTTGCCAAGTTAATCTATCAGCGTATGCTTTTGTTTTGTTAGTTTTGTATGTGCAGGATTTACCAACTCTGATGTTATCGAAATCTACACTTGTGAATCCTTCCATTGTAAGTTTCATATCTTCTATGCACTTCTCACTATGGACAATCGGAGTAACACTTGCATTATTTTTTAGATAAGACCTGTAAAGTAATTCTTGATATGCGTGGCTTCTAAAAAATCCTGTGAGTGCAAGTTCTCTATTTCTAAAATTTTTATTATGTCCGTCTGTGCGAATGTGTGCAATCTCGTGGATTAAAGTTTGGTCTTTCCAACTCCAACTATTCATACTCATCATAATCTCATAGATGTTACCACTTACACAACAGGCTCTACCTTTACCAATCTCTGAATTGTAAGTAGATACGATTAGACCAACTCCATTGTGTGCGTCAAAAGAGTTTTGTAAAGTATATTTTTTTGGTTTCTGAGTAACAGAAAACTTTACTCTTGATGACGGTACAGATTCTAAAAATTTAAAGTATGAAGAATTGACAATTGTTTTACCTGCACGATTTAATAATTTTTCTGCTTGTGATGTGTCAAGTTTTATAATATTTACAATGTCAGGGAGAATCCAATTAAACTGTGGAGAGCTAACAAGAAAGTCTAACTCAGCAGAGTAAGTAAGTTTTGTATTCTGTGTGTAAGTCAATTTAACTCCAATTTATTTTTCATTCATTCTGAATTATAATCGAAGATGTTTTATTTGTCAAATCGAAGATTTTAGTACAAAGTAATATTTTTATAATTTAGGATTTTATATTCTCTATTTTCTGCTAATCTCAGATTGTGAATTAATTTAAAAAGGAGAGATAGATTATGGAAAAATATTTTATTTTAAAAGTAGATTATCCAAATGTAAGAATGGTGTTTGACTTATTAACAAACGATTCAAAAATATTAGATGTGAAGTCTATGACTAGCGACCAATATGAAACACTATTAGAGCCATACGAAAAAATTAATTAGGATTCATAATTAAAGATTGACAAAAGATTAATCTTAAATTACAATCCAACTAAGTTGATTAAAAATGAAAAAGGAGTTGATATGTATAAAGGAGATTGCTACGAAGCAAACCTTAAAAAATATCTTGATAGTGTAAATAAGAATACTGTTCTTGTTCACGCTATGAGAGAGATTACATCTGAGTATTGGGGTGGACACGCTTTTTTACTTGACAAGAAAAGAAACAGGGTCTTTGACTTTTCTAATGGTAAATCTCAAAAATGGAATAGAGACGAGATATTTAAAAAATGGAATATCCAAGTTCAAGGTCGAGATATGTACTTTGAATATACAAAAGAACAAGCTCTGCAAAAAGTTTTAAAACATAAAACTTATGGCTCTTGGGATTTAACTTTTGAGAATTGGAATGATGAAAACTATTTGGAATATGTCAGAGATTATTTTATGCCTAACTTTCAACCTGTAACTTTTTCTATGATTAGAGAAGAAGTATGATTTACCAAAAGAGAACAACATTTAAGTTTGATTGCCCTGAATGTACTTTGGAATTAGAAGTAACACATTTGTATTGGTCTGCACTTGTTTGTCTGTTCTGCGAAAAAGAAATTGAGCAGGAAGATATGGTGTTGAAAAAATGAATATCTTTGACAACATAGAGCAGATGTTAAACCACTTAGACTCTGAAGTTCAACTTGAGCAGGTTAGAAGATTACTACAAAAAAGAAAATTAGAAATTGGATTGATTGAAAGAGAGAAAAATGATAATTGATTGTAACTGTCCAAAAGAAAAACATTGTGCAGGACACATTACTATTCAGAACGCCAAGCTCTTGTTTAGTAATTATAAATATATGAATAGAGATGTCCTTGATGATATTGTTACAGTTCCAACCAACAGATGTTTTATGTGTGGAGAAGAAGGCACAGTTGATGTCATTAGAAAAGATTGGCACGAGTATATGTGGGACAACCCAAGAAAAGAAGTTAGAGAATACTTCCCCTACTTAGACAAATCAGGTTGGGAACAAATCATCTCAGGCTCACACCCTAAATGTTTTGATGATTTGTTTGGAGAAGAAGAATAGTGCTAACATTAAAGAGTTCGATAATTCAAATCCCTGTATCATTGAACAAGCAGGTAAGAAGCTGACCCTTTGTTTCATTCATTCAGCAATCAACTCCGAAGGGTCAGCTATCTGCTAAAAGTTTGTTATAGTAATACCTATGGCAAGTTTATCTAGCATAAGAGAAGGATTAAAAACTCGATTAGCAACAATCTCAGGATTAAGTATATTTTCTTTTGTACCTGATTCTATTGAGCCACCTACGGCAGTTGTTGGTGTGATGAGTTCTTTGGAATATGATTCAACAATGGCTCGTGGCTCAGACACATACAACATTCCAATCTATATGTATGTTTCAAGAGTGGACGCAGAACTCTCGCAGGATTCTTTAGATTCTTATTTAGACGGAAGTGGAAGTACAAGTGTAAAATCAGCTATTGAAGGAGATACAACTTTAGGTGGAGTGGTAAGTTCTGCTAGAGTTGTTGAAGCGTCTAATTATGGTGTTTATACTGTAAATAGTATTGATTACTTAGGCGTAGAATTTAGCGTGGAGATAATTACATAATGTATGAAGTGATAAATGGAATAACTGTTAAAGATAAATACTTTGCTGAAGGCGAGTTTATTGACGGCAAAGCTATTCCACAAAAAAGTATTAAATGGTTAGTTGAACAAGGTACGCTTGTTAAAATTACAAAAGCCGAAAAAGAAAAAAAATTACAAGAAGCTAGTAAAGTAAGGGCAAGGAATGACAAAGGTCATTATATTGCAGACGACCCTAACACAGAAGAAAACGAAGCGTGGGTAGATAAGGAAGAAGAATAATGGACAAAGAGTTTAAATCAATAGACTTTGCTTTAGATAATGAAACTGAAGGCAAAGTAGAAGCAGTTTTCTCTGTATTTAATAATGTAGATTCTGACGGAGATGTAGTTTTACCAAACTCACTAAAATCATTTAAAGGTTTAGAAGGCGAAGTACCAATGGTATGGTCTCACAAATGGGAGAATCCTATTGGAAAAGGTCGCATAGTACAAGACAATGACAAGGCAACATTCAAAGGCGAGTTTATTATGTCGTCTGAGAGTGGCAAAGAAGCCTATGAAATTGTCAAAGCTATGGGAGATTTACAACAATGGTCATTTGGATTTCAAGTTGATGACGCAGAACAAGGAACTTTTCAAAAGGACGGACAATCAGAAGATGTCAGGTATATAAAATCTGCTACTGTATTTGAAGTCTCCCCTGTTCTTGTTGGTGCAAACCAATCAACTTATACTGTTGCAGTAAAAGAACAAAAAGAAAAAGATGTTAAAGATGTTGAATCAGGTCTTAGATTCACAGATGAAGCTGATAATGTGCTTATCACAATTAACAGTTTCATTGATAGAGCAAAAGAACTTACTTCTTTACGCTTAGATAAAGGCAAAACATTGTCAAAGTCTGCTCAAGAATCCCTTATGCAGATTCAAGACCGAATCCAAGAAGTCTATAACGATTTAGACAACATTCTTGGACTAGGAAAAGAAGAAGCTGAGCAACCTAAAGATAATATTGACTCACTTTGGCTAAACACACAAGAAGTCTTGGCAAGAAGTCAAGGCATAATTAATGAAGGAGATAAAGTTGAGTAAATTAACAGAACTCACACAGGAACTCCACGCATTAAGAGAAAAGCAATTCGGTGCAATCAAAGAAATGAAGGACACTTTTGAAGAAGGGTCTGAAATATCTGTTGAGAAAAAACAAGCTATCGAAGATAGAAATGCCGATATTGAAAAACTTAATGAAAAAGTTAATGAATTAAATGCTCTAGAAACTCAAGAAGCAAGACTTGAAGAAGCATTAGAAAAAGGTAAAGAAGTAAAATCAATGCCTATTCACAATGAGAAGGAAGTCATAGAGAGAAAAACTCTTGGCGAACAACTTATTGACTCTAATGCCTACACAAGTTTTATGAATAATGGGCAAAAGAACATTAATTCAGAACTAAAGTGGAATCCAAAAGTAGAACTAAAAACTACTTTGACAGAATCAGGTTATCCACCTGCCGTAACTAGGTCAGACTTAATCGTACCTACTGCTTTGAGAAACCCTCAGACAGTAATCGATTTGATTGATACTATTACAACAGATAATTATCAATATAAATATCTAGAAGAATCCACATTCACAAACAACTCTTCTGCAACAGCAGAAGGTGGGGCATTGGGCGAAAACGCACTTGCTTTCACAGAAAAGACAGAGAACATTCGTAAGATTGGCTCATTCTTACCTGTAACCGATGAGTTGTTAGCTGATGTCTCAGCAGTAAGTGGTTATCTTGACTCAAGATTACGAACAATGGTTAATCTTGCAGTTGGAGACCAATTACTTGCAGGAGGTGGCTCAGGTGCTAACTTAACAGGTCTTTTGAATGTATCAGGAATCAATACTTTTGATTTCTCATCATTCTCAGGAAACCTTAAGAGAGTTGGACAAGTTTATGAAGCAATTACTGAAATTCAGAAAGATAGCTTCTTAAGTCCTGACGCAATAATTATGCACCCTTCAGATTGGTATCAAGTTGTTACTGAAGTTAACGCAGTTACTACAAGTGGTAGCTTGAATCCATTATTTGTTGGTGCAGGACAGTTCGGTGGGCAAGTTGGACAAACACTATGGGGACTCCCTGTCGTGTTAGACACAACTAGACCTGCAGGAACTCCGATTGTTGGAGTATTCGGTGGAGGACAAGCGTGTCATATTGTCGCAAGACAAGGTATGGAAGTCGCTATGTCTGATTCCCACGATGAAAACTTCGTAAAAGATATTATGGTTATGAAGGCAACCGTTAGATTAGGATTCCCTGTCTATCGACCAACTGCTTTCTGTACTATTACTAACTTTTAATAGTTAATAATGGCTTTGATGTCCCATTCCAATTATGTGAGTGGGACATCTAGCAAAAAGGAAATGATGAAATTAAAAAAAGATATTTATATGAATGACGAAGGACTTTGTAAAGAGTCTGCTGAAGGTATGCCAAAAGGTTGGCGTAAAGGAAAACTTGTTGCAAGAGCAGGTTGGGAAATGCCTGACGCAGAATACAAAGCTCTTAAGTTTGTAGAAGCAAAAGCAAAAGCACCTAAAGAAAACAAATCAAAGTAGGTCTTTAAATGGCACAGTATGTTGATAAAACAGATTTTAAAGCATACATTGGTTTATCAGGGTCAGCTCAAGATGACAACATTGATACTGCTATTGATTCTGCTTGTAGATTAATTGACGCAATTACAGGTAGAAGATTTAACCAAGATAGTTCTGCCAATGCAAAAGTATTTACACCAAAGTCGAGTGTCTATCTTGATGTGCCTGATATAAGTACAACCACAGGTCTCATTGTTAAATTAGATGACAATGATGACGGTACTTATGAAACTACTTTAACAATCAATACAGATTTTATAGTTGAGCCAAGTAATCCTAGAGTATTAAAGATTACAGGTGGCACAACTTACCTTGAGCCTTACAACAAGATTACAATTCTTGATACAAGAAGCTCAGAGAGATTCGACCCAACAATAAAAAACAATGTTCAGATAACTGCCAAGTGGGGTTACTCAATAGTCCCTGAAGATATTAAAACTGCAACATTAATTCAAGCCCTTAGATATTTTAAAAGAAAAGATACTCCATTCAACACTTATGGAGATGTCAATACAGGAGTCAGCGAGTTATTCTCCAAGCTAGACCCTGATGTTAAAACACTACTTAAAGCACACAAAAAGCTCACTTTAAGTGGCACAATTCTATAATTTTTTTAAATTTTTTTTAAAACCCTATAAACATTGAGCTTTTTTCTACATATTTCTTATTAAATACTTGCTTTATAATCAAAGATTATATAATATATTCTTATGAATGAAACAACTAAAATAAACTTCAAAAATCCTGACGGTAGTTTTAATCGTGATAAATGGCTTGATTTTATGAATACCTCTATACAATCAATTCCAAAAATTAATTCTTGGGTTGGTGGTGGAGATTTTTTAGATAGTAAAACTAATAAAATTAATTTTAATTTAAGTTCTTGTCAAGCTGATAATATTGCAATAAGAATGCCTAATAATTTATATGAATACTTTGGAGATAAAGGTTGGACAGCAGGAATACAGCCTGAGCCTTATATATTTACTGATGATGAATATTCTATGGGAACTATGACAACTGATAAAAATATGCTTTTTAGATTAGCAAATGTTTATAGTTGGGGATATACATTTTTAGTAGTTTATCCTGATAGAACTTGGAGATTTTTAGGATATTGGGAATATGCACAATATGGTCTTAAAAAATATATTCCATATAAAGTTCAAGAACAACTTAAAAAACTAGGTGTTTTATAATGTCAAACTTTAACACTAATGGTAAATTTGATGTTAGTAAATGGATTACTTTTATGAATGAAGCAATCCAAAACATTGATAAAACTTTACCTACAAAAAATTTAAGAGACTCATTACTTTGGAAAAATAATTTAGCATATAGAGTTTCTACTTTTGACAATGGTTGGCAACCTAGACATTCCTTATATGATTTAGAATTTATAAATCAAGATAAAGTATTAGTAAAATGTGAGCCTGAAAAAGAACTTAGAATAATTGCAAAAGATTCTAAAAATAAACAATCTCACTTCTTACTTAAAAAATTTACTAAGTTTGCAATTTATTATCCTAAAACAAATCAAGTAAGAGAAATAGATATGTCTGAATATGCAGACTTGGGATTAAAAAAATATATTATAAAATAATTTGTTAGTATGTCTCTATGGCAACTAATAGAAACTTTACCTTTAGTGGTTTTACATCAGTTAAAAGAAAATTACAGAATGGTAATTTTACTTTAATTCCTTTGCGTCATCTGATGAATGAACACGCAGAAGTAATTACAAAGAATGCCAAGAAGGTAGCACCAAACGACACAGGAACATTAGCAAACTCTATTGACTTCAAACAAGTTGCTATGGTTGGAAGATTACCTAAGAAGATTCAGATTGAAGCTACTGCACCACACTCAGAATTTGTACACGGTAAATTCAAAAGATTACCTAGTGGATATAAACCACCACCACCTAAGAGAAGAAAAAATTGGGGTAATCCAAATTGGCGAACTAAACCACACTTCCCACCAATACAACCGATAGAAGATTGGGCAACAAGTAAAGGTTTGAATACTTGGGGTGTGGTACAATCAATCAACGAGAGAGGAACTCCCTTAGTTCCATTCTTGCTTTTAGCAGAAAAGAATACTAGAAAAGCGAGAAAAAAACTCACTAAAAAAGCTCAAAAGCAAATAGCATTGAGTTGGAAAATGAAAAGATAAGTGTATTATAAGGAGTGATATGCCAAAAGGATATGGATATGGTGGCTCAAGGTCATCAGGTAGAAGAAGAAGAAGAAGAAACAATAGAGGTAAAAAATAATGGATTGTTGTGGTAACGGTTGTTGCACAGGTGGTAGATAATGGCGTTTATTCACGGTAAAGACACCAAAGTAATTATAGACTCAACAGACTTGAGTGCTTTTCTTAATAGTGCAGAGCCTTCAAGAACTGCTGATGTAGGAGAGACTACAACTTTTGGAACAACAGGAAATGCAAAAACTTATATTGCAGGAAGTTCTGACGCAACAGTTTCTTTTGGGGGATTTTTTGACCCTACGGCAGATAATATTATTCAAGGTTTAGTTGGAACTAATGACAAAGTCGCAGTTATTGGTTTTGACGGAATAGACGCAACAGACGATTGTATGTTTGGTAAAGGCGTAACAACTAATTATGGGATTTCAAGTCCTGTTGGAGATGTTGTTGCAGTAACTTTTGACTTACAAGCAAGTGGATTTTTTAGTGGTAGTGTTCTTGAAAATGCAACAGTAACGGCTTCAGGTAACGGAACTGCTAGAGATAATGGAAGCTCTACTGCCAATGGTGGTGGTGCTTTTATAGTTGCAACATCAGTATCAGGAACTAGCACTCCTACATTAACTGCTAAGATTACACACTCAGCAGATAATGTAAGTTATGCAGACTTGGTTACTTTTACTGCTTTAACTTCAGCAGGTGCAGAAGTTAAAGAAGTTGCACTTGGAACAACAGTAAATAGATACTTAAAAGTTGTTTATACTGTTAGTGGAACAAACCCAAGTTTCAATGTTATAGTTGGATTTGGTAGAAAAAATTAAAGGAGAAATTTATGGCATTTACACACGGTAAGGATTCAGTTTTTAAACTTGATAACGCTTCAGGCTCATTAACTGATATTTCATCATTTGTAAATAATGTAGACTTCCCTGAATCAGCAGATGTTAGTGAGACTACGACTCTAGGAAGTGCAGGAAATTCTAAGACCTATATAGCAGGTTTGAAGGACTCATCGATTTCTTTATCGGGTCTATGGGACGCTACTGCTGACGCTATATTTGGTGCAGTTGTTGGGCAATCAGCAACTTTATCTTATGAATATAGCCCTGAAGGAACTGCAAGTGGCAAGATTAAATATACAGGAGAAGCGATATTAACTTCTTACAGTATTTCTAGTCCTGTCGGAGACGCAGTTGGCTACTCAGCAGACCTTCAAGTTTCAGGTGCAGTTACTCGTGGTACACACTAAGTAAGATAGGAGAGTCAGACGTATGACTAAAATTTTAAACTTAGATGACATCAAGTCATTACCTGATGTGCCGACTAAAACTATTGATATTCCACAATGGAATGTCTCTATAAAAGTCAAAGGCATATCTAAAAAAATGCAAATAGAACTTGGTAGATTAATTAATGGAGATACAACAGACGCTTTTGATTATCAAAAAGCATTGTTAAAAGCAAGTGTTGTTGAGCCTGAACTATCAGATGAATCAATAGATGAGTTGTATGAAAAAGACGCAACTGTTATTGATTTAATATTTGCAGAACTTAATACTCTTAACGGAGTAGGAAGCGAGATTGAATCAGCTCTAGCTGAAGATTTCAAAAGCGAATCCTGATTTAGTTTTTCAATTTAGATTAGCTCGTGAATTAAGAATGACAGTTGGCGAACTGCGAACTAAAATGTCATCATTAGAGTATTCACAATGGGCTACATTTTATTATGTAGAACAACAAGAGAAGGATAAACAACGAGCTATGGCAGAAGCAGAAGCTAAGAAGAAGAAGATGAGATAATGGGTAGTTCCAATATTCTTATCAAACTTGTATTAGAAGGTTTTAATAAAGCTAAAGCCCAAATGAATACTTTGGGTAAGAAAACTGACGAGTCAGGTGGCAAGTTAAGTAAGTTTGGAACTGTTGCCAAGATAGGTGCAGTTGCAGTTGGTACAGTTCTTGTAAAAGCATTAGCTCAAGCTACAAGACAATTCATAGAGTTTGAAGATAAACTTAACCAATCTCTTGCAATTATGCAGACAACTGAAGAACAACAGTTGGCTATGGCAAGAGCTTCTCGTCAAGTTGCAATAGAATCTCGTGTATCAGCAAGTGAATCAGCAGAAGCATTTTTCTTCCTAGCGTCAGCAGGTTTAGACGCTGAACAATCTATATCTGCACTTCCTCAAGTTACCAAGTTTGCTCAAGCAGGTATGTTTGATATGGCACTTGCTACTGACTTGGCTACTGACTCTCAATCTGCATTAGGTCTTACAGTTAAAGACGCAGAACAAAACTTAACAAACCTTACAAGAGTTACTGATGTTTTAGTTAAAGCTAATACATTAGCAAACGCTTCTGTTCAACAGTTTGCAGAAGCACTTACTACAAAGTCAGGCTCGGCTTTAAAAGTTACAAACAAATCTATTGAAGAAGGTGTTGCAGTTCTATCAGCTTTTGCAGACAGGGGTGTTAAAGGTGCAGAAGCAGGAGAAAAACTTAACCAACTACTTAGAGATACAACAAGAGCAGTAGGTAAGAACTCAGAAGTATTTAAGAGATACAATATCAATGTTGTTGATAACGAAGGTAACTTAAAAAACTTAGCAAGTGTTATTGACGAATTAGACAATGGTATGGCAGGTTTGTCAGACCAACAAAAAGCAGTTTTATTAGACCAATTAGGACTTAATCGTGGTGTTGCAGACGCAGTAAAAATCTTATCAGGTGCAGGAGACCAAATACGAGAGTACCAATCTGCATTAGAAAACGCAGGTGGAGTTACTGATGATGTTGCTAATAAACAAGTGGAATCTCTACAAGGTCAATTAGAGATACTTAGTTCTAAATTTACCGAAGTAGGACTAAGAGTTGTGGACGCTTTAGCACCTGCTTTGGAAGGTGCAATAGGATTATTAGACGGAATGTTAGATTCTTTACTTGGTGTTGATAAAGGACAAGATGAAATTATAGACTCAACAGAGAGATTTGCTGAAGCTCTTGGAACAACAACTAAGCAATCATTCTCTACTAACTCAGCACTAAACGACCAACTAACTTCTGAAAAACAATTAAGAGATGAGACAGAAAATATAATTGATACTTATAGAACTCTTACAGACGGACTTAGATTCCAAGAAGCAATACAAAGAGACTTAATTAATAACACTCACGAATTAGATAGAGAAACAGGAACTCTTAATAGTACAAAAGAAGAATCAGTTGAAATCACAGAAGAAGAAATAGAAGCAGAGAAAAAACTTGCTAAAGATAGAGCAACGGCAGGTCTTGACGCTCTTAAGAATCTTAATGACGCATATCAAAACTTAAGAGATATAGAACAAGACAGACTAGACCTTATAGATAAAGAAGCTCAAGCATTAACAAAACTTAATGACGAGAATGAAAAACTCAAACAAGCAAATGAAAAAGTAACAAAAGCAAAAGAAGATTTTGAGAAGATTTCAGGTCTTGGTGCAAAAGTAACTAATGAAGAAGCCTTAGCTATTGCAAGACAAAGAGAAGAAATTGCTAAATTAGAATCAGAAGAAGATAAATCAGAGATACAAAAACTTCAATTAGCAGTAGCAAGAGAACGCTTAATAGAACTAGAAGAAAAATCTATTGCAGTATCAAGAGAAGAAGAACAAGCACTTAGAAATATTGAACAAGCTGAAGCAGATGTTGTTACGCAGACAGAGAAATTACAAAAAGCACAACAGGATTATCAAAAAGCACAAGAAGATTTAGCTATAGCAACTGCTGATTCAACAGAAAATATTTTAGAACAAGCTATTGCAAAACAACAATTAGACCAAGCATTAGCAGATTTAAGTAGCTCAACAACCTTTTCAGACGGTATTGCAGAAATGGTCAGACTTGTTGGTGGAGATTTAGAAACATTAAGAAATCAATTTGGTGCATTATTTAATTTAGCAGGTAGAACAGTCGGCAACGAAACTATGCCTGATGTTACAAATAAAGTTATTGATGATTTAGAAGAAATAGCTGATGACTCTAAATCGCCAACAGAAAAAGGTAAAGGTCGTAAGTTTGGAATACTTGGAGAATCTGAGCAACAATTAGTCTCAGACTTTGCTGAAAGAACAGGTGGTAGAGTTGGAACAGGTGCAGGTGGAACAATAATTACCGTTAACACAGGAAGTTTATTAGGTACAAGTGATGAAGTACAATTGGCAGTTGCAGAAGCAATTAAACAAGCTCAAAGAAAAGGGATTGAAGTAGCGTTGTAATGAGTGCTAATTTTGATTCCAATGTATCACTAACCCTACAAGTAGCTTTTGATTCAGAGCCGTTTGATGAGACTCAATCATATACAGACATTACATCTTATTTAAGAGCATTTACAACTAGGCGTGGTAGAGCTAATGAGTTAGGAGACTTTGTTGCAGGTACAATGAGCTTTTCTGTATCAAACGCAGATAATAGATTTAATCCTAACAATGCTTCTAGTCCTTACTATGACTCAGGTAATGCTAGAACAAAAATACAACCACTCAAAAGAGTTAGAATGTCTGCAACTTATGACTCAACTACTTATTTAATATTTGAAGGTTTCTTACAATCTGTACCTGTAAAGTTTATATCTGAAGGTGCAGATTCCATAGTTACCTTTACTTGTGTGGACGCATTTAAGATATTTCAATCATCACAGTTGGACGGGGTTGGTTGGAGATTAGGTCTTGCAGGTTTTTCTGAACTTGGTTTATCTACAAGATTATCTTATGTTGATGAACAAGAACTAAGCTCTGCAAGAATTACTAGAATACTTGACGCTATTGGATTCCCAAGTAATCGTAGAGATATACTTACAGGAACAAAACAAGTTATATCACAAGCAATAACAACTAATGTTCTAACAGGACTTAGAGAATGTGAAACTGCTGAGAATGGACAGTTCTTTATTTCTAAAGACGGTAAAGCTACCTTTAGAAATAGAGAATATAAATTATCAAATACCAAAGCAATAAATGTTCAAGGTATATTTAGTAATGACGGAAGCAACTTACCTTATACAGATGTCTCAACTTCTTTTGATGATAATGAGATTATAAATGTTTACGAATGGCAGAGAAGTGGTGGCTCAATACAATACAAAGCCGATACTAATTCTGTTTTAAGATACAGAGCAAAAGAGTTAAATAAATCTACAATAAATATTTCAGACGCAGATGTTTTGTCTATAATTGAACAGAAGATAGCAGAGACATCTTTACCTATTGTTAGAATTGACAACTTGACTTGCAATCCTAGAGAGAACACATCTCTTTGGGAACAAGTTTTAGGTAGAGAGTTCGGAGACAGAATATCTGTTAAGATAGTCAATGTGGACGGCAGTAGCTTTACAGATGAGCTATGGATTGAATCTATATCTCATAACGTCAATGCTTCAAGCCAAAGTTGGTCTTGGACGGCTACATTAAGTCCTGCAGGAAGTTCGGCTTGGATATTAGGTCAAGCTAAACTAGGAGAAGGAACAAGATTTGTTTATAGTTAGGAAGGTTTATTAAATATGGCAGGTGCAGGTTGGAAAAGTTATAGCACAGGAGATTTAATTAGTGCTACAGAGTTTCAGACTTTTATACAAGACCAAGTGGTGCAAGTGTATGCTGATTCAAGTGCGAGAGATACTGCATTAGGTACTTCTGACGCTGAAGGTATGTTTTGTTTCTTAAAAGATTCAAACACTTTACAATTTTATGACGGCTCAGCTTGGGTTAATTTTATTGGAGAAGGAGACATTACAGGTGTTACGGCAGGAACAAACTTATCAGGTGGTGGCTCATCAGGTGCAGTAACAGTCAATTTAGCTATTGATTCAGAAGTAGCTTTTGCCGACCAAGTAGCAAGTGCAATAGTATTAAAAGATTATTCAGAAACAGATGTAGCCTTAACTTCATCATCAAACGCACTAGCAATAAATTTAGCCAATGGTAATACAGGTAGTATTACTCTTACAGAAAACATAACAGATTTTGATTTTACAAATGTACCAACTAATGGTGTTTCAACATTTACACTACAAATAACACAACACGCTTCAAGCTCAAAGACAGTAGCAATTAATCAAATTACAGTTAATGGTGGTGGACACGTTACAGGCAAAACGGCAGGTGGTGGTGGATATACAGTTTCATCAGGTGCTAACGCAATAGATTTAGTTACTTTTTTATTTTATGACGCAGGAACACCATTAATAAACGCACTTCAAGAATTTAGTTAGGAGTTAAGTATGCCTTTAGGTAGTGCTAGATTTGGACTAGGTGGTGCAGACTTAGGTAAATTAGAATTGATACAAACACAAACTGTAACAAGTGGAACTACTGTAGATTTTACCAATATAAAAGAGGATATTTATAATGTTCATTTTGTAACTTGGGATAATTTAGATAATGATAATAGTTCAGGAACTCCCTCTTTACATACTAGATTATATGAAAGTGGAGTTTTAGAAACTGCAAGTGTTTATCAATATGCAAGACAAATTGGTAGAGATAATGGAACTTTTGCTCAACAAAGAAGCACAGGAGATAGTGCAATATCACTTACTTTAGGAATTGGTAATGCAACAAATAGTAAAACAGGTGGGTATCAATACATTTATAATGCAGGGGATAGTTCTAAATATACTTTTACCACTTTTCTTACTTATGCACCAGCAACAACATCTGATAGTGGATTTACTTTTGGAAGTGCAGTTTTACCACAAACAAGTACAGTAGATGGATTTAGTTATACTTGGTTAGGTGCAGACTTTACAAGTGGCACAGTATCTCTATATGGAATTAAGGAATAAGTAATGGCAGGAAGTTTAGAATTAATTAAATCTGCTAGTGGAACTTCTGTTAGTTCATTATCAGTAACAGATTGTTTTAGTGATAAGTTTGATGTGTATATGGTTTCAATATCTAAATTTGATTATATAAGTACATCTAATGCAGGTGGTATGAGATTTATAGATAGTGGTGGAAGTGTTATAAGTGATAGTGAATATGACCACGCAGATTTACAAATGAGAAGTTACGCTAGTTTTCAAGAATTAAGAAGCACAGGTGGTACAAGTATGTTAGTTGGTATTGATAGTGCAGGCGGTCAATTAGAAAATACAACAGGTTTTACTGCATTTATATACAATCCTTTTGATAGTTCTAGTTTTACTTTTACAAATTTTCAAAATAGTGATTTTACAAGTGGAAGTGGTGGAATTGGTTATAAAGGTATAGGTGTACATAAATCAGCAGAACAAATAACAGGCGTTAATTTTTTTAATAGGGGTACAGGAAATATAAGTGCAACAATCAATGTATATGGAGTTAAATAATGGCAGGTAGCTTAGAAAAAATTTCAGAAACAATTTCAACAGGTAGTCAAAGTTCTTTAATAGTTACAGGAATTAATTCAACTTATGATGTATATGTAGTTCAATATTATGTTAGACCAACAGATAATGACAAAGATTTATATGTAAGAGTTACAACAAGTGGGACAGGGGATAGTGATAGTGAATATGATATGTCAACTTTATTTTTTAGGGCAGACACATCTTTTGGAACTACACCTGTTACAAATGGTACTCAATGGTTTTTTAATTCAGCTATGCCTAATGACAGTAATAAATTTAGCAACGCAACACTATATTTATTTAATTTTAATAATTCATCAGAATATAGTTTTGTTACAGTAGAAAGTGCAGGTTGGAACGACAGTATAGAAGATTTAGTAGGCGAGCAAGGTGGTGGTGTTCATACTGTTGCAGAAGCAAATGACGGTATTGAATTACTTTGGGAAAGTGGCAGTAATTTTGCTAGTGGCAGTAAAGTTATTTTGTATGGCTTAAAGAAATAAGTATAAGAAATATATGATAGGATAAATAAATGGCTACAAAAGAAGAACTACAAGCATTAGCAGACCAAGAAATTGAAGACGCTAAACCTTTAAATAAATCAGTCAATGGTGTTGTTTCAGAATTTTCTGATGACGATTACGCACAAGCTAAAATAGATTTAGGTAATAGCAAGTGGAATGCACAACAGTTTGGTTATATTGAAGCTAGACAAAATGCTTACCCTTCATTTGCAGACCAACTTGATGAAATTTACCATAATGGAATAGACGCTTGGAAAGTAATTATTAAAAAAGTTAAAGACGACAATCCAAAACCTAGCTAATGCAAAGAAGAAGATTCCGTAAAGAACAACACGAATGGACTTACGAAATTACTTACAATGGGAAGGTAAAAAGATATGAAACTTAATGTAGTAAGAACTCAATTTGGCAAAGACGCTACTAATGGAATGTTATTTATTGACGGTGTTTTTGAATGTTTTACTTTAGAAGATGAAGTAAGAGATGTAAAAGTACATTCTGAAACTGCAATACCTTTAGGAGAATACGAAATAAAATTACGAACTGAAGGTGGTTTTCATAGTAAATATACTGCTAGATATGGTGCTATGCACAAGGGTATGTTATGGCTACAAGATGTACCAAACTTTAAGTGGATTTTAATTCATACGGGGAATCAAGATTCTCACACGGCAGGTTGTTTGCTAGTTGGAGAAACACAACAAGACTTAGATAAAGGCAAAGACGGATTTGTTGGTGGCTCAGGAGACGCTTACAAAAAGATGTACCCTAAAGTTGCAAATGCTTTATTGAGTGGGGAAAAGGTAACAATCAAATATTCAAATATCAATCTAGGCACAGAGATTTCTAACAAACAAAGCCCTGATATGATTAGCCCTTCAATGCTCAAAGAAGATATATCTGAGATTAAGGGTTTGATGATACAACTTTTTGCTAAACTAGAAGGCAAACACATAACCTAATCAAAGGATAACTTGCATTTAATATGTCATATTTGCAACCAAACCACCAAACTTTATAAAGTTGGATTTAAGTGTGTCTATAAAAAATGCAAACTATATGGTAAAGTGTTATATGGCAACCCACAAATTAAGGAAGAAGAATAGTGAAAGATAAAAATTATTGGAAATTTATTATTACTAAAGCGTTCCGTACAGGGTTGCAATCAGCAATATCTTTGTACTTAGCACAATCTTCAGGAATCATAGACGCAAACCTTATAGAGTTAATCGGTGTTGCTTTTATGAGTTCTGCATTAAGTGTTATTCAAAACGGCTTAGAACAATATAAACCAAAGCAAACATTCGACAATAATTAAAAGGTGCTTAACCTTAAGAAGTTAATTTGTATTACTTCTGTATGCTTTATTGCAGTTCCAATACCTGCTTTTGCAGATGAAGTTACTGTTACAGAAACGTTTAACAATCAAGAAATTAACGAAGATATACAATTTTTGTATGGTGGTAATGATACAACTGTATCTGCAAGTACAACTCAAGACCCTGAATGTGCTAGTACAACCAATGCAGGAACAATAGGCATTGAAGATTTAGATTGCTTTGGTGGTATTTACTTTGGTACAGATAGATTTCAACTTGGTATAAGAGCTAGTGCAGACACCCTTACTATTGCATTCCCTAATTCAGATAGTAAAGCAATCACAGAAGTTGGCTTTGTTTACAATGCAAGAGAAACTACAGGCACAGGTACAGTTTATTTTGCTAACAATGAAACTCAGACAATTAATTTTATAGACCAACAAAGTGAAACTAATCAATCTAATTCAATAACTATTACTGCACCAACAGGCACAACAATTAATGAAATACAAGTTGCAGGAGTTTCTTCAGCAACAGATTGGTGGTTAATTGATAGTGTATATTATAAGTATGATAATATTTCTATTACAACGACATCTAGTTCGACAACAACTACGACAACAACAAGCACAACAACGACAACTACTGTTCCTCCGACAACTACTACAACAACTGTGCCACCTACTACGACTACAAGTACAACTACGACTACAACAACTACAACAATTAACCCACTTGATGTCGAGAGAAATAATAATCAAGCTGAAACAGGGCTTAGGGAAACTAATCAAGAACGCCAAGATAGAGAAGATAGAGAGTTTGAAGAATGGTTGGCTAATGAAGAAGCTAAAAGACAAGCTGAAAGAGAAGCAGAAGAAGAACGACTTAGATTAGAAGAAGAAGCTCGTATTGAAGCAGAGCTTGAAGCTCAAAGATTATATGAAGAAGAACAAGAAATTCTTAGGTTAGAAGAAGAAGAACGCTTAAGAATAGAAGAAGAAGAACGCTTACAAGCTGAGTTAGAAGAACTTATGCGTATAGAATTAGAAGAAGAAGCAGAAATACTCTTAGAGTTAGAAGAAACTATTAACTTAGAAGATATAGGACTACTTATAATTGAATGTCCTGAAGAAGAAATAGAATGTGTTGATTTAACTGAAGAAGAAATAGCAGAAATAGAATTAGAACTACAAGAATTTATAGATGTAATACAAGAACTAGAAGAACTAAATCTTGAAGAAGAATTTATTATTGAAGAAGAAATAATAGAGATAGAAATTATTGATTTAGATTTAGAAGATATAATTATTGTCATAGAAGAAGAAGAAACAGTACCTATAAGGGAAGTGTTTGATGAAGAAGAAATATTAGAAGATGAGTTGGACGAGAAAATATTTACAGATGACACCGAAACAACGCAAGATATTCAAGCAGAAGATGAATCAATCAAAGAAGAAGAATTAGAATTTGTAGAAATAGAACTTACTGAAGAAGAAATACAAATAGAAGTAGAAGAACTTACCGAAGTTATAGAAGAAATAGTTGTAATAGATATACCTGAAGTAACTGAAGAAGAACTTGAAGAATTTAACGAAGAAGAATTACAAGAATACGAAGAAGCAAAGGAAGAAGCCATTGAAGAATTTGTTGAAGAACTTGAGACAGAAGAAGTTATACAAATACTTGAAGAAGTTAATGACGCAGGATTGGAAAACCTTGACGAAGTTAGCGAAGATGTACTTGAAGTTGTAGCTCAGGTTGTCGAAGAAGTAATAGAGATAGCACAAGAAGAAGTTTTAACTGAAGAACAAGTAGAAGTTGTTGCAGAAGTTTTAGGATTTGAAGAAACAGATGATGTTGAAGTCTTAGCTGAAGCAATTAAAGAAGATAAAACTATTGAAAAGGCAGTAGAAGAATTTGTAGATAGAGCAGTTGAGAACGCTGATGTAGAAAACTACACACTTGCAGACGCACAAACAGAAATTGCTTTTGAATCTTTAGTGGCAGGAGACTTTAGTGTTATTATAGATGTAGATTTAGACGCAATAGATTTAACAAACATATCAAATGATATGACACAAGATACTAAGGAAAAGGCTCAAGAAGTTTTAGTTCCAACAGTTATCGTAAATATCATATCGTTTGTAAGGAGATTTAATTGATAAAGAAATTGTGGTCTTGGTTTATAGAAGCCATAAAAGAAACACTTAACCTTGCGTGGACATTGTCGGGTTTGGCGATTGCAACTTTGACTTTGACAGGACAAGCTCAGGTCATAACCTTTTATGCAACTGTAATTACCCTTATTATTTGGTTGATTACAATAAGGTTTAGAAAATAATGTGTATGATAACTAAAAAAGATGACGGCTCTTTTGTGCAGATATGTAATTGCAAATATGGAAGCACTCATTGTAAGGACAACTAATGGCAGATAATGGAATGACTAATAAAGAGATGTTGTTACTTGTCTTAGAAGGACAAGATAAGATAAATTCTCGCATTGATGAGCTTCACGAGAAGGTTAATACAAAGATTTCTAGGTCAGAACTAATGGCTACTGCAACCTTTATTGTTCTACTTATTGGTGGAATAATCCAATATTCTATGTAAATTAGCCATTTAGAGCCGTTTTAAGAGCATATTTGTACCATTTAGGTATAACTTACCACCATAAAATATCTATAAAAAAACTTATAAATTTCTTGTTTTTGTGTTGCATTAAATAATCTCTGATTATATAATTCAGGTATGAATGAAACAACAAAAGTAAATTTTAACAACGCAGACGGTAGCTTTAATCGTGATAAATGGTTAGATTTTATGAATACTAAAATTGCCGATATTGGTTTTTATTCAGCTTGGACAGGTCATACTAGAAAAATTGTTAATCAACAATCAAAAGATATTAACTTTTTTAGATGTGTATTACTTAATGATAAAGATAAAAGAAATTTACACGGTATTATTTCACACTACACAGATTTTTATCATAGAAATAAAAGTTTTTATTATGCAGACAGGTGGGATAAAGAAAAAGGTTGGGTTGCTCCACAGAAAGAAAAAGAATTTGGTAATAGCTTTTTTTATTTTATGGATAATATTAGAAATAATCAATTAGATAATTTACCAAAAGAAAATACACTTTTTAAAGTAGCTATGGACAGAAAAGTACAATTTGTTCTTTATATGCCTGAACACAATGCAGTAAGAACACTTGGATATTGGGAGTATGCACAATATGGTCTTAAAAAATATATACCAACAACAATACAAGGGTACTTAAAAAGAGACGGACTCATTTAATACAAAAGACCTTAGAAGCTATTGCTAGTATCTAAGGTCTTTTTTTTATATAAATCACAAATTAACAATTTATGATTTATAATACTTATTGTATCAAATTATAACAAAGGAGTTATATGCCTTCATTAATAATTGAAGGTGTGATTGCTTGTCTTTTATCTTTGCCACCAACGACACAAGGCTTAGATAATTACATAGATTGCAGGGAACAATACGAAAAGGTTGTAGTTGTACAACAATGGATTCCTATATTGCAAACACACTTCAAAGAAGAAGATGTCTTACAAGCTAGTCTTATGATTTATTGTGAATCATCAGGCAGACCAAAAGCAACTAATACAAATACAAATATGACTAAGGACATTGGACTCTTTGCGTTTAACGACTCGACTTGGTCTTGGTTACAGGACAAACTTAAATTTACAGGCAGTAGAAAAGACCCAATCCTAAATATTAAAATAGCTTCTTGGCTCTTTTATAATGACGGCAGGGGTAAGCATTGGTATAGTAGCGAACATTGTTGGAACTATGATTTTTGATACACCATTACTAGACGATATAGATGAGGAGTTGAATGTTGAAGAAATACAATTTTACAGAACAAGACAAGATAGGAAAGCTCGGAGAGAAATTAATACTCAAACACTACAACACAATTACAGATGATAGTGGTAATAAGTTTCACGCAAGAGCTACAAGAATTGATGAACAACTACAAGGTGCTGACCTTATGGTATTTAATCAAAGCCTTAAAACTAATTACATAGAAGTTAAAACAGATACACAGATAGAAGAAACTAATAATGTTGCTTTGGAATATATGATTGAGCAGGGTAATGGAGACTTACAGATTGGTTGTCAGATGAAAACCTTTGCAGACTTTATGATGTATTGGAGTTACCCAACTAACTTTGTAAGGTATTGGAATCCTACAAAGCTACAACCATACATTGTTTCTTGGATAAGAGATAGTAAATATAAATCTGTAAAAGTAATTAATGAAAATCAACAGGGAGATAAATGGTTTGCTCATTGTTTGCTTGTACCTACTTATGAATTTGATAAACTTAAACAAGTAAATAGTTTTTTAGTTAGCTTAGATGTATTGCAAGGAGTTTTAGATGAAGAAGATTGAGTGGCAAGAAGATGAAACCTTTAGCGAATACAAGATGAGAAAACACGAAGGTATGCAAGGTATGGGACAAAAGACAGTCAAGAAAAGAGAAGGTTGGTCTGACAATCAAAAGCGTGGGCTAACTAATAAGAACAAAGGTAGAAGAAAACAAAACCTAGCAAGGAAGAAACTTAAGATACCTGATACAAAGTTTAGAAGCCAAATGGGTAACGAAGAATCTTGGCAAGGAGAAGTCAGAGTAGAAGTCAAAGCAGGTAAGCAAGTACAAACCTTATGGACTAAATATCTAAAAGCCAAAGAACAATCTGACGCTAATACAAGGATTGGAGATACAAGACCTTTTATGTTTGTTGCTATGCCTGACGGAACTTCTAATGGATTAGTTGTAGTAGAGCTTGATAAGTTAGATGAAGTTGTGTTTGCTTTACTTGAAACTTGGGAATTATAAATTATTCCCACTAAATACCCAAAAAGTCTCACATACAATCTATAATTACAACAAGCTAAAGACAGGACGCAAATGGCACTTAAAGAATATCTTGAGAACTACAAACCACCACAAGTAAAGCGTGGTTATTTCTATGGAACAGAGAAGCGTGAAGCTGAGTGGGAACAAGTTTTAAAAGCTCTCGATGAAGGTTACAAAGATACAACTGCATTAGTTAATTGGTTGGTTAATGAATGTGGTTGGGACGGAATAACTCCGAAATCTATAACAAACAGAATCAATGAGCAAAAAAAACACATCAAATAACCTAGATAAGTTTCTTACTCGCTATGACGATAAGAAACATAATGAAGCTTTAGCAAAAGAGAAGTACCCAACAGGGTGGCAACCACACGCTGAATACGACCCAAAGACTAATAAAGGTACTTTAGTTTCTCGTGGTACAAAAGAACAAGAGCCTGAGTTTGCAACACTACTAAGTGAATGGGGTTTCGACCCAAAGGAATATGAGATAGTCGGCAATCTCCAAGTCAGAACTTGGGATATGAATATGGGTGGTGGAGAAACTCATCAGGCTTGGTACTACAAAGCTGACATTAGAAAAAAAGTTCCTGACTTTGATACAGACTTTGCCAAATTATTAAAAGAAATAAAGAGCTACAAAGTAAAAGCACAACCAATACAAAAAGGTAATACTGCTTTTATGTACTATGTTGCAGATTGGCAAATGGGTAAGCGAGACGGTAAAGGTAGCGAAGAAATTGTAAGCAAGGTTTTAGAATCACTTGAGTCTGCCAACGCAAGATTAAAAGAATTAAAGAAGGCAGGTCATACGATTGATGAAGTGTATGTCTTGGGACTTGGAGATATTTGTGAAAACTGCGACCTCGCAGGTTGGTACTCATCACAAATTTGGAATGTGGACTTACACCTGCGAGACCAAATAACAGTTGCAAGAAGATTGCTTTGGAAGATTGTAAAGAACTTTGCAGACCAAAACTACAAGGTAGTTCTATCAGGTGTTACATCAAATCACGGTCAGAACAGAAGTGGTAAGCAGAGCTTGGCAACAGAAGAATTAGACAACCTTGACTTGCAGATACTAGAACAGGTTGGAGACTTGGTATATGAATCTAAATATAAAAATATAAAAGTGATTGTGCCTGAATCTCCACATCTCTTATTAGAAGTCAAAGGCTACCTTATGGGTTTTACTCACGGACATCTTACGGCAGGTGGTGGAACTCCTGCAAAGAAGATTGAGA
>VMHT01110067.1_pt1 | contig 31926 bp, 30 predicted proteins | sample 4693611 | NCBI WGS metagenome assembly VMHT01 (sample SAMN12280063, study PRJNA550983) | marine metagenome | isolation source: seawater sampled from same location over 5 years 0.02-0.2 micron viral filtrate | place: USA: collected off the coast of southern California halfway between the port... ...
ATAAAATGATTAGGGTTTGAATATTTTTTTCCATTTGGATCAAAGCTTATTAATTTATAATTCTTTTTAAAACCACTTAAGCCAATAGATTCTGAAACCGAATTATGTCCTCCACCAATTTCAATAACAAGATTTTTAAAATCTTTACTCAAAAATTTAAAGAATGAGGAATGATGATTTTTCCAAGTCATTCCAACTGTGCCCGATCCGTGAGGCTTAAAATATAATTTTTTAAGAGGTACTTTAGGATGTATTTGGACTGATCCTGAAGATTTATTAATGTTAAAAGTTAATTGTTTGAATTCAAATCTTTTATTTTTATTTACTACTCCCATATAAATTGGAAATTTTCTAATAGTAAATATTTTTGAAAATTTGGTTGATCCACTTATTGGGCAAATTAATTTTTTTCCTTCAAACATTAAAACCTGTAATTTAAAATTTTTTTCATTTTGTTAAAAAATAATTTTTTACCATTATAAATTCTGAATTGTTCAATACCCTGTAATAAACTGATCTGTTGCCCGTCTATGTAACTTATATTAAATTTTTTTGCTATTTTAGATAGAGCAGCATTCTTATTAATTGGTAAATCTATAATAAATTTAAATTGTTTATTTGAATTTATTTTCAAAGGTAAGATATTCATGTTTTTCATACCCATAGATGTACAATTAATAAGTACATCGGAAATGATATCTTCTCTTTTATTCCAATCAATAATTTTTACTGAATTATTGATATTCCATGAATTGTATTTTTTTTTATTTCTTGAAGTTAAAAAAATTTTTTTTACATTTAATTCTTTCAAAACCACAAAAGCAGTTCTGCTAGTCGATCCATTTCCAATTACTGTAGCACTTTTTATTTTAGAAATTTTATTTTTAATGATTTTTCTTAGAGCTAAATAGTCTGTATTAAATCCATAAATAATTTTTTTTCTTTTAATTATAGTATTAACAGATTTTGTTTTGGATGCCGATTTGTCTAATCTATCTAGATGCTTTATTACCTTATCTTTAAATGGCATTGAAACTGATATGCCGCTAAAATTAGTGTTATAAATGATTGATTTTAGAAGAGACTCGTCTTTGCATTCAAAAGGAATATAAACACAATTTAGTTTATGTAACTTATATCCCGTATTATGTAACAATGAACCTGTATTACCTGGAAATCTTGAGATGGAGATGAAGACTTTTGTTTTATTATTAATTATCATTAATTTAAACTCAAGTTTTTTTGTAAAAAATATTTTCCATATAAAAACAACAATTTGTCAAAAGGATGGTGATGAAGTGGAGACATATTTAAAAAAATTAAACCAGTAAGGACTCTTACTTTTTTCAAATCAATTTTTTTACTTAATAAATAATTTTCAAAAAAATTTATCATTTTTTGTGTTTTTTTTCTCTTAGGGATTTTTAATTTAAGTTGTAATTTTTGTGTCTCAAATTTAAATCTCCCTAATTTTACTAAATCATAATTTATATGCAGTCCTCCCAATAATTTTGCATAATCATAATACAAATCGCCAATTTCTACACTTTTGCCAAATGTTGGTCTCCAATCAATTAACTTATATTTTTTTGAGGAAATCTTTAAAATATTATCAAATTGTAAATCACCATGTATAAAATTTGGTATTCCACTAAAAAGATTGCTCCAATTTATATTTTTCAAAATATTTTTAACCTTTAATAATTGAATTTTTTTATAAGTAAAATGTCGATCATCTAACAGTTTATTATTTTTCAAAAACTGATCTACTCTTTTGTGTGTTTTTTTAAAATAAAATTCTTTACAGTTTTTCAAAAAACTCTTATCTATTTTACTCTTACGATTCCAAAGATTTTTTTCTAAAAAATTTATCAATAATTTAAAACTTTTAACTTCATAATAATTGTAAAAAGTTTTTCCTTTGATGAAATCGTATGAAATAAAATTATTTTTTTTCTTAATATTTTTGGGGAATGCTTTTGGTTTAATCTTTGATTTTTTGATTAAATTATCAATAATTTTTTTGTTATCAAAAAATTTTGTAACTTTTAAGCTTGAAATATAAATTTGTTGGTCTACTTTATTAAAATTATACTTTTCATACTTAGTGATAAGTTCTTCATAATTTCTTCTAGACCCCGTATCTTCCCAATCAATATTTATTTTTTTTAGAATTTTACTTTTTTTAAGAATATTTTTGAAACCCATTGAAACTTGGGGTTCTCCCGAATTAATAAATTTAAAGCCATCCCAGAATATTTTGTAATCCTTGATAAAAGCCAGTCCAACAAAAATGCTTGAATTTTTCTTATTTTTAATTTTTTTTTTATCAATAATTTCATTAATATCATTACTAATTGTCATTAAATTGCAATAATCTGCACTATTTAATTTATTAGACTTATAGGCTCCCATCCAATTAAAAGAACGATTATTAAAAATTTTTTTTTTCCAAATTGTGTCGCAAGAAACAAAAAAGAAAGGTGTCTGTAAATAATTTTTGCATTTAAACAACGAAAGAGCTGGACCACTTTTTTTACCAGAAAAATTTTTAATATTTACAAATTTTACATTCAATTTTGGATGATGAGTTTTAACAAAATCTTTAACTTGCTGTGATTTATATCCAATTGATATAACAAATTTTGAGTTTTTAGGAAAATTATTAAAAATTTTAGTGAGTATTGACTCTTTTTTTATCGACAACAAAGATTTATTTTTATTCACGGTGTAATGATCTAGCCGACTACCAGTACCAGATGTTAAAATACAAACAGTTATTTTTTTCATTTAATTAATTTTTTTTAGAATGTTCTGTAGATATCCTTCCATCTTTTCTTTTTTTATCGTCAGCTAATCGAATTACATCATCTAAATGTGGTGTTGAAACCTCATATAACAATATATCAGAAATTGCTTTCAATCTGTGAACGGCATAATTATTTACGTTAACAAAAGTTCCTGAATTAATTTTTTTTTTGTAAATATTCTTCAATATTTGATTTTTTTTATGTTTACCATTTTTCTTGCTTAAAGTTAGTTCTGCGGATCCTCTAAATAAAAAATTAGTTTCAATTTTTTTTCTGTGAAATTGTAAACTAGTTCTATTCCCTTTTTTTATAAATATTTTTTTAAATGAGTGAGTTGGTGCCTGACCATTAATCCATAACTCATAACCCCAAGGTTTTTTAACTTTATAAACTTCTTTTTCTTTAAAGCTTTTAATCTTATTAATTTTAATTTTCTTTTTTACACCAGCTATACCAATAATAATTTTCTTATTTGCCTCTAATTTTATTTCTTTAAGATCAAAAGTAAAAAATTTATATTTACTAATATCAAATTCTCTACCGTTTATTTTGATCTTTGAATTTTTGACATAGCTTTTAATAATTGCTATGGATCCAACATTAAAAGTTTTTGATTGATATTTCAGATTTTTTTTTAGATTTAAGATAGAATATTGATATTTTTTTTTAAATAAATTTTGGCTTATTAAATTTTTATTTACCTTACCAATTTCGAGTCCACTAAATTTATTCATAAGTTATATTTTATAATTGTTGAGTTTTTTATTTTTTTTAAAGAAATTATCGTAATATTTTTTCACATGTAAATTCAAATCCCACTTGCTATCAAATTTATATTTCTTTTTAATCCATTTAAGGCCTTCTTCAATATATAGTCTTAAATTTTCATCATATCGATCTGTTTTGATAAGATTATTTTTATTTAATAGGTAACTTTCATTTTCCTCGATCCAAACCTCTGAAGTAATTGCAGCGGCATAATTATTCTTATAGGATTTCATAATAAGTTCTGAATCAGCTCCAAAGCCTCTGAAATTACTCCCATCAAATAAAAAATTTTTATAATTAGGATTTTTTTTGTTGCATATAGTTTCTATAAATTCTTTTCTGATCAATAAAGCATTATTGTGAATGTACCAAAAAAATTTTAATTTGTTTTTTTTTAAAAGAAATTTTTCACCCCATTTTTTTGAACAAGGGGATAAGATTGCAATACTTTTAAATCTTTTCATTATAGAAATTAAATTTTTAAGAAAATTTTTTGACTCAACTTCACTATCATTTGTAAGTAGTAAAAAATAATTATAATCTTTAAATTTATTTTCTTTATAAAGATTAGATAAACCAAAATTCATACCTCTACTAAATCGTAAACCATTTTTTCTAGCAGATTTCCAGTCTGCAGACCAAGTAGTAAATACAGATTTTTTTTTCTTGTCTGATCCTGAGTCAACAATGTAAACATCTGTATGATTCTTATTATATTTTAAAATTTTTTTATAAAGTTTATCTGTAACACTTTTTAGATTTCTATTTAAAATAATTGTAGCTACTTCTTTTTTTTTCATTTTACTAAATTAAAATTTTTTGCGTAGCGCATAATTGATTTTTCAATACGATTTTGTAAGAAATTATCTAAATTAAGATTTCTTTTATTAAAAATTTTATCAATTTTATTTTTCAAAATTTTAAATTTTTCAGAACTAAAAATATAATGTCCTGCAATTACAGCTTTATCTATTTTATTAGACTCCGAATCTTTGACTAACCATTTTTTCCATTTCTTTGAGTTATAAGAAATTTCATAAAAATCCTCTAAAAATTTTGTTTGTCTATATTTTTTTAATATTTCTATTAAAGCTTTAGTCTCTTCAACTCCAAACTCTGGTGCAACATTTGTTGCATGGATTCCAAGTTTTGGATGTAATGACAGGCTATGATTTGAGAGATAATCAGCGTTATGTTCTTTCATAAATATTTTGTTTTTAGTGCAAATTTCAATCATTTTTGGAAGTTGAATTTCAACTGGTAATTCGTTTTCTATTCTCAGCGGTGACTCGAATGAACCTATATTTCTTGTTTCTGCAACTTTCGTTCCCGATTGTATTACAACAAATAAAGGTTTATCAAATTTTTTCTTTCTACAAAAAGAAAAAATTTTATGCAAAGTATAATTTAATTCCTCAGGAGTATTAGTAGTTCCTGATTGCTCTTCTGTTCCTATTTCAAAAAATACTTTCTTTTTATTTTTTTTTGCAAAAATGTTGCAATGTTCAAACAATTCATAAAATCTCTCAAGAGAATCATTTAATGATACTGGTTTATTATTAATTCCAATACTTGTATCAATATGAATTATCTTGAAGTTATTTAAGATATCAACTTCAAATGATTTTTTAGCAGAATCCATGGCTTGCTTTAAATTATATTTCTTTGTAATTTCAATATTATTTTGCCAAGGACCCCCGTGATCTCTTGCTAGTATAATCTTATTCTTTTTATCAATAGAGTTCACATAAGAGGAGTAATTTTCTGTACTCCAATTATTCACATATCCTCCACCATTTTCTTTGGAATCTATTTGACGTCTACTTGCTATAAGCATTATTGGAAATCTGAATTTATTTGACAATCTACTTGCAGCTTTTACACAATTAACACTCATTGGACCCACGCCTAGAGCAGTTTGATTTTTCTTTATCAGTTTTTTTACGAATTTATTCATATTAATTTTTTTGAAATATAATTAAATAAGTTTTTTTCTTTAAACAAATAACCTTTTAAATTGGATTTTTTTGCAAACTCCATATCAGTTTTTTGATCACCAATCATAAAACTTTTTTTCATATTGATATTCCATTTAGCTTTAATCTTTTCAAATTGACCATTTTTTGGCTTTCTACAATTACACTTTAGTTTATATCTTTGAATTCTTCCCTCGATGTGATGGGGGCAAAAATAAAATTGATCTATTGAGGCTCCATTTTTTTTTAGTACAAAGTTAATATATTTATGCAATTTTAACACGTCAGAATACTTAAAGTAGCCTCTAGCGATTCCAGATTGATTACTAACAACAATAACTTTATAGTTGTTTTTCTTTAAAAACTTTATAGTTTTTTTTGCACCCGGAATCCACTTAAAATCCTTTATTTTACCTATATAACCATCATTTCTATTTATTTTGTTTATAACTCCATCCCTATCTAAAATAGCAATCTTATATTTTTTCATTCAATTTTTTTTTTTTAAAACTAGTTTATTTGATTTAAATTCAAATACTTTATTGCAGTATTTAAGAGATGTTTTTTTGTGAGATACAAACAATATTGTTTTTGTACGATTAAGTTTCTTTAAAAGTTTAATGATATTTTTTTCATTTTTTTCATCTAGCGAGCTTGTAATTTCATCTAATATCAAAATTTCTGGATTTCTGTAAAGAGATCTGGCTATTGCGAGTCTTTGTTTTTGGCCTTCAGATAACCTTTTGCCATTTTCACCAATCTTTTTTGTTAGAATTTCATTCTTTTTAAATTTTAAACTCACCAACTTTAAGCATTTTTCTATATTAATGTAATTAAATTTTTGGTGCCTCTTTTCAAATAAAATATTATTTACAATAGTATCATCAAGTAAAATTGGATTTTGAGGTATATAGCCAATATAATCAAACCAAGATAAATAATTTGAATAAATATCTGATCTATCAGAATTAATCTTCCCTTTTTTTGGTGGCAATAAACCTAAGATTATTTCAAGTAGAGTGGTTTTACCAATTCCACTTTTGCCAAAAATACCTATAAAATCTTTTTTCTTAATAATTAAACTTAGGTTTTTAATTATATTTTTCCCTTTGTCATAGCCGAAAGACAAATTATTGATTACAATTTTTTGATTAAAAGTAATTTTTTTTTTTGATAAGTTGAGATTTTTTTCAGTCATATTCAAATCTTTTGATATTTTATCAAAAGTCGGGTTTGTATATTTTAATGTTTGAAAGAATTTGTATATTTGTACCGCTATTGGACTTAATCTAATTCCTACAATAAAAAAGAAGCTTATTTGTAATAGTATTATTTTTTTTGGAGTATCGTTGATTATTAAAAAAAACATAAAAAAGACAATTATCATTAAAACAACAACTTCTAAAATAAGTCTTGGATATGCTTGAGCATTATCAAATTTATTCTGCACATTATAAAGAATATTCACTGACTTTTTATATCTATCTAAAAAAAATTTTTTTGCTTTATATAATTTTACTTCTTTAAAGTTAAGAATTGACTCTGTAATAAATCTACTTGTTATTGTTGATTGATCAAATTTTTCCTTTCCCCAATTTTTTAAATTTTTGAAAGTAAAATAGGTGAAAATTAAAAAAAAGATTGCCAGAGTTGTTATCATACTTAAGGACAAAATTAGATTTGATAGAATTAAAATTAAAGAAAAGAAAACAAAAATAAAAATATCAGAAAATATTCTCAACATATAAATGAAAGTATTAACAATAAACTGACAATCTTCTTTAATATTTTTTATTAAATGAGTCGAGTTATGCTTTATATGAAAAAGTAAATCTTGTGATAAATATTTATCCAACAGATCTGTAGTTAAAAAAACTATCATATCTCTTCTAAATTTATTTTTGATTCTTTCTAATATGATAAGAATTAAATTTTTTACTAATATGAAAATAAAAATTAAAGAAATTAAAATGATTATGCTATTTCCTGAGTTATCAAATATATAACTAAAATTATTCAGAATTGGCAAATTATGAATTTTTTCAAAGTTAATATCACCAATACCCATGATCAAAGGAACAGTTGCTCCAATTGCCAAAATCTCCAAGATAGTTGTAATAAAAAAGGAAAAAATTATTAAATATGATCTTATTTTGAGTTCATTGTTCAATATTTTGAAATACTTAATCATTATTTTTTAAAAGCTCACTATTATTGTTAACGAAATATTCACTTATCCCGAAATCTATTTTTTCTCTTATTTGGTTAGTATAATATTTTAAATTTTTATTATCTTCAAATTGTCTCCAAAATGTGTCCTGAATAACTTTATTCTTTTCAGTTCTCTCAAAATTATTTTTTTGGTATTCAATCATTTCTTTGCAAGCATTTAAGATTTCTTCTTCAGAGTTATTTACTACATCAATATTTTTATCTTTAAAAAAATTACCTTTATAATGAATATCGTAATTAAGATCATTCATTTCTCTAAAATTGAGATACCTTTTTTCATTTAAACTAAATAATTTTTTTGGTAAAAAAATTGAGTTTTTTGGCCAGGCAGACATTTCCAATATGTCAAAAGGTATATAATTTATTAATAAGCTTGGTTTTCTAAATATTCTTTGAACTTGTGAAATACCACTACTTCCACCAATAAAAAAAAAACATTTTTCTAGCAGTAAAATTTGGAGTTGTTCATTATAATTTTCATTTGTTAAATCAAAAATTTTTTTATCTTTGATATTAATTTGCTTTTCAGAAATTTTGCCAACTCTAATTATGAAATAACCTTCATCTAATAAGTGTTTTAATGCTCTATCAAAACTTTTAATTTCAAAATTTCTGTAATCATGAAAATTTTTATCAAGGGAATTTATGTCTTGTAGATATTTATTATCTCTATTATTTATACAAATGAATTTATTATTTATATTATTATTTTCCAAAAATTTTTTTAATGGTTCATAGTCAACTATGGATGGCAAGTTTCTTTTTTTTGCTGATATAAAAGAGATTTTTGGATGAGTATCATTTATATTTGAAACTAAAAGTTTTGAATTAGGATTTATATAATGAAAAATATTATAGATAAAACGAATTTTATTAGTAAAAAAAATTTTTTTATCTTTTTTAAATAATTCAAACAAAAACTCATTTGACACTGGCTCATCATAGCAAAAAAAAGTAATTATGTTTTTTTTTTCAGAAACAATGGACAAATAGTTATCTGTATTAAAACAAAGATGACCTATTCTATTTGCATAAATTCTACCAAAACGAATTTTAAATAATGGGAAAATTAAATTAAGAAAAAAATAAATTGAGTATGAAATTAAATATTGAAAAGGTTTTTTTAAATACCTCATTTGATATTTAATTTATCCACGAATATTCATCTCTCCATGAAAGTTTCGAAGGTGATTTCAAATCATATAATGGTTTAATTTGATTTATATAATACTTTTTATTGAGTAATTTTTTTCCTCCCAATAACATTAAATTTTTAGCATTGGATAGATTTATATCATTATTAAAAGTTTCAATAATTTTTTTAGAATTATCGTCACATTTTTTTAACATACTTTTGGGTATAAACCTAAAATCCAGACTCCATCTTTCCCTTGAAATTGATTTTGTTGAGCCATGCAAAGTGTTAGAATCAAAAATATAGCACTGTCCAGGTTTTAAATTAGGTTTAATGCATGCTTTCTCTAAGTTTTTATCAAATTTTTTATAATTTTTGACATACTTATCTGTATTAAATTTATTTTTTTCTCCCCATTTAATTAAAAAATTTTTTTTAATAAATTTGTTTTCTCTAAAGAAACATAACCCACCACTTTCTGAATTGGCCCTATCTAGTGTAAGCCAAATTGTAAAAGCTTTAATATTATACGATCTATCATAATGAGGTTGTCCTTCTAGCAAACATTTATTTTGATTCTGAATATCTGGAGAACTATGCCTTGAATAAAATATTGGATGACAGAATAATTCCTCATGACAAATATTCTCTTTCTTTAACTTTTGGCTGACCTTTTTTTTAATATGTCCCCAAAAATTATCATTCATAATGTTGTAAGCTACACATTTCATAATTGTAGCCTCATGATTTACAAATTTTCTTTTGAAATCATCTAAATTTAAATTTGGTAAGTATATATTCTTAATTTTTAGTAAAGTATCTTTAAATTTTTTATTTAATTTTTTTGTCTCACTTTTAGTTAATAAGTTAATAATTAATGGTTTTTTTATATTTTTCATCTTATTCTAAAATTAAAATTTTTCACTTTCATATAATTGTTTTTTGTTCCAATATCTACAAATATTTTATTTGTTGTATAACAATAAATCTTTTTTTTTAAATTTGGGATTATATCCTCTGAAAAATTTTTGGTTTTGATAAATTTTTTTTTTGCTAAATTTAAAAAGTCATTTTTCAACAAATACACAGCTCCATTAGCCAAATTACCAAAATTTTTTTTTCGTTTAGGCTTTTCATGAAATTTTTGAACAATATTTTTTTTATCAATCTTAAATATCCCACAACTAGAAGGATTATCAGTTTTAAATGTAAGAGCAGTAATGAAGCACTTTTTGGGGGATTTCTTGTGTGCTTTTATTAAATTTATTAGGGGTTCCTCACAAAAATTATCAGCATGAATTAAAAAACCATCTTGCCCATTATAAAAGTCTATATTTTTTAACATGGTTCCTGCTGTACCTAACAGCTTTTTTTCATGCGTAAGTTTTATTTTTATCTTAAATTTTTTTTTTTTTTTAAAGCTCTCTACTTTCTCACTTAAATAATGAGTGTTGATCAATACTTCATTGATTTTAGCTTTTTGTAATTTTTTTATCCATATTTCTAATAAAGGAATTTTATTAATTTTAACCAAACATTTTGGAATTTTGTTTGTAATTGGTTTTAATCTTTTCCCATAACCGCCAGCCAATAAAATAGCTCTCATATCTTAAGAATTAATAATATCTTTTTTTTTTAAAGGAACGTTACCTAGTCTTCCAACTTGTATTCCTGATGATAATGATCCTATGTATGCTGCTTCCCATATACTAGCACCAGACTTAAGAGCCATAGCAGAACTTATCATAAGTGAGTCGCCAGCTCCCGCAGGATCAATAGGAGAGTTATTAAGCGCTTCAATTTTATCTGTATATAAAACTTTATTTTTTTCATAATGAATAATCAATCCTTCATTTCCCAATTTCAAAATTATATTTTCAGCATTTGTTTTTTTTCTTAAATCCTCAGCTAAAATTACAAGTCCATCATCATTATTTTTAGTACATATTCTAGCTTCCCTTTCAGTTGGAGTTATTAGATTCATTTTTTTATATTTTAATAAATCTCCTACTTGTGATGAAGATTGACAATCTCCAACCATAAATTTCTTGTGTTTTCTTCCTAATAAAATAATTTTTTCTACAAGATCTTTTGGTAAAAAACCATAATTGAAATCCGAAAATACAATTAAATCATATGTGTGAATTTTTTTTATAAAAGTATTTATTATTTTTTTTTGCAAATTTTGAGATATAGAATTTTGATGTAGATGGCTTACTTTCAAAAGAGTTTTTCCTGCACATCTAAAACGTTGTTTAAGAGTTGTTGGTCTAGAATAATCAGAAAATAATTTAGAAGAAACTTTATATTCTCTTAATTTTTTTTTCACGTATTCGTTATTTTTATCTTTTCCCAAAACAGTAAAAAAATCTACTTTAGCTCCTAATCCAGAAGCATGAGCGGCAACTATTCCGGCTCCACCAATAAACTTTTTTTTGTTGATAGGTGTTACAACAAGAGAAGGTTCTTCATTTGACATACCTAATGTGTCGCAAGTGATGTATTCATCTATAATTAAATCTCCAAAGACACAAATTCTTAATTTTGAAAAATTCTCAAATAATTTATTGATTTTTTTTTGTTTGATATTGTGCCTTCTAAAAAATTCTGATGGTTTTTTTAATTTATTTAATTCATTATAATTGAATTCTTTTTTAATAAGATCAATTGATGAAAACATTTTTTCACCTGAGCTAAAAATTAATTTTCCACCATATTTTTTTAAAATTTTAAACTCATCGTTAGTTTGATTTTCATACTCTTTTCCCTTAACAACAATTTGGGGTTTTTTTCTTTTTATAAAAACTGATGGTGATGTTCTTAAAATAAAAGCTTCATCGACTAGTGAAACACTTTTAATACTATTTAACCTAGTTTTTTCGTCAACATATGCTGCATTTCTTGCAATCTTATTACTTTCCACGCCCACAATTAAATAATCACCACATTCTTTCGCAAATTTTAAAAACCGTAAATGCCCAGGATGTAGAACGTTAAAATGACCAGATACAAAAACTTTTTTTTTCATAATTTTTAATGCTTCATTTTTATTAATGGTCTTATAGCTTTACCTTTTTTAAAATCTAAAATAGCATTATTAATATTTTTAAAACTATATACTTTGTTAAAAAACTTTGACAAATTAATGTCATTTCTTTTAAATAACTCAAATATTTTCGGTATATCTCTTGTTGGTAGACAATTTCCTCCCCAACTACCTATAAGCCTTTTTCCTTTTATTAAATCATGTGGATTTAATGAAATTTTCTTATCATTTGAAGGATGAGAGGCAAATATAAGTTTACCATGTTTTTGATTTATCAAAGAAAATCCTAATTCAATTGTTTTTGTATGACCAGCAGACTCTATGCAAGAGTCAAAGCCATTAGGGTATTTTTGACGAATTATATTTATCATTTTTTTATTTTTGGGATTAAAGATTTCTTTGAAACCTAATTTTTTAGCAATATCTGATCTTTTTGAATTAGGCTCAATAATAGAAACATTTTTAATTTTTAATGCTTTAAGTGTAGCTAATGCACATATACCTACTGCGCCCAGCCCTATTAATAAAATTTTTTCATTTTTTTTTGGCTTAAGTTGATTTATTATCATTCCAGAACCAGTAGGCACTGCACATCCATAAAACGAAGCTTCTATTGGCCTCATTTTTTTTGGTTTTTTAGTTAATCTATTTTCAGATATTAAACTGAAATTACTAAATGTTGTTATACATCCTGAATTTATTTTTAATCCATTAGGATTAGCTCTTATCTTAAAACCTTTATAATTTTTGTTATTATTTTTAATCCATCCAATAATAACTTCGTCATTTTTTTTAAAACCCTTAACATCTTTTGCTACATCAACAACTATACCAAAACCCTCGTGACCTAATAAATGAGGTAGATAATTTTTATTATTTCTATGACCATCAATTTCCATAATTTGACTTCTGCAAATACTGCTATAAATAATTTTTACTAATACTTGACCCTTTGATAATTTTTTTAATTCTAAATTCTTAAACTGAAGTTTTTTTTTTAATTTAAATAATATTGCTGCGTTAAACTTAATATTTTTTAAATTTTTCATCAATTATTCGTATTAGCTATATATTTATCAAGAAAAGGATACATTTCATTTAAGGGCTGTGGAGTAAAAGTTCCATCATTGTTACTTTTGTATCCTTGCTTAAACAATGAGTCTTGATTTTCATCAGTTATCAACTCACAAACTGTGGGGCCTTTAAAATTTTTAATTTTGATTAAATTTTTAACTAAGTCATTTTTGTTCTTTAATTTTATATAATTCAATCCAAAAGACTTTGTTACTTTTTCAAAAGATGGCATAGTTAATTTCCAATCAGGATGTGTTCCATAAAATTTTGACTTTAAAAATTCTTTCTGTGTATGTCTTATAGCTAGATATCCATTATTATTTACAAGTAATATAAGAACTTTGATTTTCTCTTGACTAATTGTCTGAAGATCTTGAATATTCATTAAAAAACTTCCATCACCTATTACACATATCAATTTTTCAAATTTTTTACTTTTAGCAGCACCGATTGTTTCTGCAAGGCCTGTTCCCATTGAAGAGATGGCAGAGGAACATATGACTCTATCTTTTGATTTTATAAAAGAACTTTGAAAACCAGCATAAAGAGCTGTTCCACCACCATCAACAACTATACATTTTTTATCTTTTATTTTTGATGTTATCATCCTGACAGCGGTATTAGAATTTAGTTTAATCTTATTTTTTGGCTCATACCAATTTAAATTTTTTAGCCCTGTAAGATTATTCCAGTTACTTCTAAATTTAAATTTTTTCTTAAGAGCTTTTTTAAGAAAAAATTCAAGATTTGTTCTAATTTTTAGATCGAATTTAACGTTTAAATTGTTTAATTGATTTTGATCGATGTTAACTATAATTTTTTTAGCTTGTTTTGCATAATTATCAAACAATGTAGTCGTATGAGGAATGGATAAATGTGTGCCAATACAAATTATTAAATCTGCCTTAAACATAGCTTTATTAGCACCTCTTTGACCACTCATTCCAATAATCCCTAAATTAAGATTATGATCTGTTCCAAAAATATCACAGGCGTTCCAAGTAGTTGTGAAAGGAATTTTATATTTTTTAATAAATAACTTTAAATCAATGGTTGTTTTTTCACTTGATCTTGCTCCATATCCAATCACTATAAGAGGTTTTCTTGATTCTGTTAAAAATTTACCAAATTGATTTATCTTATTATTGTAATTTTTTTTCTTTTGTTTAATTTTATTGAGCTTAAATTCAATATCTGCCCACTGAAATTCCAAAGGAATATCTAGCCATACAGGGCCTTTTCTTCCTTCATTTGCAATATGGATGGCTTTTTCAAGTTCAAATAAAAAATTTTCTTTTCTGTCAATAAACTTTGAATACTTTGTAATTGGTCTAACAATATCGCATATGTTTACCTCTTGTGTGCCAACTTGCCTAACTTTTTTTCCATAAGAGGTATGCTGCGATCTTGATTGTCCACTGATAAATAAACATGGTACTGAGTCTTGCCATGCAGCTAATAATCCAGTCATTGAATTCGTTGTAGCTGGTCCAGTTGTTACAACCACACATCCAGTATTTTTAGAACATTTTGCGTAAGAAACTGCTGCTAAAGCAGCTGATTGTTCATGATTAGTGTAGGTAACACCAATTTTTTTCTTTTCTAGAGAGTCAAACATATGTACCACAGCTCCCCCTTGCAATCCAAAGACGTGATTAATTTTTTTACTCTTCAAAACATTTGCTAAACAATCTGTAAGTTTCATTTTTTAATTTAGATAATTAAAATACATGTAGTGCCTTGACTGACCAGCATCCACTGGAATTATAGCACCCTGAGAAAAAGATGCCAAATCAGAGCAGTAAAATGCAACTACAGGAGCAATTTCATTTGGCTTACCAAATCTACCTAATGGTGCTCTTTCCTTTAAATATTTTCTTGCTCTTAAAGGATTTTTTTTAATAACTTTGTCCCAATGTCCACCTTTTGTCAAAACAACTCCAGGAAATATCGCTGTCATGACTACATTATTTGTTTCAGTGGCTAAAATTCTTCCCATTGTTCTTGTGTAGGCTGTTAAAGCTGCCTTAGAGACTCCATAGGTAATTGGTCCCATATTTTCTAGTCCTGCACATGATGTTATGTTGACTATTCTTCCCCATCCATTTTTTTTCATTTTTGGAATTACTAAATTACAAATTTCGACAGTGTTAAAAAAATTTAGTTCTAAGACTCGATTCCATTCTTTTCTAGCACAATATGGATCTGTAACATTGAGATTATGGCCGGCGTTATTTATCAATATATCAATTTGTTTTTTTTTTAAAAACTTTTGAATTTTTAATACATATCCCTTTTTTAAAAAGTCCAAAACCACTCCATCTACTTTTACAGAATATCTACTTAATCTTTTTTTTAATCTAATTAAATTCTTTCTATCTCGTGTAGTTATAAGTATATTAACTCCTTCAGAGGCTAATTTTTCTGAAATTTCCTCACCAATACCATTGGCTCCTCCTGTTATGAACGCAGTTTTACCCTTTATTTTAAGATTCATTTTTTAAATAACTGTTGATGGTAAGCATATATCTTTAATACCTAAATTTGACAATTTATTAAATATATTTCTTCCTGCTTCTTTAGTGCTAACAGAGGTTATTAATACTGGTTTATTCAAATCAAGCTCTTTCAAATCTTTAATTAACGGATTTAAATTGCTGAATCTTTTATTTAATTTCTCTTTGTTTTCATCAATAATAAAATTCAATTCATTTATAACAGGCAAATGATAAGCTAAAATTGGCACCATTAACCCAGCACCATATCCTTGCCCATTTTTGAATAAATTTTTTATACTCTTTTGTAAATTTGAATAATATTCATTGAATATTGAATAAGATTTTTTTGATGACTCAAAAAGATTTTGTTTTTTAAATGTTTTCGTAAAATTACCTTTTTTTATCTTTAATCTTAAAGTGCCAAAATGAGATGTATCAAATTCATAATCTAAAATTTTTAATTTTAATTTATTTAATAATTTATTAATTGAGAACAGTGAAAAATAGTTAATATGCTGATGACATATCTGATCAAATCTTCCATGCTCAATTAGTTTTTCTAGAGATGGAAACTGTAAAAAAATAATGTCATCCTCTCTAAGATTTTTACTAAGATTCACTAATAGTTTTTTAGGATTTTCCAGGTGTTCTAGAGTATGGCTAGAAACATATATATTTTTTTTTTTAAAATTTACAAATTCCTTAAAATTTATATTTTCTAAGAACATTTTCTTAACAATAATTTTTTTATTTTTCGCTGATGCATTTGGATCAATATTTATTTTTTTAGCTAAATGATTTTTAAACATATTTAGAAAAGACGAGTCATTGCCTCCAATATCTATTAAATTATAATTTGTTATTTTCTTCACATTCCCCTCAATAAAATGATGAAAATTTTCTAGACACATTATCGCTCCTCTACTTGAATGAGATGAGGTTATATAGTTCGCATAAATTTCTCTTACATCTAAAATATTTTTTAAAAACATATGATCACAATCTTTGCAAAACATGACTTTTTGATCCTTTAGTGAGTCGCTTATTAATTTTTCATTTTTTTTTCTATAAAATTCAGTTATTGGGTATTTGGGTAAATTAATTAATTGTACTATTTTCTTTTTTTTTTTTAAACTTGTACCACAAACAGGACATTCTTCATTTTGCTTTATTTTGAGATTTTTAAATAAATTTTTTAATTTCATATTCTAAGGTATAAACCAAAAAAAACTTCCAGAGTAATGGTTTTCTTTAAAAAATTCTTTCCATTCATTAACTGACATTATTGTTTTAGCTGTTAAATTCCATTTATACATTCTTTCTTTTTCATCTTCATTATGAAAAGCATCTACAGTTACAAATGCTCCAAGCTTTGAAACACGTTGAATTTCTCTTAATGCTTGACCGCAGCTCTTTTTTTCAAGATTATGAATAGTGTTAATAGAAATAACATAATCAAAACTGTTATCATCAAAAGGTAAACTTTTAGCATCACTTACACTTAAATATTTTTTCACTGACGTCATAGAGTTATTAATTGCGTATTCAGAAATATCTACACCAGCAACTTTCATTCCAGGAATTAGTTCTTTAAAATCATTTATCATAAAGCCTTTTGCACAACCTACATCTAACAAAGAATTATTTTCATTTAAATTCCAATAGTCTCTGAAGGTTTTCACAACCTCACCCCAATATTTGGGATTATAACTAAACCCTCCATAGCCATGTTTGCGATCACCATCAAAAAATTCTTTACCAAATTTTCTTGCAATCTTTCTATCTGTCTCTGATTTGTTAACAGCTCTATCGTCTATGTTTCTATTTGCCTTAGGATACTTTGCTAATAGATCTATTTCTTCACCAAATTGAAATTCTCTCATAATTAATATTTGAATATTCTGCTAGACTGATTATTAAATTAAAATATCTATTTAACACTTTCAAAATTAATGTAAATTGAAATTTATAAATAATCAAGCATCTCTTAATGAAAGCTAAAATTTTAATTATTGGATCTAATTCTTTTTCTGGAAGCAGTTTCGCTGAATACTTAATTAGTAAAAAAAATAAAGTAATTGGGGTAAGTAGATCAAATGAAATAAATCACATATTTTTAAAATACAAGTCTAGTAAATTTAAAAACAATTTTGATTTCAAAAAAATAGATATTAACAAAAACTTAAATAAGTTAATCAGTATAATCAAGAAAGAAAAACCTAGGATCATAGTAAATTTTGCAGCTCAAGGTATGGTAGAAGAAAGTTGGCTTAATCCCTTAGACTGGTACACAACAAATTTTTTAAGTATGACCAATCTCGTAGAAAGAATTAAAAATTTTAAATTTATAAAAAAATTTATACAATTTACAACTCCTGAGGTTTATGGGGATAAAAACTATCTTATTAAAGAAAATTTTGATTTAAAACCAAGTACACCTTATGCGTTATCAAGAGCAAGTTTTGATGTCCATCTGAAAAATTTAAACAATATTTATAACTTTCCAGTTATATTTACTCGAACAGCCAATGTTTACGGGCCGCATCAACAATTATATAGAATTATTCCTAAATTTATTATTTCAGCAAAAAAAAGAAAAAAATTTTTCTTAGACGGAATGGGGAAAACAAGAAGATCTTTCATACATATTTCTGATGTAAATAGTGCTTTATACAAAATAATGAAAAATGGAAAAATAGGTGAGACCTATCATATCTCAACTAATAAATATGTAAGTTTGAAACAGCTAACTGATGAAATTATTGTTCTAATGAAAATTAATAATAAATCTTTTTTAAAATTAAGTAAAAAAGATAGAGTTGGAAAAGATAAATCATACTTATTAGACTCAAAAAAAATAAGAAACAAATTGAAATGGAAAGATCAGATTTCTTTAAAAAATGGATTAATTGATACAATAAACTGGATAAACAAAAATTTTAAAATAGTTAAAAAACTTTCATTAAAATATAAACATAAAAAATGAATATATTAGTTACAGGTGGATGTGGTTATTTAGGAACGATAATCGTTGAAAAACTTTTAAAAAAAAATCTAAATGTAATAGTAATTGATAGAATGTGGTTTGGAAATTTTCTAAAGAAAAATAAAAGATTAAGAATTATCAAAGATGATTTTAGGAATTTAAATAATTACAAATTACCAAATTTTAACTCAATAATCCATTTAGCAAACATAGCTAATGACCCAAGTGCTGAATTAAGTCCGAATCTTTCATGGGAAATAAATGTTTTGGGAACTGAAATTTTAATGAATTATGCAAAAAAAAATAGAATTAAAAAATTTTTATACGCAAGTTCAGGAAGTGTATATGGAATCAAAAAAGAAAGAAAAGTAACTGAAAATTTAGAACTTATTCCGATCTCTTTATATAACAAAACAAAAATGATAGCAGAAAGAATAATAGCGAGCTATTCAGATCAAATCGATTTCTACTGTATAAGACCTGCCACAATATGTGGTTACTCACCAAAAATGAGATTAGACGTAACTGTTAATTTATTAACTTTTAATGCCTTACAAAAAGGACTTATGACAATATTTGGTGGTAAACAAATTCGACCAAATATTCATATTCAAGACATTTCAAATATCTTTATTCACTTTTTAAATAAAAAATTACCCTCTGGTTTTTATAATGCAGGGTTTGAGAATCTCTCCATTTTACAAATTGCAAAAAAAATTGAGAAAAAAGTAGACACAAAAATTAAGATAATTAAAAATACTAATGATCCCAGATCATATAGACAGGACTCTTCAAAACTTTTAAAAACAGGATTTAAACCAAAATTTGGGGTAGATTACGCTATCGATGAGCTTATTGAAAAATTTAATAATAAACAATTAAAAGAAAAAAAAAATTTTTACACTGTGAAAACAATGCTTAGAAAAAAAATTATCTAGATGAATTTGATAAACTTATATAAAAAAATTTTAAGAATAAGAAAAATTGAACAAAAGATTTCTGAAGAGTATTCAAAGGGGAAAATGAGGTGTCCTGTTCACTTATCAATTGGCCAAGAGGCACCAGCAGTTGGTATTTGTAGTAATTTAAATTCTAATGATCAAATATTAAGCTCACATCGATCACATGCCCATTATCTTGCCAAAGGTGGAAATTTAAAAAAAATGTTAAGTGAAATATATGGTAAAAAAAATGGTTCTGCTCAAGGTAAAGGGGGTTCTATGCACTTATCAGATTTAAATGCAGGTATAATTGCATCAATTCCTATTGTTGGTAGCACTCTTCCAATAGCAACAGGCGTAGCTTGGAGCAATAAAATCAAAAATAACAACAATATAGTGGTAATTTTTTTTGGTGATGGAGCTACTGAGGAAGGTGTTTTCCAAGAGAGTTTAGATTTTGCAAGTTTACATGATTTAAAAATACTCTTTGTGTGTGAAAATAACTTTTATTCTGTATATTCACCATTAAAATTCAGACAAAGTAAAAAAAGAAACATAATAAATTTAACTAAATCTTTAGGATTAGATGCTTATCAAGAAGATGGTAACGATGTAAAAAAGATTTACTTTTCATCAAAAAAAATAATTTCTAGAATTAAAAGTAAAAATAAACCTGCTTTCTTGTATCTTAATACATATAGATGGCTTGAACATTGTGGTCCAAATAATGATGATATTTTAAATTATAGGAGTAAAAATGAAATTAATTTTTGGAAGAAAAATTGTCCATTAAAAAATATATCTAAAATTATCAAAAGAAAAAAAATTCTTACTGAAAAAAATATAAAAAAAATTGAAAAAAGTATAGATAAAGAAATAATTTCAGCTTTTAATCATGCAGAAAAAAGTGAATTTCCCAAAAAATCAGAATTAAATAAAGATATTTATGCAAAATAAAAAAATATTAAGTTTCGCTGATGCAATTAATGACGCTTTAAGAATATCTATGTCTAAAAATAAAAAAATTCTATTGATTGGCCTTGGAGTAAATGACCCAAAAAGTATTTTTGGAACTACTAAAAATCTCAACAGTAAAATTCTCAAAAATCAAGTTTATGATATGCCTACAGCTGAAAATTCCATGATGGGAATAGGTATTGGTTTAGCAATAAGAGGTTTCAGACCAATAATAAGTCATCAAAGAGTTGAGTTTTCATTATTAGCAATGGAGCAAATAATTAATCAAGCTGCTAAGTGGAGCTATATGTTTGCTGGAACAATGAAAGTACCTTTAGTTATTAGATTAATTATTGGTAAAGGGTGGGGCCAGGGCCCACAACATTCTCAGAGTCTTGAGTCAATTTTTGCTCACATACCTGGCCTGAAAGTTATATGCCCATCAAATGCCTATGATGCTAAAGGTTTATTGATATCTAGTATAGAAGACAATAATCCTGTTATTTTTTTTGAACACCGTTGGCTTCATCATACCAAAAGTTTTGTACCAAAAAAAAATTATAAAATTCCACTAGGTAAAGCAAAAATTTTAACAAAAGGCAAAAGTCTTACAATTGTAAGTAGTTCTTTAATGACAAATGAAATTTTGTCTTTAAAAAGTATATTAAACAAAAATAAAATTTTTCCTGAAATAATTGATCTGAGATCCCTTAGACCCTTAGACAAAAGACCGATAATTAAATCTGTAAAAAAAACAAAAAGATTGTTGGTTTTAGATAATGGATGGACAAAATATGGTATCAGTGCAGAGATCATATCCTCAGTCCTAGAATCAATTAAAATAAAATTATTAGAACCACCCTTAAGATTGGGCCTAAATGACTCCCCTATCCCTAGTTCTAGATCTTTGGCAAAATACTCTTATCTTGATAAAATAAAAATTTTAAACTCAATTGCAAAAATTATGAAAAAAAAAATAAATACAAAAAAATTTTCCAGAGTTAAACTTAATCAAACTGATATTCCAGATGAAAAATTTACAGGTCCTTTTTAAATGTTTAAATTCGATTTAATTCTTTCAAGTTTGGATAAAACCAGATAAATTATTAATGATCCTAGCATAGGAACTAAATAGACTCCTTGAATAGCAATAAGTCTAATTTGTGGAACATGAATTGCATTCAAAAGAAAAAAGCTTACAAAATTTGTTACAAGCAAAGCAAAAGAAAAAGCTAAAATTCTTATGTCATTTTCTTTAAAAGGAAGTTTAAGACCTTTAAATCTTATAAATATCGATGAAACTAACACTAATAAGTACAAACAAAATAATCTCCAATTTATTCCTAAAATATTTTTGTAACTTTCAAAAAAGTTTATCTTAAATTGTTCAATATACCCCTTGGGATTTTTTTTAATTTGCTTTATTGCGAAACTTTTTAAATCTTGATCTAGTTCATTGTAACCATCAATACTCATAAAAAATTTATCTAATGTATCTACATATTCCCAAGAATTATAATTTCTTGGATCACCCTCATTAAAAGGTTGCTTGTTTTTTTTTTGATTAATAATTTCAATCATTAGCGACATTGTATTGTAAAAGAAACATAACTGATAATTTTCATTTTTTATTTTTAATTCTTTGAGTTCTCGAAAATTAAGATTACAAGGAAATTCGTGTTTTTCTCTTCTTTCTATTATTTGTTTTAAAAAAATATTTGAATCATCTTCTTTAGAAAGTTCATTTTTTTCTACATGCATCAAAGCATGTGAGCCTAGATGAGCACCTACATAAGGCGCAATACCGATATGACTTGTTGCTATTAGTCTAAACAGCAAAAATAAAATTAATGGTAACAATGTATACAATAAAATACTTAGATTTTTTTTTTTGAAAATTTTTTTAGTTTTGTCTAAATATAAAATACTGAATTCATAAACAATAAAAAAACCTACAAAAACTAACAACAACGGTCTTGTTTGATATGTTAAAAAAAGAAATATTGCAAAAAATATACTTAGATATATTTTTTTATAAGTAATAGAAAAAAAGAATAAAGCCATAGTGAAATTTAAAAGACTTATAGACAACACCTCTGAAAAATAACCAAAGTGTGGCCATAACTTTGTTTGTCCTAAAACACCAATAACAAATAAAAAACTAAAAATTTTATTAAATTGATATTTGCATAATGCTAAAAATAACAAAACTATAGATAAAGAATAAATTATAAAATTTGTAATTGCCCAATTATTTAGACTTGGACTAAAAAACTTATAGATTGATACAAATAAAGGTCCACCAAATGATCTATATTGGCTAAAAATGGTTTCAATACTTGAAAAATCAAATTGATAAAAACTATATGCATCCCTAGTAGTTAGATAAGGATCTTTTAACCAATTACTTGAATATAAAAAAAAAAATATTGCAGAAATAAACAATATTAGAATTAGAAGTAAAAAATTTTTTGAGAAGATAAAGTTAAGATTAATTTTTTTATTTTGAGAAAATTCCATATTTTAAAATACACCAGAATGCTTTAAACGCATCTTTTAATCCAATTTTTTTTCCATCACTATAACTTCTCCCAAAATAATTTATACCTGTCTCATAAAAATTTATAGCTGGTTTTAATCTAGATAGTTTTTGGGTAACCTCAATCTCAAAAGTAAAACAATTTTCAGTAAGGTTGATTTCTTTTAATTTTTGATACTTAAACACTTTGTAGCCAGTTTCTACATCTGTTAAATTCAGATTAGTGAAAAAATTTGAGAATAATGTTATAAAAAAATTAGCTACTGAATGCCAAAAATATAAAACACGAGAATATTGGCCTGCTCTAAACCTAGAACCGTAGACAACATCTGCATCAAAATCTAAAAAGGGTCTCAATAATATATTATAATCAGAGGGGTTATATTCTAAATCTGCATCTTGGATTAACACAATATCTGTCTCGATATTCTCTAAAGCCTTCCTAATTGCATATCCTTTTCCATAGTTTTTTTCATTTTTGATCAAGCGATTATATAATCCTATATTTTTTTCAAGAAATTCTAAAGTTTTATCATTTGAAAAATCATCTATAACAATTATTTCAAAATTAAATTTTTCAATTTTTTTGATTTCATTGTTAACCCTATTAAGGATTTCTAAGATTGTTTTTTCTTCATTGTAGGTTGGAATTAAAATTGTAACTTTCATGTTCTAAAATAACCATTCACATATTTCAAAAACCATTTAGGTCTAGCATAATAACTGGCATAAGAGTAATCCAAATATTTTTCAATTTCTTGAGAAGTTAATTTATCGTGTTTGTAAACTACTTTGTATTGATCAAAATTTTCATAATTCTCACTTTGAATTTTATCTTTAAATTCTTTAAAGATTGGTGTTCCGGGATATGGAGTCCAAATACTAAATTGAGCATAGGTAGTATTGAGAGTTTTAGAATATTCAATTGTGGAGTTTACTGTTTTATGATCGTCAGATGGAAATCCAATTATATACATTGCGCATACTTTAATTTTATTTTTTTCTATCTCTCTAATTTTTTCCATTTGTTCGTCTTTGGTGACTGTATATCTTGACTCGCTTTTAAGAACTTCTGGGTCTGAACTCTCAATGCCAACTTTTACAGCACTTAAGCCAGCTTCTCTAAGTTTTAAAATTAAATTTGAATTTAAAATTTTTAAATGTGTTTCAATAACAAAATTTATTTTTAAGTTTCTAGAAATTAATTCCTCACATAGTTCAAGGGTATGTTTTTTATTTATAGAAAAGACTGGATCACGAAAAACAAACATAGTTACAGAATGATTATTTTTCCAAAACTCTATCTCATCAACTATTTTTTTGACACTTCTTTGTCTAACTTTATTTCCTTGTTGTAATGGATATACACAATATTTAGCACAAGAAAAAGGACAACCTCTTGTTGCAAGTATTGGTATAGTCTTGTGATTACCGTACAACTTTATATTTAGAAAATTTTTATTCATTTCGTTCCACTCAGGATATGGCAAATCATCTAATGGGGTATCATGAACCACTTGTATAACCTCTTTTTTTAAATCGTCATCAAAATTTTGATTTTTTATGAAATAAAATTCTGGTTCTCCAGAAATGACAGTTGCACCTGCAGACACATACAAGTTTGGCATATTTGTAGCAAATGGACCTATAACAAAAATTTTTTTTCCAATTTTCTTTAATCTTTTAATTTCATTAATTTCAGTCTCGGAACAAACTATAGATGAAACTACTATAAAATAATCATATCGATCAAGATTTTTGGGTGTAATTCTTTCATAATCTACATTAAAACCCTTAGCCCTTAATACTGAAAAAGTATAAGCGGCAAATAAAGGAGGCCATTCACTAATTTTTTTAAGTGTTCTTTTTAAAAATTTCGGAATTATAGAATTTCCAAAATTATTTCCAGTGCCATATCCTCCACTAGTATCTTTGGATATTCTATAATCAACTGATCTATATGGATCCAAAATTAAAATTTTCCTATTATTATTCAATTTAAAAAATATATAAGTTTATTAATTTAAGTTAATTATTGAGTTAAACTATATCAGTAATTAAAAAAGACAATGTAAAAAATAAATTGATTAATTTTTTTGACCAATTTTTATAAAATATCGTTCAAATACATGGTACGAAATTTTCGATAAAATAAAAGTAATGATAAATGTGACAATTCCATAATAAATATTTTTATCCATATACCAAATAGCAACTCTTAATATTGGATCATGTATTAAATAAAAACCATAACTAATTTCTCCGATTGATCTTAATATTTTTAAATCAAAAAAATTACATATAATGGTATTTTGAAATATCACTAAATAAAAAATCAAAAAAAAACCCATTATTGATTGCAATAAGATTAACTTATTAAAATCATTAATATTTTCAGTAAAAAATAATACAAAATTTGGAATAGACAATAACAAAAAAATTGATGCGATAATTCCAAAAATATTTACTAAAATTAAATAAATTTTTTTTGACAGAATATTTTCTTTATATTCATATAATATAGCTGCCAAAATACCTATTAAGAATACAGGAAGATAAACAGTCAACTCAATTTGATTAATTTCTGGTATATATTGAGTATTATAATTAATTAATAAAACCAAAAAAATTATAAAAAAAATAAGGAATTTTTTATTTTTAATAAAACTTAATAAATAAAAAAAAAGTGGCAATATTATATAAAATTTAAACTCGACTACTATGCTCCACAAAATACTTTGGGACTCCAATAAAAATAGCATTCTGTAGAATTCCTGGAAATTTATGTTTAAAGGTAAACCGATTTGACCCCAACCCTCTGGAAGAATAAAAACAAGATAATAGCTTGTCAGGACTGACGTAACTAGATAAAGAGTGTAGAGTGGATAAATTCTTAAAAATCTTTTTAAATACCAGTTTACTAAATATTTTTTTCCAAAAAAATTACCTTTCTGACTAGAAAGTAATTGATTTGATAATAAAAAAGCGCTTAGTAAAAAAAATAATATTACACCCAACTTACCCCAACCACTAAAATTAACACCATAAACTTGACCATTCCAACTGGAGTGTCCAAGAAATACCATCAAAGCAGCCAAACCTCTAAAGCCATCAAGATACTTGAAATGATTATTCATTAAAACTTATCTTTCAAATATTTCTGATAATTGAAAAAGAAATATAGTGTTATTAATATAGTTGGTATTAAAGTTATTAAAGACCATCCTGTAAAGTCTCTTATATTATAAGATCCATTAATACCAAAAAATAAAATCAAATTAGATACTGCATAAAGGTTAATAATCGCACAAAAGTTAAAATATTTTTTATGGTCAATTAAAATAAGAATAGATACTAATCCTCCTAAAAAGATACTATGATTTTCATGAACTCCTGTTGCTAACATGCAATAAGCAAAATATTGAAAAATTATTGCCTTGAGAAAAATATTTTTATCAGAACTAGTAAAAATCTTCATTATATTCACTATAGTAAAAATAATAACTAATATTCTACCTATAAATTGAGGTGTACTCCAAAGACCAGACTCTGTTTTTAAATATTTAAATTTAACATCAAAAATATTATCTATAAAACTCTTATCTAATAACCAGTTATTGTTTAATTCAATAAATCCTGCATAAATCCACCAAAAATTTAATCCATTGCCTGAAATATAGTCAGTTAATAAACCCCAATACATATTTTTAAAAAAACCCATCATGGTTTCTATAAATGTAAAGTTAATTGAAGACAAAAATATTGGAACTAGCCCAATTATAATTAAAAATATAATCAAAAATGATAGATTAATATTAAATAAAATTTTATTTTTTTTTAAATAATAAAAAAAATAAATTGGAAGTATTATCAAACCTAGCTGTTTGATTGAACAAGAAGCTATAAAAAAAATTGCTGCTAAAACAAATTTGTGGTTTTGCACAAGTAATATAGAGATCAATAAAAAAAGAAAGGGTATATAATCCATGTATCCCAGAGCTGACCCGCAAACTATCATTAATGGATTAACCCAAAAAAAAACTATTATTTCTCTAAATTTATCTTTGATGTAATAAAGAAGAAATAATAAAATAGATATATCAAAGAATATTATTATTAATTTAAATAGTGTTGCGTAATCAAATTGAAAAAAAAGGTTATTAAATTTTGTAAAAACATATAGTATATATGAGAATCCGGGTGGAAACATGACTGGTAAATTAAAATCTTTAAAATTTTCTATATTTTCTAATCCAGGGACATATAAAAAACTCAAATTATTAAATTTATCAATAGCTGCCAGAAAGTTAGCATAAAAACTTAAATCAAAAGTTCCTGGCATTTTAAGAAGATATATCCTTATAAAAAAACCAAAAAATAATAAAATTAAAAATAAATTGTTATTTTTTTTTTTTTGAATATCGAACATAAATTAACTTAAACGAACTTTATTTGACAATAAACTAATTAATATTAATTACATCATTTTCTAAATTTAAATTTTTGTATCTTTTTAATAACATGCTTGAATTGTATCAAAGATAGTTTTTCATGACTGGGAATAGAGACTAAATTTTTCTTTATTTTATGAGCATTAACTAATTCGGTTTTCATAACTGGTTTCAATACTGTATTTTCATTTAGTAATTTCTTGTAAATTATTTTACATTCAATCTTGTTTTTTTTCATATAACTCAAAAAATTTTTTGTTAACGAATTTTTCACATAAAAACTAAAGATGTAATTATTTGAGCTTAAATATTTATTAAAAACTGGTAATTTAAATTCTTTTGGTAATTTTTTTTGCAATATCTTTAAAAAAATTTTTTTTCTTTTTAAAGTTTTATTTAAATCTTTTAATTTTTGATTTAAAATAAAAGCCTGCAAACTATCTAGCCTTGAATTCACACCTAATATTTTACATTCATCTTTATTATAAATTGTATGTCCATTATTTTTCAATAGTAATGCTTTTTCTTTAAGTCCTTTTTTAAGGCAAATCATTCCACCATCACCATATGCAGAAAGCAATTTTGTTGGATAAAAACTAGTTACAGCATAATCATAATAATTAATAGACGACTGTCCTTTAAATTTTGAACCAATACTTTGAGAGCAATCACCAATAAGTGAAAGGTTATATTTATTTGCAATTTTTCTTATTTTAATTAAGTCGTTAGTTGCACCAAATAATTCTACATTTATTATTCCTTTTATCCTTTTGAAAATTTTTTTAGGGCATTTTTTGAGAAAAATTTCAAGATTTTCTAAATCAAGCAAATAATTATCTTTTTCAATGTCTAAATATATTAAATGTAGATTTAAGAATCTTGCTATGCTTGAACTGGCTACATAAGACAATGGAGTAGTTAAATAAATATCTCTTTTTTTATCTTTATCCAATAATAATGCGATCATTAATGCATCTGATCCACTATTACATCCAACAGCCTTTAAATTCAGTTTTAATTTTTTTTCAAAATTTTTTTCAAAAATGTTTACAATTTTTCCATTCACCCACATATCATTTTTAAAAAAATTAATAGCTTTATTTAAATAAAGTTTTTCTAAACTTTGATAAAATAAATTTATCATATATATTTTTTTATTGTTTTTATAACTAAGTCTGAAGTATTTTTCTTATGTGAAAATTTTTTAAATTCTTTTTTAAAAATGCTTTTTTGAAATAATTTAATTTTATTTATAAAGTTTTTCGATCTTAGATCCACTAATTGATTTGCTTTTCTATTCAAATAAAAAGAGTGGGGAGTTTTATTTGAAGGAATTAAACACCTTTTTTTTAAAATTATCGCCTCTTCTTGTATTCCACCAGAGTCTGTAAAGCAGAAAAGACTTTTTGAAATAAGGTTAATTGACTGAGTATACCTAACTGGATCGATCAATTTGACATTTTTATTAAATAAAAATTTATTTTTTTTTAAACACTTTTTTGTTCTTGGATGTATTGGAAAAATAATTTCATTATTCTTTGATAAAAAATTTATAATTTTAACAATTTTTTTTAATCTAATTGTATTATCAACATTCTCAGCTCTGTGAATAGTTGTATAAATAAATTTTTTCGGAATATTTTGAAGATCGTATTTTTTGATGTCATTATTAATTCTTTTTTTTATAATATTTACAGAGTCAAAAATTGTATTACCAACGGTAAAAATTTTTGACCTATTATTTTCTTTAACTAAATTTGATCTTTCCTCATCTCGTGTCACAAAGATTATGTTTGATAAGTAGTCACTAATAGTTCTGCATTTTTCTTCAATTTGAGTAATATCTCCAGACCTATAACCACCCTCAATATGAATTCTTTTAATTTTTGGAAAAAAATAATTTATAACTAAGCTTGTTGCTAAAGTTGTATAAGTATCTCCATGGTAAACTATGGCATGTGGTTTTTCCTTTAAAATAACATCATAAATTTTTTTTTGAATTTGAAAAAAAACATTCTTTTTTTTATCAATTTTAACTTCAATATTTGGTTTTCTAACTTTTAAATCTATAAAATTTTGTTTAACCATTGAAAAATCATAATGCTGTCCAGACCACACAAGTTTATTGTAAAATGATTTATCAAGTTTATCTATAATAGGAAACATTTTAATTAATTCTGGTCTCGTTCCTAATATAGTGAGAATTTTTTTTTTCATTTACAATGTATTTCATAATATATAGATTTATTATAAACTTAAATGGAAAAAAAATTTAACTCAGCAATAAGTCAAATAAGAGATGTTAACTTTGGAAAAGACTGTACTGTCATAGAGCCTAGTAATTTATATGAATGCGAACTTGGCGATAATGTATTTGTTGGCCCATTTGTTGAAATCACAAATGGTGTCAAAATAGGCGATAGAACAAGGATATCGAGTCATAGTTTCATTTGTAATTTAGTAACTATTGGTAAAGATTGTTTCATTGGACATGGTGTAATGTTCACTAATGATCTTTTTAAAACTGGAGAAATTAAGAGAGATGAAAAATTTTTCTTTTCAACTAAAGTTGCGGATAATGTTATAATTGGATCAAATTCAACAATTTTACCAGTTAAAATTTGCACTGGTGCTGTAATTGGAGCAGGCAGTGTGGTAACAAAAGATATTAACATAAAAGGAACTTACGCAGGAAACCCTGCAAAATTATTAAGAAAACTTTAATTCATCTTAATTAGAAAAATAGTCTTTAAAGTATTATATATATTTTTCATAATTTTCATTTTACTATAACCAAATTTTCTTCCTATATTTTCACCGGCAATTTCTGTAATCTTTAAATTTTTTAACATTGATTTAATCAAAAGTTCTGCACAACAATTGAAATCATCAGATATTAATTTTATTTCTGATATTTTTTTTAAATCATAAATTCTAAAACTACATGTCAGGACTGTAATATTGTAATTTTTAATTGTTGAAAATAAATTTTTATACATAAAAGAACTTCCAAATGAAAGAATTTTTCTTAAGTATGAGACTTCCATATCTTTTTCTGCCAATTTATATGAAACATTAATTATATCATGTTTTTCGTTCCTGGCTTTGTCTAGCAATTTTTCAATAATTTTATAATCATAAGTACAGTCAGAATCATATGTAATCAAATATTTTGTTTGGGACATGGAAATACTATTTTTTAGAGTCCTGCCATAACCAAAATTTTTCTCATGACATAATATTTCGATTTCAAAAATTTGATTATCTTTTTTAAATTTAAATAATTCATCTTTTGTTTTGTCTGTGCTTCCATCATCAATAAATAAGAACTTTAAATTGACTTTTTTTCCAACTAACTTATGAATTTTTTGAATTGTATTAAAATAATTATCTAAACCTTGTTCTTCGTTATAAAAAGGAGTTGCAATTGTTAAGGATTCCAAATTAAGTTCCCCAACAATCAATTATTTGAATAATTTCTTTATTGATATTGTGTATTTTTTCAGTTTTTCCGATCAAGGTTTCGATAGGTCTATCACCAAAACGAATTTTCATATTTGTTATTTTTCTTTTAGGATAAATTCTTTTTGCTACTTCTTTCATATGAACTTTTTTCAAATTTCTGTATGAGTATCTCCCATTAGGCATTGAGGCCGTGAATAAAAGTAAATCAACTGCCTCATTGAGTGTAATAAAAAATCTTTTGCATGGAGTTACTGGTATTTTACTTTTAGGTTTTAGTTTCCCCCAAATTTTAGTAACGGATGAACTTGTATCAAAAACATTAACAAATCTTGCAACATTTCCTCCCTTATTTAAGACAATTCTCTCACAAATTAGTTTTGAGGCACCATAAGATGTAATAGGATTTGCGGCTTTACAAGTTGATCCCAGGATAATTTTTTTCACATTCAGTTTCGTTACATTTGTTGTACTTAAAATATTCAACATGGTAACTTTAGCAGGATTTACTTCGGCATAATCTGCTCTTTTGTCTGCAGCTAAATGAAAAGCAAAATCAAATTTAATTTTCTTTAATTTTGAAACATTTTGTTTTTTTGTAATATCAATGTTGATATCAGCTTTAGTTATATAAGATGTGTATTTTTTTAATCTTTTTATTATTTTTGTTCCAATGGAACCAGAAGATCCGGTAACTAATATTTTTTTATTCAAGAAAATCTTATAATTTATTGGAGGTTTTATAAAATTTCTTTGGAATACTTGTTTAAAATTTGGATTGGCCATTAGTTAACATTTAAATAGAATTAAATATAAATATCATAAAAGTAATATATAACTTAAAAAATTGAATTAGTTAAACTTTTATAGTTTGAAAAACGAATTTTTATCCAAGAGCTTTAAATTAATATCAAAATAAAATAATTTCTTTTAAAATTTTTTTCAGTGCATAAATCAAGCCAATTGAGCTATTAGTACTGGTCAGCTGCACGCATTACTGCGCTTCCACATCCAGCCTATCAACGTGGTGGTCTACCACGGCTCTATAGGA
>VMHT01221655.1_pt1 | contig 31907 bp, 44 predicted proteins | sample 4693611 | NCBI WGS metagenome assembly VMHT01 (sample SAMN12280063, study PRJNA550983) | marine metagenome | isolation source: seawater sampled from same location over 5 years 0.02-0.2 micron viral filtrate | place: USA: collected off the coast of southern California halfway between the port... ...
CAAGAAAAAAGAATATGTAGCCTATGGAGAAGATAACAACTATTATCAATATCTCATAGACAATTTTATAAACTCTACAACTAACAACGCTTCTATAAATGGTATTTCTCAGCTTATTTATGGTAAAGGGGTAGATGCCTTAGACAGTTCTACAAAAACAGAGGAGTATGCAGCACTGAAATCTATATTTAACAATGAATGTCTTAGAAAGATATGCTTAGATTTAAAACTATTAGGAGAGGCATCATTTCAGGTTATCTACCAAAACAACAAAGTAGTAAAAGCAGAACACTTTCCAAGACAAACACTCAGACCTGAGAAGATGATAGATGGTAACATAAGAGCTTACTACTACTCTCCTGATTGGGCAAACATGAAAAAGTCAGACAAGCCTGATAGAATAGCAGCTTTTGGTTTTGGTAATCAAACAGAACCAGAGATTAAAATAGTTAAGAGATATGTTTCAGGATATGATTATATATGTCCTGTAGATTATGCTGGTTCTTTAGCTTATGCAGAGCTTGAGAGTGAAATATCAGATTATCTAATTAATGATGTACAGTGTGGATTCTCTGGAACTAAGGTTGTAAACTTTAACAATGGAGTACCTGAAAGAGATAAACAGCTACAAGTTAAAAATGATGTAATGAATAAGCTCACAGGGTCAATGGGAGAAAAAGTCATTATAGCTTTTAATAACAACGCTGAGAGTAAAACTACTATTGATGATGTACCTTTAAATGATGCTCCTGCTCACTATGAGTATTTATCAAATGAGGCTGCAAAGAAAATCATGGTAGGTCATAGAATAACCTCTCCTTTACTTTTAGGAATAAGAGATGACAATAATGGACTTGGAAATAATGCAGATGAGATAAGAACAGCTTCACTGCTGTTTCAAAACACTACTATTAGACCTTATCAAGACCTTATAGTGGACTGTATGGACTCTATTCTTGCAGTTAATGATATTAGTCTAAAATTATATTTTGTTACGTTACAGCCTCTTGAATTTATTGATACAGAAAATGCAGTAACTAAAGAAGCTAAGGAAGAAGAAACAGGAGTCAAACTTGCAGCAGTTCCTACAGATGTAGCAAATGCACTTATAGACTTAGGAGAAGATGAAGATTTAGAAAATTGGGACTTGGTAGATGAAAGAAAGGTAGATTATGACCAAGAGGAAACACTAGACAAAATGATAGGACTTGCCTCTACAGGAAGTGCAAGACCAAATTCTAAAAGTGAACAAGATAAAGATATAGGAGACCTAAGATTTAAAGTAAGGTATCAATATGCACCTCTTAGAAGTGATAGTGAAAGCAGAGACTTTTGTGTAAAAATGGCAGCAGCAGGTAAAATCTACAGAAAAGAAGATATTATCTCTATGGAGAACAAGGTAGTTAATGCAGGATGGGGACCTAAAGGCTCAAGAAATAAATATTCTATTTGGTTTTATAAAGGAGGAGGTTCATGTAGACATTTTTGGATGAGAAAAACTTACATGGCTAAAGGAGTTAACCCCGATGCTAAAAACCCAAGAGCAGAGGTTTCAGTAAATGAAGCTAAAGCAGAAGGTTTAGAACCTGTAAAAAATGATTCTAAAGTAGCTAAAAGAACAAGAGACCAGGTAAACAGAGGTTTTTTGCAACCAAAGAATTTTAAAACACCAAGAAGTAAAGGAGTATAGATATGGCAACAGGATTAATGATTTCTCGTAAAGATATAGTCAAGTTCACTTCTTTGAATGGTAACATTGACACTGATAAGTTTATACAATATATTCTTATAGCACAACAGACCCACATACAGAACTATTTAGGTTCTAAACTATATGATAAAATAAAAGCTGACATAGAAGGTTCATCTCTTGGAGGTAACTATCTAACATTAGTAAACACCTATATAAAACCAATGCTTTGTCATTGGGCACTTGTAGAGTTTTTACCTTATGCAGCGTACACAATATCCAACAAAGGTATATTTAAACACAATTCTGAAAATGCTACCAATGCAGATAAGAATGAAGTAGACTTTTTAATAGAAAAGGAAAGAAATATAGCACAGTATTACACAGATAGATTTGTAGACTTTATGAGTTTTGAAGCATCTACAAAATACCCTGAGTATTACACCAATAACAATGATGATGTATTTCCTGACAAAAACAGTTATGGATTTAGTGGATGGGTACTGTAAAAAGTTATAAAAATAAAGATAAGAATATCCAAAAGCTTAGAGAGTTTTTGAAAAAAGGATATATAACAAAAAAAGAAAAAAAGTATTATTAATATATGGCAAATACAATAAATTGGGGTAAGGTATATTGTGAGATGGTTACAAATAAATCTTGGGGAGACGAGGTTTATACCACAAACGCAATAAATGACCTATCAGCTCCAAGTTGTTGGACTACATTTACAATAAGTGCAGACACAACATTGTATAGTGCCGATACAACAAGTTTAACAGCAGATATAGAATTTATTTGATTATGGCAAAGACTAACGTAAATACAGGTAGTGGAGCTAATGCAGGGGATGGAGACCCTTTAAGAACAGCTTTTACCTCTTTAAATTCCAATACAGACGAGATATACTCTTTGTTTGGTAATGGAAGCACACTTGCAATAAGTGGAGATGCTACTGTTTCAGGAGGAGCTTTAACTATTGCTAATGATGCAGTAGAACACGCTATGCTTGAACCAAGATACACTGCAAAAGCAACAAGCACAGCAACAGGTAGCCAAAATTTAGACGCTTCTACTGCTACTACTTTCCTTCTTACAGGTAATGTAGCAACAGCTACCCTTACAATACAAAACATGAAACTAGGGCAGGTTATAGACATTGTACTTTCTGGAACTCTAAGTAGTGCAGTAATTACACTTGCAACAAATTTTACAAGTACAACCATAAACAAAGTAGGAAGTACAGACTTAGACCAATCTGCTACCAATGTTATACAGGTAGTTTGTATTGATGACACAACCTCAGCAGCTATTGTAAACTATTCTATTAACACCTTTGCAGCAGATACAACACCATAATTATGAAAGCTCGAAAAACAAAAAACGGAATTACTACTTACCCTGTACTACCTTCTACTTGGAATGGCAAGAAAGGACATATTGTAAACTTTAGAAATGCAGACAAAAAGACTTTAGAATCAGAAGGATTTTATGATGTAGTTCAGCCTTCTTATAATGCACAAACTCAAAACATTGGTGGTATAGAGTGGGATAGTAAGAAGAAAGTATTTACACGCAAAGTAACTGATATTGATTTTTCTGCAACCCATGAAGTAACAGAAGAAAAAGATGGTAAAATAGTTAAGACAGGGGAAGTTAAAAACACCTATGATGTTGATATTAAAAAAACACAACTTATAAAAGTCTTAAAAGATAACGCTAATAAACTTTTATCAAATACAGATTGGCAAGTAACTAGAAAGGCAGAAAGGGATATTGCTATTGATGATGATGTTAAAACAAAACGTGCAGAAATAATAGCTGAATATGATAAAAAGAAAAAAGAAATAAATGCTAAAAAGAAATACGAAAGTCTTTTAAGTTACGATACTACTTTTTTCCCTGTAAAACTTGATTAATGGCTTTAGGCAAAAGACTAATACAAACAGGAGGGGCAGCAGCTTGTCTTACTGAAACAACTGACATATTTGGAGATTCAAGTGGCAAGGCATTATACTCAATGGATTTCGATGCAAGTGATACATCAGGGGTATACAATGGCACACCTTCTAACGTTGACTTCGGAGTTTCAGGAAAGACTCTAAATGGTGCAAGATTTAATGGTAGTAGTAGTAAAATAGATTTACCTCTTATACTACCAGCAAACAGTACATCAAGTTCTTCTGCTTCTTGTTGGTTTAACACAAGTTATTCAGGTGGTAATATGGGGGTAATTTTAAATGCTTTTACCGATGATTCAAATAAACCTGGTTGGACATTGTTTACAGAAGCAAATGCAAACTTTTTAAGACTTCTAAACTATCATATTGGTGGTTCTGTAATTGCTACAGATGGTACAACAAATGTAAGTGATGGAAATTGGCATTTTGTAGCAGTAGTTTTTATTTATGATGGCAGCAGTAGTTCTTTAAAATGTTATTTAGATGGAAACTCAACACCTGAAATAAGCATTACAGGTTTTACACCTACAAGGTCAGATGTTTTTACAGAAAGAGCATCTATTGGATATCAAAACTTAGTGTCAGGTGCTACTAGGTTCTTTGATGGCACAATAGACCAAGTGAGGATATTTTCCAAAGCACTTCTGCAAAGCGAAATGGATACTTTATGGAATAGTGGAAATGGAGAAACAGCGTGTGTCCATACATCTACAACTGATGACATTGATTATCCTGTTACAAATGCTGCTTATTACAAATTAGACAATTCAGCAGAGGATAGTAAGGGAACAAATGACGGAACAGAATCAAATATAGAATATCGTTTTGGTCGCTATGGTCAAGCTGCTGTGTTTAACGGAAGTAGCAGTAAAATAGAAGTTTCAGACCCTGTTATTCCTGTTGGTGCAACATCAATATCTTTTTGGTTTAATAATGACAATACTGCTGGTTCGCTTTCAGGTGGAGAAACTCACTACATTTTAGGAAGTGGTGTTTCAAGTTTAAGTAAAGGTTTGACTGCAGGGTTTTTTCAACAAAAGTTTTTTGCTGTAGTTAATAATGGTGCAAGTTCAAGTTCTTTAACAGGTACAACTTTATTTAGCAAAACAAATTGGAATCATTGTGCTATAACTTGGGATGGGACAACAGGCTCAAATAAGTTAAAAATATATGTAAACGGAAATTTAGAAATTGAAGGTGCATCAAGTATTGCTGCTTCAACTATTGCAAGTTATACTAACTTCGCTATTGGTGGTACGCTTAGTAGTGGGTTTATAGGTGGTAGAGTTGACCAAGTAAGAATTTTTGGGTCTGAATTAAGTGCTGCAAATGTTTTAAAACTTGCCGAAGAAAAGCCTGAAACAGATACAAGTAATTTTAAGGCTGTATTGTATACAGGAACTAATGCAACTCAATATATTTCTAATGTAGGAATGGACTTGGAAACAAGCGGTGGATTAGTTTGGGTGAAAAATAGAACAGGCACCAACTCACACGCTTTAATTGATAGTGTCAGAGGTAGGGCAAAATATTTATATTCTGATGATACTTTTTTAGAAAATTCTTCAGGTGCAAGTAATGACCTTACAAGTTTTGAAAAAAATGGATTTTTTGTAGGAAGTGTTTCAAATGCAGGGAGTGTGAACACAAGTGGTGGCTCAATAATTGGCTGGGTTTGGAAAGGTGGAGGTACACCTGTTTCAAATACAAATGGTGCAAACATTACAAGTTCTGTAAGTGCAAATACTGCTGCTGGATTTAGTATTGTTACTTATACAGGAACAGGAAATGGAAATGTTACAAGCGATACAGTAGGACACGGACTTTCACAAACACCCGATATAGTAATTGTAAAATCAAGGACTGCGACTGATAGTTGGCAAGTCGAAGCTAATATAGGTGGCACTTTTAAAAGTGGTAACTTAGATGGAACTGGTTCATTTAGCGTTTCTTCAGTTGCTGACCCAACTTCTACAACCTTTAACCCTTATTATTCAAATCTTGCACAAAACTATGTGGCTTATTGTTTCCACAGCGTATCAGGTTATCAAAAGATAGGGAGTTATGCAGGGACAGGTCTTGCTGGGAATGCACAGGATGTAGGATTTAAACCAAGTTTTGTTATAATTAAAAGAACAACAGCTACTGAAAGTTGGTTTATTTTTGATACTAGAAGACCTGATAAAAGATTAGAAGCTGATTCAAGTAATAGTGAAAATACTGATGTTAGATTTAACCTTACTTCAACAGGCTTTGATTTTGATGGTAATGTATTTAACGAAAGTAGCAATACTTATATCTATTTAGCAATCAAATGATATGGATGATGGTATGAAAATATTTGGATTGTATTCTGCTAATATTTTAGCATTGGCTTTTAGTGTGTCAGAGGTAAATGGATTTTTACAAATGCTTGTAATGTCTGCTACTTTAATTTTTACAGTTATACAAATATATAAAGCACTTAAAAAATGAAAGTTTTACGCAATGGAGCTGCAAAAGATATCAGACATTTTGCTGGAAGCCTTTTAGTGTTCTTCTTGGTTGTTTTAATATTGTTATATCTATCTAAATATCAAATTCCTCAAGAAAACGCACAAATAGTAAATACACTCATAGGCATGATTGCCGCATCAATCGCAATGGTCATAGCGAGTATCACAGGAAGAAACCCTGATGACCTTGATGCTGCAAAGAAAAAGATAAGCAACTTAGAAACTAAAATTGATATGCTAGTTGCTTCTAAAGATATGCTTGAAGGTATGCTTATCAAAGTACAAGATGACACAATAGATAGATTGCTGCTTAAATCTACGTTAGACCACGATGACTGCAAAAGCGGAAAGTGTGGATGTAAAAACGAATGCAAAGATGAGTCTTAAACACTTTCAATATGAAGAATTTGACTCTCCAGATTTGCCTAACTCTGGTGCTTCTAATATGGATAGGAAGTTCCTTTCGATGCTCGATGTTGCAAGAGGGATTGCTGGTATACCCTTCAAGATATCTTCTGGATACCGAACAGATGAATATAATCAATCGCTTAGTGCAAGAGGATATTCAGCGAGTCCAAACTCAAGCCATCTTAAAGGAGAGGCAGCAGATATTGTCTGCAAAAGCTCAGCAGATAGATGGACTATCCTTACAGCCTTACAAGAAGCAGGGTTCCGTAGAATTGGGATTGCCTCCTCATTTATCCATGTCGACTCAAGCGACTTATGGAAATCTTCGCCTGTTATATGGACTTACTAAAACTGATACAGTAGGAAGCACTCTCAATGATTAAAACAATACTTAGCTTACTCACAGGAAGAAACAAAGGCAAGTCAGCTATAGGAGGTCTTGCTATGGAACTAAGAGAAGCTATAAAAGGAAAAGAACTAGACCCAAATGCAATACTTGAAATACAAGCTAAGATTAATGAAATTGAAGCACAACATAGAAACTTATTTGTTAGTGGTTGGCGTCCTTCTGTTGGGTGGGTATGCTCTCTTGCATTTGCTTATCACTTTGTTGCCTTTCCAATTATTCAAACTATATATCCAGATACTGAATTTCCTGTATTAGAAACAGAACCATTATTTACTGTACTAATGGGTATGTTAGGATTAGGTGGTTTAAGGACTTATGAAAAAATAAAAGATAAAACGAAATGATTTGTCCACATTGTATATTAGCAGTTTTAACCTTAATTTATTTTACATTTGATTAATGGCAGGTCAAGCAACTTTCATTTTTAGAGAGAAAAAAAAGGTTAAAAGAAAAGGTAGACATTCTAAAAAAGCATCTTTACTTAAAAACTCTAAGACTTACAAGAAGCTCTACAAGGGACAAGGCAGATAATTGTTAGTAGTTGTAAACAATATTTTACATCTTAAATAAAAAGCATCTAACTTTGGTGGGATAGTGGGAAGTCTATAAAATAATAAATATTTTTATGACAAAATCCTTAAAGATTTTGGATATATATAATGCGTAAACTAACAAGAAGTAAACTAATTAAAAAGCTGGATAGAATATTCAGTGAGTATATAAGAAAGAGAGATTCTGATAACAATGGTTATGCTAAGTGTATTTCATGTGATAAGAAACAACATTGGAAAGAGATGGATGCAGGACACTTTAGGTCAAGGAAATATATGTCTACCAGGTATGATGAGCAAAATGTATTTATACAATGTAGATACTGTAATAGGTTTAATCAAGGTTCAATCTATGAATACTCAAGAGCTTTAGGTGTAGAGTTATCAGAAAAACTTTACCTTAAAAGTCAAGAAACAAAAAAACATAGTATCTTTGAGCTAGAAGAACTTATAGAACATTATAAGAGTAAAATCGTTGTTTGATTAGTTTGGTTTTGATTGTTTGTTGGGAGGGTGTAAAAACCCTCCTTTTTTTTTATTAACATTTTTTCATATATTTGAGATATGGAAAACTTATATCAAAAATTAATCGAGCTTCAAGGAGAACTCTTAGAACTCAAAACAGAAAACAAACTTCTTAAACAACAACTTTATTATGGACAAAACGCAAATGTACATCATTAGACAATCTACGCTTAAAATGGCAGTGGACCTTGTAATAGCTGACAAGGTAGAAATTAAACAATTAAGAAAAACAGCTACAATATTAGAACAACATGTAACAGAATAATTATGGAATTAAAATTAGAAGGTAAAATTCAAAAGATTGGTCAAGAAGAACAAATCAAAGCATTGACTAAAAAAAGTATGTTATTAACTACAAATGACAAGTACCCACAAACAGTACAATTAGACTTTATAAATGACAAAGTAAAAGAATTGTCAAAGTTTAACGATGGAGACAGTGTAGCAGTTTCTTTTAACGTAAGAAGCAATGAGTACAAAGGAAAGTATTACACTAACCTGCAAGGTTGGAAGATAGCAGAGATGATTGGAGAGGTTTCTAATAAAGAGCAGAACCCATCTCGTCAACCTGTAGACACATCAGACTTACCATTTTAATTGATAGGGGGGAGAAATCTCCCCTTTTTTTTTATGATAGTTCAAGGCAACGAAATCCTAAACAAAATATTAGACTACAAGTATGGTAGAATTAAAAAAGGTCTACCTATAGGAGTAGAGGGTATAGACAATCACTATAGATATTTACAAAACAACTTTGTACTTTGTATGGGTCATGCAAATACAGGTAAGACTACTTTTATAATATACCTCTTTGTAGTTTGGGCAATGAAACACAAACTTAGATTTCTACTTTTTTCTTCTGAAAATACTCCTGAGAGTATCATGAGAAAGATTATAGAATTTAAGATGGGTCAAACAGTGGACCAAGCCTCAGAGATAAAAATAAGCAAAGCAATCTCTTGGGCAGAGTCACACTTTAAACTTATAAGCAACTCAAGACTTTACAATTACAAAGACTTACTTAATGAAGCTAAAGCAATCAAGGAGGCATGGAATTACCAATGTCTTTTGATTGACCCTTACAACTCATTAAAAAAAGAGCACACGCTTGTAAAAGCAGTGGGTACACATGAGTATGATTACGAGGTAGCCTCAGAGTTTAGAATGTTTGCTAAAAAGCAAAAGGTATCTGTATACTTAAATGTTCATGCAAACACTCAATCTATTAGACAAGTACATCCAAGAGGACACGACTATGAAGGATTAGCAACTCCACTAAATGGAGCAAACATAGAAGGAGGTTCTAAGTGGGTATCCCGTAGTGATGATATACTTTCAATACATAGGTATATTGCACATCCTAAGGAGTGGATGTTTACTCAGCTCCATGTGTTAAAAGTAAAAGAGATTGAGCTAAATGGTAGACCTACAAGTCATGACAAACCCTTAAAGTTTAGAATGGCTATAGACAATGTAGGTTTTGTGTTTGAAGGCTTAGATATATTAAAAGATAAACAACCAAAACAAATAGAGATATGATAATAATAGGAGGCATACTTATAATTTTAAGTATTTTGTTTTACATGATTGCCATGTATAAAAATGCTTTAGTAGGTTTTGCTCCTATATTCGGTCTTATGGCTGGAGCATTATTATCTTATACTGATTATGACAATGAAAGAGAATACACTTTACAGTGTTGTTTTTTTATAATTAGCATGACAGTACAATGGGAGGAAAAAAGTGGTTAGCTGAGGTTGCTCAGTTTCATGATGAGTGGGTAGCTATAGTAAAATCTTTTGGGGAAAGAAGTTACCATGAAGATATAGTTCAGCAGAGTTATTTAGCTTTGTATAAATATTCTAATGAAGAAAAAGTATTAAAGAATGGTAAAGTTAATAAAGCGTATATCTGGATTGTTCTTAGGAGTATGTTCTTACAGTATGTTAATGCTAAAAACAAAGTACATAAAGTTAGTATTGATGATAAAGATGTGTTTCTCCAAATACCAAACATTGATGAAATGGATGAAGAAATAAACTATCATAATTTTACACAAAAGATAGATAAACATATAGAGAGCTGGAGGTGGTATGATAGGTCCTTATTTAAAATCTACAGAGACACACCAATGAGTATAAGGAAGATTGCAAACAAAACAAATATAAGCTGGGTAAGCATCTTCCACACATTAAAGAAATGTAAAGAAGAACTAAAAGAAATATTTAAAGATGAGTACAAAGAATACAAAAGAAGAAATACCGACTGACAAAAGAACAAAAGCTTACAAGACTTGGAAAGCAAACCATGAGAAACAAAGCAAAGGTCTGGGAGATACTGTAGAGAAGATTACAAAAGCTACAGGTATTAAAAAGATAGTAGATAAGGTTACTGAGATTACAAAAACAAATTGTGGTTGTGATGAAAACCAAGAAAAGCTAAATAAATTATTTCCCTATCAAAAACTTGAATGTCTTACAGAGGATGAGTTTAATTATCTGTATAACTATTTTACTAAAGGAGCTAACACAATTACACCTGATGTACAGAAAAGAATGGTACAAATATACAATAGAGTCTTTAAAGAAAAAGTACAGTATACAACCTGTGGTACATGCTTTTTTAATAACGTACATAAAAAACTTGAAAAAGTATATAATCAATATCTGTGAGTCTTATAAGAAATAGAAATCAAGTAAAACAAGTAATAGATTTTACAGGAGTGCAAAATGGTAAAATGCATCCAAGTGATATAGATTTTGTTTTAGAGTTTGATAATAAAGTTTTAATCCTGGGAGAAGTTAAAAGACAATATAACAGAATACCTACAGGACAAAAACTAATACTTGAAAGAATAGTTGATAGCTGGGATGGCTATGGCATAGCAATCAAAGTAGAACACAACTTTAAGGATGACAGTGTAGATATTCCTCTTGAACAGTGCAAGGTTACAGCTTGGTATCACAAAAAACATTGGCAATATCCAAAAAAGAAGTATGATTTTAAATATTTTATTAATAGATTAGGAGTAAAATGGAAATGTAATAAATGTAAATTCTAATGGAAAAAACAATTAATATGATTAAGAAATTTGAAGCAATAGAAGATTTAAAACTACAGTCAAATTTATTATTTCTGCAAGAACAAGTAATAGAGTGGTGTAGAAAAAAACCAAACAATGAGAATCTAAATAAGGTTAGAGATTCCATTATACAAATTACCTTTATTACAAACAAGTTTGGACTTGAAAGACAAAGTTTTGCAGATACTGTAGATGACTATAGAAGTCAAAAACTAAGAGCAATAGAGAGAGCTCGTAAAGCTGACAAAAAAATAGATAGTTTGCTTAAAGAAATAAAAAAACTTAAAACAAAGAATGAATTGGGTATCAAATAATACTTTAGCAGTAAGAATAAATTATATATATATAAACAACTTCATAGATGATTACTTTACTAAATAACCAAACATACAGCACAGAAGAAATATTAGGATTCATGATGGATGATGAGTTCTACTATGGTGTTCTGGGTAAAACTGCTTTAAGTAGTTCCCTTCTTAGAAACATTTTAGACAGTCCAAACACTTTATTAGAATATCTAAAAAAACCTAAAAAAGAATCAGATGCTTTAAGAATAGGCAGACTGACCCATGAGTGTTTATTAGAACCTCACAAGTTTTATAATAAAGTTTATGTAGAAGCTGACAGAACAAACGCAAAAGTATATAAGGAAGCTGTTGCAGAGCATGGTCCTGATAGAGTCTATAAGCAAAAAGAAAGAGATTATGTAGAATGGCTTATAAGAAAACTTGCGAACAATGAGAAGATACAGTCTATAATGAAAGTTGCAGAGTTAGAAGTACCGATGATAAGAATGGTAGATGAGTTTGCTATAAGAGGCAAAGCCGACATACTAACAGATGATTGTATATATGATTTAAAAACTACTATAGCTCCAACAGATAGCTTTGCAAGGTGGGAAGTAGACAAAAAGAATTATGACTTACAGGCTTTTATCTATTGTAGGTTGTTTAAAAAAGATAAGTTTAAGTTTATAACACTAAACAAAAACAATAGAGATGTTGGAATAGTAAATGTTCCAGATGAGGTTTTATCAAGAGGAGAGACAAAGTTTAATCTTGCTCTTAAAGCATACAAGGAGATGTTCCATAAAAAAACACTCGATGAAACAGAATACATATTAGACCAATATATACTAGAGATAGATGCAAAATGAAACGCAAAGCAAAAGAGTATTATCTGATTGCTCTTATAGATATACAAAACGGAAACCCAAAAGAAAGAATGTTAGAGGTTCTTGAACACTACTCTGAATTAGAGGAGTATGAAGCCTGTGAAGGAATTAAAAAAGCAATAGATGAATCTTATGGAACTGATTGAAATAAAAAAACTTGTTGAGAAACACACTAAAAGAAAACTTAATGTAAGAAACAAAGAGCAGGACAATGTATACTGTAGAGCTCTATATTGTAAACTTGCAAAGTTACACACTAAAAACAGTACAGATAAAATAGGAAAAGTAATAAGTAGAAACCATGCAACTGTATTGCATAACATTAAATTATTTGATGATGTAATTGTAAATTATGAAGTAGAGTATTTAAAGATATTTAAAACACTTGATAACATACTCCAGGTTAAAACAGGTAAAACAGAAAAAATACTAAACCCTGATTTATACTACAAAAAAAGATACACAGAATTACTTCTAAATCATAGAACACTATCTTACAATTACAGAGAACTAAAGAAAAGCTATGAGAGTTTCCTCCATGTAAAGTACCATGACAAAGAAGTATAAAAATGAGAGATGCAAAATTTTATTTTAACGAGGAATATATTTGTTTGGATGAGGTTAAGTTTTCTTATACAGAACCAAGACTTAAAAATCATTACAAAGCATTAAAAGATATTAAAAAACAAATTTATGGTTTTGGTTTAAAAGAAAAAAACACGTTTTACATTGGACAAAATTTAAACACGATTGAGAATTGGATTTTAGAAAATTCTACTTACGCTTTACTTGATATAGAATATATAGAAGATTATGAATTTACTACTTTCTGGGATTGGTGTGAAGATGAATGGTTATATTTTGATTTTTTTGAATATAATTATAATTTGGCTAATGCTTTTTATCAAGACCATAAAAAAATTTGGCAAGAAGAAGATAACGATTTCGTAGAATTTCATAGATTTTTTGTTGATATATTAAAATATCATTCAAAGCGTTTTGAAATATTAGATAATTTATCACCTGATATTGATTGGAGTGAAAACGAAAAAATTCAAGATATTGTAAATAAAGAATATGAAGATAATATATATTTTAAAATTATTGACCAAAATTATATTTTCGAGTGTTTATTATATTTTCATGAACTTATAATAGATAATGTATTATGCAAAGCAGATTTAAAAAAATTACAAAGTTTGGAAAAAAAAGGAATTAAAGAATTGTTATCTTATGATGAAAGTTTAAATTTTTTAAAGTATAACAGACTTTATAATACCAAAAAAGTTATTAAAGAAGAAAACCCAAAAAAAAATATTGAAAAAAAATGTTATATACTTAAAGATAAAAGTACAGGCTACTATAAAATCGGTAAATCAAATAACCCTAATAAAAGAGAAAAAACACTCCAATCTGAAAAACCTACTTACGAAATGATTAAAACATTTACTAAAGATTATGAAACAGAACTACATAAGAAATACTATAACCAAAGATTAAGGGGAGAATGGTTTAATTTAAATAAAGTACAAGTAGAATATATCTGTAGGCACTATCAATAAACTTAACAAACAACTAATTTTTTTATTATATAATTGAATAATCAATTTTTTTCAAATGGCAAGAGGAGGTAAAAGAGAAGGAGCAGGTAGAAAATCTAAATCAGATGAGGTATCTCTTATAGAGAAACTTACACCATTAGAACCCTATGCTTTGGAGGCTTTAGCAAAGGGAGTTAAGGAAGGAGACTTTAAGTTTGTACAGCTCTACTTAAATTACTATGCAGGTAAACCTGTAGAAAATAAGAATATACAACTCACAGAAGATATTCCAATATTTGTTGATTGATGCTGCCTAAGAAAACTACAGCAGTAAATAAACTCAGAGAGTTAAAACAAAGAATAAAAGTTATCAGAGGAGGTACTTCTGCTGGTAAGACTATAGGTATACTTCTTATTCTTATAAATGATGCCATAAAGAATAAAGGAAAAGAAATAAGTGTAGTAGCTTCTACTATACCAAGTTTAAGAAGAGGCTCTCTAAAGGACTTTCTAAGTATCATGCAAGGTCTTGGTAGGTTTGATGAGAGTAAGTTCAATAGAAGCCTTCTAAAGTACACCTTTAGCAATGGTAGCTATATAGAGTTCTTCTCAACAGATATGCCTGAGAAACTAAAAGGAGCAAGAAGGACAGACCTATTTATGAATGAGTGTAACAACTGTAGCTTTAGCAGCTATCAAGAACTATCTATAAGGACCTCTGGAGATATATGGCTTGACTATAATCCTGTCAATAGGTTTTGGGTAGACAAGGAACTCATAGGTCAGCCTGATACAGACTACATAACGCTTACCTACAGAGATAATAATAATTTAAGTGATTCTATAATTAAGGAGCTTGAGAAAGCAAGATTAAAGGCTAAGACCTCAACCTATTGGAAGAATTGGTGTAGAGTTTATTTGGATGGACTAACAGGAAGTCTTGAGGGAGCTTGTATATCTGATTGGAAAGAAATAGATAACATACCTGTAGAGGCTAAATTACTTAGTTATGGCATGGATTTTGGATATAGTGTAGACCCAACAACCTTAATTGCACTGTATAAGTGGAATGATGCTTACATATTTGATGAGGTCCTGTACAAGAGAGGGATGTTAAATATAGAGATAAGCAGGTATCTAAACCAACACAATATCAAAGAAAACATAATAGCTGATTCAGCAGAACCTAAGAGCATATCTGAGATTTCACAGTATGGTCATAACATATATGCTTGTACTAAAGGCAGAGACTCTGTTATCTATGGTATCAATCTTATAAATCAGAATGAGATATATATAACTGCAAGAAGTAAGAACCTTAAACGAGAGCTGCAAGGTTATGTATGGTCAAAAGATAAAGAGGGAAACACCCTGCAAAAACCATCAGGGGAGCACCCAGACTGTATAGATGCAGCCAGATATGTACTAACAGATGTATTAGAAAATCCAAACAAAGGACAGTATTTTATTTACTGATTTGTTTGTTAATAAAATGTTTATTAGATTTACATTGTAAAACAATTATAATGAAAGATAAACATCATCCTTTTGAAAATGAAATATTTAGTCATTTTAGAAAAGAACAAGCTGAAATAGACAAAGCTATATCTTTATTAAAAAGGCATGGTTATTTTATCTATAAAAAACAACAAGTAAAATAAAACAACATGAAAACAAGAGTAGAACAATTAATTACAGGTTACTTTAGAGTACATTGGAAAGATGGACAATATAGAGGAGGTTATAGAGACTTCCCTACATTAGATGAGGCTAATAATTACAAGACAATATTAGACACTCAAGACTTAATCAACTCCCAACAAGAGGGGTACAATAGTATAATGAAACATTTAGAACTATGAGAATAAAAACAATTACACCTAGACAAAACAAAAAGAACCTGAGAAAGTTATTTCTTGGGTTTTGCTTTATTGTAGTTTATTCATATCTTGGTATTATAGGTTTGACTACTGTAGTAAGATGGGTAATAAATTAGACAAGCCATTATGGCAAAAGAAAAGCAGGTGTTGGGATAACTTTATAAGAGTTTATCCTGTAGCACTAAGCAAAGGACAAAGACCTGATGTAAGACTTGAAATAGAGTTTCAAGGTCAGTACAAGGAAGGAAAAGAGATTTATAAACAAACAAAAAAAGGAAGGTATGAAATAGCAAAAAAGATAGATGAGGTCTATGAGTGGCTGTATGAGAATTACAGTCATAAATTTAGACAGAGACATGGAGCTCATTATAAGAGAAAACATTTTTCATTTGATTAGTAAAGACCCTCAAGAGATTGGGGGTTTTTGTTTTATACAAATTCTTAGTAATTTTATTATATAAGTATGAAGATTAAAATACCTGTTCCTGAAAGTCTCTCAGAGATGACTTTAGAACAATACCAAAAGTTTGAAAAGATAAACACTGAGGAGAATCAAGGTTCTAACTTTCTTCTTGAAAAGATGGTAGAGATATTCTGCAACCTTCCTTTAAAAGATATAGCTACAGTAAAGTTTACTTATGTCCAAAAGATAATCAAAGAGCTTAACAAAACATTTATGTCTAAAACTCCTCTAATAAATACTTTTGTTATGGATGGGGTAGAGTATGGATTTATACCTAAGCTAGATGATATAACCCTGGGAGAGTATATAGATATTGATAACAATATAAAAGATTGGCAGAATATGCACAAAGCAATGAGTGTTCTATATAGACCAACTAAGCTTAAAAAAGGAGAGAGATATCAAATAGAAGATTATACAGCAGAGGAAAACCCTGAACTAATGAAGCAGATGCCTTTAGATGTAGCTATGGGTTCGCTGGTTTTTTTTTATCTTTTACAAAAAGAATTGTTAGAAACTACCCTGAACTATTTGACCAAGGAGATGGAGGACAGTCTGACTTCGGAGCAACGGCAAATTTTGGAAAAAAGTATGGATGGTATCAATCTCTCTGGAAATTGGCTCAGGGAGATGTTACCCAGCTTGACATAGTTACAGAATTAAATTTACATAAATGCTTAATGTTTTTATGTTTTGAAAAAGAAAAGACAGAAATAGAATTAAAAAGAATTAAAAAATGAAAGCCTTCTATGATGTAACAAACCAAATCAAGACAGCTCTTGCAGCAGAACCTTTTGTTAAGACTGTTACCTTTGGAGAGCTTTCAGATGTAGACTTAGGGAAGCAGACTATATTTCCTTTAGCTCACTTGATGATTAACAATGCTACAGTAGGAGAAAAGATAATTACTTTCAATACTTCTATTATCTGTATGGACATAGTAGATATAAGCAAGGATGAGGTTACTGATATATTTGTAGGTAATGATAATGAGCAGGACATACTCAATACTCAACTTGCAGTCCTTACAAGAGTCTTAAACCAATTCCAAAGGGGAGACTTGTATGTAAACAAATTTCAGATTAATGAAGATGTAGGCTGTGAGCCTTTTGTAGATAGGTTTGAAAATAAACTTGCAGGATGGAACGCAACCTTTAATATATTATTACAAAACGAAATGACAGTCTGTAGCTAATGGAATACCAAGAGATTAAAAAGATATTAAAACAGTTTGCTGAGAGTGTTAAAAAACAAGCTATAGGAAACCTAAGAAGAAACAAGAACAATAGGTTTATGACAGGGTCTTCAAGTGGTAACTTAGAAGGAAGTTTAGACTATAAACTAAATGAATATCCTAACAGCTTAAACTTAGAGTTCTCTATGCTTGATTATGGCTCATACCAAGATGAGGGAGTAAGAGGTAGTAAGAGCACTTACCCACAAAGTAGAAATAGTAGGTTTGCTTATTCAGGGGGTAAAAAAACAATAGCTTACAAATCATTAGATAAGTGGATGGTTAAAAAGAATCTAAAAGGTATAAGAGATGCTAAGGGTAAGTTTATATCAAGAAAGAGTCTTAGATATTTAATAGCAAGAAGCATATATCAAAAAGGAATTAGAGCAAGTAATTTCTTTACAAGACCTTTGACAGATAACTATCTCAAACTACCTGAGGAGTTTATAGATGCCTTTCAATTAGATTTTGATGAGTTTATTGACCAAATTAATTTAACACAGTAGAAATGAGTAAGCTAAATGCAAGGAGTCCTTTTTATATAAACTACAGTACACCTACAGCTCCTGTTGTAGCTTATGATTGTACAGTAGCAAATCTTACAGGCTTTGCTGTAGACCAAGAAGGTGTAATTACAGAACCAAATGTAGAAAGAGGAGTTTTTAAAAGTTTTACAAGTTCTGCTGGAGATTTTGCAAATGATAAATTTGCTACAGTAAGCACAGATACTTCAAGAACTATTACAGTTACTATACAAATACCAACAGGGTTTTCTAACAGCTCTGATGGTACATTTACTTGTACAGCTACAGCTACACAAATAGCTAAAGTTACCTCAGGTTCTACTCCCTCTTGTATTCCTGGTCCAACAACAAATGGAACTATATCTACTCAGACAATAGCCTCAGGAGGAAACACAGTAACCATAGACCTTACTGCTAAGTTTAACAATGCAACTAAATTCTCAGTTTTTAATTATCATCCTGCTTTGTTTAATGCAGTTGTAAGTGGTACAAATCTTATTTTAAGCTCAGGTAATTCAGGGGGTTCAGGTAATGCTTATGTCAGAGCAAATGATAACGGAGTTAATACTTGTTCTGTACAGCAAAGAGTACCTGTTACTGTAACAGTATCTTCTGCTTTAGATTGTACAACAGCAAACCTAACAGGAGGCACTGCAACAGCAGCAGGAGCAGTCACAGAACCAACACTAATTGGAGGTACTATTGCTTCTTTCTCTTTAGACTCAAGTGGTTCTCCTACAATAACAAGTCTATCAGCTAATTCAGGTTCAGCAGCTCAAAGTGTTACAGTGTATTTTAATATAACAGTAGGTTCAGAATATACAAACGCAGGAGCAACTCTTGTCTGTCCAAAAGCAATCTTACAAGCAGGAACAGCTTTACCTACATTCACTTGTGATATAGCAGGAATATCAGGTCAGGGTATATTTACTAATGGACAGATTAACGTAGGTAAAGCAAGGGTAGGAACTATCACTGATTATACCCTTGTAGGAAGTACTGAGAAATCATTTACTGAAGTAACCACAGCAGTTACAAGAAATGTATCTTTTACAATTACACCTCCTGCTGGAGAGTATTCAAGTGATTCTGCAATTGTTTGTCCTAATTCAAGTGGACTCCCTATAGTACAACAACCTGCATCTGCTACCTGTGGAACTGTTCTTTATTTTGGTAATGATAGAGGAGAAGTAGATGAATCAGATTTCTGTCAGAGTGGAGCAGCATACCCAAGAGAGTTCAAGGTTTTATCTTCTGCACCAATTATAAGACAAGCTAAAGGGCATACTGTATGTTATGCAGACCAAGACACAAACGCAGCTCAAGGAGTATTTCAAGGAAATGATTTATATTATGTGGTAGATATATCTAAGAATTTAACAGACATAACACAGAGAGCACTATCTAACACTCAGTTTAATACATTTATATTATGGAGAGTTAACAACGGAATTATACAAGAAGTCTGGGAGTGGAACTGTAGTGCAGGAGGAGATGGAAGTGGAAATCAAATACAATAACAATGGCAGCAACTCTTAAATCAGTTACATTACAAATCTATATATACACAGGTACTTCTGGAAGTTACTCTGCAAGTGATTTAAAATTCACTCTACAAAAAGAACTTATTACAGGGCACTCTAAAATAATATTTGAGATAGCAGAAATGGTAAGAGACTACATTAGTGTAAGTTTTAACAATGACTACGTCTCAAATACAGTTTGGGTAACTACTATAGCTAATTTATTTGATGAGACAGGAACTATATTTAGCTTTGGAAATCCTGTAACAAATACCTACTTAGCTTTTGATTCTTATGGATATTTTGAAGATGAGATAAACCCTCAAGGTAACGTTTATGACCTTATTACTACATCTAATATAATACTTCCAAAAGATACTGCTGGTAAATTACCTGTATATGCAGCGAGTACAGGAAGTGTGGTTATAAACGGAAGTTCTACTTCTATTACAGACAATGGAAACTCTAATCAAAAGATACAATATGTTACTATACCTGCTAATAGTTCTACTATAGTTGTTAAAGACAGTGGAGGTACAACTAAAAAAACCATTACAGTCTCTACAGAATGTCCTGATAAGTTTACACCTTACAAGGTTACATTTGTAAACAAACATGGAGCATTTCAAGACTTGTATTTCTTTAAGAAATCAGTAGAATCTTTTAGTGTTACAGGAGATGAAAGTTTTAAAAGAAATACTGTAAGTACAAGTACTGTTACTTATAACACCTTTGAAGGACAAAAGGAAAGATTTAATGTTAATGCTCAAAGCAGCATACAATTAAACACAGGCTATATACCAGAAGATTTAAAATCAGCAGTAGAGGAACTGTTTATCTCTGAGAATGTATTTATAAGATACGAAAGTAAGACCCTTCCAATTATACCAAAGACAAAATCATTTACACACAAGACAAGTCTAAATGATAAACTAATAAATTATACTGTAGACTTTGACTTTGCTTTTAACATGATAAACAATGTCAGATAATGAAAGTAAGTTTACAGCTTTTTGTAGATGGTCAACAAGTAGAATTGTTTGAGGATGAAAGTATAACACTCACTCAAAGTATTCAAGATGTAAGAGATATTGCAAAGATATTTACTGAGTTTACAAGACAGTTTAGCGTACCTGCTTCTAAAAATAACAATAGAGTTTTTAAACATTTCTACAATCAAGATATTATTGATGGCTTAGATGCAAGACAGAAACTTGATGCAGTCCTTTATTTAAATTATCAATTATTTAAGATAGGTAAGATAAAGCTAAAGGGTGTAACACTTAAAAACAACAAACCTCACACTTATAGAGTAGTATTTTTTGGTAATACTGTAAACCTAAAAGACCTAGTAGCTAAGACCAACATAGGCTCCCTAAACTTACTAAGAGAATTTACCTTTCAATACAATAGCACAAACATTAAAAGTGCTTTAAACACTCCTGTAGATATTACTGTAGATGGAGAGGTCTTTAAAGATGCAATAGTATTTCCATTAATAACACACACTCAAAGATTAATATATAATTCTGCAAGTACAGCAGCTAATACAACCTCTCTTGCAAATGTATACTACTCAGGAAGCTCTCATGGTCTTGAACTTGGTCAGTTAAAACCAGCTCTTAATGTATATGCTATAATTAGAGCAATAGAGCAACAATACTTTAAACCAAAAGGATATAGTTTTTCTACTGACTTTTTCTATGACCTTAACCCAAACCTATCTGGGTTATATATGTGGTTGCATAGTAAATCAGGTGGACTTTTTGAGGACCAAAACAAGATTGAGTCTTTTACAAACTACACTCATATTAGAGGACTTACTACTGTTGTAAATGTAGACCCTAACAGCTTTGAGTCTCCCTCAAGAAATGCAGGAAGATTAGAAAAAAAGAGAGAAAGAAGAATGTCATTCCAGGTAGCACCCTCAGGGAGTCAAAGGTATACAGTCTATTTATACAAGGATGGAGAGATATTTAAAACGTATGAAGATTTATCAGGAACTCAAACAGATATAGAATCAGCTTTAATTCTTGACAAGGGAATTTATTCTTTTGCTATAACTTCAAGTGCTTCTGGTACATTTACCCTAAAAGCAAGAGTAGCATTTCAAAGAAAAGTAGCTGGATTTGGAACTACAAGCGTATCAAGAGACTTTAGTTGTACAGCAAGTGTAGGTACAGATGTTACTATGGACTTTGAGAGATACATTCCTGAGATGCCTATTATGGACTTCCTCACAGGTATTTTTAAGATGTTCAATTTAACAGCATTTATACAAAACGATAAAACAATTAAAATAACAACTCTTGATGACTTCTATGCTTCGAGTGCAAACTCTTATGACATTACTTTAGACCTTGACAAGAAGTCAAGTATGGTAGATACAGTGATGCCTTACAGACAAATCAGTTTTGATTATCAAGGTAGAGAAAGTTTCTTTTCTATAAACCACGAAAGGCAATTCTATAAAAATTGGGGGTCTGTAGACTATGATGCAACTCAACACCCAAGTCCTCCTGATAATGTTTTAGATGGTTCTGTATATAAAATAGAAATACCTTTTGAACATCATAAGTTTGAGAAGCTATTTAACATAAATGGTTCTGCTCAAACCAATATACAATGGGGTTGGTCTGTAGATGATAGTCAAGACCCATATATAGGTAAACCTTTATTGTTTTATCCTGTACTCTCCTCTGGCACTGCTTTAAGTGTGATAGATTTAGAAGGCAGTGTATCTTCTATGTCAAGTTATTTTGTACCTAGCAACTCTATAAACCTTACAAAAGAAAAAACTGTAGATGGTAAGACTGTAGACTCCTCAGATAACATACATTTTAACGGAGAGGTAAATGAATTTGCTTTAGTTCCATTTGAAACAACATTATTTGATAAATATTACAAGACATACATTGAAGAGGTTTTTGATTTAAACAGAAGGCTTACAAAAGTAAAAGCATATTTACCTTATGGTACACTTTTAAACTTATCTCTTGCAGATATAATTATAATATTCAACAGAAAATATAAAATAAACAAAATCACTACAAACTTTGAGACTCTTGTAAGTAATTTAGAACTTATAAACACACACAAAGAGACTACAGGAATAATACCTTCAAGGTTTTTAACAAATGAAGCTATACCTCAACCATCAGGAAGGGTTTCTTGTGAGCTTACAGCAGACAGAACAAACATAAGAGCTGACATAGGCTCTATAAGAGCAGATGCACAGTGTAATGTAGAAGGATTAAGTCTTATAAGTGCAGGAGAAGCAATACCACAATCAGAACATCCACAAAATACACCTGTACAAGAGATACAAGGAGAGGCTCTTATAGTAACTCCTCCTAAACTAATATATCAAACACCAACTACTGCAACTTCTTCTATTGTTTATATGAACTTTAAAGTAAACACTTTAGGTAGTATAGGTAGTTTATCACAAATTGCTGAGTATGGTTTCTTTTATTCTACTAATGCAAGAAATGATGTAGAACAATTTACAGGAGCTACTGCAATAGAAAGTCTTAAAGGAGCTTCTAATGTTACATACATACCATTCACACCTTCACAGGCTGATAAATTTACAGCAGGTAGAGAAGTACAGCACTCTGTTACAGGTTTATCTAATAGCTATGTATACTACAGGTTCTATGGTAGAACAAACACAGATACTTCTTATGATACAGGAGACTTTTTGAGTCCTACATTTGTAGAACACACAGCTCAGTCATTTAGTTTGACTGCTACCACTGATACAAGAGAATATACTAAAGACACAACTACAGACAATGTAGATATTAGAATAACTCATGCAGACGGAACAGTAGTAGACTTGCAAGATGTAACAGGACACGCAACACAATTTTATTCTAAAACTGTTCCTGTAGTTGTATCTGGTAACACAGGTACATTTACACAAACTAGGACCAATACTTACTTTAGTGGTTTTGTAGGAGAGAGTAGTTCTACTTACACAGGCTTCTCTGCACTTAGAGTTACACCTAATAGCAGAACAGGGTATAATGCTACCTCAAGAGATACTGCTGAGAGTGATGCAAAACTAAACAAAAACACTGCACCTCATTTATTCTTTTCCAACAGAACAAGCAGCAGTCAATACATATTTCCATTTAGGTCAGAAGGTTTTAGTTTGTATACTAATTCTAATGTTTTAAATACAGCCTCTGCTTCTGGTATAACTATAGCTGATGATGGATTCTATGCTTATTATGGATTTGCTTCAGATGGTAGCTACTCAAGAAGTACAGGTGTATCAGTAAGAGTAGTCAATGGTATAATTACAGAGAAACAATTATTTTATTAACAAATGATAGAAAATATTATTAATTTATTAGAGATAGCTAAAGAAGCTAAAAAAGGTGGAGAGTATACAGATGTTGCATTAGGTAAGTATAAATTTCCTAATAGTCTTGTAGAGGCTTACCAACAATTTAAGATAGAGTTATGGCAAAAGTAATAAATGCTGAGATAGATATTAAAACAGGAGCAGCTACAAAAGCTGTTGATGACTTAGCACAGGGTATTGAGAACTTTAACTCTGAGGTAGCTACTACTAACACTAAAGCAGTCAAAGGGTTTAAAGGACTTAATACTGCTGTAGAAAAGACAAGCAGAGGATTTAAAGGTCTTGGTACTGCTTTAAAAGGTGCTGGTATAGGTTTAGCTATTGCTGCTTTTGCAAAATTAGCTGAGGTATTTCAACAAAATCAAAAAGTTACTAATACATTTAATACAGTATTTGAATCATTATCTTTAGCTTTTAATGATTTCTTTAATTTTTTAGATAAAAATATAAATACTGCTTCTGGTTTTATTGACTCAATATTTGGTAGTTCAATAATTCAATCTATTACAAAGTTTTCTTATTTGATAGGAGTTGAAATAATTACAAGAATTAAAAATCTTGTTCAGGGTATAGGTGGATTGGGCTCTGCTTTATTAAAAGTATTTAAAGGAGATTTTGCTGGAGCAGCAGAAACAGCTTCAGAGGCTTTTACAAATTTAGGAGAAGTAATGACAGGAAATGTAGTAGAAACAGCAGAGGTTGATAAAGTTATAAAGAAAACAACAAGCAGTATAGTTGATTACGCTAAAAGCACTTTACAAGCAGCACAAAGTACAGTAGAACTAAACAGAGCAGCAGAAATTGGTATAGCACAAAACAGAATTATCTTAGAACAAAAAGACAGAGAAGCAGAAAAGCTAAGACAAATTAGAGATGATGAAACAAAAACCATAAAGCAAAGAATAAAAGCTAATAATGATTTAGCAAAAGTCTTAGATGAGCAAGAAAAATTAATGTTAGCAAATGCTCAAGCTGTTATAGATGCAGCTCAGGCACAGTTTGACAAAAACCAAAATGATGAAAACCAAATAGCATTATTAGATGCAAGAGCAGAGAAAGAAGGTATACTTGCACAAATAGAAGGATTTAGAAGTGAGCAGTTAATAAACAGAATATCTCTTGAGAGAGAAGCAGCAGAATTAAGAGAAGAATCCTTAGAAAGAGAAATAGAACTTGAAAACGAAGCAAGAGAAGAGAGAGAAGAAAAACTTTTAGGCATAGCAGCAGCTTTAGGTTTACAAGAGAAGATGGAAAAGATTCTATTTATAGCAAACCAAAAAAGACGAATACAAGAAATGATAGAAGAAGCAAAAGCAACACTTAGCAGAATTACTATGAAAGTATCTGAAAGTAGTGTAGCAACTGCACAAGGTGCTGCTGAGACAGCTAAAGTAGGGTTTCCACAAAACATACCTTTACTTATCGCTTTTGCAGCTCAGGCAGCAGGAATATTGGCAGCAGTATCTTCAGCAGCTAAAGCAGCAAGAAGTGTTGTAAGCTCATCAACTCCCTCTGGAGGTGGTGGAGGTGGTGGTGTTGGAGGGGATAGTGGAGGTGCTCCTACTGCTCCTGTGTTTAATGTAGTTGGTGCTGCTCCTGAAAACCAATTAGCAGAAACTATAGGAGAACAACAAGACAGACCAATAAAAGCCTTTGTTACATCTCAAGATGTCTCAACTCAACAAGCACTTGATAGGTCTATAGAAGATGAATCATCAATTTAAAACAAAACAATAAAATTAATATTATATATACATGGATATTATAGAACTTTTTATAGATGAATCTGATGAGTCTCTTGGAATAGAGGCTATTTCAATAGTAGACAAACCTGCTATAGATGAAGATTTTGTTGCTCTTAGTAAACAAAAGATAGAGTTTGCAGAAGTAGACAAAGAGAAAAAAATACTTCTTGGACCTGCACTGATTCCAAACAAACCTATTTATAGAGTCTCAGGAGATAAAGAATATTATATATACTTTTCTAAAAAGACAGTAAAAAAAGCAAGTGAGTTGTTTCTTATAAATGGAAATCAAAACAATGCAACCTTAGAACACCAACTGAAACTTAAAGGAATGTCTGTAGTTGAGAGCTGGATAGTAGAAGGGGAGAATGATAAATCTAAAAACTATGGTTTAGATATGCCAGAGGGGACATGGATGGTTGCTATGAAGGTATTAGACGATGAGGTTTGGGATAACTTTGTCAAAACTAAAAAAGTAAAAGGATTTTCTATTGAAGGATATTTTGCAGATAAATTAGAGTCTCCACAAGACAGAGGACTAAAAAGTGAACTTGCTGAATATGAAGATGAGCTTTTAGTACAAGAACTTCAAGAACTGTTATCTGCAAAGAGAGTTGCTCTTGTAAGCTATAATGATTATCCTGACTCTGCTGTAAACAATGCTAAAAAAGCTATTGAGTATAATGAAGAATTAGGAAACAAATGTATGACTCAGGTCGGTAAAGTAAGAGCAAGGCAGATAAGTAAAAAGTCAAAACTATCAGAACAGGTTTTAGTAAGAGTCAGGTCGTACCTGGAAAGAGCAGAGGTATATTATGATGAGAAAGACAAAACTGCTTGTGGTACTATAGCTTACTTAGCTTGGGGAGGTCTATCTATGAAAAGATATGTAAACTCTAAACTCAAGTCATTAGGTTATGAAGATTTAGAACAATTAAAAACTCAAGTTGTAGATGATGCTTTTGCTATTATAGATGATAGATTAGCTTATGCAACTAAAGAAAAAGCTTTAGAGATAGCAGAAAATATTGGATGTAAAGGATTCCATGTACACAACTTAGAGGGTAAAGATTGGTATATGCCTTGTGAAAAACATAAACTTAAAGCACCTTGTCAAGCAGGATATGAGCAGTATGGAATGAAAAGAAAAGGTGGAAAACTTGTTCCTAATTGTATACCAATCAAATAAACTTTTAAAGTGGCTAAATATAAAAAAACACCAAGTAGGACAAGTCCTAAGGATGATAGGAGAGCTTGTCTCTGTCCAGATGGTACATACTCAAGAAGGTGTTGTGATGGTAGTCTTATAGCTCAAGGTATTGGAAACGTAACAGGTACAACAGTAACTTCAGAGGCTCTTACTATATCCTCAATTACTATAGACCAAGCAGGAACTATTACACTTCCAACTGCTACTTTTCAAGGTACAAGTTTTGGAACTGTAGGCTCTGTTACTCCTCCAGCATTTGAAGCTGTATCTACTGAAACCTCAAGAACAGTTACAGCAAATGTAACAGTACCAGCAGGATTTACAAACACAGGGAATGTAGTTACAAAAGAAGAAACAGCAACACAACCTTCTAATACAACAGTAGCTCTTAGCTGCTCTGATATTACCATAAGTAGTTTTTCAATATCTCAAGCAGGAGCAATCACTCTACCAAGTATAGACATAGGTACTATTGCAAGTACAACTCCTAAGAGTTATGACCCTGTTACAACTGCAACCACAAGAACTTTAAATGTAAACATAACTGTTCCTACAGGGTATACTAATTCAGGTGCTACATTAGCTTGTACTACAACAGCTACTCAACCAATAGCAACAATATCAAACCCTATAACAAGCAACGTATTTAAATATGTCTTTACAGGTTACCCTTCTGGTATAGTTACTTATAGATTTGCTTATAATACAGCAGGAGATTTTGTAGATTTAAAAGGTATAAGAGGAGAGTTAGGTCAATCAACAGCAATAAATATATCTTCATTTAGTAAACCAGAAATAGTAGACGGAGATGCTGCTAATTTAAGACTTGCAGGAACAGAAGATTCTGCTTTAGCAACAGTAGGAGCTGTAATGTTTAATCAAGGTAATGCTTTGTATTTCTCAAGTACTGCTTTTACATCTCAACAAACAGGCTCTACTGATATAGCTGTTTCATTATATACTAACAATACAGGTATCTCAGGAAGTGATTATGGTTTATTTGACTCTACAAATAGTGTAGGTATTGCAGTGTATACAAGTAGCACTGTTCAAGGTCTGTTGGTTAACATACCTGTATCAGATGCAAGTGGACTTAATCAAAAGTTAGCAAATGGATTCTATACTACTTATAACAACCCAAAACAATTTAAAATAGAAGAAGGAGTAATACAACAGGTATTAGATATTTAAAAATACAACAAACTCTTAATAATCTAATTATATATAAAAGCAGAAAGTATGAAACCCTCAGTACAAAAGATAATAAATAAACTACCAAAAGAAAAAGTAGACTTAGCAACTCAAAAAGTTGATTTATCTATAATAAATAAAGTAAAACAAATGTCTAAAAAATTAGACAAAGGTGTAGAGGATTTACAACTCAGGTTGCAAGATATAAAAGAGGCTAAGGCTTTTTTACAAAGAGACATAAATAAACTTGATGCGTTACACAAACTTGGAAAGAAATTATATTTCCAATATGTAGATGCCTTACAAGATTTAGGATTTGAAGGAGAAAATTCTACTGCTATTAAATTGTTTAATGATACAGAAAAATTACAAAGCAAATTATTAGAAGCTGAAAAATTACTATAAAAATCTAACAAAAAATTAATTATTTATTATATATGTATGAAAGCACTTGATATTATAAACAAAGTAAAAGACCTTGTTGGAGTGGAACTCCAAGAGGAAGTAAAATTAGCTCAAGCTACTTTAGAAAACGGAACTGTAATTGAGGCAGAAAACTTTAGTGAAGGTAATGAGGTATTCATTGTAACAGAAGATGAGAAAGTACCTATGCCTGTAGGAGAGTATACCCTTGAAGATGGAGAAGTTTTAATGATTAAAGAAGAAGGAGTTATAGACTCAGTAGGTGCAAAGGAAGAAGAAAAAGAAGAAGCCTCTGAGGAATTAGAACAAGAACCTCAAGAAGATGTTCAAGAAAACTTAGAGGAGGAAAAAGAAGAAATGAAATACGCAACTAAGACTGAACTTGAAGAAGTAAAGAAATTAGTTGAGGAAGTCAAAGAGATGGTAAAAGGAATGGACACAAAAAAAGAAGAAATGTCTGCTGTTCAAGAACCACCTCAAAAGGTTACTCACTCTCCTGAAAATGAAGTGAAAAAAGAAAGAACTCTCTTAGAAAGTAGAAGAAATGAAACTACTTATGACAGAGTTTTAAGAAGAATTAATAATTTATAATAAGATGAAAAGAAAAGTAGATTTAAGTACAACAACTTCTCTTACTACAACTTATGCTGGTGAGTTTGCAGGACAATATATTAGTGCTGCTTTGCTTTCTGGTAAAACTTTGGGAGAAGATTTGATTACAGTTAAGCCTAATATTGCTTTAAAAGAAGTAATAAAAAAGGTTTCAACTAATGACATCGTAAAAGATGCAAGTTGTGATTTTGACCCAACTTCTACTGTAACTCTTACAGAGAGAATTTTACAGCCAGAGGAGTTTCAAGTAAACTTACAACTTTGTGTTAAAGATTTTATAGGAGATTGGGAAGCTGCTCAAATGGGAGTAAGTCCAATGGGTAGAACATTACCTCCTAAGTTTTCAGATTTCTTAGTTGCTCATGCAGCAGACAAGGTATCTCAAAAAATAGAGCAAAACATTTGGAACGGTACAAATGCAACAGCAGGAGAGTTTGATGGTTTCAAAACAACACTTCTTGCAGATGGAGATGTAGTTGATGTAGCTGGTACAGGTTCAACTTCAGCTAATATAATTACAGAATTAGGTAAAATTGCTGATGCAATTCCTTCTGCTGTCTATGGAAATGAAGATGTCCTTATTTATCTTCCTTCTAATATGTATAGAAATTACATAAGAGCTTTAGGTGGATTTGGTTCTAACGGACTTGGTGCTGCTGGTTATGAAAGCAGAGGAACAAACCAAGACATTCAACCTGCCTTCTTTGATGGTATCAAGGTTGTTAATGTAACAGGTTTAGCAAGTGATACAGCAGTAGCTGCTCAGAAAAGCAACCTTTTCTTTGGCTCTGGCTTACTCTCTGATAATCAGGAAGTTAAGGTTATTGACATGAGAGACATTGATGGAAGCCAAAATGTAAGAGTAGTAATGCGATTTACAGCAGGTATTCAGCATGGTATCGGTTCTGACATTGTATTATACTCGTAATTTTTAAAATATAGATAGATGAGCACAACAATAACACATAGTAATGATGTCGAAAGACAAGTAGAAAACTACCAAGCTATTACCATTGGAGAATCATACACAATGGCAGATAGTGGTAAGACTATTAAAGTATCTGGTACAGGTGGAACAGTAACGCTTCCAGCTCCAACAGAAGGCTTTAATATTAAATTTGTAACAACAGGAGGATTAACATCAGCTAATACTGTAATTGCAGGAGGAACTGCTGACAAGATGGAAGGTTCTATCATTGTTGCAGGTGCTGTAGTAGATGTAGATGCTGCTGACCAACTGAACTTTGTACATACTGCCGACAATTTAGGAGACTTTGTAGAGATTACCTCTGATGGGTCAAACTATTACGTTTCAGGTAATGCACTTGAGTCAGGAGGTATTACAGCAACAGGATAATTATAACAGATAGCTGAAAAGCTACCTAATAAAATCAATAAATTATGGCTTGTACGTTAAGTGTAGGTAGAAAGGTACCATGTAAAGATACAGTAGGAGGAATCAAAGGAGTATACTTTTTTGACTTTGGTTCTATCACTGCAGCTTTTGATAGTACTGATGTAGATGTAGTTGAGGATTTAGGTGCAGTTACTTGTTTTAATTATGAAGTAAAAGGAAATAGTGGATTTGAACAGGCTATTACAAGTTCAAGGGAAAATGGAACAACTTTTTATGAGCAAACGTTAAATTTGACTCTTACAAAGCTAACTGTCCAGGACCATAAGGAACTTAGAATATTGTCTGTAGCAAGACCCCATGTAGTAATAGAGGATTATAATGGAAATGCTTTCATTATGGGTCTTGAGCATGGAGCAGATGTTTCTGGAGGAACTATTGTAACAGGAGCTGCTATGGGAGACATGAGTGGTTATACTCTTACGCTATCAGCACAAGAGAAAAAACCTGCTAACTTCTTAGAAGGAGCAACTGCTGCAAATCCATTTGCTGGAATGACTAATACTGTAACAGTAACAGAAGGTACTAACACCTAGTAAACCTTAGATTAATTAAGAGGGGAGGCATTTGTCTCCCTTTTTTTTGTTAATAATTTGTTTATATCAAAAAAGGTTGTATATTTGTGTAAAATAAGTTCTTTAAAATATTAAAAATCTAAAACAGCAAGGTAAAGTATTTGCAACTTTGGTTACTCAGTTGTAAAGGTCAAAATAAAGCAGATATGCTTTTCCTAAAGTTTCAAGCTAATAAGCAGATATGCTTAAGTCTACGGATGATATTAGTGTTCCTTTAGGGCAGCCAATTTAAATGAATAAGTCTTATAAATTTATTCAGCAAATATAATCCTGATAGAGGGGTGTGCTATCTTCTAATATGCTATAAACACCCAAGCATAGAACCCTTACAGAAATGTAGGGGTTTTTTTTATAACAAAATCAAAACTCTTTTATTATATATATATGGTTATTTTACAAGAGAGTAGTTCTGCTCAGAACATAGATTTTATTCCAAGAAGTTTTGTAAGTGGAGGTAGTTATGTAGTTACCATAGATGATGAACAAACAGGTAAAAACATTCACAACGCAACCACTACTAGCATATCAGAAGTTTTATATTTTAACAGATATAACGCTACCTTTACAACCAAACAAGATAACTTTTATGTCTTGACTGTAAAGTCAGGTAGTAGTGTAGTATTCAAAGACAGAATATTCTGCACAAACCAGACTACTTACTCTATCAACAATGGAGAGTATCAACAGACAGAAAGTAATAATGATTTTATATTTGCATAAATGGAAAACGTACATTTAATAAACCTATCAAGTTACAATAGACCTGTCGTAGTAGAGGACAAGAAAAAAGAATATGTAGCCTATGGAGAAGATAACAACTATTATCAATATCTCATAGACAATTTTATAAACTCTACAACTAACAACGCTTCTATAAATGGTATTTCTCAGCTTATTTATGG
>VMHT01079211.1_pt1 | contig 31897 bp, 32 predicted proteins | sample 4693611 | NCBI WGS metagenome assembly VMHT01 (sample SAMN12280063, study PRJNA550983) | marine metagenome | isolation source: seawater sampled from same location over 5 years 0.02-0.2 micron viral filtrate | place: USA: collected off the coast of southern California halfway between the port... ...
TCCATTCGATTTCTGGCAGGGTGCTAACTTCAAGTTAAAGGCAAAGAATGTTGCCGGATATCGTAATTATGATTCTAGTGAGTTCGCTGCTGTATCACCATTATTAGATGATGATGATGCAATGGAATCAATCTGGAAGAAAGAGTTATCTCTTTCTGAGTTTGTTGAACCATCACAGTTCAAGACATATGATGAACTTAAAGTTCGTCTAGAGTATGTTCTTGGTAAGAGAGGTGCTAGACCAGCAGTTCAAGATTCAGAAGTTCAAGAAGAAGAGTATGAGACAACTCCTGTCGCAGAGACAAGAGAAACAGTTTCATCTGTTGCTTCAAGTTCGAGTGAAATTGAGGATGACGATACACTATCGTATTTCCAACGACTCGCTGAAAACTAAAATACTTGGGAGGGCAACCTCCCTTTTTTTATGGCATGGATATATTTAAATTTTCTGTTTGAACTGTTGTATCATTCACAAATTGTGATGACTTTCCATATATCATTATATCTCTAAAATCATTTAAAAACTGTTGTAGATATTCATTTTTAAGAACAAAAATAAATCTTTTATTATCATTTAGTCTTGTTTCATGAACATAGTTGGAGATTCCATTTCTAACATTTGTTCCTGATTTTGTCACATAAGTTCCAAGCATATTATCATAATATTTTACAGTAAAATTAGAATTAACTTTTTTACCTTTTGGTAGTACTAAGTGACCCTCACTATCTCTTATTTCTTTTGTTTCATAATATCTTGTTTCATCTATATTTTCACCATACTTATTTGCAGAATAGTTGTAAATTTCTGAAGGATTAAGAGGCCATTCATCACGAATATTAACAATACCTGCACAGGTTATTATCACCCAATCTAATGATGCTGAACCATATAATTCTTCTGCAACATTATCAGGTCTACTTCCCATTGGTATTTCATACTTATTAAAAACAGTTAAACTACTTTGAAGATCCTCTCTTAATTGAACACGACGAAAAAAGTTTTTAACTTCCAAGTATTCAAGTGACGAATTTTTATCACTTAGAAATGATGGATATTTAATATTAGGTAATTCTCTAAAGTAAGACATTAGAAACCAACTCCTCCTGCATCATCATAATCTACATCATAAATTGGTTCTAATTCTTTGAATGAAAGATCTATCTGCATTGAAACTGGTGTTGCATCATCATAGGTTGTATATACACCTTCTCCAGTATAATTGACAGAAACATTAGTTAAGAAACATTGTTTGAATTTATGTAAAAATGGATGATCACTACCACCTTTTTTATAGCGAAGTTCAAATACATTTGGTGTTTTTAAAAACATACCCGATCCACCGATTGATCCTGTGTTTTTAGTTTTAGGAGCCATGTTTGATTTGAATGATCTTATAATATTCTTACATTCCTGTGCCTCTGAAGGACTTCGAGGTGTCATCTTAAATGAAAAATTGAAACTTCTTAGTGTAGGGCCATTAAAAAGTAATTCCATATTTGGGTTGAAGATCTGACCTGTTTGTCTTGCTAATAGATCCGCAGCAGATACGTTACCTCCTAAAGCACCTATGGCAGCAGATGTTGCTTTGACATTGGCAAATTGTGCTGCAGCATCCATGATCGAAGAGTCAGTTCCAACTGTATTCTTCATCTCAGAGGTCATATTTTTTGTTGCTGCTTCATATCCTGCTTCATCTCCTTTTAACATTGCTGATAATGCTTCACCACCACCTTCAATAGCAGAACCAACTAAACCAGCAGCAGCACCCATAAGAGTATTCATTTTACTCTCACCGTAATCTACAGCGTTACCATCTTGAATGTTTGATGGCATTTGTAATATTACACTTCCTAGAATTTTTTTTGCTTTATCTTTCGTTCCGTTTGGGCCAATACGACGAGTTCCGGGTGCACCAACTAAACTACCACCAGACGCTTGTTTGGTTGGTTGATATTCTACGATTGTAAACTGCAAATAGTCAGTCGTTTCTGTCAGGGCCTCTAATGGATAGCGAAATCCACCCCCTCTTATCGTTTGTTTTAATATTCTACCGAGTACCATATTTCTTTTTTTAACTATTTAGACGTATTTTACCAAAAGGTAATGCCTGAAGATCTTTTATCTCTTCAGCATAGACACGATATGTCTGACCAACCAAATTTGAGAACGAATAAGTGCGGTATTGACCATGATGAAAGTTAACTCCACGAAATCCCCAAGAGTATACTTCTGTGACTGCGACAAGTGGATTGACATCAAATCTTGTATCTGCTTTTTTTGGCACATACGAAAATACAAAAAATTGACCTGCCTCTGGAGGAGACACACTATCACTGATAACTTCCTCTAGTTGAGTTACTAATTCACTAGGATCTTCGATACCTATGAGTCGATCTAATACTGGACTTATGCGATTCATTTGATTCCAAGTTCATCCTCTGTCATGATTTTAAATTCATACAAACGGTCTTTACAATAATCAACTGCTGCTTCCCATTTTGCTTGGTTGCGAGCATATTCATAAACTTCACGTAAATATCCTTTTGTTTGTCTTTTTGGTCTTGATGGAGGTTTTGTTTGTCTTTTTGGTTTAACTTCAATAATATATTTTTTAGTCTTTCCCGTTGTCTCTTTTAATTTGACATAAAAGTCTGGAAAGTATCGATGCACTCGATTATCAATTGGAGAACGATATGGTATTACAATCTCCTCACTTCCCCATTCGAGTATATTTTGATTCAAATCACAGTAAACCATGAATTTCCTCTCCCAAAGTGATCGATAAATGATGTTTGAGGGGTTTCCTTTATACTTTCGCGGGTATGATGGTGAGTATCTCCCTTTATATGACATAAATATATAAAAACAAAGTCATAAAGGTATTTAGTGTGTCGTTAGTACAAAGAATCACAATGACTGATGCCAAAGTCAAATTTGGCAACCTATCATTAAACAATCAATATCAAGTTCACTTCGCTGGATTTAATTCAAGCATTGTAAATTACATCCGAAATAATCTTGGAATACTTAATGCAGACGATTTTATCTCTCGTCAGATGGGTATCCTTTGTTTTGATGCGTCATTACCTACAACTGCTTTAGCAACTGCAGAGGTCAAAGATAATTTTATGGGTGTTCCTCAAGAATTTGCTCATTCTAGATTATATACAGATATTGATTTTTCTTTCTATGTTGATAAGGATTATACTCTACTAAGAATATTTGAAGGATGGATGGATTATATAACCAGTGGTGCAGAGAATGAAGTTGGAGACTTACAGAAACCATTTTATCGTAGAATGAGATATCCAGATACTTATAAAGTATCTTCAATGTATATTTCTAAGTTTGAAAAAAATCTTGATCGTGCGTTATCATATCAGTTTATCAATGCATTTCCAAAGTCAATCACACCAATACCAGTGACATATGGAAACGCTGATATATTAAAGGTATCTGTGAGTTTTAACTATGACAGATACGTCGTTAATCGTAAAAGAAGACAACCAAGTCTTTTATCTACTGGTTTAAATCTGTTTAATTCATTTAGATCAAGTGAGAGTAGACCTGAACCATATAATTCTAATAGACCAGAGACAGTAGACACATAGTAAAAAACATTGTATAATGTAGTATAAATAAAATACTGAATAAAATATCATGCCATTACCCAAGATTAATACTCCAACGTATGAATTGACTCTTCCTTCAAATAAGAAAAAAGTTAAATACCGTCCTTTTTTAGTCCGTGAAGAGAAGATATTAGTTCTTGCTTTGGAATCTGAAGACCAAAAACAAATTACTGACGCGATTATACAAATTATTGGTGATTGTTTAATTACAAAAAATATTGACGTAACCAAGTTACCTACTTTTGATATTGAATATTTGTTCTTAAATGTGAGATCAAAATCAGTTGGTGAAACAGTTGAAGTAAATGTTACCTGCCCTGATGATGGTAAAACTAAAGTTGAGACATCTATCAATATAGATGATATTAAAGTTATAAAGGATAAAAATCACAAGTTAATTGTTCAACTTGACGATAAGTATTCTATGAAATTGAAATATCCAACATTAGATCAATTCATTGAAAATAATTTTGATTTTGAAATGGCAGAAGCGAAAGAATCAGTTTCAGCAGCGATGTCGATGCTATCAACATGTATTGATATGATTTATGATGATCAAGAAAGTTGGGATGCATCTGAAAGCACAAAAGAGGAACTTGATGAGTTTATTGATCAAATGAATACTAAACAATTTCAAGAGGTTGAACAGTTTTTTAAAACTATGCCTAAATTAAGTCATACGTTAAAGGTTAAAAATCCTCAAACTGATGTTGAATCTGAAGTTGTATTGGAGGGTCTGGCAAGTTTTTTCAGCTAGGTATGGCTCATATGAGTCTGGAGTCATACTATAAAGTTAACTTTGCCTTGGTTCAGCATCATAAATACTCTTTGACAGAGATAGAAAATATGATGCCTTGGGAACGAGATGTCTATGTAACTCTCTTGAAACAATATATTGAAGAAGAAAATCTAAAAGCACAACAACGTAAATCATAGTGGCGAAAGCATTACCAAAAATTAATGACATAAAGAAAACACCTATGAAAGAGGTGTTAGGGGAAGGTGATGCACCTAAAAAAGGAAGAGGAAGACCTAAAAAATTACAGACACCTGCAGAGGTAGAGGCAGATATAAATCTAAGAGAATTTCAAAAACTTAAGAAAAAATTTGATAAATTAAAAGCATCTAAAAAGGCAAAGATAACTCCAGCAAAACTTTCTCCTGCATTTTACGCATTAGATGCAGGACTTAAATTAGAGGAGGAAAACAAAGTCCAGACAGAGAAGATAACAAAATTAATTACAATACAAAAATTACATAGAGAAAATCATCAGAAAGAAAAATCAGAAATTGCAGAGATTAACAATGTGTTGACTGGCATTGCTGAATTTATCAAGTCAGATTATGAGTCAAGAGTTGACGCAGTAGATACAGATAATAGTCAAATGAGAGAAGACGCTGCTAAAGACGATCAAGCGAAAGAAGAAAAGGGATTAGAAGCAACTGGTAAGAAAACAGGTAATAAAATAGGTAAAACAGCACAAGGTATTATATCTCCAGTTAAAGGTGTATTTCAAAGATTGATGGATGCAGTCACTGCAATAGGTCTAGGTATAGGTGCGAGTGCTGCATTCAAATTTCTTGCAAGACCAGAAATTTTTGAGAAGTTAACTGGTGTTTTTGATTTTATTGGAAAACATTTTAAGTGGATTCTTGGTGGATTAGGTGCAATTGCTTTGATTGGAATAATTGGGCCTATTATTGCGATTGGATCTGCTATTGGAGGTGTTATCGCTGCAATCGCGGGTGCTGCTGTCATTGTTGCTAAGATTGCTTTGATCATAGGAGGTATTATATTAGCAATCAAAGGTGCTACTGATGTATTCAAATGGTTGCGTGGTGATTCACTAGGTGATTCAGTAGTGTCAGATGCGAGAAAAGAAAATAGAGAGAGTATGAAAGAACAAGGTGTTGAAAAGGCACATATAAGTGGTATTTTTGGTGAAAGATATCGTGTGGAGCGTGATGGTGAAATGGTGAAATTAAAGTATAAAGAACTCACACCAGATGAACAGGCAATTGTTGATCAGTTCAAAGCAAGAGATCAGGAAATTAAAGATACAGCAAAAGAGAGAAGGCAAGAAAAAAGTGCAGCAGAGAAGAGAATAAAAGGAGAAAGAAAGGAGGAACTACAGAGACTGAATATGGAGGCAAAACAGACTAAGGATTTTACTGCTAAAAAAGCATTTGAGAAAGAGACAAAAAGATTAATTAAAGAAGAACATGGTGAAATTGATAAAAAATATGAAGAGACATTTACTGCAAGAAAGGTTGGGGGAGATGCTTCTGGATTAACAATGGTCGGTGAGGATGGCCCCGAAATTGTTGATTTCAAAACTGCTGTAAACATAGTACCGGCACATCGAACTCAGGAGACTCTAAAAACTCTAGGGGAAAGTGGTGGAACAAATGTTATATCGATGGATTTACCTCCAATTACAACACCTGCACCAGAGGTCAATGTAGGAACACCTCCTGCTACTACAGAACAAAGTATTCCTTCGATTAACCCATTTAACACTTACATGGTGCTTACCCCAGAAATTCTAAAGATTAGTTAATGTCATCAACAGCAGAACTAAAAAAAATAAAACTCAACGTCACTAATATCAAAAGTGTATTATTGGATGGTAAGAAGGCTGTTGATGACAAAAAGAAAGATCGTGAGGATTTTTTAAATAAACTGGCAGAGGAGAAAAAACAAAAACAAGAAGAAAAGGGTCTTGAAAAACCCATAAAACCTGAACAAAAGAAACCTGATTTAAAATCTCCTGTCAAGTCATCGATGGGATTGATGAATCGAATATTTAGCTTTGTAGGTGCAATAGTCGGTGGTATTGTTGTGAAGGCACTTCCTGATATAATAGATGCTGTTAAAAAAGTTATTGAGTATGTAAAACCAATATTTCAAAAAATAGTAGAGGGATTGCAACCAGTATTTAAATTTATAGGAGGATTTTTTAAAGATACAGGATCTTATGATTCTGAAAAAGAGAAAGTAGATGGAAACATAGAAGAAGCAAATTTATTAAGTACTGGTATTGGTGATCAAGCAGGTGAGTTAACTAAAGCAGGTGAAGATGTTGCAAATGAAAATAAAGGATTAGGAAAAAATTCTAATGCGTTAGGTGGTGAAGAGAAGGGATTACTAAAAGACCGAGAAGAGAGAAAGGAAGATAATGAGGAGATGAAAGAGTTTGAGGAAGAACGTAATGAATTAAAAAAAGAAGCTGAAATTGCCAAAAAAACTGGAGAAACAGATATATCAGGTACTCTGAAGAAACAAGCAGGTGGTGAAGAATTTACTTCCGATCCTACAACAGTTACGTTAGAGAGTTCAAATACTACAAGTGAAGATTCTAATTTTCTTGATAAAGTATCTAAATCAAAATTTACTGGTGTAAAAGTGCTAACTGCACCAGTAGCACCAGTGCGAGAAGATTTTCCAAGAACAAGAGCAGGAATGAAAGCTTATATGACTGCTGTTAAAAACTATAATGTACAATACAAAGAATTTAAACAAACACAAAAAAATCTTATCAAACCAAGTGAGAGTAATAAGAATGGATTAACTGCGTTAAATAAGACAGATGGACTCACTAGCATGAATGGTTCAGGTAGCACAACGATTGTTTATCAAAGACAAGTAGTACAAGTTCCAGTTGCAACACCAATTAAAGTATAATGTCACAGAAAGCATCAGCACCAGCAATATATGAAGTTCTTACGATAAGTAAGGATGGTAAAGAGTCAGTGTTAAAAGCAAAGACTATCAACTTCAACTATTACGAAAGTTTATATTCTCCCGTAATTACTGCTAACATGATGTTTCTTGATGCAGGTGGTTCTACTCCTGATAAGAAAGAAAATTTAACAAGTATTAAAGATGGTTTACCAATTACAGCGTTAGAAGATTTGCAGGTTAAGATACAAACAAAATTTGGAACACTTGATTTTACGAAAGACCCATTCAAGGTAACAAGTTCTCCTATAATGCATCAGGAATCTAATCGTCAAACTGTTTTGCTTAATTTGGTGAATAGTAAAGAAATAAAAAATTCAGAGTTACCTATTTTTGATCGATTTGTAGGTAAAATTAGTGACACAGTTACTAAGATACTTCAGCAAAAACTTCAAATAAGTCAAGATAAAATTAATGTAGAGTCAACAAAAAATTCATATGGTGTTACTGGAAAAGGTAGAGGTGCTCTAAATATTGTTCTTGATTTATGTCGTAGATCAGTTCCTGTCAAAGGTGACGCTGGATACTTCTTTTTTCAAACACAAGATGGTTTTAACTTTAAATCAATAGATGCATTATTATCCCAAGATTCAAAACAAAAATATATTTACTCTGGTGCTTTGAAAGAGAACCTTGATAATAGTGATAATGATTTTAAGATTGTTTTAGCACCTACGGTCAAAAAAGATCAAGATATAACACAGGCATTAAAAAATGGAACATATGTAAATCGAAATGTATTTTTTAATCCACAAACTTTTGAGCATAGTGAAATTGTGTTCAGTGTTAATAAAGATGGTGTCAAGAAAACTTTAGGTGGAGATTTACCAATTAAACCTGAAGAAGTAGAGGGATTTACAAAAACAAATCATCATATACTGGATATTGGTTCTTTTGAGGCACAAAATCTCACACCAAATAATGATCCAAGAGAGTGGCAAGCAACATCTCAGATGAGATATAATTTACTTCATTCTATTGTGATAAAAATACAAATTCCATGTAATGCTGAATTAAGAGCTGGAGATATTATTGAAATTGAATTAGAATCACAGCAAGAAGATAAGGTTGAATCTCCAACTGATGAACAACAGAGTGGTAAATTTTTAATTTTACATTTGTGTCATCACTTTGATACTCTAAGATCATTTACATCTTTAACACTGGTTCGTGACTCTTATGGTATAAGGAGGAGTAAAGACTAATGAAAGAAGAATTATTTGATAGTTTTTTTACTGGTGGTGCAGAGTTCTGGATCGGTAAAGTTGTAGCGATTGATGCTCAGAAACAAACTGCACAAGGATTCAGTTGGGGTTGGAGATATAAGGTTCGTATTTTTGGTACATATTCTAATAGTGATAATATTGAAGATAAAGATTGTCATACAGCGATGGTCATGCTTGGTGTGACTGATGGAAGTGGTGGTGGAGGAAGAACAAGAGCAGTTCGTATTACTCAACATGATATTGTATTTGGTCTGTTCATGGCTCCTGATCAGAATTTCCCTGTAATTATGGGTGTTCTTGGTCGAAATAAAAGCACTGTCACTGGAGGTGGTAAGTTTGGTATTCTCTCTGGATTTACAAAGTTCTTACAAAGAGGATTAACTGAAAATCAAGAATTTAATGAATGTGATTCACTTAATGTTCCGAAAGTAAAAGAAAATAGTTCTAAAGGTAGAGGTAGAGGTAGAAGTGTAAATCGAAATCAACTATCACAAATAGGAGAAACAAGCACCGAATCTAAAGTTAACACAAGAACAGAACCAGAGGGATCAACTCAATATGATACAGAGGGATTAGATCAAAGTGAGATTGATGCTGCTGTCGCAGAGGAAAAGGAATTCATACAGACACAGAATGGTAATTATAAGGACAGTAAAATTATTAATGAAACTGATAATACTGGTGAAAGTGCACTTGAAATCTTCTAATAAATAATCATGGGGATATAGTATCATGGCAGAAATTACAACAAAACAAAACGAAACAGGAGAGTTAGATATTTTTACTACACCACCTCCTAATTTCCTTTCGTCAGATCAAATAGAAAACTTTTCTAAAATTATAAAGGATAATTCACCTTATCTTCAAGAACAGATAACAGACTTGAAGAAGAGATTTCCTGAAGATCTTGGTGATATATCACCATTTAGTGACGCAGAAATTTCTGATTTTTCTGGTCTAGTTTCTGATGAGTTTCAAGATAGATTATCACTCTATGAGAAAATTGCACTACCAGATGTCACTTCGATATCTTCTACAACTGGGTTTACAGTGATTGCTGCAGATCCAAATAGTGCTCGATTTGCTGAAAGAACTGATACAGCAATGAAGAATTTCTTCAAAGTTGCATCAAAAGTTGAAAACTTTAATTTAGATTTATCAACTGAATTACAGAAATTGACTAAAATGGTCGGTAACTTTTCAAAAACATTTATTGGTAAAATATCAGACTCATTGGGACAAGGACTCGTTTCTTTTATTGATACCAGTATGATGAATCAAGCAAATTTGATATTTAAACAATATCAACTTGCACAACTTCCTAGATCATTAGCATTAAAAGCAGTTAAATCATTTCAATCTTCATTAATCGGCCCAACCAACAAACTCTTTGATGGTCTTGGATGTTTAACAGATAAGGTGGTTGGTGCGATGTCTGGTGTTATTAGTGATATGTTGACATCTATGACTAAAAATATGTTAAATGCACCAACTTGTGCAACTCAACAATTTATAGGTGCTTTAACAAATAAAATTGCTGATTCAATGGATAATGTAATCGGCCCACTTCTTGGGCCCATCCAAAGTATTTTAAGTCCAATTGGTGCAAAGTTTCCTATAAAGGATAAAATCATGGGTGGTATAGATTTTATGAGTAAGGTCGGTGGTTTATTTAAATGCACATTACCAGAGAAGCAAACATCATCATTTAAGTATGCAATTGATGGATTACTCAAGAAAGATCTTGGAGGAGATGAGCATAAGTCATTATTAGATGGTGCAATGAATGCTGCTGCAACAACAAATTCATTTTTAGACAAGGCAGCATCTGGATTATCAAACTTTGAAAAGGCATATGGAAAGTGGTCAATATTTGGATCTCCAGTAGATAGTGGTGGTGCTCATGAAAGTGCTTTCACTGGTGGTAATTGTTATACGGGAAATGATTTTGCATGTGGCCCAGCAGATGTAGATTTCTTTGGAGGAAATGGTGGTAGTGGTGCTACAGGAAATGTTATTTTAGGTAATTTCTTAACACGATTTGATAAAGATGATTTATATGGTAGTTTTCAAAAAACAGCAAGTATAATTGGAGTTGAGATTACTGACCCTGGCTCAGGATATACTTCACCTCCACTTATTTCTTTTGGAGATAAGTGTGATCAGGGATATGGTGCTTATGGTAAAGTAAATATTGATAAAAATCCAGCATCACCGACTTACGGACAAGTAACATCAGTCACAATGACAAGTATTGGTGAGAATTATCCTATTGATGCTTCTAAAACAACTGTTAACGGACAGTTCCCAGAAGTCTATATTGATGATATAATAATAGAAGATCCCGGATCTAACTACCAAGAAGGAGATTCTATCAGTGATGATATACGACCTATAATTGAAACAAACCCAGAATCACCTAATTTTGGTAAAATTGTAGCGATTGAAATCGTTGAACAAATACCTTATAATAGATTTCCAAATATGAATGTAACATCTGAAACTGGTTTTGGAGCAGTTATTCGACCAATTATGTCAACTATTAAGACTCAACCTGTACCTGAAGAGGTTGTTGAAAATGGTGCTGTTAGAAGAGATAGAGCAGTCAGAGATATACAAGGTCGAAAGGTAAGTCAGGTATTCAAGGTTGTACAATGTGTTGGAACGTATCCAGCGATGACAATCACACCACTTACTGTACAGAAACCAATTATTCAAGATATAGAAGAAACACCAGAACCACCAACTCCAGAGACAAATGTTCCCGACACCACAACCCAAACTATTCCAAGTGCTGATACTACAACTCCAGCAGTTGATAACACAAGTCAACAAGCGACTGGACAGAGTAACACTTCTACTAATAATAACAATACTGGTAGTAGCGGGTCTGAGGGATCAGGTGGGGGTTACGGATACTAATCATGAGTCAAAAAGAAAGTAGACAACTTGAACTATTTGGAGGTAAACTCCTATTTGAAACAGGAACTGATGAACAATCAAATGCAGGCCCTGCTGCATATATCATGGAATCATCTACCCAAGATAAAACTAAGTATAGTCAGAGTTTGCATGAGGGTAGTGGATTAGCAAGAGTAAGTGCGGATAAAACACTACAGGTAGAGTCTGGTGCAAAATGTGATAACAATGAGGCAGGATTTAATTTAACAGTTCATAATGGAAATACTCTAATCACTAACATGAATGGAGATATTTCAATTCAAGGTAGAAAAATAACAATTGGTGCACATGATGAGTTAGTGTTACAAGCACCAAAGGTAAGAATTGGTTTTCTTGGTGGTGAAACAACGGATATTAACTTAGTTAGTGGTAAAATACAATTAAAAGCAAGATCCTCATGTAAATTAAATAATAAGATATTGTACAGTAGTACATTCGCTGCTTTTGCAAGAGCATTTGTGTCAGTTAACAAATGGTATAACAGTCTTCCTTCAGGATAATGGCAGATTACACACAACAAGGTTTATATCAAGAGGGTAATTCATTATTCGATGATATCTTTGCGTTTGGAAATCTTGAAGTGCAAAATATTAATGTTGTTGGAATTATAACAGCAAAAACATTTTCTGGTGTAGATGCAACTTCATTAAAAGATACGGGTGGTACGGTAAAGATACAGGCAACAACAACGGGTGCGACTCATTCGGGTCGTGCAGTGTTTAATGAAGTAGAGTTACAAGGAAAAGTATATGATAGTGATGGAGATTTTGGTACAAGTGGACAAGTTTTATCATCAGACGGAACTGATATCGAATGGGTCAACGCAGGTTCTCTATCTGCTGGATCTGCAGCACAAGTTACTGTAGCGAATGAAGGATCGGATACAACTTGTTTTCCATTATTTTCTACTGGAGCAACAGGAAACTTACAAACAAAGAGTAATGCTAACTTAACTTTTAATTCATCAACTGGTGCTTTGAGTGCTACATCTTTAAGTGGATCAATTAATGCGAGTAATTTAACTGGAACTATAGCATCTGGTAGGTTGACTGGAACTTATGGCATTAATATTTCAGGAAATGCTGGAAGTTCTGATACTGTTGATGTCACCTCAGAAACTAGCACATCTACAACTCAATATTTGCTGTTTACTCATACACATGGGTCTCAATTAACCATTAAACAAGATACTGGTTTGAGTTATGTACCTAGCACTAACCAACTTACTGCTAGTGGTGGTTTTTTTGGAGATCTTGAAGGTAATGTAACTGCAACAAGTATATCAGGTACACTTCAAACAGCAGCACAAACAAACATCACATCAGTTGGTACACTGAGTGGATTAACAGTCGATGGTAATGTTGTTTTAGATAGTACAAGTAATTATCTTCACATCAAGGGTGCACTTTATGATAAGGATGGACAGTCTGGAAGTGCTGATCAAGTTCTTGTATCTACAGGAACACAAGTAGATTGGAAAGATACAACTTCATTGACTGCAAGTAATTCGCAAAAGATTACTATCACTGAAAGTGATACAAATACTGCTTTTCCAATTACATTCTCTGCGGCTCCGGGTCAGTCTGGTGGAAATACTTTACTTTCTGATAATCAGTTTACTTATAATGCATCTTCAAATACTGTGACTGCCGGAACTTTTAGTGGTTCAGGTGCAAGTTTAACAAGTTTAAACGCAAGTAATTTAGGAAGTGGTACTGTTGCTAACGCTAGATTAAGTGATTCGAGTCTTTTTGTCACAGGAATGATTATGATGTATAATGGATCATCTGCACCTTCTGGTTGGGCAATATGTAATGGTTCAAATGGAACACCAGATTTAAGAGATCGATTTATTGTTGGTACTGGTTCTTCATATAGTCTTGGTAATACTGGTGGTGCTAATTCTGTAACTCTTACATTAAATCAGATACCAGCACATACCCACACGTATGAAAGAACTGATGTGGGTATTAATGTTGCTGATAGACCATGGCCTGCAAACAATAATGATTGTGACATGACAAATCAAAATACCAGTTCAGCAGGTGGTGGACAGTCACACGAAAACAGACCACCATACTATGCTCTTATGTTTATTATGAAATTATAAAATGTTCATGGGTTGACAAAAATACCTATATATGCTAGGATATTAAAAAATCGGGAGTCTTTCATGAGCGATGCATCAGTGGTTAAGACGATAATCGATATATGTTCAAGGTCTTTCAAGATTGTAAGTGATCAAGGTCACATACAATTAGTTCAGTGTGATACGGTTCAAGAATTTATGGATGTTCTTGAGGTCTGTCAAGAGTTTTGTGAAGATGACATGCTCATCTATTCAGAGATAATTACGAAACCAAAAAGAGATAGAAGAACAAGAAAAAGGAAAAAGCAAGAAGAAACTGAATAAATAGTCAAAAAGATATGAAAAGATTTCAAGAATTTACTGAGAATGTAGATAAGGTTGCTGCGTTAAAAGCGAAGCAAAGGACTGCTGTTGATAAATTTAAATCAAGTGGTACTCCTGATCCAAAACCAAAACCTGAGAGAAAAGTTCATCAAGGAAATGTTGAAACTGAAAACTTAATTGCTAGAAAGCAAGCGAAAGCAAAGGCAATGGCAAGAAAGGCTGAAATCCGTGCTGAAATCCAGAACGAGAAACAGGATAAATAGATCATAGACATATTTTGTAAGTAAGCGATGCCACTTAATAAGTTAGAGAATTTTATAAAGAACACTGAGGGTAGGATTCTCTATGTAAATCCAAATGACTTGGATGCAACAGACAGTATATCAAATCAAGGAAACTCTTTAGCACAACCGTTCAAGACGATCCAAAGGGCTTTATTAGAGTCTGCTAGATTTTCATATGTAGAAGGGAATAACAACGATTTAATCGAGAAGACAACTATATTACTATTTCCCGGAGATCATGTAATTGATAACAGACCCGGATTTGGTATTAAAAATGTGGGTGGTGTCGCAAAGGCAGTCGCCCCAGATGGATCAGGATCAAATGGTGCACAGACAGATGCAATCGAAACTTTATCGTTAAACTTAACCTCTAACTTTGATTTAACACAAGAAGATAATATTCTCTACAAATTTAATAGTATTAATGGTGGTGTTGTTGTTCCTCGTGGTACATCAATAGTCGGTCTTGATTTAAGAAAGACAAAAATAAAACCAAAATATGTTCCAAATCCATTTGATAATTCAGTTGCTGCAAGTGCACTTTTTAGAATCACTGGTACTTGTTACTTCTGGCAGTTCTCTATCTTTGATGGAGATGAGTCGGGTTTAGTATTTACTGATAGTTCAGATTTTAGTGTAACTAATCGTTCTAAACCTACATTTTCACACCATAAACTTACATGTTTTGAATATGCTGACGGTGTAAACATAGATGATCGATTTAATTTAACTGATTTAGGAATATATTATAGTAAATTATCAAACGCATTTAATAAAGTTGCAAGATTTATTGATACTCAAGATAGATTTCCCGCAAGCACCACAGGTTTCTCTCCACAAAGACCTGAATTTGAGATTGTTGGTGCATTTGGATCAGATCCAATTAATATTGCAGCGATTAAATCTGGTGATGGAACAACTCCAACATCAATTATTACAGTTACTACTGCAGCAGATCATACACTAACAACTGGTACACCAATTAAAGTTAAAGGTGTTGATGATTTAAGATATAATTTATCTACAAAAGTTCAGAGTGTAACGGGATTAAGAACATTTACATATTTACTACCATTTGTACCTGACGATTTAGCAGCATCACCAAGCACATCAGCAGGAACAATAACAATTGAAACTGATACAGTCTCTGGTGCATCACCTTATATCTTCAATATATCTCTTCGTTCTGTGTACGGAATGAATGGTATGCATGCTGACGGTGATAAGGCAACTGGTTTCAAATCAATGGTTGTTGCTCAGTTCACTGCGATATCACTTCAGAAAGATGATCGTTGTTTTGTGAAGTATGATCAAGAATCTAGAACATATAAAGGAATTAATTTACCAACAACACCCTCTACAGGTAGTGAATTAGCAACTTTATCTTCATCTCAAGACCCAACAAAGGTTTATCACTTAGATTCTGATGCAGTTTATCGAAAAGGAGACGAAACATTCCATATCAAACTATCAAATGATGCGATTATGCAAATCGTATCTGTATTTGCGATTGGTTTTAATAAGCATTTTACAGCAGAGACTGGTGCTGACGCATCAATTACAAACTCTAACTCTAACTTTGGTCAGTTTGCGATTGCTTGTGATGGATTTAAAAAGGATGCATTTGGAAAAGATGACGCAGCATATATCACTCAAATCATAACACCAAGAGAAATTACATCTACTCAAACAAACGTAGACTGGCAGAGAATTGACGTTGCTAAAACCAAGACTGTTGGAATTTCAAGTCACTTATATCTCTTTGGATTTGATACTCTAGATAACGTTCCACCAACTGTAATTCAAGGTTATCGTGTTGGTGCTGCATCAAGTGATCGATTATTTGTTGACTTTACAAACGCAAACGTAGGAACTGGTGTAAGAGAAGCAACCATCCGCATGATGGATGTTGCAGTTGGATCAGGAACTACGGGTAATGATTCAAGTACAAAACTATACAAAGTAACATCTGGCCCAACTGATAATACATTTACAATTGGTGAACATAAGTTAATTACAGGTGAAAAAGTCAGAATAATTAGTGATTCTGGTGATTTACCAGAGAATTTAGTAGAAAATACTGTATATTTTGCGATTGTTGTTGCTGGATCACCAAGTAATCAGATAAAATTAGCATCATCAAAAACAAATGCTGATAATAATGTTCCATTAATTGTATATAAAGGAACAAAATTAAAGATTGAAAGTCGTGTGTCAGATAAAGCTGCTGGTGATGTAGGATCACCATTACAGTTTGACGCAACTAATGCTAATTGGTTCCTTAAAACAAATATTAACAGTGAGATATTCCAAACTGTTAATGCACAGGGAACATCAGGATTAGGAGCAAATACACCTGTATCATTCATACAGAGAACTCCTGACGAAAGATCACTTGATGAGAAAATTTATAAGATTCGAGTTGTTGTACCAAAAGAAAGTGATAATGCAAAGAACCCAGAAGAAGGATTCATTGTACAGGAATCAAGTACAACTGGTATTCGATCTGATTTATCTGTAACTCTACAAAATATTGATGGTAATGACTATAATTATAAGAGAAATTACAGATTCATAAGTACATGTTCAGAGTTATCTGATGTTGTAACTATGGTATCAGTTGCACCTCATGATTTAAAAGTTGGTGAAAGAATATTTGTTAGAAACTGTACTGATGACGATGCAAACGGAACATCAACTGGAACGTTTGACAAGGGTTATAATGGATCATTTACTGTTGCATCAGTTGTAGACGATAAAACATTTACATATAATGCTCAAGATACGAGTGGAGTTGTACATTCCATTGGTAACTTTACAAGTGTTGTTACAACAGACGCATCAAGAACAACTACTCTTCCAAGATTTGAAAGAAATGATATCAAGAGTAACTTCTACATCTATCGAAATGAAACAATTAGTCCGTACATAAAAGACACTCAAGATGGTATCTACCATTTATTCATACTTCATGCTGATAATCCTATCACTGAAGAATTTACTGATCTTAAATATGGACAAAATGTTGTTGATTTATATCCACAATTAGATCGAGATAATAATCATTCAAATCCACCAGCATCCGTATCATTTGCGAAGAGAGCACCGATTGGTGATGTTGCAACAGATGATTTAAGAAAGAGTATTACTAGAGAAACAACTGATAAGATAATTAAAGATTTTGCATATGGTAAGCGAGTTACAGGTGTAACAACTTACTTCTCATCTGGAAATGTAGGTCTTGCTACGATTACATTTGATCGACCTCATGGATTTGGTGCTGTTAAATATAGAAACTCAATTAGTGTCGCTGGTGCAAACCTTACAAACGGAACATTTCATGGTATTAAATTATTCAACTCTGATGGATCAACATGGGATGGTGCGAGAGCATCTGTTGTAATTGCTGGTGGACAAGTTGGTGTCGTTACAATCACTGAAGGTGGATCTGGATATACTGCTGAAACTCTTGTGGTTGATAGACAATTTATTGGTGGTGGTTCAGCAACTGCTGCACAAATAACAGTCACAAACGTACATGGATCATCTGGTATTTCAACAAATATTGGAGATTCAGTTCAATTAACAGGTATTGGTACTGCAACTGACGGATTATATCGAATCGCAACTATACCATCTACGACACAAATATCAGTTGCATTGACTGCAACATCACCAAGACCACAACTCGATCAGTACGCTATCAACTTAGGGCCATCTGCTGAAGTAGCAAGTGAATCATTCTCTGTTGATACAACCACGTTTACAACTACACTTGGTCATGGATTAGTAAGTGGTCAAAAATTCAAAGTACTAGATGCTAATAATCAGAATTTAGGATCATTCCATGTCAAAACTAAAGTATCTGCAACATCATTTACTGCTGTTACAACAATTGATCTTGGTACTCCAAAATTCATTCTTCCAGACGGAGTTGCATCTGCAACACCACTTTCTGATAAAGAGAATGAGAATGTTGGTTCAAGAGGATTAAGTTTCTATGCTGGAGATTATTTCTTCTTAGGAGCAAATGCAACTAACTCTACAACAATTACCGTTTCATTACCAAATAGTGGTAACAACGATGCTGCTGCGATCAGATCAAGATTCCCAATTGGATCTTATCTACAGGCTGGCGATGAGGTTATGAGAGTCAAGAGTACTTCTGTATCTGGTTCAAGTCAAATACAAGTTATTAGATCAGCACTTGGAACTCCACAACAAAACCATTTAGCAAATGATATTGTAAGAAAAATTACTCCAAGAGCAATTGAATTTAGAAGACCATCTATTATTCGTGCTTCTGGTCACACATTTGAATATCTTGGATTCGGGCCCGGTAACTACTCAACTGCATTGCCACAGGTTCAGGTCAGAACATTATCAGAACGTGAAGAGTTCTTAGTACAGTCACAAGAAAGATCATGTGGTACTGTTGTTTATACAGGTATGAACAATAGAGGTGACTTCTTTATTGGTAATAAGAGAGTTAGTTCTGCAACAGGTCAGGAGAGAACATTTGATGCACCGATTGCAACTGTAACGGGTGAAGATCCATCAAGACTATCAGTCATATTTGATGAAGTAATTATTAAAGAAAGATTAGTTGTTGAGGGTGGTAAATCAAATACAATTCTTACACAGTTCGATGGCCCTGTTACATTTAACAAGTTAGTTAAGGTTAACGAGGATCTAACTGTTAACGGTATTATGAAGTTGAATAATACCTTTGAGATTACAAATACAACTCAATCAAATAATAAAGATACAGGTGCTTTAGTTATTGAGGGTGGACTTGGTGTAGAGAAGAATCTTAATGTCGGTGAGATGTTTAAGGTATCTGGTGTATCTACAGTCGGAAGTCTTGGTGTCACAACTAACTTTACTGTCGGTGGTATATCAACATTCACAGGAGAGGTTAACTTTAGTGGTGGACTTGATGTTCGTAACATTGATATTGGTATCGCAGACGCACAAACAATCAACACTGATAGTGGAGACTTAGTTCTTGATGCTCAGTCAAATACAGTTCAAGTTAATGCAAACTTATCTGTCGGTGGAAACATTGCTGGTAACTTCTTAGATATTGATAATGTAAACATTGATAGTAATACAATTACCACACAGTCAGGTAATTTAATTCTTGATGCGAATGGATCTAGTATAGTTGATGTTCAGGCAACTGCTGAACTTGATGGACTTAAATTCAATGGTGTTGCAGAGGTTTATACAAGTGTTGATACAGATCTTGCATCAGTATCTTCAAGTCATGATACTCTTGCATCTGCAAAATCGATTGCTGCTAAGATCGCTGCGATTGATACAACACTTACAGTCGGTGCTGATTCTGGGTCAAATGATAATGTCACAGTTGGAACTGACACACTTAACTTCGCTGGAACAACAAATGAGATCGAGACAACTGTATCAAATAATCAAATTCAAATTGGATTACCAAATAATGTAACCATATCAGGAACTTTGACTGCAAATGGAAACGTTGATCTTGGTAATGCAACAAGTGATACTATCACATTTACAGGTAGAGTTGATTCTGATCTTGCACCATCTGGAACAACCAGAGATTTAGGAACTTCATCAAACAAATGGAGAGATTTATACATTGATGGTGTTGCATATGTTGATGATATTCATGCTGCTGATTGTGACATAAACGGTGGATCAATTGATGGTGTAACTATCGGTACAAACAGTGCGGTAACTGATCTACGAGTTGATAATGTTCAGGTTAATGGTAATACAGTCACAACAACATCTGGCAACTTAGTGCTTGACTCTCAAAATGGAAGAGTTCAAATAAATGACGTTTTAGATGTTACTGGTAGAGCAGAAATTGATAGTGTAAGGATAGATGGTAACACCGTTGATACCATGTCAGGTAATTTAATACTTGACTCTAATGGTGGTGTAGTTGATATAAATGATAATGTTGATATTTCTGGAACATTAACTCTAGGTAACACACTATCTGGTACGACTGCGACATTTACTGGCGATGTGACCGCACTTACATCTGACATAAGATTAAAGACCAACATTGAACCAATTGAAAATGCACTTGACAAGGTTCTAGGTATAAATGGATTTACCTATAATCATAATGAAATTGCAGGTGAACTAGGTCTTGATACTGAAATAAGATATGCTGGTGTGTCTGCACAAGATCTTCAGGAAGTTTTACCTGAAGCAGTTAAACCGTGTCCAGCCAGTGATGAATATCTAACAGTTCAATATGAAAAGGTTGTACCTCTTCTTATTGAAGCAATTAAAGAACTCAAATCAGAAATCGAAGAACTTAAAAAATGACACTCCCATCATCTCCGAACTCAATAAGTATGAGTCAGATAGCCAATGAGTTTGGTTACACTCAAGGAAGTGCAACTAAATTAGGAGATTATCGTACACTAGCAAATGGATCAAATTATCCTCAGTCAATCGGTGCATTATCCTTTAGTTCAATTGATGGTGGTGGATCTGTTGCAACAGGTTCAAATCCAATAAACATGGGATCTTTTAGAGGTACACAACTTCAACAGGTTGTGAATTTCTGGTCATCAGGTGCTGGTGGTTTTAGATTAAATGCGAAGTCTAGATATAATAATAATGGAATGATTGGTAGTAATAATCAAGTTGCAGTTGTCGGTGGTTATCGAACAAGACCATCTAATTCAAGTGGAACAAAAGTTCATATTCATGTAAATCAGGCGATTGGATCTGAAAGATTTGACCCAGACCATTGTGCATTGAGAACTGGATCATGGGATGGTAGTACAACATTACAAGTTGATGTTGGTGGTTCAGGAAGAATACAAGGTGCTGGTGGATTTGGTGGTAATGGAGCAAATGGAGCAACTGGTGGTAGTCAAGGTGGTGCAGGTACAAGTGGATTAGGTGTTGAATATTCTCCTACTCAAGTAAACATCACATCAGGTGGAATTATATCTGGTGGATTTGGTGGAGGAGGAGGTGGCGGTGGTGCGCATGACCACGACCACAAATCTGAAAGAACTGCTTCTGGAAGTGGAGGTGGTGGAGGTGCAGGACTACCAGTAGGTCAAGGTGGAACTGGGCCAAATAATGGAACAAATGCTAATAATGGTTCTGCTGCTACAAATGGAGAACTAGCGGGAGAAGGTGGAGGTGGAACAAATAATGACGGGGAAGCATATGGTGGAACTGGTGGTGATGGAGGATCACCGAATGAAGCAGCAGATAATGGTGCTAATGGATCAGGTGGAGAAGGATCAGGCGGTGGAGGTGGAGCCGGTGGTGCAGAAGGTGCTGCAATAAGAAGAACAAATGGATCAATAACGGTCAATATAAATCCAGTAAGTGCATTAAATGGTAGAGGATCAACGACAGCAACGACTGTGCAATAAATAAAATCTGTGTTATAATATAATTACGAGATTTTATCTATGGCATTTGAGACTGATTTAATTAGAAGATATACTGGTGCTTTCACAAAAAACGATTGTGAAAAGATCATTCATGGTATCAAATTTTTTGAAGATAATAACTTATTATTTTACGATAGAGAGATATTAGACAGACAAGATCATAAAGTGATAAACGTCACTCATGAATATGACTTTTCGATGTCGAGTCGAATATGTGAAGAGATGTTTCCAAAATTAAAACCTTGTGTCGATGAATATCTAAAAGCATTTAGTATTTTAGGACAGAGAAAATTTTTAATACATGATTTAAAATTGAAAGAGATACCAGCTGGTGGTGGTTTTCATGCGTGGCATTATGAGACTGGTGCATTATCAGTTGCAGCAAGACAATTTGTGATTCAAGTATATTTAAATGATGATTTTGATGGAGGAGAAACAGAATTTTTATATCAACAAAGAAGAGAACAGGCAGTCGAAGGGGATGTTCTTATATTTCCCGCATCATATACTCATACTCATCGAGGAAATCCACCATTAGGTGGCACTAAATATCTTGCAACATCATGGGGTATCATTCAAAATGATAATAATATATAAAGTTACGGATTACTTTCCAGAAACTGACCAGATCGCTGTCAAGTTCTGTCATGAAAAATCATCTAAACCAATAGATGATTATAATGCTATTTCAATAGATTGTAAAAATATAGAAACATATGATATTGAAAGTTTTTCAGAGGATTTAGTTAGTAAAAGTGGATTAAGAAAATTAGAAAAACAAGATAGAAAATTAACTACATTAGAGGAAAATCAGTCAGAAAAATTAGATGGAGAATTAAACATACGAGATTTGATTGGTAAAGTAATCGGGGTTGATTATCCAACAAAAATTTATAGTAAAATTAAGATGAGAAGGGTGGAATTATGAATTTTAAAAGATCATTTAAAAAGTGTGAAGAATTTAGAATATGTTGTGCCTATGGAGATAAAGGAGTTGTTTATGTTGAAGAGCATGAAAAGAATAAAACATTATATTCAATACAAGTAAAAGGTTCTGGTAGATGTGCTACTGTCTTTAGTTCTGATTATATTGAGGGAAATGAAAATGATGCTAACTTTGGATGTATGAAACCATATATCGGTAAACATCTTATCTTTGAATCCTATGAACCTTTTATCCAGTATGGATTTAGCACTTTAAGTTACGATCAAGATTGGGATGGTGAACTTGTAAAGGGATCATTTCAAGGTAACGAGAATAGTTGGTTAGTATGTTTCAAAGGTAATCCGATAATAAATGGTATCGAACTTAAAGTTATGGATTATGCAAAACTAGATAATAAACATTATGATGTACAATTAAATGATTCCTTAGTTGGTGTATTCACAAAATTATGACCCTTAAGATAACAGATAATGTAACTAGAATTGAAAAAGAGGTTCAAGATGGTGATTTTAATTTAAATTTAAAAGATCACATATTATATCTACCATCTTTTATCAATTCTGATGTATGTAAAGATATAGTGAATAATTTAAAAAATGTCGGACTTGATAAATCCACACCATATACTGATGGGTTATTAAATGATTATACAGATTCTTATTTTGATCCTGACATTTCTACAATTACAGATATAAAAAATAAAGTAAGTCAAGATGCTTTAAAATTATATGCAGAAAAAGTTAGAGCATATGATTGGTCATATCATAACTCAGATAAATTTTTCCCATCAGAAATGATTGTAAGAAGATATAATAATAAATCTGAATTTAGTTATCATTATGATGATATTGTTGAGGAAATATTCCCACATTGGTTTGTTAGAAGAAAGAATATATTAACTTGTAATGTCTATTTAAATGATAATAATGAATATGATGGTGGTGATTTACATTTTGCATCCTGTAATCTTACATTCAAACCAAAGATAGGTGATGTTATACTTTCACCATCAAACTGGATGTTCTTTCATAAAGTAAATGAGATTACATCTGGAGTGAGATACTCTGGTACATACTGGTATTATTATGGTTCAGATAAAAAAGTTGGAAAAGGTATTAGTCATAGTAAAAACTTTTTAAAATGATTAGATATACAATGTTAGAGACACAAATTTCTGAAGGAGAACATACTTCTTGTCATTTTTGTGTAGATAAATTTGAAGGATTACTTGATAAAGGACTAGACTTATCAAAGTATGAATTATCAATTACAGATCCTAAAACACATTTTCACGTTCACTATTTAAATCGTGATGGCGATTATATTGAAAAAGAAGTTCTAGATGCCTATGATATAAATGTTGACTTTCCTGTCATATTTTTTGGTAGAGAGTTACCTTATCGAGATGGATTTAGATGTGCATATCATTTAAGCACTTTGAAAAAATTAAAGTCACCATTTATAAAAGATGTTATAAAAATAATAAAATTATTTAAGGGAAACTATATTGATATAATACTTGCGAGTGATTTTACACAAGATGGTGAGATAAGAAATAAAGATGTTAACATTGAAATCATACCACATATCAATAATCATAAGGAGATAGGTGAAATATTAGAAAATAATTTTGAGTTACCTAAACTAGATTATTACAAGGAGAGTTTTAATGATTATAATGAAAAAGATTTTGCGTGGCATATTAAGATTAAATTATTTCGATATATAAAAATACCGATAGTAAAATTTTATAGAACATATCCTAACAATCCATATCTACATTTTAAATATTATGATAAGTAAAACTGATTTGAAAAATTTATACGAGTGGGCAAAGCATAAAGATTTTCCTGTTAGAAAAACTCCTACGACAAGTGGACTTTATAAAAAACCTTATGGAACTAATAAAATTCATTCATATTGTAATAAAGATATTTTTAGTTTTCCTCTGAAGTTTGGTCGTAGAAAAGTAACCATCCGTGAAAGTTTAATGCCAACAAATATTGCAAATATATTTAAGAATGAGGATATATTATATACCGTAGTTTCAATATTTCAAAGTGGAACTTTCTTAAAACCACATCGTGACCCACACATATATCAATTTCCATATAAAAGAATACAAATACCACTAGAGATACCAGATAAAAATAAATGTTACATGGAGTGGACTGATATAAAAGGTGGAAGAGTAGATTGGGATGAAGGTGTGCCACAAGTTTGTGATGTTATGCATCATACTCATCAGGCATTTAATAAGTCAGATAAGGATATGGTTATGATGTTTATAGATGTGAAAATGGATACTGAGGTAGAGTTATGAATGATATACAAATAGATGTCATAGATAATTTCTTTGATGAGGAATTACAAGACGAAATTTTTAAAAAAATAAAGTCTTCTAAGTGGTCTTTCAATGGGGGTAGTTTGAGGAATCCTATCTGGCATGTTGACAATTTAGAACAGGATAAATTCTTTAGTCATTATGTTCAAGATTTGATTCTGAACAAATTTAATTTAATCAATTCAAAATGTATAAGGATATATGCGAATGGTCAAACAGGTGGTATGAATGGAGATCCACATATAGATGATGGACATTTAACTTTCTTATATTTTGCAAATCCAACTTGGAATGTTGATTGGGGTGGTCATCTTGCATTTTTAAATATTTTAGGTAAAATGTATGATGGTGATGAATATGGAAATGTAGGTCAATCTTGGTATGATTGGGATTATGCACCAAGCATTGAAGATGAAATTGAAAAGGTAATAACCTATAAACCAAATAGAGGAGTTCTCTTTCCCTCTAATCTTGTTCATTATGCGATGGCTCCCCATACATTTTTTAAAGGCATGAGAATCTCACTCGCATACAAATTCTTTTTATATTGATGGAAACACTAGATACAGATTTATATAGAGATCCATTTCCCCATATGATTGTAAAAAACTTTTATAATGATAGTGAGTTGAAGTTGATATGGGAGGAACTAGATTTTTATACCAAACCTGATAAGTTATTAGATGCGAAATATTATGGTGGGGTAGTGACTCATACTAATTCAAAAGCATTATGGTTAGATAAAATATATAAGGATAAATATCGAAGTCTATCTAACATATTAACTGTCAATCGAAAAGTATTTGATTCAGCAATTCTTGACGCATTTTCATCTGTTCATGATTGTTGTTCAATCGCTAGACATTCAAATAATGATCAAACAAAGATAAGATATTATCATGACGGTGATTATTATGAACCACATACAGATAAAACTGTTCAATTTTTAGGTTTTTCATATTTCTATCGTGAACCAAAAAGATTTCAAGGGGGTGAGTTAATCTTTCCTAAGTATGATTATACTTTTGATTGCCCTAATAATTCATTGATTATGATGCCCGGCTGGGTAGAACATGGTGTGTCTAAAATTTCAATCAAAAATTCAGATTACTTTGATGGATATGGAAGATATGCTGTTACGAGTTTCTTTAGTAATAAAGATAAGAAAGAAACTGAATAAATAACTAAAAATCTTATTATAAATGGCTGATATAAGAAAGACCTTTAATTTCAGAGATGGGGTACAAGTAGACGATGAAGTTCTAGTTGTTAGAGGCAATCGTGTGGGTTTGGGTACTACGAGTCCAGATCAATTATTAGACGTAAGAGGAAATGCAAATATAACAGGAGTTACATCTACAGTAAACTTTAATGTAACTGGTGTTGGTACATTTAATCAGATTAAACTCGGAAGCGGAATTATATTAGGAAATGCGGGTGTCATCACAGCAACCACATTCTCTGGGGATGGTGCATCACTTACAAATATACCAACTTCACAATGGACAGATGTAGGAGCAGCATCAATATACAATGACGGTAGCGTGGGAGTGGGGACTACCAACCCAGCCAACCCTTTCCAAGTGGGTGGAGATCCTAATAATGGTATAGGAGTTGGATTTAGTACATCAGGCAATATAAAGGCATCTGGTATCATTACAGCGACCACGTTTTCAGGAGCATTAAATGGTAGTGTCACAGGTAATGTAACTGGAAATCTTACAGGTAATGCAGATACAGCGACTTATGCAGGGGTAGCAGGGGTAGCGACTGTTGCACAAAACTTGACAGGAAATCCAAGTATAAGTGTAACTAACGTCAATGCTTCAGGTGTTGGAACATTCCCAAATCTGGTGACAACTGATTTAAGCACAGTCACCTTGAAGGGTTACAACTCACTCAGAGCCCCACATGGTACAACAGTTACGATTGTTGTTACAGTTGCAGCAAAGACAGCAGCACACAGATATAACGGTTCAGGTAGTAGTAATGGATTTAAACTTGATGGTGTCGAAGCACCTTACTTAACTCTCACACCCGGCCGTACTTACCGTTTTGATGTTTCAGATGGTACAAACGCAGGTCATCCATTAAGATTTTATTATGATGTAGATAAGACAACACCATATACTACAGGTGTCACAGCATCAGGTAATGCAGGTGTATCAGGAAGTTATGTTGATTTAGTTATCTCAGATACTACACCAAGTGTCTTACATTATCAATGTTCATCTCATTCTAAGATGGGTAACTCAGTTCAAACTGGGTCAAATATTTTAGATACAGAGCATAACTCACAGGTACGAGGTACGTTAACTGCAACTTCATTGGTTGGAGCATTAACTGGTAATGTCGCAGGTAATGTTACAGGTAATTTAACTGGAACTGCTGTTACTTCAACTACATTCTTTGGAAACGTAACTGGTACAGGAATAACTGCTACAACATTTACAGGGTCATTAGTCGGTGGTGTAACTGGAAACGTCACAGGACTGATAAATTCAGTCGGTGTATCTACGATTACTAGATTATCTACAACAAATATAACTGCTACTGGTGTCTCTACATTTACTGATATTGATATAAGTGGAACAGCAGACTTACCAAATGTTTATACATCAGGTATTGGTACATTTACGAGATCATTTGCGACTAATTTAAATGTCTCAGGTGTCTCTACATTTGGAAATAATATTGTTGCACAGGGTAATCTAGATGTAGATGGACTGACAACTTTAGATGATGTTAATGTATCAGCAGCTGCTACGATTGCAAAGGCAGTTATCTCTGCACTTAATGTCTCAGGTGTCACAACATCCACAGGTGGATTTGTAGGTGCATTGACAGGAAATGCAACTGGATTATCAGGTACACCAACTGTAGTTGTTAATGGATTAACAGCAACCACATCAAAGTTAGGTGTGTCAACAGCTACGAGTATTGGTATAGGTACTGACACAGCAAATGCAAATTTACAAATTCATAATGCTTCAGGTGCATCATCTATTGTAGTTGGTCAAAACTCAGCAGTTGCAGATAATAATTTACAATTAAGATATGGTGGTGGAGCATCAGCATATAGTACTTCTGACTCTGTTGACTTAATTAACTATGGAGATGGAAACCTTAACTCATTTATAACTGGAACAAGTAATTTCAATTGGTTGAAAGGAAATTCAAATATCTTGATGTCTCTTACAGATTCAGGTAATTTAGGTATTGGTAAGACAGACCCTACTGATAGATTACATGTTCAAGGTAATGCCAGAATTACAGGTGTGACTACATTTACTGGAAATGTCACGATGAGTAACTTGACAGTTCCAATACTGAATATCGCTGACGTATCTGCAAACCTAATTGGTAATGTTAACTCTGCGGGTATATCAACATTCAGACTTATGCACATAGATGGTGTAGGAGAGGGTATTGGTGTTGGTGGAACTGCAAGTGGAAACTTTATTAACGCTGGTAATACACCATTGAACACAACATTTGTTGGTTCTGCAACTACTAACACCAGTAGAATTTTCTCTAGAGAAGGTGCTGTAGGAGTTGGAACTGATAGATTTACACATTTAGGAGGAGGTTCCGTTCCATCATTGGAAGTGAGAGGTGCGACTATGGTTCATGGTGGTTTCTTTAAAGTTGGTGGAAAATCATCCCCTGTAACAGACCAAAATGCAAGATCACTGATCGACTTTAGTGAGGCCACTTCTGCTCATGACGCAGGTAATCCACTTGCACCAGTAGCATACATGATTGTACCAAGAGGTACAACAGCACAGAGAAACGCTCTAAGAGATGGTATTTCAGGTTCGACAACTCTGATGACAGGTTCGATGTTCTATGATACTGATTTAAATAAATTATGTGTATATGACAATGGTGGTTGGAAAGGAGTTACACTCGGAGCATTGTAAAGTAGAACACTTGACAATTATACATACCTTTGGTATGGTTGTCGGAGAGGTATATAAACTTTAAGGTGGATGCCAGACATTTTTAATGTTTTCCCATTGACGATATATGTTGATAAGGTAAGCAAGCACGAGATTTATAAAGAGGATTTTTACAAGTTATATCCGAAGTATGATTATGTCGAGAATGAGAGATCGAATACTGTAAGTGAAGGACAGGTTGACCCACTCATACATCTCGAACCATCTTTAAATCCATTATTCACAGAGATCGCAGGTCATGTGAGAAGGTATATACATGATACTTTGAAGTTTCGAGATATATTCAACATCACATTCACAAAGACATGGTTGTCTCGTATGAGAGATTGTAGTGAGATACCTTTACATATACATTCGACAAGTCATATTTCATTTGTATATTATTTAAATACCCCACCAAATTCACATAAACTTACATTTCATAATCCACATTGCTCAAATAGTTTATTCAAGACATCAACTTCTGATAAGGGCATTGCTGATATGAATATGGTAGAGGAATATAATTTACTGAACTCAAATACATTCTATCTGAATCCACAGGAGGGATGTGTGATTTTATTTCCAAGTAGTGTGTTGCATGGAACTGAATCGGTGGTGTCAGATTTCAAAGGTGAGAGGTTGGCGATAGTCGGTGACATCACATTAATATTAAAAGAAGAACATCTACAATTTACAAATGGATATGTCGATCAAAAGTATTGGAGACAGTTCTAAAACTGACACATAGACTTCCCAACGTAGGTATTTTTTGCTATAATGAATATATCTAAAGGATTTTGATGCAACTAAGACCCCACCAAGAGAAAGCAATTAAGGCAATGTTAAAGCACGACAAGGGACAAGTGATTGTTCCTACTGGTGGTGGCAAGACTATCTGTATGATACAGGATGCCATTGAGCAATTCAAGAGTGATACACTCAAAACTATTGTGGTAGTTGCACCTCGTATTCTATTGGCAAATCAGTTGAGTGAAGAGTTCCTTGAGTTTATTGATGACGTTGATGTACTTCATGTTCATAGTGGAGAGACACATCATGAAAGTACAACTAAGTCTAAAGTAATTGAGGAGTGGTGTTGGGCAAGTAAAAGACATCAACTCATATTCACTACATATCATTCTTTACATAAGATACAAGATGCTACAGCTGCATTAGTAGATACTGTTTATTTTGATGAAGCACATAACGCTACTCAGAGAAACTTTATTGAAGCAGTAGAGCATCATTCAATGTATGCACCTCGCAACTATTTCTTTACAGCGACACCGAAGCACTCATATACACCTTTCAAGGTTGGTATGAATGACACAGATATATTTGGTGGTGTCATTTGTAATGTTGGAGCCCCTAAGTTAGTCAAGCAGGGATATATTTTACCACCTAAAGTCAAGATCAAGAAGTTCAATATCCTTGAAGATAAGCAAGAAGTTGCTGAGAGAGACTCAAAGCATTTAATTGAGACACTTGATGAGAATGGCATCAATAAGAGTTTAATTTGTGCAAGATCAACAAAGCAGATTGTCAGACTATTTACTGACTCAGATTTTGCTCTTGATCTTGAGAATCGTGGATACTCATGGATGTTTATTACAGCAAAGACAGGTGGTGTTATCAATGGTAAGAAAGTTGATAGAGAAACATTTTTCAATACTCTCAACAGTTGGGGTCAAGATCCAAACCACAAATTTGTAGTTGCACATCATAGCATACTTTCCGAAGGTATCAATGTCAAGGGTCTTGAAGCGGTATTGTTCATGAGAAAGATGGACTTCATAGGTATCAGTCAGTCTATTGGTCGTGTAATCAGGAAGGGCGATGCTTCAAAGACATTCGGATTGATTTGTGTACCAGTTTATGATAAGGTTGGTCTAAGCACTTCTAGGAGTGTTGAGGCAGTAGTTGATACTGTATTCAATCAAGGTAAACCAGCCATCTCAGTAGTCAGATCATGAAGAAAAACTCATTCTCTTATAGCGAAGGTTCATATCTAAGTCTCAAAGCAACAATGCACAAGTGGGGAGATCCCAACTGGACAAGGTTTCTTACAAGAATATTTTATAACTCAATGTTTGGTGCGGGTACAAATCCAACTGGATTTATAAGTGAGTCCGCACTTCAAAACAAATTAAATAAGGAGAAAACTTGTCAAGATCATTACTTGAGTCCACAGTTCATGGGTCGTATGATACTTGATAATCAAGAGAAATATCTATCTGATCTTGAAACCTACACAAAGATATTCAATATTGCTTGTTCGACTGTTGAGGTTACAGTTGAGGAGAATAGCATACTCAGGCAATACACATCGAATAAGGATAATGATTATAAGGTGTTTGTACCCACAGATCAGAAGTATGAGAGAGCAGGGATTAAGTTATGCAAGAGACCAGAGGGTAAAAAACTATGGAAATATGCACAATTAACAGAAGATCAGTTGTTTTTCCCTGATGATCTGATAGAATATGAGAAACAGTTTTTAGTATCATGACAGATAAAGAACTCAGATCACTATACAATTTCTACAAGAATAGTGAGAAAGGATTTGTAACGAGGGATGGGTATGCAGCTATCCCATCTGACGGAAAGAAGGTCGGTGTGGTGTACATGGGAGAGATACTTAAGTTTTGTCGTAACGAGGACTCAGCACATAACTTTATAGCACAACACAGAAAGACGGTCAAGAAACTGTCACAAAAGAATGGCACAGCATAAAATTTATGCTAATATAATAATATAGATAAAAGGATTATGAAACACAAAGTTGAACTCTATGTTGCAGGGCGAGTCTTTAATGAGCAAGTCTATGCAAAGAACTATGATGAAGCAAGACAGGTAGCACTTGCAAGAAATCCTAATGCTAGGGTTGTAAGTGTAACTGCTGTTCTATAAATAAGGAAACTCATATAGTATCATGCACGATCAAAACTCAATCGACAAAAATGAGACACCCTCTATGAAATAT